>Ga0157370_10002560_pt1 | contig 21826 bp, 12 predicted proteins | sample C35metaG_FD_113463 | JGI IMG/M metagenome (GOLD analysis project Ga0157370, IMG submission 113463) | Corn rhizosphere microbial communities from Kellogg Biological Station, Michigan, USA - C3-5 metaG | ecosystem: Host-associated > Plants > Roots > Rhizosphere > Soil | place: USA: Michigan...
AATGTGTTAAGCATTTTAATTGGAGTAAACGATTTTGGGAATTTCATCATCGGAAAATACAACGGCACAATCGAAACTTATCGCAATGAATACACAAAGTTGCTTGATAGAACCAAACAAAAATTGCCTGATGTAAAATTGATCATTGGTGAACCTTACGCTGTTACAGGTATTAAAGCAGTTGATGAAAAATGGTTTCCGGGTTTTAATGAATACAGGGCAGCAGCAAAAGAAATAGCAGAATTGTTTGATGCTGTCTTTATTCCTTACCATGCAATTTATAATAACGCACAAAAAGAAGCCCCGGGAGTTTATTGGACGTATGATGGAGTTCATCCAACATTAGCTGGCGCCAATTTAATGGCGCATGCATGGGTAGAGGCGGTCAAAGCGAAATGATAAATTCTTCCGATTTTGACATATTTATTAAAATTTTTCATGCTCCCTGTACCCTGCAGGCTTGTTTTTTTGTCTTTATAAGAAATCGCTATCTATGAGAGAGGATAAATTCTATAATCAACTGGTAGAACGATACGTTGAAAATAGGGCTACTGAAGAAGAATTAGAGGTTTTTGCCCATTTACTAAAACTGGGAAAGCTGGATAAGGCTCTTGCTTTGTCGATGAAAAAGCAAGCCAAAGCATCGAATGAAGATTCAAACAATATAAAAGAAATCTTTTTATGGAGACGAATAGCAGTAGCAGTTTCAATTGTTTTGGTATTAAGTGTGCCGGGCTATTTTTTGTTAAATCATTCAAAGTCAACTATAAATTCTAATAAAAGTGTAGCGGGTACCCACGAAAAACAATTTAAAAATGATATACGGGCTCCATCAGTTGCGAAAGCAATACTAACTCTCGCCAACGGCTCAACCATTGTACTGGACAGTGCAAATAATGGAGAGCTTGCCACGGAAGGGAATGTTATGGTACTTAAACGCGCTGATGGGAAGGTTGCTTATAATGACAAAAACTCCTCCCGATCCGAAGAGATAAGATATAATACTCTTACAGTGCCCAAAGGCAGCAAGCCGGTTCAACTGGAGTTAGAAGACGGTAGTCAGGTGTGGCTCAATGTTTCCTCATCTATTACTTATCCTACTGCATTCGTCGGAAGGGAAAGAAAAGTGGAAATTACAGGTGAAGTTTATTTCGAGATAGCTCATGATGCAACCAAACCATTTATTGTAGGAAAGGGAGAAACTAGCATTGAGGTTTTAGGTACTCATTTTAATGTGAATGCGTATAACGACGAGCCGGATATGAAGGTTACATTATTAAAAGGATCTGTCAAAGTTAAAAGTAAAAAATCGCAACTTATAATAACGCCAGGTGAGCAGGCGGTGGTAACTTCCGAGGGACATTTGGGAATTAACAAAAATGCAGATCTTGATGAGGTAATTGCATGGAGGAATGGAAAATTTGATTTTAATAACGCAGACTTAGCGACAGTTATGCGCCAGATAAGCAGGTGGTATGACGTAGAAGTAGTTTATCAGGGAAAAACAGATTTTCATTTCGGAGGACAGCTCGCACGTAACAGCAGTTTGATAGAAATATTTAAAATTTTGGAAATAAGCGGAGTGAGATTTACAATAGATGGGAGGAAAGTTACCGTGCTGCCCTAAACCCCTCTAACCGCTCAAGAGTATTAGTATATAGAGGCTGCATGAGAGTAAGAATATTCAGAAATGATCAGCAGTCTAAAGAGACGTCTTCGACAAGAGCTTTGAATAGTCGAAAATTAATTTAGAAATACCTAGTTAGAAATACCTAATAAAAGAATGGAATCCTGATTGCAACAGGACTCCACTTAGATTTAAGTTGAACATAAAACCAGAGAGATTTTATTATATAACCTAAACTTAACAAAGATATGCTTTTTGATATGATCCGCAATGGGTGTAATCGATTTATACCGTTGCAAAAACTTCTTAGAATTATGAAAATCTCCTTCATTCTTCTACTTGTCACTTTCCAGGCTTGTGCCATTGATGGCAAAACCCAGAACATTACAATTTCAGAACGAAATGCCCCTCTTGAAAACATATTTAAGAAGATTAATGAGCAAACAGGTTACCTGTTCTTCTATAATACGGACTGGTTAAAGAAGGCTAACCCGGTAACAATCCAGGTAAACCAGACTCCTCTTGAAGAAGTATTGAATATCTGCTTTAAAGATCAACCTCTTTCTTATTCAATCGTGGGACAAACTGTGGTGCTCAAACTTAAGGCTATACCCAGCATTACTTTTTCCTTTGAGGATACTACAAGAACTATTGTAGGTCAAGTTCTGGATGAAGAAAAAAAACCTCTTTCAGGAGCAACAATCCAAATAAAGGGCACCAACGTCGCCACCGTTAGCGACGCTAGTGGTCATTTTAAATTGGAAAATGTTCGCGAGAATGCGATATTGGAAATCTCTTATGTGGGGTTTACATCGCAGTCGATTTCCGTTCGGGGCAAAAGTGCCTTTTACATTGCGCTGGAAAAAAAGAATTCTATAACTGATTCAGTAGTTGTTATTGGATATGGCACTTCGAGTAAGGCCAAGCTGACAACATCTGTAAGCACCATCAGAAAAGAACAAATCAATGATCTGGCGATCACCAATATCTCTGATGCGTTTACAGGCCATGTCTCAGGTGTTTTGGTCGAAGATGGTTCAGGTGGTCCGGGTGATGCACCGGTCATTAGGGTTCGGGGTTATGGGTCTATTAATGCAGGCAGTGAACCGCTATATGTGGTTGATGGAATGGTAGTTACGAGTAATGATTTTGCATTATTGAACCCAAAGTCTGTAGAGAGCATCAGTATATTAAAAGATGCAGCTGCAGGCGCGATTTATGGATCCAGAGCTGGCAACGGTGTTGTCATAGTTACAACAAAAGCGGGACAAGGCAAGGCAAAATTTTCCTACAATACGACTATCGGAATGCAGCAAGTGGCGAAAAAGATTGATGTTCTAAGTGGGCCCGAGTTTATTGCCTTTGCCAAACAAGCCTATGCTTTTTCAGGGCAACCAGCACCAACATTTAGTCCGGATGTTGCCAATACAAACTGGCAGGATGCAATCTTTAGAAACGCATTGTATCAAAATCATCAAATTGCAGCAAATGGAGGTAACGAAGATGTAAAATATAATCTCTCCTTTAATTTTGTTGGCAATGAGGGAGTTGTTATCACGACCTTTCAAAACAATTACTCATTGAATGGAAACTTTAAAATAAAATTAAGTGACAAGCTTAATACGGGATTAACCTTTAATATGGCTTATGTCAATAGTAGGGTTAATGATAAATTAAGTGGCGCTGCGCACGGAGATGGAGGAATTATTGAAGATGCCCTTGTACAATGGCCGGTTATACCTGTTTACATGCCAAATGGTGATTACGGTCAGGTAGAATCCGAGAACTGGGGAACGCCGGTTGATTACGGAGGATATGGAAATCCTGTAGCTGGACTTAAGGAAATATCTGACAAACGCTATCAATTCGATGGTATTGGAAGAACATTTTTGAATTATGAGCCAATTACCGGTTTAGATATCAACTTAGGTCTTGCCGGGTTGTTCAACAGCAGCTATAGGAATTATTACGAAAGCCCCTATTTGTCCGCGGATGGTCACACCCGGGGAGCAAATTTTTCAAACCCTCAATATCAGGATATTGTTGCAAGCCAGACTAATGATTTGAGGGACGGATACACAGCTGATGGCTTTATAAGTTATAAGCATACCTATTCAAAAGACCATAATTTTGTCGTCCTTGCTGGTTTTAGTAACCAATACACGGGATACAGGGCAACGTCAGCAGCAGCTTCAGTCAATGACAGGGGAGTTAATGCTGCAAATCCTTTACCGCCATTCAATAGCAATTTGCGGCCAAATATTTTTGGCGCAAATGATGTGACCGGTTCCGGTGCAGTTTATGAAGAGACGTTTACCTCTGTTTTTGGAAGAATAAATTATGATTACAAAGGAAAGTACTTGTTCATGGCATCATTACGTCGGGACGGATCTTCAAAGTTCGCACCGAACAATCGCTATGGTAATTTTCCTGCCGTCTCCGCTGCCTGGCGTGTAATCCAGGAGCCTTTTATGCAGTCTCAGAAGACTTTCAACGATTTGAAACTTCGGTTAAGTTATGGTGTTTCCGGTAATGACCAAATAGGGAATTACACATGGCAAGGCAATGTCAGTTACGGAGGGTCACAATATGTATACGGCCCTTCCGGTGTCTCTAATGGCCCTGTCATTGCCGCATATCCAATAACCATCGAAAATCCTAATCTTAAGTGGGAGACAAATGAGCAATATAATGCGGGAGTTGATTTAGCGATTCTACACAACAGGGCTCAATTGACAGCTGATTTTTATGTAAGAAATACTAAAGATATGCTGCTTCAAAGGCCATTACCTACAGAAAATGGTATAGCAGCCAGTGTTATGGACAACATCGGTGACATGACCAACAGGGGAATTGAATTAGCACTTACAACTACCAACGTTAAAACAAAGGACTTGACCTGGACGACTACATGGATCTTCAATAAAGTTTGGAACAAAGCCACGAAGATAAACGCCCCAAATGGTGTACTGCAATTTGAAAGTGGTGCCTATAACATGATCTGGATCAAACAGGGACAAGAAGCTTTCCAGATCTACGGATATAAAGCGTTAGGAATATTTACATCAGCCGATCAACTTTCAAAATATCCAACGCCTCGAGGATCCAAAATAGGAGACCCGATTTATTTAGATGTTAATAAAGACGGAATTCTAAATTCTAATGATTTCGTAAAATTAGGAAACGCATTACCAAATTATACTTTTGGGTTAACAAACACTCTGAGCTATAAAAAATTTGATCTCAGTTTAGTAATTGATGGGAGTGAAGGAGCATCCAAATATGTGCCCATGTTGAGAAACATGGGTTGGATGGCACCCGACAATAGCAATATTGCAAAGTACATGTATGACAGGGCCGGAACAGTTTTTGGGATGCCATATGTTGACTATACGGGTAACAGGATTGACGAGACTTCTAATGATGTATTTGATGCGTCCTATGTCAGGATCAAGAATTTGACCATTGGGTATTATTTACCAAGTAATATTTGTAAGTCTTTGCGCATAAATGCGTTAAGAATCACGCTTGGCGCATGGAATCTTCATACTTTCACCAAATATCCTTGGTTTAATCCAATGGCAAACTTCTATAATGGCGCAGCGGGCCAGGCTCAATTCGGAGTAGATTACGGGGGATACCCACTTTCGAAATCATACACCTTTGGACTTAACCTCACATTTTAACATTAATTAATTACAACATATTATGAAATATCTATTCAAGAATACCATTTCTTTTGGTATTTTAATAATACTGACAACCGGTTGTTCAAAGAGCTTTTTGGATAAAAATGATCCGACAACTTTGAACTACCAGGCTATATACAATACTACGAGTGATTTTGAATCGGCTTTAGCGGGGTGCTATCTTTCAATTACCGGCCCTGCAACAAATAACATATACCTGGGTGACATAACCAGCGACAATGCTTATATTACGCGATACCAGCCGTCCGGTCCTTTGGCAGATTTAGACCAGCTCGTGGTTAGCTCACAAAATTCTATACTGAGCGACTACTGGTCTAATAATTATACCACAATCCAACGCGTTAACCTTCTAATTGATAAATTAGGTGGTAGTCAAGTTCCTCAAGCTGAGCAAAAGGTAATTATAGCTGAAGCCAGATTCCTTAGAGCCTATTCTTATTTTAACCTGGTACGTGCTTTTGGGGGCGTTCCTTTATATGACAAACCCGTTAGCATCGATGAAATTTATAAAATTCCGAGGTCATCACCGGATAGTGTGCTTGGTCTCGTGATAAGCGATCTAATAGAGGCTTCAAATGTTGACTCATACCGCACGCCGGAAGAGTTGGCAAAGGCCGGAGGAAAGGCAACCACCGTTGCGGCTGAGACTCTATTGGGAAAAGTATATTTGTGGAAACGCGATTTTGCAAATGCAGAAACTACTCTTGGTAATATCATTAACAACGGTGGTTTACAATTAGTGGATTTGTCGACATTATATAACCCCGACATCCCTTTCAATTCAGAAATTATCTTCAGTATAAATTACGAACGAACAACAGATTTCAGTAGTCCATTCGTTACCAGTTTAATTCCTTATAGTTGTCCGCCAATATATCCAAATGCTCCTCAGGTACCCGCTGGCGGCGGAGCCGGTATGATCGAACCTTATGTTGCTTCTAAGTTTTCACCTAATGATATGAGAAACCAATTTATTGATACGGCCACGTTCACATATCTTAATAAACTGGATACAAATATCTATACGCACAAATATTATGATCCTTCGACCACATTTAATTATTTGTCAGGATCTAAAACAATTATCCTTCGTTATGCCGATGTTCTTTTGATGTATGCAGAAGCACTTAATCAGGATGGAAAAACGGACCAGGCCTACCAGTATGTCAATCAAGTGCGAAATCGCGCTGGAATCGGAGATCTAACGCCAGGTTATTCAAAGGATCAAATGTTCCAGGCGCTCGCAGATGAGAGACAAAGGGAATTTCTGTTAGAAGGAGATCGATGGTTTGATCTATGCTGGAGGGGAATTGATTTTCTTAAACAGGAAATGAATAAATATATTCCTAATGCTTATCTGACAATTTACCGGAATAAGCTTGTTATTCAGGATCATCAAATATTGTTTCCTATTCCTTTAGATCAAATAATTATAAAACCGGCTTTGGTTCAAAATCCTGGGTACTGAATATTACAAATAGCTTCGGCCAATACGAGCCATAACAAAGTATCAGTCGGAAGAATGATGATTTTCGCATAGTCCGGTTTTCACAAACCATTTTATTAACTAAAAGGCGACGAAAGCCCCTTGTCGTTAACTGAATATCACGATGCACCCATGACTTTAAATAAGATAAGTTTGTTAATTGTATGCCTGGCCTTGTTTTATTGTAATGCAGGTGCTCAGAAAAAATTTGTACAGTTTAATAATATAACGGTTAAAGGTTGGAATATTCTTACAGATGACCCTTCGGAAATCGAAAGTGTAATCAACGCGGCAAAAAGTTACGATATCAATCATTTGCAACTTTCTCACCAACTCATTATGGATCTACGGGAGCTAAAAGATTCTAACAAACAAAAAAAAATTAACGCATTGCTTGCAAAAGCACATAAAGCCCACATTAAAGAAGTAACGGTGTGGGACCATGCTTTATATGATCTTGATTACTATCCCGACCAATTCAAGACTGGCCCGCAAGGAACGATCGATCTGGATAATCCTGATTTCTGGAAATGGTTCAGGCAGGATTATCGTGACATGATGGCATTGGTGCCTGCTGTCGATGGGTTGATTTTGACATTTATAGAGACCGGTGCAAGGGCTGAGCAACAATATTCAAAGAAGATGGGCCGCTCGGAAAAACTGGCCAAAGTAATCAACAATATTGCGGACGTCGTGATCGGTGAATTAGGAAAGAAGTTGTACATCAGAACCTTTGCCTATACTAATGAGGAATATCAGACGATTATCGGATGTATGTCTTATCTAAAAAGTAGTAAGATCATTTTAATGATGAAAGAGACACCACATGATTTTTTCCTCACTCATCCTGATGATCAATTTGCAGGAAAGATTAACCGCCCTACGATTATTGAATTCGATGCGGGCAATGAGTTCAACGGACAAGGGGTGATTGCCAATACCTGGCCCGAACATATTCTGCGGCGATGCAAAGACCTGATGGAGCGAAAGAATGTCATTGGATATGTGGCCCGTACCGACAGGCTTGGGAATACATCTGCCATAGGCCGTCCGTCCGAGATTCTTCTTTATGCACTCAAAAGATATTGCGAAGACACGGCAATCACCGCGGAGACGGTTTATAACGAATTCATCACCGCTCATTATGGATCAAAGGCGCTGCCATGGATAAAAAATGCGTTCATGAGTGCTTATGATATTGTTACGTCCTCTCTTTATACTTTGGGCACCTGTACAGCCAACCACTCTGGCCTTAATTTCGACCCCTATTCCTCAAGTTATTCACTCCATGTATCAGGAAGATGGATTCATCCTCCGGTTGTATTTGTCAAGCATGATGTGAATAAACAATTTCACTATTGGAAAGACGTCATTCAGCACATTGCCCCGGCAAGATATAAAACACCTTCATCAGGTCTTAAAAAAAATGCGCCTGACGTCATAAAAAACAAATGGGTTACACCGCAGGAATGCATGGACGAGGAGTATTTAAATTATTTGATTAAAGAAAAAAGATACGCCGTCAAAAATGCAGAGGCAGCGTTGGTAAACGTGGAAAAGGCAAAACCATTTATTGAGCCTGAAAAATACAAAGAATTGTACAATACTTTTTACAGGACTTTATTGACTGCCCGTCTTTATGAAGCAGTTACGAAAGCATATTTTGGATATAGAATATATGCCAGGGGAGAATCATTCCGAACTAAGGCAGTGACGACGTGCATACAGCAAGGATTAACAGATATCCTTAGTATAGTCAAGAACATGGAAGCGTATGATGAACCTTATCCAAAAGGTTCATGGGATTGGAAAGGCGACGCTCAGATGGCGTTGACATATTATAGCCTGATTGCTGAAAAAGGTTGGCCCGAATACGGTGGGGTTGTATTTAAAAATGAAATTAAAAATAAATAAATCTTTTAATTATGACGGAGAGTAAGTTTCTAGTAAAGGCTTCTATTATAATGTCTATCGTTGCCTCAATATTTTCAATGAACTCAATGGCTCAGAACAGTAAGCAATTGAACAAGCTGCCATTAAAGACTGGCAACGAATACCTGGATATTTTTATGGCCAATGGGGACAGTCTGATTACGCGTCCGAAAGATCTCGGTATTGTCAATGAAATGGGCTCAGTGGGAATCAACTATGAATTCGTCGGAGACATTAACGGCTTTTGGGCACCTCCTTATGCCAGCTCCGACTATTTTATCGAACCTCGCATTTTCGGCGAGAAAGTGAAGACTGTTCATTACACCTGGTTACCCTTTCAGACAAAGCGTGTAGGTGAAATTCATGGAGTTAAGGTTCAATCCGTAACAACTTTACTTTATGGCAGGAGGGCAGGAGTGCTTTCAATTAATCTCAACAACCTGTCAAAGCAGAAGAAAGAGATCCCGGTGGAATTCATGGCTAATGATCCGGGTGTTTACCAGACCAGTTTAGATAAAATAGCGGTATGGGGTTTCGGCACTGCTAGAAGCAAAACAATGGTGACAGATATTGTGGATGATAAGGGCATTATGAGGATCCAGGGAAATTATGGGATCGCTTTGGGGTGTAGTTTAAAGAATATGACATGGGAGGAACCCACCAGGCGATTTCGCTCAATGATATACCTGCAACCCGGAGAGCAAAAAGAAATTTCACTGGTATTTTCCATGGGAGAGAAAAAGGAAGCATTGGAGGCAAGGAATGAGATTTTGATCAATCCGTCATTATATGTTCGTAAAGCCACCGATACATATATATCAGAGGTAAAGAATCTTTTCGACAAATTACCCCGTTTTTATTCGGACAACAAGAGTCTGGAACAGTTGTATAATCGTTCTATCATGATCTTATCGCTCAATAAGTTTGAGATACCGGAATTGTGTCTGCATCCTTATTATGCAACCGGATCGATCAAAGGCGGTTGCTTTAAAAACTATCTCTGGAGTTTTGGGGCTGTTAGAAAAATGATGCCTTTTTTGGATCCCGAGGGGGATAAAAACCATATTCTCCAATTTATAAAATCGGGCGGCCTGTACAATGGACATTCTTTTGATCCGATAACGGGAGAAGGAAATGGGTCATGGTACCCGATCAATCAGAACTTGATCATCGATCTCACTTACAATTATATCAAGAATACCGGGGATAGTGGTTTCCTGAATGAAAAGGTGAATGGACAGACTATACTGGAGCACATGATCAAGAATGCAGTGTATCTGGAGGATACGACTAAACCTGTTGCATTGGATGATTATGGACCCAGCGGTGATCATTTGGAGTTGAGAAAAGAGAACACATATAATCATTTTATGCCGGATCTGAACGGCTTACGCTATAACAATTATGAACGGGTATCTAAGCTGTGTGAGATAGCAGGTAAACCGCAACCATTTTTTATGGAACGAGCTAAAGGTCTCAAAAAGATCATGAAAGAGCAGTTGTGGGATCCCCGCATAAAATGGTTCAGGTATGAGGACGATAAGGGTAATAAGTACGCCAGGTACACTATTCAAATATTTTACCTTATTCACAGCGGTGTAATTGACAATGAAATTAAGCAAGGGTTAATAAGTCACCTGAATGACAGCGAATTCTTAACCAGATACGGTTTTCTGAGCATGTCTAAAAAAGATCTTGAATATGACCAATCCGATATTGATAATGGCGGTGGAGGTGGTTGCACCCTTTTCCCGCCTCAAATTGCAGAGCTTTTATATGACGATGGCAGCACCGTTGTTGCGGATGATATCATGAGAAGGATCTTATGGTGGGGGAGACGGCTGCCTTATTTTGGAGATTCGGAGGTGGCAACCGAGATCGATTACAGGCAGGACACTCCTTTACAAGCGGATATTGGATCGGTGGCCGTCTCTGAGGATATTTTGTTTGGGATGTTCGGTATTCGCATTGATTTTAATGGAGATATTTCGATAAACCCCGTAAAAACCAGTCTGGCGAAAAGTCTTAAGATTAAGGGGTTGAAAATTAGAGGTAAGTCTCTGGATGTTTCTGTTGAAGGAGGTAAATACGAGGTGAGGACGGGTAATAAAACCTTTAGAAATAATCTCGGTACCGCCACCATTATAAAAAATTAGAACGAAGATGAAATCAAAGTGCATTGTAACCTTAATCGTTTTATCATTCTTACTTTCAGGTAGTTCAAAGGCCCAAAGCAGTAAATCATTGAGCAAGTTACCATCGGAGGCCCGCAATGAATTCCTGGATATTTTCAGGGGAGATGGAGATAGTTTGATCATACGTCCGCAGGACCTGGGTATTGTCAATGGCATGGCCTCAGTGGGAACTAATAGTCAATATGTGGGCGTCATTATTGGCTTTTGGGCTCCTCCCTATGTAACCACGTACCCCCCGCCTTCTCTCTCTTTTCCTCTTAGGGAAAAGTATTGGGCTTCTCCGTATACTTGTATCGATTATTTTCTCGAGCCCCGTTTCTTTGGAGAAAGGGTTAAGGCTACCCATTATACCTGGTTACCTTTTCAGACAAGATGTATAGGTGAAATAAGGGGAATCAGGGTCCAATCCACAACTACTTTGATTTACGGAAGGAGGGCAGGTGTTCTTTCTATAAGCCTGAAAAACCTGACAAACCGGAAAAAGGAAATTCCTCTTCAGTTTATAGCCAATGATCCATTTACCGATCAGCTATCACTGGACAAAACAGAGGTATGGGGTTATGACTCACCACAAAGCAAAACTCCGGTGAAAAATGTTGTCGATGACAAGGGTATTATGAGGATCCAGGGTAACTATGCCATCGGTTTGGGAGTAAGTTTGAAAAATTGGAGATGGGAGGAGCCAACCGGTCGGTTTCATTCCATGGTATACCTGCGGCCCGGAGAGGAAAAGGACTTTGCAATCGTATTTTCTATCGGAGAAAAGAAAGAGGCAATGGATGCAAGGAATGCCATTTTAGCCAATCCATCTCTATATGTTAGTCAATCCACAGATAAGTATATATCAGAAGTTAAGAATCTTTTCGATAAATTACCCCGGTTCTATTCAGATAACAAGGGCCTTGAACAACTGTACAATCGTGCTGTTAGTACCTTACTATTAAATAAGTTTGAGATACCTCAATTTATCCTGCATCCTTATTACGCAACCGGATCAATCAAGGGAGGTTGTCTTATAAACGATCTCTGGCATTATGGCGGAGTGTCGGAAATGCTCCCGTTGCTGGATCCATCAGCCGATAAAGAGCACATCCTTCAATTCATACGATCAGGCGCACTTTATCATGGAAGCGCCTTCGACCCGATCACGGGTAAAAGTTCTGGTTCCTGGAATCCAGCAAATCAGGAAAAAATAATTGACCTCACTTACAATTACGTAAAAAATACAGGAGACAAGCGCTTTCTTGATGAAGAAGTGAATGGTGAAACCGTACTGGATCACATGATCAAGAATGCAATATACCTGGATGATACTACCAAACCTGTTAAATTAATTGATTATGGACCTGGCGGCACTCACACAGAGCTGATAAGACAGAGCCTATACAATCATTTTATGCCGGACTTGAATGGCTTGCGTTATAAGAATTATGAAAGGGTATCCGAACTATGTGAGATAGCAGGTAAGCCCCGGCCGTTGCTCATGGAACGGGCTAAGGATCTCAAAAATATTCTGAAAGAACAGCTCTGGGATCCCGGCATCAAATGGTTCAGATATGAAGACGATAAAGGCAACAAGGACGTCCGATACACAGTACGAATATTTTACCTTTTAAACAGTCACGCGATTGACGGGGAGATAAAAGAGGGGCTATTGAGCCACCTGAATAAGGAAGAGTTCTTGTCCGATTACGGGCTGCACAGCATTTCAAAAGAGGACACCGCTTATGACCAGGTGGATATCAGTCATGGCGGAGGAGGAACATCTACACTTATTCCTCCTGAAATTGCAGAACGATTATATAAGGATGGCGATACAAAAGCGGCTGATGAAATTATGGACAGGATACTATGGTGGGGAAGGCGGTTACCGTACTTCGGGGAATCCGAGGTTGCCAACGAAATAAATTACGGAGAGGACGCTCCTTTACGGGCCGATATTGGAAGCGTAACCGTTGCCCAGTCAATATTGTTCGGGATGTTCGGCATAAGTGCTGATTTTAATGGAAATATTTCCATCAACCCGGTTAAGACAAGTCTGGCAAATAAGCTAATAATTAGAAGGTTGAAAATTCGCGGTAAAACTTTGGATGTTTCTATTGAAGGGGATAAATACGAAGTAACCACCGGTAATAAAACCATCAGAAATAATCTCGGTATTGCTACTATCATAAAAAATTAGAAGATGAAATGTCAACGGAAAAATAAGATCATCAAACCAATGAGGACAACACGCATTGCAACTTTAATTGTTTTATCATTCATGCTTTTAAGTGGTTTAAACGCCCAGAACAGTTTGAATAAATTACCGCTAAAGACGGGCAATGCAAACCTGGATATATTTATGGGTAATGGAGACAGTCTGATTACACGTCCGCAGCATCTGGGTATTGTCAATGGCATGGCATCAGTGGGAATTAACCATGAATTTGTTGGAGTCATTGATGGCATTTGGGCACCTCCCTATGTCAGTACCGACTTTTGTATTGAGCCCCGTTTTTTCGGAGAAAGGGTTAAAACAGAGCACTATACCTGGTTGCCTTGCCAGACAAAACGTATTGGCGAGATTAAAGGAATTGTCATCGAGTCCACTACTACTTTAATTCACGGAATGAGAGGGGGTGTACTAACGCTTCATCTAAAAAATACAAACCTTGTAAAAACAACAGTACCTGTCCAATTTGTAGCCAATGATCAGTTTCATTATCAGGTGACGCTGGATTATGTCAGGGACTGGGGGTTCGAGCAACCCTTTAGCAGGACACCCGTAAAAGATATTGTTGACCGTAATGGAATTGAAAGAGTGCAGGGTGAATATGCTATAAGCATCGGTAGTGATCTTCCCGGGCTTTGGTGGGAGGAACCTACGCGCCGCTTCCATGGTTCGATCGTGCTGAACCCTGGTGAGGAAATCACAACATCTTTGACTTTTTCGGTCGAAAAGTCAAAAAAGGCAATGGAGGAGAGGAATTCGTTATTGGCAAATCCTTTGGAAAGCGTAAATCAATCCATACAGAATTATATTTCACAGGTCAAGCATATTTTTTCAATACTTCCGAGATTTTATTCCGATAATAAAGATCTTCAAGAGATTTATAACCGGTCGCTAAGCATTTTTATTACGAACAAAATGGAGGTGCCGGAATTTGCGTTGCATCCTTATTATCCCACCGGCGCCGTAAAGGGGGGATGCCTCGCCAACTATCTGTATGAATTCGGACAGGTACGGGAAATCCTTCCCCTGCTTGACCCCGCTGCCAACAGGGCCCAGATTCTTCTATTTCTCAATAAGAATTGTGTCAACAAGCATTATGCCATTACCCCAATTACCGGCGAGCCATTTGGCGCCTGGTATATGGTGAACCATGAGAAGATAACCGGACAAGTGTATCATTATCTTCAATTCTCCGGCGATACTGCACTGCTGAGAGTCAAAGTAAAAGATAACAAAACAGTGCTCGACTTGATGATTGATTTTGCTTTGTTTGGGGACGATACCAGCAAACCTGTTGCTCTGCTCGACTATACTAAATTCGGCGAAAGCAATGATCATCTTGAACTGCGTAAAACGAACCAGGGATTCATTTATGACTTCGTTATACCAGATGTGAATGGCCGCCGGTATTGGACATATGATAAAGTATCACAAATGTGCCAACTGGCCGGTGAGCCCAGGCCCTATTTGATGGAAAGGGCAGCGGAACTAAAATCATTGATGAAGAAAACACTTTGGAATACTCAGATTAAGTGGTTCAATTTTATTAACGGTAAAGGTAAAAAAGACGTTCGATGGACGCTACAAATGTATAAAATGTTCGACCACGGTACTGCCGGCTGTGTATTGGACGAAGAAGAAAAGCTTGGGTTGTTAAGCCACTTGAATGAAAATGAATTCCTTTCAAAATATGGATTCCATAGTATGTCGAAGAAGGACCCTGCTTATGATCAGGTGGATGTTGACAATGGCGGTGGCGGTAGTTGTACCACATTTGCCCCTATAATTTCAGAGTTTTTGTATAAGGATGGTCGTGTGGCAGCTGCTGATAATATAATGAGGAGAATTCTATGGTGGGGAAACCGATTGCCCTACTTCGGTGATTCCGAAGTTTCGAATGAGATTGATTATCGTCAGGAAACACCCCTTCAATCCGACCTGGGTTCAGGCTGCCTGGCCCAAACTATCCTGTTCGGTTTATTCGGCATTCGATCTGATTTTTACGGAAATGTTTCAATAAACCCGGTTAAAACAAGTCTGGCAAATAGGCTTGAACTTAAAGGATTAAAAATTCGGGGTAAAATAATAGATATAACGGTTAATGCCGGAAAGTATGTGGTAGTGTGTGATGGAAAAAGAGTCTCAAATACAATAGGAACACGGACTAGATTATAAAAGAAATGTGGCTGGATAACAGAATTTGCTGAATGTAACAATATATCACACCAGAAACAATTATCGCTTTACAGCATAAAAAGTAATGTTAAAAAAATGAAAATAACAGGAGTTAAGGTCGACATTATAGGGGATGGCAATAACATAGATCCTAACAAAGGATTAGTAGAGCCGTTGGCAATTATTACAATAGATACAGACGAAGGACTAAAAGGTTTTTCAGAGTCTTTTAGAGTACCGGTGGGTGTTGCCGTGGCTCTTATGCATGGAAAGAAATCATTATTCGGAGAAATTATTATCGGTGAAGAAATAACCCACCCGGAAAGGATCTGGCAAAAAATGTACGATAGCCTGATGCATTATAATCGAAGGGGATGGGGAATAATGTGTATGGGGGCCATTGATATTGCTATCTGGGATCTCTATGGTAAATATTTAAATCAGCCGGTTTATAAGCTTTTAGGAGGCGCACAACGCGGCTATTTCCAGACACCTGAATCCACACCAGAGATAGAAGTCATCCCATATTGCACGGTTGTGTCGGATAACTGGGATAATCAGAAGATGATTGATGCACAGGTTGAAAACTGCATAAAGCTTAAAGACTTGAAATTCAGGGCTATGAAATTGGAGCCTTTGATGTCTAGCTGTGAACGTATCATAGAATTAGCCACCAAGGCCCGGAATGCAATCGGCCCGGATTTGATGATGGCTGTCGATGTGGGATACCGGTTTAATGACATTCCCACCGCCCTAAGGGTCACTGAAGCGTTGAAGGATCTGGATGTTTACTTCCTGGAAACACCATTTCCCGTAGACTTTTACGAGAATTATGCCGCACTGGCATCCCGTACTTCGATTCCTATTGCGATGGGGGAACACGCCGTCAGCCGTGCAGAATGCTTTAACATGTTTACTTATGGTAAAATTTCAATAATACAGCCCTATATGAGTACGGTTGGGGGAATTACGGAGGCAAAAAGGATTGTTGACAGGGTGAGAGATATAGGAGGTTTAGTGATTCCCGGAAACTGGTCTACACAAATTTTGGGTTGCGCTACGGTACACCTGGCCGCTTATTCAGCAATAAGTCCTTACATTGAATTTGCACCGGCAGAAATCTATGACTCGCCGGTGCGGAAACGGATTCAACAAATGGGATTTCCAATTGTAGGAGGCGCGTTTCAGTTACCGACGGCTGCAGGAATCGGGTTTGATGTTACTGATGAATTAATAGAGGAATTTAAGATGGAATATTAAATGATAATATACTGTCGAGTTCTAATTAATGAAAATATATCTCGTCACACTATTCACAACTATTAAATAAAATAAATATGATAGCCAGCGCAAACGCAGAATTGATTTACCAAACTGAAGTTATTTGTGGAGAAAGCCCCGTATGGGATGAGGTAAGCCAGCGGCTTTATTGGGCCGACGTGGTTACTGGTAATGTGTATATTTTCAATCCTATCGATGGCTCCAACAAAACCTGCAACACCGGTGAGGTGCTCGGATCGGTAGCACTTTGCGAAAGAGCAGGCTTGTTGCTAAGCTGTGCAAAAGGGTTCTTTTTTCTTGATCCCGATACGGGCAAAATGGAACCGGCAATTGACCGGGAAATTCTATCTGCCGGACATTATTTTGCCGATGGGAAATGTGATCCCCAAGGTAGATTTTGGGCCGGCACCTACCATCAGGATATAACAGAGCCTGTTGGAGTACTCTATAGTCTGGAAAATGATCTGTCAGTTAAGAAGCGGGCCGAAAATTTCATCCTGTCAAATGGAATGGCCTGGGATATAGCCAGGGATAAATTCTATTTTATTGATTCTATCGCGAAGTGTGTTTATATATTTAATTACGATTCCATTTCCGGTGATTTAACTAATCAAAAAATATTAAGGAAATTTTCCGGAGACACCATACTCCCGGATGGAATGACGATTGATACGGACGGGTTTCTTTGGGTAGCATTGTTTAACGACGGCAAAGTAAAACGCATAGATCCGCTGTCAGGTGAAACCAATTTTGAAGTGTTGATTCCAAACGCAAAACAGGTGACCTCTTGCACGTTCGGCGGCAAAGATTTTAACGAACTGTATATTACAACGGCCAGGGAACTTGAAGGTCCATATGGAATACCGGAAGATGACCGACCCAATCAAAACAATGCCGGAGGTGTCTTCAAAGCAAAATTGCCTTTTAAAGGACTACCTGCAGTTCGGTTTAAAGGATGATTGATACATCAAATAAAGAAAATGAAATTCAAAGACAAAATAATCCTGGTAACCGGGGCGTCATCAGGAATAGGGCAGGCTGCGGCGAAGAGCTTTATCGAACAGGGTGCTACTGTTTTTGGCTTTGGTCGCAATAAGGCCGGTCTGGAGTTAGTAGATGGGCTGTTCCCCTGTCCCGGGGATATCACCAATCATGCTGAGTTGGAAAATTATATAAAATACATAATCGATAAACATGGTAGCATTGACGTGCTTGTAAACAATGCGGGCTTCAGTTACTATAAAAGGCATGCCGAAAGTTCATTGGAGGAATGGCGCACAACCATGGCCGTAAATCTGGAAGGTTATTATGTAATGGCAAAATTGGTTGTGCCATCGATGATTGAAAAGGGATATGGCCGCATTGTTAATGTATCATCTGTTCAGGCAATTGCAAGTGATCCAACTGTTGGGGCTTACGCGGCAAGTAAAGGAGGTATAGATGCCTGGACCCGTGCGCTAGCTGTAGACCTGGCTGAACACGGTATTTTAGTGAATGTCGTTTCCCCCGGATGTATTCGTACGGCAATGTCAGTTATTAATGGCATAGATGAGACGGCCACTGAATATTTTCAGGAATGGTACGTGAAGCAAAGAAAAATTCCCCTGGCCCGGGCAGGACAGCCGGAAGAAGTAGCAAAAGCAATCCTTTTTCTGAGCGGTGACGATTGTTCATACATCACAGGCCAGACACTGGTTGTAGACGGAGGCTTGACAATTACTTTTTAATGAAGTTAGATCTGCTATTATAGAAAATTGTATTGAGGTAGCAAATAAACAGGTTTGTTGGAATTTACAGTGAACCATACAAAACTTTTGTAACATGAAAACATTGAAAGGAATTACATGGAATCATACACGTGGGTTTGTTCCAATGGTGGCGACTTCACAACGGTATGGTGAAATAAATCCTGGAATTCAAATACAATGGGAGAAACGCTCTCTGCAAGGTTTCGCAGATGATCCGATTGAGAAATTAGCGCAGGATTACGACTTTTTGATCATAGATCATCCACATATAGGTGTAATGTCAGAAGTCGGTTCAGTCTTGCCGCTGGATGAGTACTTGCCTGCTGATTTTTTGCATGATCAGCTTATTAACCAGGTGGGCCATGCTCATGAAAATTATTATTACAATGGGCACCAATGGGCCTTGTCAATTGACGTTGCAACCCCTGTAGCCTCCTGGAGGGAAGATAAATTTGCCGAATTGGGTTTGAAATTACCTGAAACCTGGAGTGAACTTATTGACCTGGCAAAGTTGGGCTATGTGATTGTGCCAGCAATACCAGTCGATACACTAATGAACCTTTATCCCTTATGCGTGGATCAATCGATCAGTTTCTTAATGGAAAAAACAGTCATTGCGGATATGGAGGTTCTCGAATTCGCACTTTCCAGTTTGAAAGAACTGGTGGACACTTGCGATTCAAAATGTTTAAGGTGTAATCCAATTAAGGTATATGAAATACTGTCCAATGATAATGAAAACGAGATTTATTGTCCCATGGCATATAGCTATTCCAACTATTCGCGCGATGGGTATTGTGATCATCCGCTGACTTTCGGCAATGTCGTAAAAGGCCCATCGGGAAAACCGTTGCGTACTACAATCGGGGGCGCCGGTATTGCTATTTCTAAAACATGTAGGGACGTTGATGCTGCCCTGGATTATGTGCGGTATGTGACATCGCCGTTGTGTCAGAGGACACTTTACTTCGATAGTGGCGGCCAACCCGGGCACAGGTCTGCCTGGTTGGATAAGAGGATCAATCAGTCAAGCCGTAATTTTTTTCAAAACACATTGGAAACATTAGACAATAGCTACACGCGCCCGCGCTACAATGGCTATATGTATTTCCAGGATAAAGCAAGCATGGTAGTGCATGAATACCTTACAGAAAAAATATCGATACACGATTGTATAAAGACAATAAACATTATTTATCTGGAATCATTGATGAGCGCCTCCGTCCATTAAGCGTGAAAGTAGAGTGATGAAGTAATAAAAGTTGGATTCAAAAAAACTCCCTTAAAAGAGAGATCGTGAATCTCGTGAAGTCAATTTAAATTAAAAAGTAATGAACGCTATCAGTAAAAAGAAACTGATCATATTTATAAACCTGCTTTTCTTTCTAATTGGGTTGCTCATGTCCATTATCAGTGTAACAATACCTGAAATGATAAGGACCTTTCATATTAGTTATGGATTGGCTTCAGCCTTGCCCTCTGCATTTTTCATAGCAATTGCGTTGATATGTATTCCAGCAGGGATTGTTGGCGAGTATTATGCCCCAAAATATATTTTAATCTTTAGCCTTTTGTTTGGATTGACCGGCGTATTGATGTTTGTTCTTTTTTTGACGTACTGGACTTCGATCATTTCCTTATTTATTATTGGGAGTATGGTCGCTATAATACAAGTCATAGCTGTTCCTTTGCTGAGAAAAGTCTGCGGTCCGGAAAACCTGGCCTTCCATACTACATTGAATAATTTGATGTATGGAGCAGGGGCATTTTTAACCCCTGTAATCTATACATTCCTGTCTAAAGGTCGCAATAATGGTAATAACACCGGAAATGGTGGAATGGAGGTATTGTCAAAGCTGATTCCGAAAGGATTTGAGTGGGCATCATCATACTGGTTATTTGTTTTGCTGCTGATTTTCCTCGTAATTACCATAATGTTTTTAAAATTTCCCTTACAGGAGAAACTACGGGCAGTTGATCAGACAAGAAAGGAGATTTACCGGGAACTGTTTAAGAACAAATATATCTTCCTTTTTTTTATTTCCCTGGTGGCTTATGGCAGTTGCGAACAGGGAATTGCGGCTTGGATGTCAGAGTTTCTTCATGTGTATCATGGACTGGATCCGCAAACAAAGGGTGCTTCGATCTTATCCTTCTATTGGTTGCTGCTTACCTGCGGTTGCCTTGGAGGAATGTTGTTGCTAACAGTTTTCGATAGCAGAAAAGTATTAGCTGCATTGGCAGTGCTGGCCATTATATCCCTGGTCTTTGCATTGCATGGTGGGACAACAGCTTCGAAAATCGCGTTCCCTTTGGTGGGTGCCTTTGAATCTGTCATGTGGCCGGTCATATTATCTCTGGCAATCAATTCCGTACCAAAACACCACGAGGTATTTTCGGGAGTGATGTATACCGCATCGTTGGGAGGAGCAATTGGTCCAGCCCTTGTGGGCACTATAGGAGATTCATTTGGACTGAGAACGTCTTTGGATATTCTTTTCTTGCCGTTCTTGGTCGTTTTGAGCGTAGCTTTTTGGGCAAAACCATTAGTTGCCAATAAAACCATTTAACCGGTCTGCTGCCAATTATTCTGGCGAAGAGAGATAATTGATTGACGATAAAAACTCAGTTAAGTGAGCAAAAATGTAAAGGACATCAAAGAGTAAAAATAAAAATTCGACTAAGATCTATCGTTGAAAAAAGCAATACCCGTCTGAGAGATTTTATGTGGATAAAACTTAACAAGATTAAAATGTAAATTTCTTTTAAATCATATTTATGGAATCGACTTTATTAAAAGATCAAAATGATAAATGGAATAGCGATGCTGAACTGTTTGAGATCTTCAGGAATGAGTTGTATACACCCGTAGTTGGAGACATACTGGATGAGATTGGAAATTATCATCAGTTTCTGCCGCAGCCGATTCAACCAATAAGAATTACGGATAAAATTGTTGGACGTGCGATGCCTGTTTTAATGATTGATGTCTATGGACCACAGGAACATCCTTTCGGAAAGTTGACAGCTGCCCTTGACCAACTTGAGCCTGGCGAAATATATGTTGCAGGCGGTGGTGCCATGCGCTGTGCTTACTGGGGGGAGATCCTGACAGCTACTGCAAAAAAAAGGGGTGCAGTAGGCGCTGTAATCGATGGTTTTTACCGGGATACTCAAAAAGTGATAGAACAAAATTGGCCTGTCTTCAGCAGGGGAAGGTATGCACAGGACTCGTCAGTACGTACCCAGGTGGTAAATTACAGATGTGATATTGAAATTGGCGGAGTTTGGATAACTCCGGGTGATTTGATCTTCGGAGATATGGACGGGGTATTGGTAATACCTAAAAAAAGCGTAGAAGAGGTTGTGGTAAAAGCACTAAAGAAAGCCAGAGGTGAAAATATTGTCAGACAGGAAATTGAAAATGGAATGTCAAGTACGGAAGCGTTCTTAAAAT
>Ga0157370_10002561_pt1 | contig 21825 bp, 12 predicted proteins | sample C35metaG_FD_113463 | JGI IMG/M metagenome (GOLD analysis project Ga0157370, IMG submission 113463) | Corn rhizosphere microbial communities from Kellogg Biological Station, Michigan, USA - C3-5 metaG | ecosystem: Host-associated > Plants > Roots > Rhizosphere > Soil | place: USA: Michigan...
CTCGGCTGGCCAAGTTCAGTAGCAGAGCGCGGCGTCGATCAGTGCGCCGATTCCGAACGGGTCAAATAGGCCCTTATCGAGCGTTAGAGATGTGAGGCACTCCAGCTCATTCGTTCGGCTGCTATGCACCCGTTTTCGACCTGTTCTGCGCTGTTTTTCGAGCCCGGTCCGATGCGTAGCACGCCTCGAAGAACATCCGCTTAAATCAGGAAATTACCCGGCGCTGAGCTGCGACGAAGGCCCGTTCGCCCCTGATAATTTGCTTAAAAACAGGAAAAACAGGCGAAAGAGCAGTTCGCGCAGGACTACTCCTACCGCCAATGCGCACTACACGGAATTATTCGCGATCCTTACAAAACTCATCACAGATCGCATCAGCGACATAGCCAGCCGCCGTAGCGAACGCGAGACCTTGGGTGTCGGGGACGCCGGTGTCGGCCTTGACCCCCTCAGTGATGATCCCGCCGTCCCACGGACTTTGCTTGAGGATCTTGAGCGCCTGGGCACGGCCGGCGGCGAGCCGGAGATGGTCCGCAACCTCCCATGAGGTCGTGAACGGAAGCCGATAGCTTCCGGGTAGGCCGAATGGCTGGCCCGCGTAACTGTATTGGTAATGCGCGGAGTGAAGCCAAGCGTAGGTGCGGCGGAAGACTGGGTCGTTCTCCGAGACGAAGCCTAACGCTGGTAGCTTCATGAGGGAGCCGGGTGGTACGTCGACAAAGTCGCCACTGCTCGCGTTGACGAGGGCCGCGAAGATCGGTCCGCCCGCTCCCTTCGCACCGCTCAGGACGCCGAAGCGATAAATCGCACTCTTGAGCTTCGCCGCCTCTGACTTCAGCAAAGCGGCTTGGCGCGTCCGGTGCTCGCGGGTCGCCATTCGTTCAAGATCGCTGAAAGCCTTCCACGTCAGAACATTGTCGTAGATCGAAAAGGGTTTTCGGACATATTCGTCCTGGGAGTCCTGGAAGGTCGAGTAAAGTCCCGTCGCCGGATCAAGTTGAGCGCGCAACCGCTTCAGCAACGTGTTGATCACCTCGTGATGCCGCTCCACCATCGCCGTGTCGTGAGTCTTGTCGGCATAGGCCGCGAGCGCGACCAAGGGCGCCACTAGCTCGTCGAGCTCGAACCCATCTTCGAGTACGACACCGTCGATGAACCGGCTATGGATGCCGATGTCCCTCGCCTGGACGCCCAGCGCATAATCGAGGATCTCACGCGCACGTGCAGGATCGCTGTCGAGGACCGCGGGGAAGCTCCACAAGAGCGCGTCGCGATCCCAATATGCCGCCGAGACATAATAGCGGTTGCTGCGCGACGTCATGCCAACGAACTGCTCGGTGTCGATCGCTCTGCCCCAGGCGAAATAGGTCGTGAATAGCAGGTTGCGGTTCATGATCCGATCAAGGTCCGGGTCACCCGTGGTACGGGTGCGGCGGTGGGCATCGTCGGCAGCGAGGTCGATCAATCCGTCGAGGCCGTAGCGATCGATCTTCTTGTTGAGAACGCGCATCGCATAAGCGGCGCTATATTCGTCGAGGCCGACGCCGATGATGAAGTGCACGTCGACCGTCTCGCCCGGCGCCAGCGCTGCTTCATGTCGGGCGGTAAGCCCCGGATTGACGGTGCCGGTGCGAAGCGCGCCCTGAGAGCCGACATAAGCGAAGCCCCAGGCCATTTGCGTGTCGTCCGTATTATATTCGAACACCTCCATGTCCGTATCGATCGGGGTTGGCGACATGACACGCCTGCCGCTCAACGGTTCAGGCGAATAAGTAACTCGGTTGGTCTTGCCCCATTCAAGGTCCATTCCCGGCGCGACCTGCAAGGGGGTGCTTCGCAGATTGGTGACTTGGAATCGCACGATCGCCGCGCGACTGTCCGGCGGGGCGACATAGGTCAGCCGGACGCGCACGCCGTCGGCCTCCATCGTCCCGGTTGGAATCCAATAATCGCGCAGCGACCATTGGAGGTGGGAGAGCGGCCGTTTCACGCCAGCGATCTCGATGAAAGGGGTCATCAGCGGCCGGTCGGCTACGCCAGCGACTTCGAGCAGGCCGCGGTAGCGCATCGAGATGACGTTGAAATTCTGAAGCGCACCGTCAGAGGCGCGGATGGACGGAAGCGCGATCCAGTCGTTGCCGGTCGGAATCACGTCATTGGCGGTGAGAGACAGATTGATGACGCGCTGGCTCTCCGCGCCGGCAGATTTCGGCGAAGTCGCGATAAGGGTCGTGGCCTCGCGCTGTTCAACCGCAGCGGGACTGTTTCTGCTCTTAGCCACGCTGCTGTCAGCCAATGCAATGCATGCTGCCGCAAGGAGAACCAAGTCACCCGACTTCATCCACTTGAAGATCATTGAATTTCGACCATCGTCAATCGGACCATTCATTCGCTGCTTTCGTCGACGTTCAAGGCACGTGGCAGCGCCCGCCAATGGCGAGCGCGAAGGCAGTCTCCTGCAACTTTTCGGCGATCGCTGGGGCGATGCCAAGATCGCGCGCGGCCTCTTCGGATCTGCCCAGCTTACGAGGATCGCTATGAGTGACGGCCGCGAAGATTGTGAGCGCTTCTAGATAATAACCGGCCGACGAAGCGTGATAATTGTCGCTTGCCCACAAATCGATCCTGCCGGGATCGAGACCGTCATAAGGATTGGAATCGGCGATCCCCCGAGCAATTGCGCAATTGAACGCCTCGCCGACCGGAATCACAAGTGCGATCGAGGGCACTTCCCGGCGCACGCGTTCGTCTGCCTTCCTGAGATCGAGTGCCATTCGGGTAACGGGTTGGCCCGACCAATGCTTGCCCATCGGATAAGTGAGATCAGGCCGCGTCCAGGTCGCAACGAGGCTGATGCTTACCTTCGGGTTGCGCGCTCGAAGCAATTGCGTCAGGCCGCGGGCGGCGGGGATTGTCGTCCTTACATCGCCCGGCTTGTCCGGATCGAGTGTGCTATATTGCTGGAGCACGACTGCGTCCCAGCTCTGATCGATCACCGATCTCTTGTTGGCGAGATGCCAAGCGAGCGTCTGGCCAGCCGTCGTCTCGAGCGAGACTTGGTAGCGTAATCCAGCCTCATCGGCGAAGTGCTTGAAGAGCGCTGGTACGCCGCCCATTCCATCGCCATTCAGATCGGTGACACTGTCTTTTCGATAGGTCATCACGTTCGACATCGCGCCGAAGGTGAAGCTGTTGCCCACGAATAGGATCGATTGCGGCGCCTCGTTGGCCGACAAGGATGAGGCAGCAAGCAGCAAGAATGCGGGAATCATTTATTGGTCTCCCCCTCAAGGGATCGGTGAAGCGCTCGCGCGCGAATTGAACGCTCCATCATCGATCCACTGGCCACCGCGCGCCGCAAGCGCGAAAAGAGCGATGACAACGTAAGCAATAAGAGGGACGGCGAAGGATGCGCTGAGGCCGAACCGGTCGGCGATTGCACCCACTGCCATTGGCAAAATGGCACCGCCGAATATCGCGACGCACAACAGGCCGGACGTCGAGCTCTGCGAGACCCCCGAGCGCTCAAGGGTAAGGGTGAAGATCGTCGGAAACATGATTGAATTAAAGAAGCCGATCGCAAGTGCCGCATAGCCCGCAACGGCCCCGTGCATTAAAAGCACGGTGAGGCAAAGGAGTGCGGCGGTGATGCCGCACGCTCCTAAGAGCGGAGTAGCACGAATGCGCGTCAGAAGCGCGGTTCCCACGAGTCGGCCGCAGAGCGCTCCGCCCCAGTAGAAATTGGCGAGATAGGCTCCGGCATCGTCGAACGGCAGCCCAAGGATTCGGGGCTGGTTGAGGAAGTTGATCATGATGCTTCCGATCGACACTTCGGCACCGACATAAAGACCGATCGCTGCAGCACCGAAGACGGCCCAGGAAGAGCGCAGCGCCTCGAACATCCTGGCTGGGGCAAGCGTTCGATGGTTCGGTTCGACCCGGATCAGAAAGCGGCGCAGGAGCGCAAAGAAGACCAGCAACGCGAACAGCAGCGCGGCCATGGTCAGGAATGCGCTTTCGACTGCGTGGAGCAATTCGGCGCGGTGGCGAACGTCCATCGCGCGTCTGGAGAGGCCCCTTAGCGCTGGGTCGCCGAGCATCACGACCGAGCCGAAATGAACCCCGATCACGACGCCGAGCGAATTGAACGCCTGCGCAAGGTTAAGGCGAAAATGACGTCGGTCGGGCCTTCCCAGTTCGGCCGCCAGGGGATTTGCCGCGACCTGCAGGGCCGTAAATCCGGCGGCGAGCACGAAGAGCGCTGCAAGAATAGGCCGGAAATCCGCTGCGCCCGTGCTGACTGCGACGAGAAGACAGCCCAAGGCCATCACGCCGATCGAGCCGAGCATCGTATCAACCGCGCCGAGGCGGCTGGTGAGCCACGCGGCTGGCAGGGACAGCAAACCATAAGCGAGAAAGAAGACGATCTGAGTGAGGAGCGCTTCGGCGTAGTCGAGGCGGAATGCGGCACGCAGCGCGACGATTAGCGGATCGTTGTTCGATGTGATGAAGCCCCATGCAAAAAAGAGCGTCGTCACCGCTGCGAAGGCGAACATGCTTCGTCTCTTATGTTCGCCGAACGCAGTCACCTGCTGATTCTTTTGGGTTGCCAACGCAAGGTTGCGACTGACCCGGCGGGCATCGCAATCGAATAGCGCTCGCCATCAACTGCTATCGTCACTTCGCCACTTCCAAACTTGCGATAGAGTATCGCTACGCGGCTTCCATTCGGGTTGAGGAATGCCGCAGCGTCGACTTGGCCGCCGCGAGCCACCGCCGAGACACGCAAAGCGCCCGGAAGCACGAACCGGCTTGCGTGACCGAGCACATAATATTCAACATTGCGCGTGATCGCGCCGGTCGCAGGATCGATCGTCACCACGCCTCGGCAGTCTGTACAGCCGCCCGTGTGAGGCCCATGGGCCGGATCGAGCGCGAGGTTCCAGAGCAGCGTCCCCCGAGACCAATTATTCGCCGCGCCGATGATTAGCTTGTCGGTCATCCAGCCGAGCACCTCGGCATATTTCGGCGACCATCCACCGCCCGAACATTCGGTCAGCCAGGCGTCCTTGCGAGGGTAAGCATTATGGACTTGCGACTGCGCCGTGACATCGCCGTTGTAGCAATGCCAGGCGACGCCCGAGATGTAACGCCGCGCGACCGGGTCGCGGAGAACCGCCAACGGCATCTCCGGATGATCCCAATTGTGGTCCCAATCGAGGATTTCCGTTCGGATACCCAGCGATTTTAAAGTGGGCCCGACATAGCGGCCGATGATCTTCGCGCGCTGCGGCGGGTCGACGCGCCCGCCGGGATAGCTGTCGGGCTCGAAATTCGGCTCGTTCTGGATGGTCAGCATCGAGACCATCACCCCTTCGCGGCCGAACGCCTGGACCGTTCGCGCAAGATAATGCGCAAAAGCGCCATAGAATTGCGGATCAATCTGCCCGGTGATCAGGCTTTTCGTGGTCTTCATCCACGCAGGAGCGCTCCAGGGACTGATCATCACTAGAAGATCGGGGTTGATCGCGAGCGCCTCGCGCGTGCGGGGCAGAACATATTTCTTCGCCGGTTCGATGGAAAAATATCGCAGATCAGGATCGGGGATGTTCCCGGGCGTGTCATCGTAGCTGTAATCGTGGGTTGAAAAATCGGAGGCGCCCACGGTCAGCCGGGTGAACGACAGGCCAAGACCGCCGTCCTTTCGGCCAAAGAGCTCGGCCATGAGCGCCTTTCGCTTCTCGTCCGGGAGACTGCTCAGGACCTGTGCCGACGCATCCGTGATCGCTGCGCCAAAGCCCTGCATCTTCTGAAAGTGTCGCGATGTTTCTATCGTAATTGCCTCGCCGCCCGTAGCCGGACCGATCGGAAAGCGTGGCGGCAATCGTGCGAGCTTCTTCGTCTGGTCGGCGGTGGTCAGCCAAATCTGGGCGGCTGCCGGCGCGGTGCCCCGGGCATTTGCAGACCCTGCGGCAATCAGGATGGTCGCCGCAATCACGACGAACCGTCTCACGCGATCGGATCCGCAGGGCAATATTTGCTGATATATTCGTCTTGCGTGGGCATCACGTCGACGCAGCGCCTGATCGTTGCCGCGATGTTGCCGAGGAACTGCTCGATCTGCGGGTCGCTCTTGATGGCCACGAGCGGGTCATAGCCGCGCGGCACAATGCCGTGGCCGAGGAAAACCTGGATCCAGCTCTCCTCGCTGAACAGCTCCTCGCACTCGCGAAAGATGCGGCCGTTCGATTGCCAAAGGTCGACCTTGCGCTGGAGCGTCGAAGGAAGCTCCATGTTGCGGCAATATTCCCAGAAGGCGCCTTGGCGTTGGTTCGCCCAGTAATGAAGGACAATGAAGTCCCTGGTGCGCTCCCATTCGAAGTCAGTCTGCCGGTTGAACTCGTCGATCGTCGCCTGATCCGTGACATTGTCGGGGAACAAGCGGACGAGGCGGACCGCTGCTGATTGAACGAGGTGGAGGCTAGTGGATTCCAAGGGCTCGAGAAAGCCCGCAGCGAGGCCGAGCGCTACGCAGTTCCGGTTCCACATCTTGCGCCGTTTACCGCTCGTGAAGCGCAGACAATTGGGGTTCGCGATCTGCTCGCCATCGAGATTGGCGAGAAGCAATTTCCCGGCAGCCTCGTCATCGATGTGCTTGCTCGAGTAGACGAGGCCATTGCCGGTCCTGTGCTGGAGCGGGATTCGCCATTGCCAACCGGGATCGCGTGCGGTCGCGCGCGTAAGAGGCGTCAACGGCTCCGTCCGCGCGCAGGGAATCGCAATCGCCCGGTCGCACGGCAACCAGCTACTCCAGTCGTCATAGCCAGTCTTGAGCGTCTGCTCGATGAGCAGGCCACGAAAACCCGAACAGTCGATGAAAAAATCCGCTTCGATCCTGCGGTCGCCTTCGAGGGTCACTGAAGCGATGTCGCCACTTTCGGCAATGCCGACATCGACAATCCGGCCCTCGGTGCGCCTGACCCCATGCTGCTCAGCCAAAGAACGCAGATATTTCCCATAGAGCGAGGCATCGAATTGGAATGCATAGGTGATCTGGCTTATCGGAGATTCCTTCATCTCCTGCCGGGCATGCATGAACTTGTCGGCAAGTGCGGCGGCCGCGTTGATCGAATAGCCGGCAAAGTCGCCGGCGCGGCCGCGCTGATTGGCGCGAAGCCAATATTGATGACAGCGCAGCCACTCCCAGTCCTGGCCGATGACTCCAAAGGCGTGGATGTAGCTCTGGCCCGGCGTCCAATCGACGAACTGGATGCCCAGTTTGAATGTCGCCTGCGTCCGGCGCATGAACTCGGCTTCGTCGAGCTGGATAAGCTCGTTGTATTTCTTGATCGGCGGGATCGTCGCTTCACCGACACCGACCGTGCCGATCGCCTCGCTTTCAACGAGCTCGATATCGTAGAGGCCCTGGAACAGCTTGCCGAATAAGGCCGCCGTCATCCAGCCGGCGGTCCCTCCACCAACGATCAGGATCTTTCGCATCGTCTTGTCGATTAACGACTTTCCACTGGGCAGGCCATGACCGGCGCACTGACTGGAAGTTGCCCGAGCGTCGATCGGTTCTCCAGTGAAAGACCATAGCCTCGGCGGAATTGAATTCCGCCCGAATATGGCAAACAGTCACCCGCCGGCCAGTCAAACGACAACCGACCCGTGAAATCAAATCTCGGTCGTCCGTCCGCCCGACCAATCAGCATGTCGGCAAGGCCCATTGCCTCGGTTCCCGGAAGCCAGGCGGCGATGAATGCGTCCGACCGATTGATGAGGTCGTTGGCGGCAACCGGGCGCCCCGAATAGAGCAAGGTCACGACCGGCACGCCCTTGCCGCTAACCCGCTTCAGCGCCTGCAAGTCTTCAGGGTACCGGCTCGTGTGACGCATCGAGGCCGGGAAAGTGATGTCGCCGGCCCCTTCGGCATAGGGCTTTTCGGCGGCGACCATGACAATCGCGCTGTACTTGCGGACGTCCACTCCTTCGCCATCCGGGCTGTAATCGACCCGAGCGGCGCCAAGAGTTTTTTGCAACGCGGACAGCAAGGAATCGGCGTAGGGATAATCGCCAGTCGTCGTCTGGTCGCCTTGCCAGGTCAGCGACCATCCCGCCGATTGCATCGGCACGCTATCCGCGCCCGCCCCAACGACGAGGATCCTGCCCGCCGGACGAAGCGGCAGAACCCCGCGATTGTTCTTCAAGAGGACCAGCGATTCCCGAACGGCTTGCCGGGCAAGCCCACGCACCGCTGGCGAGTGCAAGGCCGACGCGTCGGGGTGAGGGCCAGTCGAGGGCGAAGCATTGAAGAGGCCCGCCTTCAGCTTCACTCGAATGATGCGCGAGACAGCATCGTCGATGCGGCTCATGGGAATGCGGCCGGCGCGCACGTCCTCGACCGTTGCGGCAATGAACTCCTTCCAGTCGCTGGGAACCATCACGAGGTCGATCCCGGCATTGATCGCCTGAGGACAATGCCAGTTCGTGCAGCCGGGGACCTGCCCGACGCCATTCCAATCGCTGACGACCAGACCATTGAAGCCAAGCCTTCGCTTTAGCACGTCGCCGACCAGATGCGCGTCCGCGTGCATTTTGCCCCAGTCCTTGCCGGTCGCGGTATCGGTGAAGCTCGAATAGCTCACCATCACCGTCTGCACGTTGGCCTTGAGGGCACCATAATAGCCTGCGGCATGGGTCCGGGCGAGGTTCGCCTCGCTCGTGCGCGTGTCGCCCTGGTCCTTGCCGTGGAACGTTCCACCGTCGCCGAGCCAGTGCTTTGCTGTTGCAAGAACAGAAGTCGGCGAACCAAGTCGTCCCTGCAGGCCGCGAACCATGGCTTCGCCATAGGTTCGCACCAGCGCCGGATCCGAACTGTAGCTTTCGTAGGTTCGGCCCCAGCGCGGGTTCTGCACGACCGCGAGCGTCGGCGCAAATGTCCAGCTGATGCCGGTCGCGCGAACCTGCATTGCAGTTGCATGTCCGATCTTCATGAGAAGTGCCGGATCGTGCGCTGCGCCGAGCCCGATGTTGTGCGGGAAGAGCGTTGCGCCATAGACGTTGTTATGACCATGGACTGCATCGGTGCCCCAGATCACCGGGATCTTGACCTTCATGTCCGTTGACATGGAAGCGCGATAGAAAGCGTCGGACAACCTCAGCCAGTCATTGACGCTGGAATGCATGTTCATCGCCGGCCAGGCGCCGCCGCCGTTGAGCACCGAGCCGATGTAGTAGCGGCGCACGTCCTCGGGCGTGATCGAGCGGATATCCGCCTGGGTCATCTGCCCGATCTTCTGGTTGAGAGTCATTCCCGCAACGATCGAACGAACGCGCGCATCGAGGGCCGCATCGGCCGAATTCGGAATCGCGGCCCTCGGCCAGATTTGTGCCGCACTCGAGCCAGAGCCGAAGAGCGCCAGCGCAAGGCACAGCAATAGTTTCGGCCGAACCCGGCCGTTCAATGCCGTCATCTCAATCCCGTCTAGAAGTGGTAGCTGGCGCCGAGGAAGATCTGTCGTCCGTACTCCTCATACGTCTCGAGCGTCGTTGTCCCGTTGACGTCGTAGGCAGTCCGGTACGGCGAGTTCAGCACATTGGTGACCTGCAGCAATATGCCCAAGCCGTTAAGCCTGGAACCCGGCTGGAACGTGTAGCCGATCTGGGCATCGAGCTGCTTGTCGGCGAGGACCTGCGGCGTACCAAGGTTCGTGAAGAGCGACACGACTTCGCCCTTGAAGGCCGAGCGGTAACGGTAGCTGGCGCGCGCTTGGAAGCCGTTCTTCTCGTAATAGCCGGTGATATTGTAAACCCAGGGCGAGAAGCCTGGAAGCGCACCGATCACGTTCGCCGCGTCCCCGCTCAGTCTGTACTTGCTATGAGCGACGCTTCCCTCGGCTCCGAAGCCATCAAGGAAACGGGCGAACTGACCAAACTCGATCGCACCGCTGACCTCTACACCGCGAAGCCAGCCGCCCTTGCCGTTTGCCGGCATCGTCAGGGTTCCCTGGCTGCTGATCGTGCAGGGGTTTGTCTGATTGACTGGATCACACGTGGCCGGATCGAGAATCGTCGCGGCGTCCGGCGGTAGCGGGAAGCTCGAGAAATCGAACTTCACGCTCTGGTCGTAGATGTAATTGTCGAGCCAGAAATTGAATGCGTTGATGCTGAAGTAGGTCGCCTTGCCGCCATACCATTCATAAGCAACGTCCACTTCCTTCGCACGCCACGGCTGAAGCTTGGGGTTTCCGCCCGTGGCCGACCATGGATTGGTGGCTTGGCCGGGCTGGCATCCAGGATTGCCGGCGCAGACCGCGGCGTTGAAGTCAGGGACCAGGTTTGCTCGCATGTCGTCCATCCGCGGACGCGCCATCACCTTGGCGGCTGCGAACCGGATCCGGTTCTTATGGTCGAAGTCGTAATAAAGATTCAGGCTTGGCAGGACATCCGTGTACGTGTCCGATACGTCGACCGGTTCGAGCACCGTCGGACTGATCGTCTCATTGATTCGAAGACCGCTCGATTCCTGCTTTTGCCGAACCACCTGGACGCCGATATTTCCGTGCAGCCCGCCTGAATCGATATTCGCTTTGAGCTTGAAGGTGGCGATGTCTTCCTTGATGCCCCACGACTTGTCGTAATGCGCAGTGTCGGTGACCGGCACCGTGTCATAATAAGCGGGCAGCGCATCGACGATGTTCACGTTGAGAACGTCGCCCATGCCGGCGAAGCTAAGCGACGTCGGATCGTTCAGATACTTCGGATCGACCAGAACCTCCTGACGCCCGTTCTTCAGCATGAGATTGAGCTCGTCGACGGTCTTGGTCTTGTGACGATGCGTATAATCGAGACCTGCTTCGATGCTGCTGAAAAAGCCGCCCGGGAGATCCTGCTTCAAGGTCAGATCGCCTGAGCCCAGCGTCTCCTTGACGTGAGGCGAATTCTTCAGGCCATCATGGCCCCAGGCGTACCAGCCTCCACCCCCACCGAGCGAAACCTGGTTCGGGTCCGCGTAGTTCAGCCCAAAATTGGTGAATTGCGGAAAATTGTTCTCCGGAATGACGAAATCATAGCTGTCGAGAGGTCGCGTGTCAGGGGTCGCTCCGATGCCGTTGCCGGCATAAGTCTCGATGTACGTCTCGTCGCGCTTGTTCGAGGAATAGGAAAGATCCGCATATAGGTGCGTGTGCTCGGCAAGCCTGAATTCATTATTCAAGCCAGCAGAGAAAAGGTGATCGGTCCTCCGGTTGTCATCGTTGCGCAGAAGCAGGTTGACGTTGTCGAAGTGGCCAGACACCGCGAAAGGATTCCCGCCGCGGTTGACGATCTGAGGACCGGTGAGGGTCGTCCCCAGTCCCGTCCACAGATCGGAGAACCACTCCGCGCCGTGCATCGTGCTTTCCTGCTTGAATCTCGAATAATAAAGGTCGAGCACCGAATGGACGGCATCGCTCGGCTTCCATTCCAGCGTCCCCATGACACCGTCGCGCTTGTCGCGCGAAGTGTAGGCGAACGCTTCCTGGCCAGAGAGGATGTTCTCCGATGCGTCGCCGAAATAGCCGCCGTAATTTTCGTAATACCAGTTCTTCGTGTGGTTGATGTGACCCGGCGCGTCGAGATGCGCATAGCCGATCAGCCAGCCAAGCGTTCCGTCCTCATTCTGGCCGATATAGCTCGCGCTTCCGCGCCAGCCCCGTCTGGACATTTCTGAGTTGCGGCCGCCACCCTGGTCCAATTCGCCGCGAAAATTGATCGCGATTGCGCGCTTGCCATATTCGAGCGGACGGATGGTCCGAAGATCGACGGTGCCGGCAAGTCCCATGCCCGAAATGTCGGCGTCAGGGGTCTTATAGACGACGACCGAGCCGAGCAGCTCTGACGGATATTGATCAAATTCGACCGCGCGGTTGTAGCCCGAGCTCGCCTGCTGGCGACCATTTAGGAGCACCGTCGTGAAATCGGGCGAAAAGCCGCGGATCGACACGATCTGAGCGCGTCCCGCGACGCGTTGCGCGGTGAGACCCGGGAGTCGGGCAATCGATTCTGCAATGGATACGTCGGGAAGCTTGCCGATCTCCTCGGCAGAGACCGCTTCGACCATGCTCGCCTCGCGGCGCTTGATTTGGATCGAATCCTCGACGCTCCGGCGAATTCCGGTGATGACAATCGTGCCCTCTGGAGCCTTTTTCGTCTTGTTCGGCTCGCCTGGGACGGTGGTGGTCGCCGCTGGCGGTTGTTGCTGCTTGGTGTCGGGACTTGTCTGGTCTGCGGTTGCCTGTGCCCAGGCGACAGTCGGCAACATCACGAACGAGGAACAACATCCTCCGGCAAGGAGCAGTGCACGGCGCGCGCGCGTCGAGTGATTCGGCAACAAACTTCTCCCCCTCAAAAGCCTGTCGGCGCTGACGCGCGGCAAGCCAAACTCCCAACGCCCTATGGAAGCGCTTCCATTTTGGTGCGGCAAAGATTCGAAAGTGTCAAGCACGACCTCGCTGCGGCGGCGATGTGGATTCCCGGACAACCAGCTCGATCGCGAGCGATTCGTAGCGGATGCCCCCGCTCGACTGGTTCTCAACCAATAGCTGGACCGCACGCGTGGCCAAGTCCTTGATCGGCTGACGAATGGTGGTCAGAGGTGGCCACACGATCTCCGACATCGGCGTGTCATCGAAGCCGGTGACCGACATCATCGCGGGCATTTCGAATCCCGCGCGGTGCAAAGCAAGCATGACGCCGGCCGCCATGTCATCGTTCGCGCAGGCAATCGCCGTCACCTCGCCTCGGTTGCAAAGCAGCCTTTCCGTCGCTTCCACTCCGGACTTGAATGTGAAGTCGCCGCTCGTCGTCCACGGTTCCTCATCGACACCCGCTTCGCGAAGCGCCTGAACAAACCCGTCGTAGCGGAGTGCCGCCGCTCGATGTTCAGGAGGGCCCTTGATGAATCCGACTCGGCGATGTCCGAGCGACATCAAGTGGCGACCAATGTCAAAGCCCCCCGCGCGCTCGTCGATGCCGACCGCCATGACCTTCCCGCGCGCATTCTCGCCGGCTGAGACCGCGACGACGTGAACGCCCGCGCGACGCGCCGTTTCGATCAGTCGAATGTCATCCGAAAGGGGTGGGGAGAGGATGATTCCTCCGGGCCTGTCGCGATCGAGAATCGAAGAAAGTAAGCGGAAGCGATTTTGATCCTCCGGATCGACCGCACGAGTGACCAGATCAAAGCCGAGCGAAGAGCAACCGCGAAGAGCGCCGAGCTCAAGCCCCGCGTTATAATAACTATTGGGCTCGAGCTCGGGGCTGTGCGCATGGATAAGCATGATCTGGCGGCCCATCCCGCTCGCCAGCGCCCGCGCCTGCTGGTTCACCGAATAGCCGAGTTCCGTCATCGCACGCTGGACTCGTTCTCTTGTTTCGGGCCGAACATTCGCGCCATTGTTGAGCACTCGCGAAACCGTCACTCGAGCAACGCCGGCGGCCTTGGCGACATCATCTATTGTTGAATTGCGCTTCATCGCGCGCGCAGGTTGGCAAGCACTTGCGCGCTTCGCAATGACCTATGAACCAGCTTGCAAGCAGACCGATAAGGCACTTAACAACATAAAATGGAAGCGCTTTCATTTGGGGCAGCCGTGAAGATCGGACGATGCCTGCCGTTCTTGCTGACCTTTCTATTTCCGGCAGCAGCTGCTGATGCTCACCCGGCGCTGATACCCCTGCCCTCATCGGTCACATGGCTCGATGGCAATGTTCCGATCAGCGCTGGAGCGATCGTCGAGGGTCGCGGCAAGGCCGCCCCGATCGCGGCAGAAGTGGCACACGAACTGGGTTTGAAGCAGGGACGGCATGGCGCAGTACGGATTAGATTTTCGCTGGTTGCGGCAACCAAGATCAGCGACCCCGAAGCCTATCAGCTTCGCTCATCCGGCAAAGAGGTGGACATCGAGGCGTCTGATCCTTGTGGCCTGTTCTACGGGGCGCAAACGCTTCGCCAGCTGATCTTGGGCAGTGGCGCTCTACGCAGGATTGCAGGAGTCGAAATCAGCGATTCTCCGCGGTTTGCCTGGCGCGGTCTTCTGATCGACGAGGGCCGGCACTTCTTCGGCAAGGCGACGCTATTCAAGATCATCGACGAGATGGCGGCCTACAAGCTGAACCGGCTCAAGCTCCATCTGACCGACTATGAAGGGTGGCGCCTGGAAATTCCCGCTTATCCCAAGCTGACCGGGGTCGGCTCGTTAGTCGATGGAAAGCCGCAATATTTCACGACGGGCGACATGCGCGAGATCGTTCAATATGCGGCCAACCGGCACATCATGGTCGTTCCCGAAATCGAAATGCCGGGCCATGCCGGAGCTGCCGCTCGATCCTATCCAGAGTTTTTCAACCCGGCCGGGAGCGCGTTCGACCCGGCAAACCCCAGGACTTACGACTTCATCCGTGCAATCCTCACCGAAGTCGCCCGCTTGTTCCCTGCGCCTTACATCGATTTCGCCGGCGACGAGGTCGGCGACGAGATGTGGAAAGACATGGCGGACGTAGAGCGGCTCAAGGCCGAGCAGGGGCTGAAGACGAACCAGGACATCCAGGCTTATTTCGGGGGCAAGGTCGAAGAAATCATCGAAAGCCTCGGCAAGCGGCCGATGGCTTGGGACGAGCAGGTGGAGGCCCGGGCGCCGAAGAGCGTGATCATTCAGTGGTGGCGGCGGGACAGGCGCGATGTGCTCGAGAGGGCCGCGCAGGAAGGCCACGATATCGTGATCTCACCCGCCGACGAGCTTTATTTCGATTATCATCAGGGGCCCGGCGAACCTGGCGCCCCGTGGGAAGGGAACAAGGGCGGTCCGCAGTCGATCTCCAAAATGCTGGCGTGGGAACCCATAGCCGGCGACTTCACGCCCGAAGAGTCCGCGCACGTCCTCGGCATCGAAGCCTGCGTCTGGACCGAGTTCATTGCAACGGAACGCTATCTTGAATTCATGACCTTCCCGCGGCTGCTAGCGCTCGCGGAGATTGCGTGGCGTCGCAAAGGCACGCGAGACGAGAAGGAGTTTAACGAGCGCCTCGCTCCGCACATCGAGGCTCTTCGTGCGAAAGGCATCAATGCGCGACGGGACGAGGGGGACGCCTATGAGTTCATCACCAACTGAAGCGGGACGTGGGGGAATATCCATGAATAAAGTGATCATGCTGGCGTCGACTGTTGCTATGGTGCTGTGCACTTCGGTCGAGGCACAGCCGAACAATGCGCCCAACCGCCCGTGGCTCAACCCGAACCTGTCGCCGGAAGCTCGAGCGCATGACGCACTTCTAGCGATGACAATCGACGAGAAGCTGAGGCTTGTGTTCGGTTATTCGGACCAGGCGCTCACCGAGCTCGCAAAGGTGCCGGACGACGTCGTTCCGGCTGAACTGAAGACTTATGTTGTAACTCACCAGATCAAGGGTTCGGCAGGCTTCGTCCCCGGCGTTCCGCGGCTTGGCATTCCCGACCAGACCCAGACCGACGCCTCGATTGGCGTCCGCAACAGCTTCATTCCAAGCACCGCCTTGCCCTCATCGCTCGCAACAGCTGCGAGCTTTGATCCCGAAGTGCCGCGCGCGGGCGGCGCAATGATTGGTGCGGAAGCGCGCGCAACCGGCCACAACACAATGCTCGCGGGCGGCGTTAACCTCGCCCGCGAACCGCGAAACGGACGCAATTTCGAATATACCGGCGAGGACCCGCTGCTCGCCGGGACCATGGCGGGAGCGCTGAACTTCGGCATTCAGTCGAACCACATCATTTCGACGATGAAGCATTATGCAATCAACGACCAGGAAACCGAGCGCACGTCCCTCGACGTGACCATCTCCGCAGAGGCCATGCGCCAGTCCGATCTCCTCGCGTTCGAGATTGCGCTTGAGAAGGGAAGACCGGGCTCAGTCATGTGCTCGTACAATCTGATCAACGGGCGCTGGGGCTGCGAGAACGATTACCTGCTCAACAAGGTCCTAAAGCACGATTGGGGCTTTAAGGGCTTCGTCATGAGCGACTGGGGCGCTGTCCACTCGACCGCGGACGCGGCGAATGATGGACTAGACCAGTTTACCGGCTTTTGCTGTGTCACTGACACGCCGTGGTTCGGACCCAACCAACTGAAAGCCGCATTGGCCAGCGGAGCAATCCCGAACCGACGGCTCGACGACATGGTCGAGCGAATCCTCTGGGCGCTGTTCGACAAGGGTGCGGTCGACAATCCGGTGAAAGCGGCGCCAATCGATTATTCGGCCGACGCGGCGGTCTCGCAGAAGGCGGCGGAAGAGTCGCTCGTTTTGCTCAAGAACGACGGCGATTTGCTCCCGCTACGCGGGGTCAAGTCGATCGCCGTGATCGGCGGCAATGCGGACAAGGGAGTGATCGCAGGCGGAGGCTCATCCGACGTTACGCCGGTGGGCGGAGCGATCATGATCAGAGAGCATAGCTTCCTGCCCTCGCCGCCGCTCGAGGCGCTCAGGCGCGAACTGCCTAGCGCCCGGATCGCGTTCGATCCCGGCAACGATCCCGCCTCGGCTGCTGTGGTCGCAGCCAAATCGAATGTCGCCGTCGTGTTCGTGACCCAGCACGACAGCGAAGGCTATGACGGCAGCCTCGTGCTCGCGGACAACCAGGACGCGCTCGTCGCTCAAGTGGCGAAAGCCAATCCGCGAACCATCGTCGTTGTTGAAAGCGGCGGCGCCATTTTCATGCCCTGGCTCAATCAAGTCCCCGCGGTCCTCGAGGCCTTTTTCCCGGGTATTCGCGGCGGCGAGGCGATTGCGCGGATCCTGACCGGAAAAGTGGATCCGTCGGGCCACCTGCCGATCAGCTTTCCTGCATCTGCCGAGCAGCTCGCCCATCCAGAAATTCCCGGACTCGGCCTGCCCAACGACACCCCATCCAAGATCACTTATGACGAGGGCTCCGCGGTCGGGTACAAATGGTATGATCTTAAAGGCTTCCGGCCGTTGTTCGCTTTTGGCCATGGTCTCAGTTACACCAGCTTTGCATTGTCCGGGCTCGCGGCGAAGCCCGACGGCCGCGCGATCCATGTCAGCTTTTCCGTTCGCAACGCGGGCAGGCGCGAAGGCAAAGCCGTCGGGCAGGTTTACCTCGCTCCGGCAGATTGGAGGAAGGCCGGCTGGGACGCGCCCAAGCGCCTCGGCGCATTCGCCAAGGTCGATCTGAAGCCGGGCCAGACCAAGATGGTGAATGTGACCATCGATCCGCGACTATTGGCAACATATGAAGCCGCCGGAGACAAATGGCACATTCGCGCCGGCGAATATCGGCTGATGCTTGGCCAAGCGTCCGACGCATTGACACAAAGCGTCTCCTTAACCCTGCCCGACGCCGTCTGGAGCGCGCGCACAGCGGTAGCGGACTGATGCCTGATCCGGTCATCAGATTGGCAATTCGAGCCCTTGCGATCCTTGGCGCGTGGCTCGTCTTGTGCTTCCCGGCTGCCGCCTCACATCTGGTCACTGGCAACGGATTCGGGTTTGCCGTAGTCGCGCCCGAGAGCGGAAGCGCAACGAAATTCTATCCGCATCCATATAGTTACGTCCGGCCTGACCCAGCCAATCCGCTTGGCGAAGGGATCGAGACAGCCAATTTCATCAAGAAGCTCGGCTGGGGAAAGCCAGGCCGCTCGGAAAATGCGGACTACGTCGATGATTCGCACGTCATCCGGCTACGCCGTACGGACGGCACCGGCACATTCTTCATGCCCTTTGGCCTCGACCGCCCCGCTTTGATTATAAGTCTGGAAACCGCATCCCGCAGCGCCGCTGCGTGGCGGGTCCAATGGAGCAGCCCCGTTCGATCGAAAACGAGCGTAAGCGCTGGCGCCAAGCTCTTGCGCTTCGAGGGAATCGACGAGCCGCTGCTGTTGATTCCCTTGGGTGAAGCGAGAAAAAAGCCCGCTATTGAAGGCCTGGCGGCTAATTCGGCTTGGGCATTGATCGCGCTTGAAAAGGGGAGCGAGGCTGCGCCGGCGATCCGCGACTTCCTACGCTGGCGCGCGGGACTCTCGCCGCGACAGCTGATCAGCCGCGAAATCGAGGAATTTGAGCAATGGCGGGTGAGGCCGGCCGTGCACTTCAAGAGCGAGAAGGAGCGTCACCTTTGGCGGCAGAGCGAAACCATGCTGCGCATTGCACAGAGCCGCGAACCGAACCGGGCTGGCCGGCACGGCAACGGACTCATCGTCGCCGCTCTCCCCGACGTCTATTCGACGCCGTGGGTACGAGACATGGCGTGGTCGACCGTCGCGCTGATCCGAATGGGGCACCAGGCAGAGGCCCGCGCCGCGCTCCTCGCCTATTTCGACGCGCAGCCCACCGGGAAGATGCGCTCGGAAGTGAATGGTGCGGATTATCAAATCTCGCTGGTCCGCTACTGGGGCGATGGCGCCGAGGAGCCCTTCTTCACGATGGAGGGCGCAAACAACATCGAGTTCGACGACTGGGGCGAAGCGCTCTGGGTCCTGAACGAATATCTGCGCAGGTACGACGACCCGGCTCTTCTCAGCGCAGCTACCTATCGCGGCCCGCTATATGAAAGCGCTCGCGATTTCATTGTGAAGCCGCTGATTGCGAACATGGAGAAATATGACGACGGGCTGATCGTCGATGCCGATACGTCGATCTGGGAGGAACATCAGAAGGACAAGAAGCATTTCGCTTTCTCGACCGCCATGGCGATCATCGGTCTGCGCGCGTTTGGGGAAATCGCGCGGCTCGCGCGCGACGAGCCGGCGCGAAGGCGGGCGCTCGAGACCGAGGCGCTGCTCAAACAAGGATTTGACGCTGCATTCATCCGCGACGGCAAGCTGCACGGCACGCTCGAGCAAGAGACCAAGAACGACATTGACGGAGCGTTGCTTGCGATCATCAACTTCGGAATTGTTCGCGACCCCGAACTGATCCGCGACACCGTCGAGAGGATGAAGCTCTTGAAAGTGCAGTCAGGTGGATACCGGCGCGTTCGCAGCAACTACACCGACCCTAAGATCTTCGAATATTGGTACGAGCGCGAGGAGTTCCTGTTCGTCGATTTGAGCCTTGCGGAGCTCTACCGGCGGATCGGCAGGACTGCCGAAGCGGACGCAATGCTGAAGCGGATCGTCGACAAAGCCGCTGCAGACCATGACATCATTCCAGAGATGTACGTCGCGCTGCCGTGCAAGCTCTTCCCGGGGAAGATCGGCGATCCGACGGGCGCGCTCCCGATGGTCGGCTACGGCGCGGGCGCTTACGTGCTGCACCTGATCGAGCGAGAACGAATTGCGAAATCCAGCTGAAAATACTGCTGAGTTGCTGCGCTAATCAGCGTCGGAATGACTGGGCAAATGACTGGAATGACCGTTCAAGGCAAGACAGCCTCGGTTTTTCACCACCAACGCAGTTCAACCGACTGTTATCTTCGCTTCGTCGAGCCGCGGGCTCAGCAGGTGGATGACCAGCAGCGCGAGCAGGTAGAGCGAGCCCGAGACGAGGAATATCAGGCTGTAATTGCCGTGCTTTTCCAGCACCTCACCGATGAATAGCGAGAACAGCATTCCCCCGGCGGCGCCGGCGGTTCCACCGATTCCGATCACCGATCCGACCGACTTCCTCGGGAACATGTCCGAGGGCAGGGTCAGGAGATTGGCTGAAAAGGCCTGGTGAGCAGCCGCGGCAAGGCTGATGATCGCCACCGCCAGCCACAGGCTGTCGACATATTGCGCGAGGATGATCGGCGTTACGGCCAGCGCGCAGATCAGCATCGTGGCTTTTCGAGCGGCGTTGATCGACCAGCCGCGGTGGATCAGGTGCGACGAGAGCCACCCGCCCGCGACTGACCCCAGGTCGGAGACGATATAGACGATCGCGATCGGCACTCCGAAGGTCGAAAGATCGAGCCCGTGCCTTTTGTGAAGGAAGTCCGGCAGCCAGAACAGGAACATCCACCAGACCGGATCGGTCAGGAACTTGCCGATTGCATAGGCCCAGGTCTCCTTGCAGCCGAGGAGCGGAAGCCAGCGAGTCCTGGCGGCCGGATCCGGAGCATCGCGCTCGATATAAGCGAGTTCAGCTTTTGAGAGCCGCCTGGATTCGCGGGGCCGGCGGTACAGTGCGAGCCAGGCTAACAGCCAGGTGAGACTGAACGCTCCGGATACGATGAATGCGCCTCTCCAGCCGAAGCCGGTCACGAGCGGCGGAAGGATCAGCGGCGTGACGATTGCGCCGACATTGGCGCCTGCGTTGAACAGGCCCGTTGCGAACGCCCGCTCCTTCTTGGGGAACCATTCGGTGACCGCCTTGAGGCCCGCTGGAAAATTGCCGCTTTCGCCAAGGCCGAGCATGATCCGCACAAGCACGAAGCTGGTCACCGATCGCGCGGCAGCGTGCAGCATGTGCGCCGCGGTCCAGATGACGAAGGCCAGCGCATAGCCGAAGCGCGCTCCGACGCGGTCGACAATATGGCCGAAGAAAATATAGCCGACGGCGTAAGCGAGCTGGAAATAGAAGATGATGTCGGCGTAGGTCCTTTCGTCCCAGCGGAATTGGGTCTGGAGCGTGGGCTTCAACAGGCCGATCATCTGCCGGTCGATGTAGTTGATGGCCGTGGCCGCGAAGAGCAGCAGGACAACGACCCAGCGCCGGTGGCCAACCCCCGTCGTTGATCGAACGCCCGCCTCTTTTTCCATCGCCCGCCCGCCTCTCACGCGTCGGCGCTATGGAGCCTGTCTCATCCGGATATTGCAAGAGCCGCTGCGACGCCCTTGCTGCGCATGATTGCGGCAATGTCCTTAACGGCTCCGACAAAGCCCGGATCGGACGCGAGGATTTCGGGGAAAACTTCGCGCAGATTGAGGATTCGATCGACCGAGTCTCCAGTGCGCGCTGCAGCCTCGAGGAGGTCGGCAAGAGGGTCGACAATCGGCTCGCCCGCGCGGGCCTGGCGTTCGAGGAACAGAATCCAGGCGGCGATCGGGACGAGGAGCGGGCTCATTCTACGCGCCGAGGAGCGCACATCGATGATCGTATCGAGCAGCCGGTATGGAAGCTTCTGCGAGCCGTCCCATGCGATCTGCGACAGCTTGTGATGAATAGCCGAGTTGCGCAAACGGGCGAACGTCTCATCGGCGTAGCGATCAAGGTCGATGGGCGAAGGCTGAAGGCCTGGTATCATGCCTTCGCGAACAAGCCGCTCTACGAACGCGGACAAGGCCGGATCGGCCATTGCGTCGGCCACCGTTTCATGGCCCATCAGCAAGCCGACATAGGCCAGTGTCGAATGCGCGCCGTTGAGGATTCGGAGCTTGGCTTTGGCCCACGCACCAACGTCGGAGGACAGGACAACGCCGACCGACGCAAGATCGGGCGAGTCCTTCGGGAGAATGTCGTCGATCACCCATTGGGCATAAGCCTCGCGGCTCACGGGAATCGAATCGTCGAAGCCGGTTGCCTCGCGAACGAGGTTGCGGAGGTGATCGTCGGTCGCCGGAGTGATCGAATCGACGAGTGTGTTTGGAAATTGGACTACGCCTCTGATCCATCGCGCAAGCTCGGGATCGAGCCTTCCGGCAAAGGCGGCGACCGCATTGCCCAGCTTGGTGCCGTTCGAGGCCATATTGTCGCAGCAGATCGGCGTGAACGGCGGCAGTCCATTTGCGCGCCGGTCGGCGAAACCCAGCGCCAGCCAGCCAAGAAGGCTGACCGGCTGGCTCGGTTTGGAAAGGTCGTGCACGATGTCGGGGTGGGCGAAATCGAGCGAGCCATCGGCGGCTAGGCAATAGCCTTTTTCCGTGACTGTGC
>Ga0157370_10002563_pt1 | contig 21817 bp, 15 predicted proteins | sample C35metaG_FD_113463 | JGI IMG/M metagenome (GOLD analysis project Ga0157370, IMG submission 113463) | Corn rhizosphere microbial communities from Kellogg Biological Station, Michigan, USA - C3-5 metaG | ecosystem: Host-associated > Plants > Roots > Rhizosphere > Soil | place: USA: Michigan...
ATGGGATTTAAACAGAGATTAATACCTATATCCATAAATCTTTTTTCTTGGATATTTTAAAATATAGTTAAGCCAATATACGAATATTAAGGGTAAAAACGAAAATGAAAAAGTTATAGAATGAAACATTTCCCAAACTAGAATATTAGGTATAGTAAAATATAAAACAATTAGTAGAATGTTTAAGCTAGAGGAAAAATTGATATGCTTGCTATATATTTTACCAAGAGGGTAAATATACATATCGAACGCAGCTTGGCTTTGTTCTTTGGAAAAGGAATAATTCTGGTCTTTTACCACTTTAATGTATTCTTCAAGTAAGTTTTCCCTTGATTTTTTTTCTTTTTTGAAATAATCGTAATAAAATATAAAATTTCTTAGCGACTTAAAGTGGATAAGTTTTTTTTGTTCCATAGAAGTATTTGCATCGATAATTTCCAGTTCATTATTTAATGCCAAATAGGTCTTTGATTTGTTCAATATGCTCATAAATTTTTTGTACTGATTCAAATAACTCTTCTGCTGATTTGTATTCTCTTCCAGCATTTAAAATGCTCTTCAACATTGAATATCGCGCTAGTTTATTTCCTGACAAAAAATCTGACGATTAATTCTGCTGCTTTAGAGCGTAGTTGATTAGCCGCAATAGTTCCCTGAACCGTAGACAACTCCGTTAATCCTTTAGCTTTTTCTATTAATTTTGCAGATGTATTAACTAATTGAGCAAAATCTTCAGAAGTTAATCAGGCACTTAATTCTTCTTTTAGTATTGGACTCATTAAAACAGATACAGCAACCATAGACATTATCCTATAATCCTGGTCACTTTTATAAAGTTGTTTATACCAATTAACTTTACTCAAATAATAATCAGATTCTCCCCCTTGAACTAACGGTTCACCGTTCTCTTGCCTTCTTATTGCAAGAATTCTATCATGATCCATTGGATCTATTTGCCAAAACCTTCCCAACTGTGGGTCAAGGCTACGATAGTTTGTTGCATAAAGTTCAAGTCCACTACCATCGGTAAATTCACCTGACTCTAACTCAGTTCCCGCATTAAATTTATATCTGTTTTGTATTCCTTCTATGGATTTTGAACTTATGCTGCTCATTAAAAGCCCGAACGGATAATAACTAGTGCTTCCAGTATCGGAGATGAGACATTGTAATCATCGGTAATAACCATGCGGGTTTTATCTAAATGGTCTTTCAGGAAATAATCATAATCAAAAATAGGGCCTACTGGCCTTGCCCTGCCTTCTGTTGTGCCAAAGAACTGTAACGTATCATTGCGGTAAACACTACTTGCGATGTATAAAGTCATCGTGGTCTTAGCAGGTAATACAGTGCTGTCCACTGTTTTCTTTTGCAGCTTATTGCCGCTTGCATCATACGTATAATAAATACTGCCTTTAGCGGTTATTCTGATAACAGTGGGTAAATTTAAATAGTTATAAGCAATTGAACTAATCTTTGCGCTGTCGTATAGGCTTTCCCGTTGATTAGGTTATTGTTAGTTTTATCATCTCACAGTAAGTCAATATATAACCGGCATTTCTGTTTTTTAGAAATATACTTTTACTTTACATTAACAGAAAGGCATAAACGAAGATAATATGTTCTTACTTGTCCGTAGTTATAAACTTACAGACAGCAGTACGTTTTTATTTTGAGCATTCTGGTGGTAGCTGGGCAGCATTATAGGTTTTGCCGTTAATGACTTTATTGTTGGTTTTATAAGTAGTCGAGAGCAAATTTAAAATAACGAAATTCTTATTTGCTTAATTGCAAACATATGGCCAGCACTGAATGCTCTAACACATAATATTTCATTTTAATCAATTGCCTTTCCTCTTATTTCTTTTGGTATTTTACTATAAATTGGGACATTTATCATTTGCGTGTAAACGATTTTATTTCCTGGCTCCTTTAAATCAAACAACTTTTTTACATTCATACCATGTATCCTACAATATTCCATAGCTGTTCTCCGTTCGATTCCAGGTCGTGGAGATAAAACAGTATCTTCAAGATGCTTTATCTGATTATAGAGGTAAGGCTGTTTACTCATTTCTCTAATATTTCTGATAACATACCAAGGTCCAATTTTGGATGAATCCTGAACAAGGTAAGAATTGGCTAAACAATATTTGAAGTCAGGAATAATATTATCTTCTTTTGAAATAAGTATACCTTTAAATTTCCATGCTCCTTTTCCTCTTGTACCGGGTAACCATGGCATTCTCCGGGCACCAAACAACCAATCCTTTTCTCCCAAGATTTTTATATCTTTAATTGGTTCCTTTACAATATGGTCAAATACTTTAACAAGGACACCATCAAATTCACGAATACTTCTAAAATCAAGAATTTTGCAATAAGCATATCCCAAATTGGGTGGCACTTTAAATTCTAAAATTGAACCGCTAATAAAGGTTTCTTTGCTCATAAATTTTTTATTGAAATTTTAAAGTTTGCTCCCACCCGGGCATATTATTATCTAGCCAATATCTAGCCTCATTTATATAAATCTCCTTTATCGTCGCATTATTTATATTGGCAGTTTTGCCTGCAATGTTATTAATACCACCATTTAAATCTATTATTATTTGTTCCACACCTAAGGCGACCGCATTAGTCGGAATTTTATCTAACCCTTCTATTGCTTTTACCCCTAAATTAAATACATTTTCTTCACTACCATATCTCTTTGTTAGGCTCTCTAATGCTTTTCCAATGTAGGGCAAGCCATTTTTGGTATATTTATAAATGATATACTCTCGCTTAATAAAATTTTTGAGATTAACTAACTGCTTATACGTTAAAATTGGAGTCTCATCAGGAACTAAAGGCATCATCAAAAGTGTCATGGCTCGATTGCCTGTTAAATATCCCTGACGATTAACTTCATAATTAATGGCATTGCCATTTCTGTCATGTCCTTCCCAACTTCTTCCTCCAAAAAAGAATGCAGCAAGTCTTGATTGTGGTTCTAATACCTGACCATTTTTTGTATCCAATGATTTTTTCCCTTGTATTTTTATTTCTTGCAGTCCAATCGGATGAGCGCTATCAGAAAGCAGCCCTAAAGGATCATTAAGTAGAATTGGATTATTGTTTGCAAAAACAAAAGGGCTTGTTTCAAAGTTTAACTGAGCTAATTGATCTATCTGCCCAAATCTTCCAATCTGAGGATCATACATTCTATTTTTTGCATCATATAATTCTAGTCCACTGCCATCACTAAATTCTTTATTCTGTAATTCACTTCCACTATTAAATAAATATTTATTGGTTAATGCTCCTGCCGCCTTCGAACTTATTTCTGCCATAGTCAAGCCGAATGGATAATAACTAGTCGCTTCAAGTATGGGTGAAGAAACGTTGTAATCATCGGTAATAACCATGCGGGTATTATCTAAATGGTCTTTCAGGAAATAATCATAAACAAAAGCAGCGCCTACCGGCCTTGCCCGGCCCTCTGTTGTACCAAAGAACTGTAAAGTGTCATTCTGATAAACGGCGTTAGTGATATACGTTGTTACAATTGTTTTAGCAGGTAATACAGTACTGTCAACTGTTTTCTTACGAAGCTTATTGCCAGTTGCATCATACGTATAATAAATGCTGCCTTTGCCGGTTATCCTGATAACGCTTGGTAAATTTAAATAGTTATAAGCAATTGAACTAATCTTTTTATTGGCATCCGTGATCATATTGCCATTGGCATCATAGGTATAATCTACAGTGGTTGTGGTTTTGGTTACGGGAGCATATTTAAAATCCCCAAGTGTGCTACTGTTGTCATTGGCTGAATCTACAACATTCAATAGTCTGTTGGTGCCGGCTGTATAGTTATAAGTTAATTGGTCTATAATAGCAGAGCTGCCAGTGGTCTTCAATCCATATTGATTCATCTTAAGGATGTTTCCGTTGGCATCATAGGAAAGGCCACTTACGTTATAATTTACCGTAGCGTTTGTAAAATTAGTGCTGGTATATTGTCCAAAATTTGCTGCCGTGAGCCGGTTTGCAGCATCATAAGTAAAATCATATTTCCGCACTTTCATATCATTGGCACCCTTCCATACCATACCAGTGATGTTCCCGTTGTATTGTGCTGCGGTATAGGTTTTACCGCCAATCAGGTTATTATTCGTCTTATCGTAGCCCAAATCAAATCCAAAATAATTAGTAATGGGGTATATCACCGTTTGTGGAGTAAAACCACTTTCAGTAAACATTTCGCCGCTAACGGTTTCAGCAGTTTGCATGGTGGCATTGGTGTTCGTAGAGGATGCGTCTCTTGCATAAGCCCGGTTCACGCCCAGCAACCATCCTCGTATATTAAAATCATAATCCTGGGTTTCCAAAGGAAGGGTACTATAGGTAGTAGCGCTGGTTTTCTGGTTGCCCAGCAACTTCTTTTTTAGCTGACCAATGGCATCATACTGAATCTGAGAAATGGTAGCATAAGCGCTCATGGCGCCGCCATTAATGCCGCTATTGCTTTGGCGCGTCTCTGTTTTCACTACTCTTCCGAGATTGTCATAAGTCATTTTAGTAACTACGACGGTGGTTTGCGTAGTGCTGCCTTTTTTTTCCTCTTGTTTGCTCACAACTACCAGTGGCTGCCCAGCCCAACTGTACTGTGTGGTAATCACATCTGTGCCGCCTGTAATGTTTTTTGTTTGGGTTTGAATTACTCTGCCTTTATCGTCATAAAGAGTAACCCTTGGCAAAAAAGCAACCTGTGTGCTATCGAGTATTTTCTGCTGGGTCCAGGTTGCCAGCCCTTTTGTGGTAATAGCGCTGTTTTGCACCGGCATTTCAGGATAAGGAAACGTGGTTGTACTCGTAGCAGAGAAATAGCTGTTCCAGGTAGAAAGATAGGTAGCAGACAAGCCGGAAGGTAATCCTGTATAATCATCATAATGCACCTGGGTTAGCAACGTGGCAGACGTAGGCACGGTAGGTATATAATTGCTGCTGGCTGCCGCAGCGGTTAGAATACTGGAGAAGGAAGTGGTAGTATTATAGAACCAGGTCGTATCTGCTCTGTTTAAATCGTCATACTTGGTGGCTATCCAATTGTTAGCTGCACGGAGGTTAGCATCCTGAGTTAATACCAATCTGTCCCGGGCATCGTAGGCCATATATACAGCTCCCGCCCCGGGAACCTGTTTCATAATTATCCGGTTACGCTGGTCATATTCATAGCGAAAACATTGTTCATTTAGCAAAGTCATTGTAAGCGTCCAATTGCCGGCGGCATTCATAGTTTGTACTCCTTGTGGTTGGATTACGCATCTCAGTAGACCAAGAACATCGAATACATTATACGTACAAAGCCATCCTGAAGGTCCACTGCCTGTACCTGCATCAACAGCAGCCGTAAGCTGGACTTTCCTGAGGATAAGATGGCCATCTTTATCTTTATATTCTATTACCTGATGTCCTGCCTCATCTGCAATAATATTTTTGTATAAAGTGCCGGCGGGATAGATACCGGCTGTTCCGGCTACTGTTGCAGGCGTGATGAAACCACTTCCAGGTGTCGTGTTTAAACCGATATTCCATATTCTAACCGAATCGGTCGCAGTATTTAGAAAATATTTCTGTTTTATTGAGTGACGATTAGCTTCAGCAACCTGGCCCGCTGTTCCAACCCAACTATCACCCGGGGGGAAGTTTTCCAGCACCCGATTTAACGGAGATGCTTCATAACTGACAGCGGTATGCGCATTGGTTCCTGTTTCGCCCTGCCCGGAATCGGGACTGTTGGTGCCGTTATAAAAAGCAGGTTGTGCCGTTAAGGCGTCCGTCTTATAGCTACCGTCGGTGGTTCCAGCCGCATATGGCAGAAATTGGCTGCTATCTCTGCCGCCAACATCATATAAATTATAACGTACCAGGTCTGCAGATGAGCCATTTACTGTTTTCAATGAGCCTTGTTTGGCAACCGCTTGGACGGGTCTGCCTAAACTATCAAAATATTGGATAGACAGCTTGACATCGGAGAGTGGCTTAGTCGTAAATAAAGTCGGATCTGTTATGGGCGCCGTTGCAGTCCAGGTCGCGATATAATTTTGAGTAGCTGATTGTGTAAAACCTCGTGAAGTCGTTAACAAAAGCAAGATCAGCATGCTGATTTGCCTTAACTTATTATGTGACATTATCATAATATTATAGTGAACTTTTATATTGGATATGATATATTTATGGTAATATTTCCGGGAGGCGCTGATCCACTGCCTGTCCATGTAATACTTATTGTTCCTATCACACTAATCGTAACTGACCAACTTCCGGAATAAAAAGTACGTGTTAAGCTTGGTAAATAATCTTCATTTATGATTGACGCAATTGGTCTGGAAATACCATGCGAAAATTGATCACTGGATGAAAAGGTTAAACTGCCTGAAACGGTACTTAAACTCATACTTAGGCTGCCACTTACGTATGTATAATCTGATTCCATTTCAAAGTCATAATTTGTTACAGTGCAGCTACCATTTGCATTTGCAAATGCTTGTCCGTTAGCACTTATATCGTTTAATGCCTGCTGATCAGCATCTGCCTGGCTAAATGTTGATGTATAATTTCCTGCCGGTATAAAATAGGTAACAGAATTGCCTGAATATCCTGTACTGCAATCGTTTTTAGTAAAGGTGCCGCTTTTCAGTACGTTGGAATAGATTGTTTCTTCCACGGGGCTTTGCTGTCCTATATAATGATATCCGTATTTTTTAACCACGTTACCATCTTTGTCTTTTGCATCTTTTAATCTACCGGAACCGTCGTACTCATAATAAACAGTATACTTTTTAGGATCAGTTTCGCTGGTCATGCCGATTAAAGGCTTATAGGTATAAGTTGAAACCTGCGCATTTGTATTTGTTAAGCCTGTTCTGATTTTATTGAGTTCTGTTCGTATATCTGCGTCAGAAAAATAAACTGCATTGTCCAGTTTGGTTGAATCAATTAATCCTCTTACCGTATTATAATCACTACCGGTTATTTTAGCAACCGGATATTCGCTGTTATATCCCCACAGAAATACCTGCCTGATTCCATCGGAACTGCTCAATTCAAGCAAATGTCCATTTCTATCATAATTCAGATAGTTATTAACACGTTGCAAAGAAAAAGATCCATTTTTTTCGTCGAGGCTTTGTGGAACATAAAGACCTGAAGTGGATCTGAAATAGGTTATTTTACTGTGTTTCACAGGATTTCCATTATTTGTTATATCCTTTTCTATGATACTGGACAACATGTTTTTATAGACCATACTATCATAGGGACTCCCAGTGTAATCAGTAGGATAAGTAAATGAAGTATTTATGGCTTCTCCTTTGCTGGTCGTGTCTTTTATATATGTCAGCAATTTATTGGAATTATACCCATAACCGGTTCCTGAAACCAATGATTGACCTCCGCTATATTCTGTTGTTTGTGAATAAGTAGGTTGCGTGTTAAAATAATACAGCCCGAAAGATTGATATATATCGTATGGCCCGCCTATTCCGGAAACTCCAGGCCATGCAAAACCAATGACAGAACTGTCATACCGGTTTACATTTTCATTGTATTTAGTTATCGTTTTCTTTAAAAGGTTATTCGACTGATCATAGAATGCTACCTGCGTCACTTGCCCCCTTTCCAATTCACAAGAGCTTGGCCAGATCAATCTTTTTAATTGCTGAATATAATTAGACAATGAATTGTCCGGCTTTGGAAAATACGTATACGAATCATCGCCCAAAGTGTATTTATCGGGATTTGTGAGCTGGTTGGAATAATAATATTTTGTGTAACCATTCGATTTGGAAATTTCAGTCACTTCGGCGTACCCAATGGCAGGGGCGCTATATGAAGAAGAAGCTGCCACATTCTGGTCACTGATATCAACATACGTGTCATTTCCAGATCCTGTGTAATAATAAGTCAGGTCGAAATAATAAACATTTGGCTGGATGGCGATACCGCTAGAAGAAAGACCTGTTCCATTGAGCGTGAAATTATTAAGGTATTTAAACTCTCTTTCAGTTCCAGGGTTGTCAATTATTTTTTTGATCCTTGCACCTCCTGTATAGCCATTCTCTGTATAAGTAACGGGAACCATTCCGCCTGTAACAGTTTTACGTAATATCTTCGAATAGCTGTTTCCTTCGTAAATGAATTCTGTGGTACCTTTTGTCGGGTACGTTATATGGTGCAATAATCCCACATTACAATAGCTGGTATCTGCCAGGCGTTAACTATTTGATGAAGACCAGTCGACGGTATAATCAGGAGAGCCGGAAGAGACAGTTGGGATTAAAGTGGTGTTCCCGTTTCTTCCGTTATAAAACCCCCAGATATCAATTCCTTTCGTTAAAGGATCAGGCAACTCTGATGTTCGGTAATAATCCATGGAATACGTCGCTGTATCCATACCTCCAATGCTTTTAACCCCTGTCAACATCTCCCGGTATCCAACTGCAGATGATCCGTAATATGTATAGTTTAGATTCAGGATTTTTACAAGGCCTCCTTTTGAATCCCTGATGGTTAATTGGTCGAGCTTTTTCGGAATGTTTGGACTTCTTATATTTTCTCCGGCTTTATAAAACCGCTGCACTTCAGGGCTATACGAAAATTCCACACTTCCGGCATTACCCGTTATTTTGCTCAAATAGGTTTTCTTGACAAAAGATTGGTAAACCAGGTACTCTGGGCTCGATCCCCATTGACCCTGGGAACCATCATAAAAACTTAGCTCCTCATGACGATATAGTTTTTCATAACCGTAATCAATGGAAGAAGGAACTCCCTGTGTTTGGGTACCTCCATAGAAGTCTGATGGATTTTGTGCTGTATACTCAAAATTGACTACATTGCCATTGTGGGTTTTGATTTTGGTTAAATGCCACGCATTAATATACGCAGTTTTGCCGTCTACTACCGGATTGGCTCCCGGAACACCAGAATAAGAAAAATTCATATCAACTGTGTTAAAAGCTCCTCCAAATGTGTATGAATCTCCGTTTTCAGTTGTGATAGTAATTGTACTTGAAGCATATGCTAAAATCAAATCACTTTGAGGATTCATTTGCGATACATCTACCTTCAATGGCTTATCGCAAACTACTTTTATTTTTCCATCATTGCCCATGAAAAACTGTCCATGATAATCAGCGAAATTGAAAGAAAATATATCAGGGCAATATTCATAAGCCAGATTAAATGTCGGTGTTCCCTGGCTGTTAATTGTCAAAAATGACAAGTTTCTTATACTCTCTTTATTGTACAACGTTTTTACTGAATTTATTCCATAAATGAACCCTTTGCTAAGCGATCCTGATATATCTGATCTGATCTGATCATCTCCTATCCAATTTACAACCCTGGTAATAACACCTCCGGAGGATAATGCCCAATTAATGCCGACTGTTCCGGGCTCTTTATTTGGTACAAAGCCGGCCCCGTCGTATTGCAAACCGATATTTACCGAGACATCCCGGTCTGAAAAATCGAACAATGGGATGCTGACATTCGCTGTTCCGGTATAATAACTTACCGGGTAAGAACCAAATTTTCCTAATGTTGCAACATCAGCAGGCAGGATATTTGGTGCTAATCCATAGTTGCCAGACTGGCCATTTGAGTTTATTGAGAAAGAACTCAATAACACTACAAAAATTAGTTTCTGTATATTTTTCATAATTAAAATGACGGATAAAGTGATTTGTTAATACTATGAATGATCTGGGCTATTGTTCAATAAAGGTCTTCTGCCTTGCGAATTTGTCTTCTCAAATGCAATTGAAAACTTATTATACATTTGAGGTATTATTCTTCCTGATTTAATATTTATTGTTTTCTTCTACTTTTTAATAACCTTGACTGCCTCTTGCCCGCCAGTGAAGACCAATCTTAAAACGTAGGTCTCCTTGGCGAGATGCATGGAAGGTTCGATGCGGATTTTAAAAGTTCCTTTGACAAGTGGTTGAGGTGGTTTGGAGTATACTCTCTGCCCCTCTATGTTATAAAGCTCAATCCCCACTTTTGTCGCTTCATTCACTTCGAGCTCTACGTTTAGATAACTTGTAAAAGGATTGGGATACACACTTAAGAGTTTTGCGGTTGTCGTTTGGCTGGCGGTATCTATGTCTGCCATGTTCTTATTAACCGTTCTCACTAACGCGACTAACAAAGGTTTCGATGGTTCCTTCCTGTCAGGTGAAAACATATAGATGTTGCCTGCCAGGTACACACTATCTTCTTTTCTTACTAAGTTCAGTGTAGCATTCTGAAAATCATATTCAATGCCTCTGTCCAGGCTATAATGGTCCTTTCTTTTGTAACTGGTGCCGTTGAATACCAGTGAGTCCTTCTGCAGGGCAACCTGTACGGTGACGGAATCCGCCCCTTCTTCCAGCCATTTGCCGGTTAGGTTTGTTTGACCCTGTTCCAAAAACAGGTTTAGTTTCTTTGTGCTCACGGGATATTTACCGCTCCAGTCGTACTGAATTACGTAGCCTTCATAATCCCCGGCTATGACCGTTGAATCAGGAGCTTTAGGCCGGATAGGTATAAATTGGTTTAAGGGTATCTGTTCGGGCAACGCAGCATTGCGGATTTTTTGCACGAGTTGTTGGGCTTGCGCATTGCTGTTCTCCGGAGCCTTGGACTTCAGTTCAAGAATGGCTTGTTTGTAACCCAAAGCAGCCGATTTTTTTAGCCAATATTGGGCAGAATCCTCATTCTGTGACAGTCCGTAGCCATTTCTCCAGGCAAGGCCATAAAAGTACATGCTATTGTCTCTTCCACCATAAGCACCTTGTGCAAATAATCTGGCAGCTAAAGCATAATCCTGCCTGCAACCAAGACCTTTATAATGCATGTAGCCAATAGCATAAACACTTTGAGAGTCTCCCAGATTTGCTGCCCTTTCGAAATAATTAAAGGCTTTCTGGTAATCGATGGGTACACCTTTACCTTCTTTATACTGAACAGCAAAGTGATAATATTTTTGTATAGCTAATTCAGTTGTATCAAAATTTTTAATGGTGACACTTGATTTATCGGCGTTCGATTGTGCCTTTAGTTGGGACAAGGTGGCAAACAACGAAAGAAAAAGTAAAATTGCTTTCATAGTTTCGGATAGCATTAAGGTTAAGAAATCACTTGGAAATTGCAATATGTCTGGTAAACATCAATGAACTTCTATTACAAAACTATAAAGGCAAGATGCATTGTGCAAGAGTGTTACTCCTCAATCTTTTGAATACTTTATTTACTGGCCTTAGAGTATATGTACTAAAATTTTGAAACGTAAAAAATGTTGTCAGAATAACTGCGGAAGGAGTTAAATACTAAGATATAATGGCAATTAGGTATTGTAAACGCCGGACGTTTTCAGAATAGATTATTCGCTCTAATCTTTTAATACTCAAGTAGAAATATAATGGTTTCATGGAAATAATAAAAGATGCAGCTACTTCTGAATATAAAATAGTCCTTTGTTAGCTTTTTGAATAAGCTCTTTAAAATTGACATTATTTTAATGATTAAAAAATCATGTCATTAACCAGTTATAAAGAGAAAACAAAAGCAATTTGCGAAAGTACACCGTTAAAGAGACCCGAAATCGAACGGGTCAATATTGATCGTGCGAGAGTTTAAAATAAATAGGTTAGTGACTTACAATAGACATTTATATTTTGCTTCTATTCAATATGCTTTACTGCTTAATAACCTTAAAAGTAAATACTTTACCTTCATTTTCTACTCTCACAAAATAAGTTCCGGAGGGCCTGGACGAAATATCAAAAGTAATGGTATAGCCATTTTCTTTTCGGTTTTCTATGATTTTGCCATTCGCATCTATTAGCATTACTTTTCCGTTTTTTAAACTTTTGGATAAAGTAATTGTAAACTTACCGGTGGTTGGATTCGGCATCAGTGCATTTACCTTAATAATTTTTTCGTCCGGTAAACTACTGACACTTAGCGAGTCGTTACTTTTTAGTGTGTTATTGGCCTTCCTGTTCATCACGCTGCCTGAATTGTTACAGATAAACTCTCTCTGGATTAAACTGCCTGTGGCATCATAAGTAAACATGATCCCACATTCGCCGGGCTGAAGCTGGGCTTTTACATTAGGAATCTGGCAAAACATATAAATCGCCAGCGTAAAAATTGTTTTTTTCATAAGATTCAGTTGTTTAATTTTTAGTAGATAAAATCTTGCGTATCAAAATCAAGATGCGTAGCTTCCAAAGAAACATTTTTAGCGGTCGGAACGGTTCTCCTTAATATATGAGCATCATTATAAGGATTGGTATCACCTTGCCTGGAACCAATGATCTTCCTCCAATAAATGGCCTGGTTTTTTCGGGTGCGTGGTTCTAAATACTTTGCCATGTAGAAAGAATTGCCGGATTTTTCAATTGGATAAAGCTGTCCATCAGCATAAAAGTATAATTCATTATTAATTGATAATCCCCAGGCATTTTGTATTAACTCGCTACTGCTATCTACAGCTAATTTATACAGCGATACCATTTTACTTACAGGATTTACATCTGCGTAAAAGCGGTTAACAGACGGTGAATTGCTTTTAAACTCATTAAAGGAGAGATACACACCATCAGGATATTCAGCCGTATTTAAGATGGCATTAGTATTAGTGGCTTTTATCTGCGCTATAATACTATCCCTGGTTCCTGTTAGCTTTGTCGCTGATTGCTGGAAACGAATATTTCCACTTCCTTTTGCCTGCGATACGGAATTTTTATACAATTCTATAAATGCTGCTGCTATCAACTGGCTAAAATCCCCATCGCCATTTACAATCCACGTGCTGTCGAACGTGTTTATCAATTGGTAATTTGACTCATTACCGGAATAGATATCTGCTTTTAATTTCAGGAAAGAAAGCGCTTCCTTCTGTGTGGAGTCTTTACCCATGCTTAAATCCTGGATTACCCACAGCAGTGCATCTGCTTTGGAATTTGAATCTGAAACAAACTGCTTGTTTACAAAGCTTTGAAGCCACATGGTGACATTGTCCGAAGGTTTGACATTTTTCCGGTCATTTAAAATATCTGAGGGAATAAACCCGAGGTTATTAGAATCAGGAAGATTGGTTATTACTTCTATTTTACTGTACTTATTCAAATTATAACTGCCGTTTGAGGTTGTAGTTAAAGTGATAGTTTTCTGCGAATAACTTGTATTGATGCAGTAAAAGTTAAAAGTTAAAGCGAGAAGCATAAGTTTCTTTTTCATAATATATTAATTATTTTATCAAACATTCATTTAGTTACTTGATAAGTTCTCATAGAATTGTATTATTAGTTTGTAAATATTTCACGCGTAAACGATTATCCATGTTGATGACTCTTATTTTTTTCATCTTAAAAATTTATATATACTATATATCCAGAAGTATATATATAATGGCTGTTAACATAAGTTGGATGAACCATCTGACCATCTTGATTAAAAGAAGTAATGGGATTCCTGCACGTCTTGCTTCCCTCCTTATTTTCACTCGTAATGTTTGATATAGATACAGTTTTCCTTATGGATGGGATATAAATTTGCCAATCATAGCCTGGAAAAATATTATGAAGAGGATTACTATCGTTCACAGCAATAAAAGTGGTATCGTTTCTGGTTGTATAAACTGAACGACCATCATTTATGGCAATTAGAATAGTATCTATTAGATGTTGATAGTTATTATGAGGTTGATAAGCCCGTAGAACTATTGTATCTAACTCGGTGGGTGGAAACTTTATAAATGCAGTTTTAACCTCACTGTTTCCGCAAGGGTATTTGCAGCTATTTAAAAAAATTAATCCAATTAGCAAAAAAAACACTCCTTTGTACATGGTTACTTGATTTATTTTATAGTAATTAAAATTAAATTAACAACTATTTAGACTTAGCCCAGTATGCAAAGAAATCAAAAAACGCATATGCTAGCTCACCACCAGATCCTATGCCGGTACTAAAAATATAGCTTAATATACTTGGTCTTCTTATGTTGCTCTTCAAAGCAGCTTGATTGACCTGGGAATTTATTGACAAAGCTGGATCGTATCCATTTATAGGATTGCCATCAGTTGCTTCGTCAAAATTCCAAGTAAAGCCACCATCTGGAAAGGCTGCATTTCTGACTCCACCATAATTTTTACTAAAATAAATGAAAGATCTGGCATTGCCGTCTGTGGCAGTCCGGCCACCATTTCCTGGTGAGAATAAGTCTGGAATAGCAGTAAATGTTAAATAGGTCAGGCCATCCGCTTGGCTTTGTAAATACCGCCCATATTCATGTTGTAATTCTGAATTACTAGGATCTGTTGAAATAGCTGCGCTTCCTTTAACATAACTACCAAGTGTGAATGCAACACCATTCGTATTATAGCCTTGTGAAATAGTAGCACCATTAAAATAACTTACTTGATTGATTCCGCCAAACTCATTTATAGCTTGATCTGTGACAAAACCGATCATTTCTTGTGGCAATTGCCATGTAAATCTAGAAACGACTTCCAAGGCTCTCCCAAAGAAACTTCTGTGTGAATCCGTTGCAAATAAACCACCCCAAAGCCTGGCATCGTTTGCTGCTCTTTTATTCGCTTCTTTCCAGCCTTCTTTTAAACCACCTTTGAACAAGCCACTGAAAAAGCCTGTAAACCAGGAATCGATAACAAAAAATTGGCCACTCGGATCTGAATATTTTAAAGGATTATTTAAAACATAACTATAGCGATTATAATTTTGAGAATTAAAAGGCTGTTGTATGAAATTGTCAGGACTAAGCATACGACAGGTTACCGGGTCATACATCCTGCCATTCATGTTTATCAAGGCAAATTGTGTTAAATACTCATGGCCGGTAAATCCTCGATAGAGCCAGTCGGGGCTTGCAGCTACGCTATTATATGTCCAATTAGAAGGATTTCGGTATCTTCCCCATGCATCAAAATTTTGTTCAGCTACGACAATACCGGCTTTGTTGGTTACAGTAAGAAGGCTGCCGAGATGATCGGTGTATACAAAATAAGGAGTAGCCACGCCAGCTTCCACTACAATAATTGCACACAAACCATTACCAGCTCTTACATACTGTATTTCACGAGTTATTCCTGCTTTTATTTGCCGCTCATATTCGCCTACGTAATACTTCGTTTCAACGCTAGTTCCATTTTGAGTTAATACACTCTTAATTCTCTGCTCATCCTGACCATAAGTATAAGTAAGCAGGTAACCGTTCTCAGCTATTGTGGCTGCTTTTAAAAAAGGAGTATAGGTAATGGCCTGGGTATTTACAGAGATTACATTAGGAGGAGCAGTAGGAACGCCGCTATTGGTAGTTATAAACCTCACTGCATTTATCTTTTGAGCATCATAACGGTAATTGCCTATATCTGATTTGCTTAGAATATTGCCTAATGAATTACTACCACTGGCATCATAACCCATTGTAAATTGCTGCACACTATTGACAGCTGAGCCTGTAAGACGGTTCAAGTTATCATAAGTGAATGTTTCTGTTAATCCTTTGATAGCTTCCTGCCTTGACAGCAAATTGCCGGTATTAGCATCAAAATTCAAATTCAAATCCTGGATGCCAGCTGTGTAATACCTTGTAGGCACGCCTTTCACCAGATCGAATGTCAAAAGAGAACTTTTCCCATTTCCATAATTATAGCTTGTATAAACTCCCTTGCTGTTCATTGCAGTAGCTGTAAACAGTGATTGTGTAACGCCTCCGTAAGTCATGGAAGTTTGAGTGAGAATACCATTGTGATCATAAGTATCATTAATGGCCACTCCCGAGTTGTAGGTTGTTTTGGTTACATTTCCGTTTGCATCATATTCGAGACTTTTAGTAAACGTTTGTCCATCTACCTGCGTAGTTTCCAAAGTTAACCGCTGAAGGTTATCATATTGATAGTTCTTTACATCACCCGCAAAACCTGTAATAAAAGAAATATTATCATTATTTTTACCAGGTTCAGAATAATAGTTATAAAAGGTATTTCCACCCGGGCCGATCTTTCCAGTCAGACGTCCAAAATCATCATAAGAGAAATAATAAATATTATTTTTAGCATCTGTTTGCTGATGTAGTTGTCCTAAAGTATTGTATTGATAAGTTATAGTTCCTGCATTTTTATCTGTCACTGATATTTTCCTGCCATAATCATCGTAAGTATTTACTACCAGACTCGTGGTTCCAAATTTTACTTCTTTCTGATTCCCCCAGCTATCATAAGTAAAATCCAACTGGCCGCCGTTATCATTTGTTTCTACTGTTTTACCGGAAGCGTCAACTGTTTTGGAAGAAGACTGGCTGGCGCCATTTGTAATGGTTGTAGTAAATAATCCACCGGTTGCCAAACCATAACTGTAAGTAGAAGTAGTGGTACCATTTGAAACAGACGATAATCTTAGTAACTGGTCGTAAGTGTTGGTAACTTCTACAGTAGGCTCAGTACTATATTGAGTTTGAGTTTGTTTATACACTAATCCTTGTGAATTATAAGTAGTTGTTGAATAAATCAATTGGTCATTAAATCCTTTGCTTTCTTTTCTTATTTCTTTTCCTGTTATATCATAGTATGTTTTATTCCACATACCGTTGTCAGAATACCGGTAGGAGGTTTTAGAATACCGTCCAGTTGTTGTTTCCCACGCTAAGCCGCTAATTAGCATATTTCCATCTGGTAAAGTTGTCTTGATTAGATTTCCAAATCCATCGTAATTAAAGGAAGTAGTAAGGCCATCGCTGCTCGTTGTAGTTGCTACATTGTCGCTAAGTGAATTATAAGAATAACTTTCAGTCTTCGTAATACCACTGCCTGCTGTACTTTTTGTCAAAAGGTGTTTTCCAAAATTATCATAAGAATATGTAACAACTGGTGTATTCGAAATACTTGAGGTTTGGGTTAATGCATTTCCAAAATTATCGTAAGTATTGCTTAACGTATTGGCGATGGCGGTTCCTGAAAAACCTGTAACGGATGCAACTAATCCTGTTGCGTTATAAGTATAAGCAGTCGTTTTACTAGCAGAAGGCTCTCCACTCCGTATTTTGGTAACAGTAGCGTTTTGTGGTAATGAAGGTACAGGAGTATTAGCGCTAACAAAAGAGACAGTAGAGGTAGTAGTTTCTAAAGGTGTTATCGTTGTTCCTGAAAATGGGCCCACATTGGTAACTGCAGTAGTAATATTTCCGTAATTATCGTAAGTATTTGTTGTCTCACTGCCGGAACCTGTTATAAAATTAAGGCTTGTACTCTTTGATACCTGGCTTACAAATCGCTTATCAAAAGAACTACCCGGATTTATTCTTAGCAGATTGTTAGTTATATCGGTTTCGGTTAATAAACTTCCATATTGATCCGTAGTTGACTTATAGACGAGAGGTGTAAGAAAGGTATTATCCATTTCTGAATACCTTGTGGAACTGATTCCTGTGTAACCATCAGTTGAAGTAACTTTCTTAAATCCAAGAAATCCTCTTAATCGATGATACATTGCATCTTCATACTGCATGTAAGTGTATTTATAGGAACCAGAACCAAGCGGCTCAGTCAGTGTAGTAAGTACGTACATTGGAGCTTTCAATACGGTATATGGATTCCCATTAGCCCCCTGCCCTAAAAGTGCAGAAGGGTTATCATAATCGTAAGCAGGTGAACGTCCAAATCCTTGTGTATAGTTGAAGACAGTTTGCGCTCCGAGGCCGTTGCTTGAAGACACCATTAAATTTTCCTCCTTAGCCGGACGCGGATAAATAATTGTAGCTGTTGTGCCTTTAATGCTAAAAATATCAGGCTTGCCATCGAAATTTAAATCGCCAAATACTGATTGCACTGTTTGATCTTTGTTTATACTTGAATTGGCTGTATAATCATAAATGGAAAAAGCGCTTGTTGAATTGTTGTTATCTAAAGGCACGCCATTACTGATGTACAAAGCATGTTTTGAACTGGAGCTACTTAAATCCAAAGAATGCCAGACGTCTGTTTTACCATCATTATTTAAATCTGCAACCAGTAAATGATGGGCACTGCCTCCGTTATCACCATCGAGGTATGGCCTGTTTTGGAAAATGAATGGATAAGATTTATAGGCAATGCCGGTACTATAAAGAATGTTCCATGCTGCTGCAGCATTGGTTGCAGAAGTTCTTACTAATAAATCTGTTTTCCCATCGCCGTTGAAATCTCCCGGGAATACGCGATATCCACTTAATATATTATTAAAGGTATATAAAACTGAAGCTGCGTAATTATATCCTGTTGATGCTGACACAGGAAAAACAGATAGAATATAACTTGCCCCTGCTTTTTCAACCAAAATCTCTTGCTTCCCATCTCCATCAAAGTCCACAGGAACTATCGCAGGAGCAGTTGCTACTGTAGTAGCATAAAATGGATCTAAGGGATTGCCTCCGACGCCAAAACTGGCAATCTCCTGATTTATAATATTTTTTGCGGGTGAAGAAAAAAAAGCTTTAAAAGAATTAGTGCTGTTGACGCCTAAAATTAGTATATAATCCTGTGCTCCGTCTCCGTCAAAATCACCAGAGATAAAATAGGAACCTTGGTTGTAAATATATTGGAAATCATTTATATAAGAAGTAACGTGGGGTATTTGTGGGTAGCTAACAGTTTGATATGTTGAGGAATAGCCGTTATAGTTTCTGGAATAATTTATGTTTATTCCAAAAAAGCTTCTTGTTGTTCCTGATACATTATTGGATACCATTAAAACGTCTGCCTTACCATCTCCGTCATAATCATTTGTTGAAAAACTTTTATATCCGCTGCTGCTTCCTTGTACTTCTGTCGCAGATCCAGTTTGTGAAATATTATAAGTATACGCTAATCCAAGACCAGGTTGTCCTGCGTAACTAGTAAAATCATCTATAACATCATAAGCAGTATAATGGGGAATATTATTATTATCATAATAATATCTTGCAGCAATTACATCCTCTTTACCATCTCCTGTAAGTTCACCAGTAAATGTATTATTACCATTAAATCCTGGATATGCCAGCGAAACACTAACATCCGGAGCACTGGTGTTTGCTCCATATTGAAATGTAAGCGGATTCAGAATAGTCCCATCAGATCCCGTTTCTGTAAAAGAGGATAAGAATGATTCGTTTTTAATAGTGCTATAAGTACACTGATAATTTTTTACAATAACATTATCTGCATTCTTAATATTTATCTTATCCAACAAAAATGGGGACGTTATTGAAGCACCTCCTTCAAAAACTTTTCTGTTTTGCCAATTGGGGATAACTGTATATTGAAATTCAATTTTATTATAAGGTAACATTCCCGTATTGCTGTTACCTGTATAATCAATTTCTGTTAAAGCAAAATCTCTGTCTGTTTGGCTAATGCTATATTTATAATCCTGGTAATTTCCACTTTTATCAGTTACTCTTTTCAACAACCAATACATTGCGCTTTGTCCGTTATCTGTAAGGAGTTTACTCTGAGCATCAGAGCCATATTCCAAAATCATTCCCTCCCTGGTAGTAACTTTAAACCAATCCGGACCGTAAATTGCACTTCCACCAACTGATTCAATTTTTGAAAAATTTTCATTTTCAGTTCCATATACAGTTCCGTTATCACCATTATTACCTGTAACCGGAAAAAGGTGCTGTCCGTCAAGTAAAAAAGCATCGTTACTATTCGTATAAGTAACAGAAGAACTTGTACCGTCGTAATACTGCCTTTTGCCTTTCCTACTTATCATCGAATATGCAGACAAATTCCATCCAAATCCGGCAATGCCTTCGCCACCCTGTGAGTTATATGCTAAAGTAATTTTTGGTTCCATTCCGTTGGTTCCTTTCAAAATGTCAATAGGAATAGTATAAGATACGCCCCCCGTTCCTGTGCCACTTGCGTGCCCAACAGTTGTTCCTACTGGCTTATTTAGATCTATAGTTTGACAAAAAGTGTCACTAAAACTCAACGAGAAAATTAAACAAAAGAAGCAGTAAATTTTCGGAAGAAAGAGGCTATTTATTCTCATAATATTGGTTTTAAAAACTTCAAGATGATGATCAATTACATCAAAAGGAAATTGTTAATCAAAAATAGAAATTCTTTGTCAGCAATGCAAGCAAGATGAAGTATTTTATTAAAGAAATGTTAATTTAATATATAAATGCTAAATTAATAGTATAAAACATATAATAAGAAATAAAAGGTAAGAAAAGAAGAATCAATTTTTTCCAAGTTTGCCGAATGCGAAATTGCTGGCTTATGACAAAAGTAAAAAACTACTCAGCATCGTCAGTGCCAGGGATCTAAATAAGGCTATAGTACATCGCACTCACCACTTCTGAAGGCATGAATGCTTTGTTAATAGTCTTTTGGATATGGCCGTTTTGTACATTATAGAATCTTTGAATGCAATAGCGGCAGCCGACAAAATAGATAACAAAAGAGTGGTGGTAAAAACGATCAACAGCGGTGCAGAAATTTCAAATTGCGATCTTGTTTTTATTTCAAAGGAATGCCGGATGTCCTTAAATTATATTTTGTCTAAAACCAGGCCCGGCGTCCTTACAATAAGTGAACACCCGGGATTTGCAGAAGCAGGAACCGCATTCAATTTCGTTGTAATAAATAACAGATTAAAATTTGAAGCAAACTTAAAAGCTATTTCTGCCGCTGGTCTTAAAGCGGGATCGCAATTGCTGAAGCTCGCGATCATTGTTGAGTAAAATTAATTGAGAAATCTAAACATGCTGAAGTTTAACGACATATCATTGCGCAACAAGCTGATCCTGATGCAGGTTTTTACAAGCGTAGTCGTGTTTGGAATTGTATTTGGCGTTTTCATAATCACAGATGTAAATACTTACAAACAACATAAGGTTGACAGCATGATCAGCATGGCTCAAGTGCTGGGAACAAACAGCATTTCATCCATTCAATTCCAGGATCCTGAAGCTGCCAGGGAAATGCTGGAAGAACTGCAGACTGTGTCTCCGGAAATCGTTCACGCGGAAATAACCAATAAGGAAGGACAGGTTTTTGCCAGTTATTCAAAATCCGGGGCAGAAACTTTCAGTATTCCGGAAATGTTGCTTGGAAAAGCGCACTTGCTCTGGCGCAGGTCTCCCGACCTGTGCATGAGCGTTACTTTGTTTGTATTCTTTCATTCAGAACCAATTTAAAGCAGACATTTAATTTAAGCTGACCAATTCCAATAAACCTTTCCCTTCCTCAGTGTAATAATCAATGGCGCTGCTATATTTCCAATCAATAGGATGCTTACAAATCCTGCTCTTCCTGCTCTGTCAGGTCTCCCGACCTATCCATCAGCGTTACTTTGTTTGTATTCTTTCATTCAGAACCAATTTAAAGCAGACATTTAATTTAATCTGGCCAATTCCAATAAACCTTTCCCTTCCTCAGTGTAATAATCAATGGCACTGCTATATTTCCAATTAATAGGATCCTTTACAAATCCTGCTCTTTCCGGGTTTTCATGCAGATAATCAATCCTTTGATTATACATTCCCCATCTGGCGCAGATATGCAGCTTGGGTTTTGTGCAAGGCGTATCTGTGCCTGTGAAGTTATCATACAATTAAAGTATCTAGCCTCATAATTTCCAAAAGCCCTTTCCCTCCGAAGTAATCAATAGCGCTGCTATATTTCCATTCCTCCGGCTTTGTAACAAATCCTGCTTCGACAGGATTATAATGTATATAATCCAATTTCTGGTGAGCCATCTTAATATTGATTAATTGTACCGG
>Ga0157370_10002564_pt1 | contig 21809 bp, 25 predicted proteins | sample C35metaG_FD_113463 | JGI IMG/M metagenome (GOLD analysis project Ga0157370, IMG submission 113463) | Corn rhizosphere microbial communities from Kellogg Biological Station, Michigan, USA - C3-5 metaG | ecosystem: Host-associated > Plants > Roots > Rhizosphere > Soil | place: USA: Michigan...
CACGCTCTGGCGGTACTACGAGGAGTCTTCCGACGAGGTCTCCGCAGGTGACTATGCGAAGGCGCTCGAGCGGTTGCACGCGGGTATGGCGCGACTCGATGTCTCTGTCCCGCATTTCACCCACCGCGTCACGGAAGCTCAGCGCATTGTTTCGAGCCACGATAGAACTCCGCGCCTTGACGACTCCGACCGAGAGCTTCTCGGGAGAACGCTAGGAAGCTGTAGCCGAAGGATCAGCGAGCGCTCCTCTCCCGAGCAGCTGTTGCATGGCGAACCGCACCCAGGCAATCTGCTCAACACGACGCGCGGGCTGGTGTTCATCGATCTCGAAACGTGTTGCCGTGGGCCTGTCGAGTTCGACCTCGCCCATGTGCCGGAAAGCGTCACCGAGTGGTATCCCAGAGCGGACGCTCAACTGATTCGCGAGTGCCGCCGCCTCGTTCTGGCAATGGTCGCGGCGTGGCGCTGGGATCCCGATGACCAGTTCCCGGACGGCGAAAGAGCAGGGCGAGCGATACTCAGCGCGCTGCGTGCCGGCCCACCGTGGCCGACCCTCGACGTCTTGGTCTGAATCAGAACGAGCCGAGTCGTCTCCGACGCGACGGCGGAACGAGAATCGAGATGAGAGCCCCGCCCGGCGCGCGCCGCACACGCGCCGAGCAGGGCTCAGGCGCTCGGCTCGCCCTCCACGACCGCGCCCAAGCCGTCGTCCTCGCCTACGAAAGCGGACTCGTCCAACCCGGCGAAACCCCTACCAAGCCTGACTGAGCCGCGTCCACGCCGGCACCCGAGACACATAAGACAGGGGCTACTGATTTACCTGCCGCAGGCGTTACGGGTCGGTCTCGTGTCCGTCGATGAACGCGCGATGCACGGGGAAGTCCTCGAGTTTGCTGGGCTCGGGGAACCCGTGTCGCTCGCGCAGTGCGCGGAAGTCGTCGCCGTGCGCGAACGATTCGAAGACCTCCTTTGTCGGGCAGGTATCGACCAGGACGATCCCGTCCGGCGCTCGGAGGCAGACGTGCAAGCGCATCCTGGCGCGCGGGATCTCTTCGAGCATCGCGTCGTAGCGACGCAGAAGCTCGTCGGGATCGCCGGCGAACTTCCAGATCGATGCGTGCATCAGCGCAGCGTCCAGTGCGTGCGGACGTACGGCCGCGTGAACCCCAGCCGTCCGAAGGACTGGTAGGCAGGCGTCGACTGTTCATCTGAGGCCGCTTCGATGTCAGCGATGAACGTGCGCGCGCCGCGGACGAGTCCATCGGAGACGATGAACGCGCAGAGCGCGGCGTCCGGCTCATAGTCATCGGTCGTGACACCCGGCACGGGGCCGTCCATACCGAGCCAGGCCGTGCCATCGGCGCCGATGTGCATGCCGCGAGCAGCGACGATCTCGCCGCCTTCGCGCGCGACGTACTGGTGCCATCCAACGCGGCCGATCAGCCTCGGCAGCCAGGGGCCGGTCTCGACGCGGTAGACGCGCTCGATGAACTCGACCCACTCGCCGACGCAGGCGTGCGTGACCCGTTCCACCGTCAGCTCGCGATCCCCGGCGAGCGTGGGCGCGACCGCGAGCGGGCTGTCGTCGCGAACAACTCGGTCTTGCGCGTCGAACGGCTCGAGCCCGAACTCACGCAGCCAGCTCTCATATTCCGCAGGTCGGCAGTGAGGCAGCGACTGGAGCAAGAACATCGTGATCCCGGCCCGGTCATAGCCGTCGAGGACCTCTTCAATCGCTGCACGGCTTGCCGGCTCGAAGACGCCGAGGCCGATGCTGCGGCTGAAGTAACGACGACCTGTCGCCGCCCAACGAAGCACGAGCACACCGGCGAGCTCCTGCGCCCCGAGACCCGCGGCTGCCGCCCAGCCTGCGGGCGCGGCCGCATAGAGATCTGCCCAGGCGCGTGCCTCCGCCGCCTCGATCGCGGCGGCTGCGCGGAGATCGACGGGCGTCGTGTCGAGGGTTGCGGTCGAGACACCCATCGCTCAGCCCGCCCGCGCCGCCGCGAGGTTGCGCGCGAGCACGGCCTGGGTCTTCGCGTACTCGTCGGCCGGGCTGAACTCGACGACCTCGGTCCCTGCCGTCACGACCGGGATGTGCCCGGGCGGCGCGTAATACGCGTCGCCGGCCTCGTAGACCTCGTCGCGGTCGGCGTAGCGAAACGTCATTCGCCCCTGCAGCACATAACCCCAGTGCCGGCTCTGGCAGCGCCCGTCGGGCAGCCCTTCGAAGAAGGGCGTCGCGTCCGCATCTTCGCGGAAAGACGTGAACTCGATCGTTGTCCCGTCGACCTCGTCACTCCGGCTCACCAGCACACCGATGTCCTCGACATGGCTGGCCGTTTCTCTCGAGACTTTCGGCATCGACCCGACTCCTTTCTAGACGCTCGATATAGACACTCTGTCCAGAATCTAACAGACCGTCATACCGTTTGTCTAGACTGAGTGTCCATGTCGGCTCACGCGTACCGCACCACCCGCAACCCGGGCCGCTCGGAGGCAACCCGCGAGCGGATCAAGGGCGCCGTACGCGAGCTGCTCGCCGAAGGGACCTTCCACACCTCCACGGTCGAACACGTCGCCGACAGGGCCGGGATCTCGCGCGCGACGCTCTACCAGCACTTCCGCTCGCGGCTCGAGCTCGTCGACGCGATCTGCGAAACATTCGACGCGAACCCGGCACTTCTCGAGATCAGGCAGATCGTCGAACTCCCAGACGCCGAAGCGGCGCTCGACAAGACGATCGCCAACTGCACCCGCTTCTGGTCATCCGAGGACGCCGTCCTGCACCAACTCTACGGCGTCGCCGCGATCGACCCCGCCGCGCAAAACCTCGTCGACCGTCAACGCAACGACCGCCGAGGCGAACTGGAACGGCTCGTCAACAACCTCCACGGCATCGGACGGCTACGCGACCGCACAACCGCTCGCGCACTCAACCTCCTCCTCGTGCTCACCAGCTACGAGACCTTCCGCGAACTCCGCGAAGCCGGCCTCTCCGACCGGCAGCTCACCACAACGCTCCGACAAACCGCACACGAATTGCTCCTCGACGGCCGAGCGTCGCGGTAGCGCCGCACGGTGGCATCACTGAGGCGGGGCCGTGACTACCGTGCCGCGGTGCTGGGCACACCGCACGACGAACCGGCAGGAGTTCATTGTCGTGACGAGCCACCGTCGCTGGCGTACCGACGCGAAAGGTTGAACCGAATCTCCTGACACGTTCGGGACGTGGTTCGGACTGTGACCCGGTTGGGAGCACTGACCCTGCGGCGGGAAGCGGAACCCGCGCGTGTACGTTGCCGGCACTTGCAAACCGCATTCCTGGGAGGACGCCGATGCCGGACACCACCTGCCACATGTCGATCTCGCTCGACGGCTTCGTCGCCGGGCCCGACCAGAGCCGGGAGCATCCGCTGGGGAAGCGCGGCATGGAGGTCCATGGCTGGCATCTCGGCGACGAGCGCGCGAACGACGCCGACGCGACGGCAACGGGCTGGCTCATGCGACCGCGCGGGGCCTACGTCATGGGCCGGAACATGTTCGGGCCGATTCGCGGCGAGTGGGATGAGGACTGGACTGGCTGGTGGGGCTCCGAGCCGCCCTACCACGCGCCGGTCTTCGTGCTCACCCACCACGCCCGCGAGCCGATCGAGATGGAGGGCGGCACGAGCTTCCACTTCGTCACCGAGGGCTTCGACGCCGCATACGCGCAGGCGCATGAGACGGCCGGCGAGGATGGCGTCGACATCGCGGGCGGCGCCTCAACCGTCCGTCAGGCGCTCGCCGCGGGAGTGATCGACGAGCTCACGCTCGACGTGGTCCCCGTCCTGCTCGGGTCCGGCGAGCGTCTGTTCGACGGCGTCGAGTCCTTCGGGTTCGAGCCGGTCGAGGTGCTCCATTCTCCGCTCGCCACGCACATCCGCTACCGGCGGCCGGAGTGAGACCCGCTCGTCGGCTGTAGCGACGCGGTTTCCCGAGGCGGCGATGCGGCTATCCGATTCGAAAGGACTTTCGAGGAGGTAGACATGGCCGAGCAGAAGCTCAAGGGCAAGAAGGTCGCGATCATCGCGGCCGACATGGTGGAGCAGGTCGAGCTCGTCGAGCCGAGGAAGGCGCTCGAGGCGGCGGGGGCCGAGACGGAGCTGATCTCGATGAAGCCGGGCGAGATCCGTGGCTTCAACCACTTCGACCCTGCCGACACGTTCAAGGTCGACCGGGCGGTCGAAGAGGTCGACGCGTCCGACTACGACGCGCTGATGGTTCCCGGCGGCGTCGGCAACCCGGATCAGTTGCGCGGTGACGAGAACATCGTCTCGTTCGTACGGGACTTCTTCGAGGCCGGCAAGCCGGTCGCCGCGATCTGCCACGGCCCGTGGGTGCTCGTCGAAGCCGACGTCGTGCGCGGCCGGAAGCTGACCTCGTGGCCGACGCTGCAGACGGACATCCGCAACGCGGGCGGGAACTGGGTCGACGAGCAGGTGGTCGTCGACGAGGGCCTCGTCACGAGCCGCAAGCCCGACGACATTCCTGCCTTCAACGCGAAGATGATCGAGGAGTTCTGCGAAGGCAAGCACGCCGCTCAGCGTGCGAAGACCGGAGCAGCCGGCTGAGAAAGCATGGCGCCGCCCAGGCGTGGCGGGATAAGGCTGACGAGACCCCGCTAGGATGGGCGGCGCACGGTGGCGGTAGCTCAGTTGGTAGAGCCCCGGGTTGTGGTCCCGGTGGTCGCGGGTTCGAGTCCCGTTCGCCACCCTCTCGTTCTCACGTCCCGGTCGGGGGACCTGCCCGGCGCGCGTCGCTTCTTGGGGTCTGGTCGCGCCCGGCGCTACGCTTGTGCGGCTCGGCCCCGTAGCTCAGAGGACAGAGCGGGAGCCTTCGAAGCTCCGTGCGGTGGTTCGATTCCACCCGGGGCCGCTCGTCCGTTCCTGCCGGCGACGACGCCGGCCGGTTCGTCGGCGGCTTGCGAAGTACGCTGTCACGGCGCGGGCGTGGCGGAACTGGCAGACGCGCCGGGTTTAGGTCCCGGTGGGCTTCGGTCCTTGGAGGTTCGACTCCTCTCGCCCGCATCGCTCCCGTCCCGACAGCCAGGGCTGCTTCAGGGTAGGAAGCGAAGCACCTCGTCGAGCGGCACGCGCTCCTTGGCCGGCGGGCGACTGAGCGGCGGCCCGAGGTGGATGAGCGCGACGACCCGCTCGTCGCCACCGAGCGCGAGCGCGGCCCGCACCGCGGGCTCGGTGAACGCACTCGGCGTGCGCCAGTACGACGCAAGCCCGCGGCCGGTGGCCCCGAGCAGGACCGCATAGACCGCGCAGGCCGTCGCGTGGAGGTCCTCCTCGTCCACGAGTGGATCGCCCGAGAGGGAGGCGGTCGCGAGTACGAGCGTCGGGGCACGCCGCAGCTTTGCGGCTTCCTTCGCCCCTGCAAGCTCCTCGATGCGCGCGCGGACCGCCGGCCCCAGCACGCGAAAGCGCCAGGGCTCCGTCAACCTGTGGTTCGGCGCGTAGCGGGCCAGGTCGAGGAGCTCGCGGAGCGTCGCGTCGGGAACGGGCTCCCGGCCATACTGTTTATGCGTCCGGCGCCCACGGATCGCGTTCTCGACGTCCACGGCCCGGGAAGGTAGCGGTCTGGTTCAATGGCCCGACCGATGGCCGCCCAGGTGCAGGAGCTCCCCGAGAACAAGGTCAAGCTGACGGTCGACGTACCGGCCGGTGACATGCACCACGCCGTCGAGCACGCGGCCAACGACCTCGCGGCGACCGTGCGCATCCCGGGCTTCCGCAAGGGCAAGGTGCCGATGCCGCTCCTGCTCCAGCGCATCGGCAAGGAGCGCCTGTATGCCGAGGCGGTCGAGAGTCACATCGGCGGCTGGTTCTGGAACGCGGCAGCCGGGGCGCGCGTCAACCCGGTCGCGCAGCCCGAGTTCGAGTACGACCTGCCGTCGGATAGCTCCGACTGGCGCTTCTCCGCCACCGTCGAGGTGCAGCCCAAGCCGGAGCCGGCGGACTGGTCGGAGCTCGAGGTGCCCAAGCACGAGGCCGAGGTGCCGGAGGAGGCGGTCCTCGCAGAGCTCGAGATGCTGCAGCGCATCGCCGCAGAGATCGTGCCCGTCGCCGGCCGTGCCGCCGAGGACGGCGACACCGTTGTCGTCGACCTGCTCGCCGAGGACGGATCTGCGCAGCGGGACTACGTGGTCGAGCTTGGCTCGGATCGCCTCGTCGAGGAGATCGAGAACGGCATTCGCGGGCTCGCGCCCGGAGAGAGCCGTGAGATCGCCTACGAATTGGCGGACGGAACGCGGCGGGCGGCGACGGTGGCCGTGAAGGAGCTGCACGAACGCGTCCTGCCGCCGCTCGACGACGATCTTGCGAAGGCGGGGTCGGAGTTCGAGACGCTCGCCGACCTGCGTGCCGACATCGAAGGTCGCCTGCGCGCGCAGATCGACGAGGAGCTGGACGGCCTCTTCCGTGCGGCGGCGATCGACGAGCTCGTGCGAGCCTCGAACTTCCAGGCTGCCGGGCCGCTCGTCGAGGCGCGCACGCGCGAACTGCTGACCGGGCTTGCGCGAAGCCTGCAGTCCCGCGGCGTCGACGCCGCGTCGTATCTGCAGCTGACCGGACAGTCGCCGGAGGTGCTCGAGCAGCGCCTGCGGGGCGAGGCGTCGATGTCGGTGTCGCGCGAGCTGATGCTCGAGGCCGTCGCCGACAAGCTCGGGATCGAGGTCACCGACGACGAGATCCGCGACGAGCTGCGCGCGGCCGGCGAGAGCGAGGAGGACATCGAGGAGTTCGTCGCCCAGGGCGGCGCCGACCGCGTTCGCGACGACATCAGGCTGAAGAAGGCGCTCGACCGCATTGCCGCTGAGGTGAAGCCGATCGCGCCCGACCTGCACGAAGCCCGCGAGAGCATCTGGACGCCCGAGAAGGATCAGGCGGCGGATGCCCCGAAGCTATGGACCCCCGGAAGCAAGGAGTGAGACCGACATGCCACTAGTTCCGATGGTCGTTGAGCAGACCTCGCGCGGCGAGCGCGCGTTCGACATCTACTCGCGCCTGCTCGCCGAGCGCATCGTCTTCCTGGGGACCCCTGTCGACGACCAGATCGCGAACCTGATCATCGCCCAGCTCCTGCACCTCGAGTCCGAGGATCCGGAGAAGGACATCTTCCTCTACATCAACTCCCCGGGCGGGTCGGTGTACTCCGGGCTTGCGATCTACGACACCATGCAGTTCATCAAGCCGGACGTGCAGACGATCTGCGTGGGAATCGCGATGAGCATGGGCTCGCTGCTGCTCGCGGGCGGCGCGAAAGGGAAGCGCATGTCGCTGCCGAACTCACGGATCCTGATCCATCAGGTGTCCGGCGGCTTCCAGGGCCAGGGCACCGACATCGAGATTCAGGCCCGCGAGGTGATCGGGCTCAAGCGGCGTTTGGAAGAGATCTACACCGAACACACCGGCAAGACCCAGGAGGAGATCTCGCGCGATATGGAAAGGGATTTCTTCCTCAGTCCCGCCGAGGCAGTGAACTACGGGATCATCGACACTGTCATCACCCACCGAGACACGGCGCGTCCTGAGGCCGCGGCCTAGTCAAATCGGGTAAACCGGGGTAAAAGGAGACACGGGATGGCACGCGCGAGCGAAGGAAACGAGCAGCTTCTTTGCAGCTTCTGCGGCAAGTCGCAGCGGCAGGTCAAGAAGCTGATCGCCGGTCCCGGCGTCTACATCTGCGACGAGTGCATCGATCTCTGCAACGAGATCATCGACGAGGAGCTCACGACGCCGAGCTCGCTCGACCTCGACAACCTGCCCCGGCCGAAGGAGATCTACGCGGCGCTCAACGACTACGTCGTGTCGCAGGAAGAGGCGAAGCGCACGTTGTCGGTCGCCGTCTACAACCACTACAAGCGCGTGCAGATGGGAGCGGAGGACGGCGAGGTCGAGCTCCAGAAGTCGAACATCCTCCTGCTCGGCCCGACCGGTTGCGGCAAGACGCATCTCGCGCAGACGCTCGCGCGAATCCTCAACGTCCCGTTCGCGATCGCCGATGCGACTGCGCTCACCGAGGCCGGTTACGTCGGCGAGGACGTCGAGAACATCCTCCTCAAGTTGATCCAGGCCGCCGACTTCGACATCAAGAAGGCGGAGACCGGGATCATCTACATCGACGAGGTCGACAAGATCGCGCGCAAGGCCGACAACCCGTCGATCACGCGCGACGTGTCCGGCGAGGGCGTGCAGCAGGCCCTGCTGAAGATCCTCGAAGGGACGGTCGCGTCGGTCCCGCCGCAGGGTGGACGCAAGCATCCGCACCAGGAGTTCCTGTCCATCGACACGACGAACATCCTCTTCATCTGCGGCGGCGCATTCGCCGGCCTGGACAAGATCATCGCGAAGCGCGTGGGCAAGAACGCGATCGGCTTCGGACGCGAGATCTCGTCGAAGCGCGATGCGGAGAGCGCAGAGCTCCTGGGCGACGTGATGCCGGAGGACCTCCTCAACTTCGGGCTGATCCCCGAGTTCATCGGACGGCTACCCGTCCTCTCGGCCGTCCACCAGCTCAAGCGCGAAGACCTCGTGCAGATCCTCACCGAGCCCAAGAACGCACTCACCCGGCAGTACCAACGGTTCTTCAACTACGACTCGATCGACCTCGTCTTCACCGAGGACGCGCTGTGGTCGATCGCCGACAAGGCGCTTCACCGCGAGACGGGCGCCCGCGGCCTGCGCTCGATCATCGAGAACGCGCTCCTCGACGTGATGTTCGAGCTGCCGTCCCGCAAGGACGTCTCCAAGTGCGTGATCACGAAGGAGACGATCGAGAAGGGCCTCAAGCCCACACTCGTCACGAGCGCCGGCGCGGACGTCATCGAGCACGACGAGCTCGCCGAAGAGTCCGCGTAGCCTCGGCGTCAGTCCCGTAGCTTGATGCCGGGGCGCCGACCCGCGACGGCCGCGTCGGGCCGTCGCCAGAACCCGAGCGACGCCTGCCAGCCCTGAAGTCGCGGGCGCCGATGAGGCGCGTAGACCTCCTCGACCGCCCGTCTGACGAGCTCCGCCACCGACAACCCGGTCCGGTTCGCCTCGAGGACGAGCTGCGCGTGCATCCGCGGCCCCATCTGGATGTGAAGACGGACGCTCTGCGGCTCGATCAGCGGCTCCATCGTGATGGTGTACCCCAGCACCAGAGCCGAAGGTGTGCCCGTTGCGTGCCGAATTCGCTCCGATTCCGTGGCGGCTCGCTGCGCCCCGAGCCGGAGCCGGCGAGGCGGTGCACGACGCCGCCACAAACGAATCCGGACTTGACACGTCCAAGCTAATACGCCAAAACTCACACCTGAATCGGGTCTCAGGTTTCGGCTGATTTCGGGAACGCCTCATCTCACTAGGGAGGATCCGTCTTATGCGTCATCGCGTCACCAAGGTCTTCGTCGGGCTGGCGTTGTTCACGCTGCTCGGTGGGACAGCGACTGTCGCGGCACAGTCGCAGCACTCGACTGCCTCGTACGACGTCGGCATCGTCTACTCGCGCACCGGCCTGCTCGCGGCCTACGGGGCGGAGTACATCGAGGGCCTGAAGCTCGGCCTCCGGTATGCCACGAACGGGACCAACAAGGTCAACGGCAAAGCGATCAACCTCAAGCTCGTCGACGACAAGACGGACCCTGCGACGGCGGTCAACGCTGCGAAAGACCTGATCGGGCAGGGGTACAAGATCCTCGCGGGCAGCGTCTCCTCGGGCGTGGCGCTCCAGGTTGCGCCGCTCGCCGCGCAGAACCACATCCTGTTCATCTCCGGGCCCGCTGCCTCCGATGCCATCACCGGGGTCAACAAGTACACGTTCCGCTCGGGGCGCCAGACGCTGCAGGACGTGGAGACGGTCACCTCGTTCCTCAAGGGATCGGGAAAGAAGGTCGTCGTCTTCGACCAGGACTCGGTCTTCGGTCACGGCAACTACGCGGCGGTCAAGGCGATCGTCGGCTCCAAGGGCCACAACGTCTCCGAGATCTCAGTGCCGTTGACCGCGACGGACTTCACGCCATTCGCGCAGCAGGCGAAGAACGCGAACGCCGACCTCGTCTTCGTCGCGTGGGCCGGCACGACGGCCGGTGCGATGTGGAAGGCGCTCGACCAGCAGAACGTGTTCAACGGCACCGACGTCGTCACCGGGCTCGCAGAGCATGCGACGTGGGCGGCACTCGGTGACGAGGCGACGAAGATCCACTACCTGTCGCACTACGTCGCCAACGCGCCGAAGAACAAGGTCAACGACTGGCTCGTGAATCAGATGCGCAAACGGGGCCAGACGCCGGACCTCTTCACGCCGGACGGCTTCAACGCCGCACTGATGATCGTGCATGCGCTCAAGGTCGGCGACGGGGACGTCGACAAGATGGTCAGCTCGCTCGAGGGCTTCAAGTTCCTCGGCCCGAAGGGATACGAGGCGATTCGCCCGCAGGATCACGCAACCCTGCAGCCGATGTTCCGCGTCCAGCTCGTCAAGGGCAGCAACGGCAAGCTCCAGGCGAAGGTGCTCGGGACCGCGAACGCGTTCCAGACGGCGCCGCCGATCGCGAAGATGCAGGGCTAGGGAAGGCCGGGTACCGAAAGCGCGCGCGTGAGCGCATCCCCGGTCCTCGCCACGCGGGACCTCGGGCTCGAGATCGGAGGCGCGACGATCGTCTCCGGTGTCGGGCTCGAGGTCCGCGAGGGCGAGTTGCTCGCCGTGATCGGGCCGAACGGCGCCGGCAAGACGACGCTCTTCAACCTCATCTCCGGGTTGCTTCGGCCCACGTCCGGGCGGGTCGAGCTCGACGGGGTCGACGTGACCTCCCAGCCGCCGTTTCGGCGAACGCGCGCCGGGCTCGGACGGACGTTCCAGGTCTCGAACGTGTTCCCGCAGCTCACGGCCGAGGAGAACGTCCGGCTCGCGGGCGAGGCAGCGCTCGGCGGAACGATGCGCGTGTGGCGTCGTGCGACGCACGTCTGGGCGGCGGTCGACAAGGCGAAGCTGTCGCTCGAACGAGTCGGTCTCGCGCAACAGGGTGCCGTTGCGGCCGGGCTCCTCTCGCACGGCAACAAGCGCAAGCTCGAGCTCGCGATGCTGCTCGCCGCAGATCCACGCATCATCCTGCTCGACGAGCCGATGGCGGGAGTCTCGATGGAGAACGTCCCCGAGCTCGTGGAGCTGATCGCCTCCGTGCACGCCGACGGCAAGACGGTGCTGATGGTCGAGCACCACATGGAAGTGGTCACCGGTCTCGCGCAGCGCATCGCGGTGCTTCACCACGGAAGCCTGCTTGCCGTCGACACGCCCGACGCGATCATGCGCAACGAGACCGTCCAGCAGGCCTATCTCGGTGAGGCACTGTGACCGCCCTCCTTGCCGTCAGCGATCTGCACGTTCACCTCGGCGAGTCGCACGTCCTTCAGGGCGTCAGCTTCGATGTCGCCGAGGGCGGCGTCACCGCGCTCCTCGGCCGGAACGGCGTCGGCAAGACGACCACGCTCCGCGCCCTGATGGGCCTCGTCGACCGGCGTGGCGCGATCCGGCTTTCCGGCGACGACATCGCATCGGCCGCGACGCACAAGATCGTGCAGCGAGGCGTGGGGTACGTGCCGGAAGACCGCGACGTGTTCGCCGGCCTGACCGTCGAGGAGAACCTGCGCCTCGCCGAACGCGACCCGCAGCCGCGATACGACCTCGTCTTCGAGCTCTTTCCGGAGCTGAAGCAGCGCGCGAAGCAGCTCGCCGGGACACTCTCGGGCGGGCAGCAGCAGATGGTCGCGATCGCACGGGCGCTCCTCAATGACAACCGTGTGCTGCTCGTGGACGAGCCGACGAAAGGCCTCGCACCACTGCTCGTCACCGAGGTGGCGCTCGTGCTGGAGCGCGTATCCGAGCTGACGACGGTGTTGCTCGTCGAGCAGAACCTCGGGGTCGTCGCGAGGGTCGCGCGAGACGCCGTCGTCCTCGACACCGGCCGCGTCGTCCACGTCGGCCCCGCCGCGGAGCTGCTTGCCGACCGTCCGATGATCCACCGGATGCTGGGGGTCGGATGAGCACGCTCATCCTGCTGACGATCACCGGCCTCGGGCTCGGGGCGATGTACTTCCTGATCGCGTCCGGCCTCTCGCTCATCTACGGGCTGATGGGCGTGCTCAACTTCGCGCACGGTGCATTCCTCACCGTCGGCGCGTACGCGGCGTGGTTCGCCGAGTCGAAGCTGACGGGTCTCTCGCTGCTGCCGCGCTTCCTGGTCGGCGCGCTCGCGGGGCTCGTCGTCGGCGCCGTCGTCGCCGCCCTCGTCGAGTTCGTCCTGATCCGCCCGCTCTACCGGCGGCACATCGAGCAGGTGCTCGTCACCGTGGGCCTCGGGCTGGCTGTCTCCGCGCTCGTCGTCGCGATCTGGGGTAACGACGCGCGGCCCTTCGCCGCACCCGGCTGGCTCGGCGACACGACCACCGTCGCCGGGGCGCACATCCCGAACGACCGATGGATCGAGATCGTCACCGCCGTCGTGGTGCTCCTTGCGCTGAACGCCTTCCTTCGCCGCACGCGGTACGGGTTGATCATCAGGGCCGGCGTCGAGAACCGCGCGATGGTCACCGCGCTCGGGATCGACGTGCGGCGCGCCTTCACGCTCGTGTTCGCGATCGGCGGGGTTGCGGCCGCGATCGCCGGGGTGCTGTCCGGCGTCTACTTCGGCACCGTCGATCCGGCGCGCGGCACATCGCTGCTGATCTTCGCGTTCATCGTCGTCGTGATCGGCGGCCTCGGGTCGCTCGGCGGGACCGCCGTCTCCGCCGTCGTCGTCGGGCTCGTGCAGCAGTACGCGAACTACTACGCGTCATCGGGGCTCGGCGACCTGAGCGTCGTGCTGCTGCTCGGGCTCGTGCTCCTCGCGCGGCCGAGCGGCCTCTCCGGGAGGCTCGCATGAGACGCCTCGTGGTCCCGGCCGTCGTGCTCGTCCTGCTCGCCCTCGTCCCGCAGGTCTCCGTCGACATCCCGTACGTCTTCGATGGATCGATCGACACGCCCGGGACGTTGCAGCTGCTCGCGCTCTGCCTGCTCTTCGGCGGGCTCGCGATGACCTACGACCTGCTCTTCGGATTCACCGGGCTGCTCTCGTTCGGACACGCGCTCTACTTCGCGGCGGGGGTCTACGTCACCGACGTCGCGATCACGAAGTGGCACTGGAGCTTCGTCGAGGCGATCGCGTTCGCGGCGCTCGTCGGCATCGTGCTTCCGCTCGTGCTCGGAGCGGTGTCGCTGCGAGTGGGCGGCATCGCCTTCGCGATGGTCACGCTGGCATTCGCCCAGGCAGGCTCGATCCTCGTGCTCAAGAACCCGCACAACTGGACCGGCGGCGAGGAGGGCCTTGGTGCCGACTACACGAAGCTGCCGCAGGGGCTGGTCGGGATCTTCAACACCAAGCATCTGTACTGGGTCGCGCTGGCCTTCGCGGCAGCGGTCTTCGCGATCGTGCAATGGGCGGTTCACTCGTCGCCCGGCCACGTCTGGCAGGCGATCCGCGAGAACGAGCTGCGCGTGCAGGTGCTCGGGCTGCGCCCGTTCGGGTACAAGCTGATGGTCTTCGTGCTCGCGTCGTTCCTCGCGACCGCGGGCGGCGTCGTCTATCTGCTGCTGCTCGGCGGAGCGACGCCCGACGTCACCTCGCCGAACTTCACATTGACGCTGCTCGTCATGGTCGTGATCGGCGGGACGGGGACGCGCTGGGGAGCGCTCGTCGGCGGCGCGCTCTACACCTGGGCGAACCAGCGGCTCGGCGACGCCTCCTCCTCGCACGCCGTCTCCTCGCTGCCCTCGGTCCTGCGGACGCCCCTCGAGCAGCCGCTGTTCGTGCTCGGCGTCCTCTTCATCCTCGTCGTCTTCTTCGTCCCCGGCGGCCTCGTGCGCTTCGGTCGAGTGCGCAGGCTGAAGGAGGCGTTCCAACGATGAGGATCGCCTGGGACGAGCACGGCCGCGGGGCGCCGCTCCTCCTCGTGCAGGGCCTCGGCTACGCACGCTGGAGCTGGGAGCCCGTGACGGCGGGACTCGCCGAGCACTACCGCGTGCTGTCGTTCGACAACCGGGGCATCGGCGAATCGGACAAGCCTGCCGGCCCGTACACCGCACGCGAGATGGCGCGCGACGCGCTGCAGGTGCTCGACGAGGCGGGGGTCGAGCGCGCGCACGTGCTCGGTGCGAGCCTCGGCGGCATGATCGCCCAGGAGCTCGCGGCCGCAGAACCGCAGCGTGTCGACAGGCTCGTTCTCTGCTGCACGACCCCGGGCGGCAGCGGCTCGGTCCCGATGCCGGAGGTCACGGTTCGGCTCTTCAGCGAGTCCGCCTCGCTCGAGCCGCTCGTCGCGCTCCGCCGGTTCGTCGAGAACGCACTCGGCGAGGCGCCGCCGCCCGAGCTCGTGGAGCGGCTCTTCGCGCTCCGCGCCGCCAACCCGCCCGACCCTGCCGGCTGGCAGGCGCAGGCGGCCGCCGGGACCACGTTCCGCGGCGTGGACGCCGAGATCGACATCCCGACCCTCGTGCTGCACGGGACCGCAGACAACGTCGTCGACTATCGCAACGCCGAGCTGCTCGCCCGGCGAATCCCGGGCGCACGGGTCGAGCTCCTCCCGGGGGCAGGCCATCTCTTCTTCTGGGAGCAGCCCGACGCCGTCGTCAGGATCGTCACGGAGTTCCTGGGATGAGCGAGCACACGATCGACACCATCATCCGCGACCGCGCGCGCATCACCCCCGACCGGGTGGCGATCGACGAAGGTGGCCGTGCATGGACCTACGCCGAGCTCGACCGCCGCTCGGACGAGCTCGCCCGCGGCCTGGCGCACGGCCAGCGCATCTCGACGCTGACCGGCAACTCCGGCGAGCACGTCGCGTTGCTCTTCGCCTGCGCCAAGGCGGGTGCGATCCTCCATCCGATCTCCTGGCGGCTCGCACCCGCGGAGATCGCCTACCAGCTCGACGACGCCGAGCCGGCCGCCTTCCTGGTCGAGGATGCATACCGCGAGCTCGGCGAGGCCGCGCGCAGCCTCGCGCACGTCGATCCGGCACCCGAGCTGCCGGGCAGCAGCCTGTTCCACGGGCACGCGTCGGACACGGATCCGTTGTTCCTGATCTACACCTCGGGGACGACCGGCAAGCCGAAGGGCGCGCTGCTCACGCACGCGAACTGCTTCTGGACGAACCTCTCGTTCGACCTCGCGACCGGGATCCGTCCCGACGACGTCGTGCTGCAGGTGCTGCCGCAGTTCCATTGCGGCGGCTGGAACGTCCAGACGATCCTCGCCTGGTGGAAGGGCGCCCGGGTCGTGCTCGAGCGAGGGTTCGACGCCGCGCGTGCGCTCGAGCTGATCGAGCGGGAGCGGGTGACCACGATGATGGGCGTCCCCGCCAACTATCTCTTCATGTCGCAGGAGGAGAGCTTCGCGCGCGCAGACCTTCGGTCGCTGCGGCTCGCGGTCGTCGGCGGCGCTCCGATGCCGGAGGCGCTGCTCGACGTATGGGCCGCGCGAGGCGTCGACATCGTCCAGGGCTACGGACTGACGGAGGCCGCCCCGAACGTGCTCTGTCTGCCGCCGGAGGACGCGCGGCGCAAGGCAGGGTACGCAGGCAAGCCGTATCCGTACGTCGAGTGCGATCTCACGGCGGAGGGGGAGCTGCTCGTGCGCGGCCCGAACGTCTTTCCCGGCTACTGGCGCGACGCAGAGGCGACGAGAGACGCATTCCGGGACGGCTGGCTCCTGACGGGCGATGTCGCCGAGCGCGACGACGAGGGCAACTACCGCATCCGCGGGCGGCTGAAGGACATGGTCGTGTCCGGCGGCGAGAACGTCTACCCGGCCGAGATCGAAGCCGTGTTGCACGAGCATCCCGACGTCGCCGACGCCGCCGTCGTGGGCGTCCCCGACGAGCGCTGGGGTGAGGTCTGCATCGCATTCGTCGTGCTCGATCGGCCGGTGGGCGCCGAGGCGCTCCGCGCCCACTGCATCGCGCGGCTCGCGCGCTTCAAGGTGCCGAAGGCGTTCAGGGTCGTCGACGAGCTTCCCCGCAACTCGCTGGGAAAGGTCGTCAAGTCCGCGCTCGAGGTCACGGCATGACCGACGGCGTCGTCGTCACGAACGTCGACGGCCGCCCGCTCTCGCGCCGCGGGCTCGACACCCGCCGGCGCCTCCTCGACGCGGCCGAGCTCGTCTTCGGCCGGGTCGGCTACCACGATGCATCCGTCGTCAAGCTGGCCGAGCACGCGGGCGTCGCCGCCGGGACGTTCTACCTCTACTTCGACTCGAAGAAGGCGATCTTCGACGAGCTCGTCCGCGACCTGAATCGCCGCGTTCGCCACGCGATGAAGGAGGGGTCGTCGAAGGGCGCGAGCCGCCTTCAATCGGAGCTCCTCGGCTTCGAGGCGTACTTCCGGTTCACCTCGGAGCATCCAGCGCTCTACCGGATCATCCGTCAGGCCGAGTTCGTCTCGCCGGAGATGCTCCGCTACCACTACGACCGCCTCTCCGAGGGATACATCGAGGCACTCGGCTCCGCCGTCGAGTCCGGCGAGATCGGCCGGCTCGATCCCGAGACGGCCACCTTCGCGCTGATGGGGATCGGCGAGATGATCGGCATGCGCTGGATCCTCTGGGGCGACGGGATGCCGCTCCCGGCCCGCGTCCTCGCCGAGCTCGAGCGCATGATCGGCTGCATCCTCGAGGTCGAGGCCGAATGAGGCGGGTCGGCCTGGTCGCGACCGCTTCGTACCTGCCGGAGCGGTGGATGACCGCTGCCGAGGTGGCGGAGCGCTCCGGCATCCCCGAGCGGGTGATCCTGGAGAAGTTCGGGCTGCGCGGGAAGCACATCGCCGCACCCGACGAGCACGTGAGCGACCTGTCGGTGCGTGCGATCGAGCGCCTGTTCGAGGAGACCGGCATCGACCCTGCGGAGATCGACGTCGTCATGTACTACGGCTCGATGTGGCGGGACTATCCGGTCTGGCAAGTCGCGCCGCACATTGCTCACCGCGTCGGCGCGACGAACGCGTTCGCGGTCGAGTACGCGAACGTCTCGCACGGCACGTCGATCGCGCTGCGGCTGGCACGCGATCTGCTTCGCGCCGAGGAGGAGCTGCAGACCGTCCTCATGGTCGCCGCATGCCGTGAGTCGTACCTGCTCGACTACACGAACGAGCGGTCGCGCTTCATGTTCAACTTCGGGGACGGCGCGGTCGCGGGTCTCCTGCGAGGCGACTCCGACCGGAACGAGCTGCTCGGCGCCCACACCATCACGAACGGCGCGTACTCGATGCAGGTGAAGGTCCCGGGGGGTGGCTCGCGCGATCCGGACGGCTACCGGTTCCTCGACGTGCAGGATCCGGCCGAGATGAAGGGCGGTCTCGACCGTGAGTCGCTGCCGAACTTCGTCGCCGCTGCGCGCGGTGCGGTCGAGCGCTCCGGGCTGACGCTCGAGCAGGTGGACGTCGTCTGCCCGCTCCACACCAAGCGCTCGATGTTCCTCTCGTTGCTCTCGGGCCTCGGGATGCGCGAAGATCAAGCGGTGTACCTCGACGACACCGGGCACATGAGCGGCGTCGACCCGCTGCTCGGGCTCGACCGTGCGGTTCGCGACGGGCGTGTGACCGACGGCGACGTCGTGCTGCTCCTCTCGGCCGGCACCGGCTACACGTGGGCGGCTGCGGTCCTGCGCTGGGGAGCGGCGCGGTGAAGCCCGGCGACACGTTCGGCCCGTCGAGCTGGATCGAGATCTCGCAGGAGAAGATCGACGCGTTCGCCGAGGCGACCGGCGACCACCAGTGGATCCACGTCGACCCGGAGCGCGCCGCGGCCGGCCCCTTCGGCTCGACGATCGGCCACGGCTACCTGACGCTCTCGCTGCTCCCGGTTGCCTCGTACGAGGTGGTCCCGCGCCAGGGCGGGATGGGGATCAACTACGGGCTGAACCGTGTCCGATTCCCCGCGCCGGTCCCGGTCGGATCGCGCGTGCGTGCCTCGTTCGAGATCGTCACGGTCGACGAGCTCGACGGCGGGGCGGCGCAGGTGACGATGGCGGCGACGGTCGAGCGGGAGGGCGGCGAGAAGCCCGTGTGTGTGGCCGAGGTCGTCTTTCGCTACTACGCCTGACGTGAGCCGCGTCGCTCTCGTCACGGGCGCGCGCGGCGGGATCGGAGCCGCGATCGTCTCGCGGCTCGAGCGCGACGGCTGGACCATCCACGGCGTCGACCTCGAGGACGGCGACCTGACGACGCGCGAGGGCAACCGCGCCGTCGTGGCCGACGCGCTCGAGGCACACGGCAGGCTCGACGCAATCGTCCCGACCGCCGGCTTCCAGCACGTCGCCCCGGTGCGCGAGTTCCCCGAAGAGGAGTGGGACCGGCTGCTCGCGCTCCTCCTCACCTCGCCCTTCCTGCTCGCGCGCTACGCCTGGGACGCGCTCGCCGCATCGGGGGACGGGCGGATCTGCGTGATCGCCTCGGCCCATGCGCTCGCCGCCTCGCCGTTCAAGGCCGGGTACGTCGCGGCGAAGCACGGCGTGCTCGGGCTCGTGAAGACGCTCGCGCTCGAGGGTGCGGAGGTCGGGATCGCCGCCACCGCCGTCTGTCCGGGCTACGTCAGGACGCCGCTCGTCGAGGCGCAGCTCGCCGCGCAGGCGACGGCGCACGGGCTGCCGGTCGAGCGGGTGCTCGAGGACGTGCTGCTCGCGCCGCAGGCCGTGAAGCGGCTGCTCGAGCCGACAGAGGTGGCCGACGTCGTCGCCTTCCTGCTCGGCCCTGCCGGGCGGGGGATCACGGGCGTCCCGGTGCCGATCGACCTGGGCTGGTCGGCACGTTGACTACCGCCGCCGGGCCGGTACGGGATACTCGCAAGCGGCATGGGTAATGCAGCGCACGAGATGCTCTCGCGGGAGGCGCTCGACTTCGTCGACCGGCTCCACCGCGAGCTGAACCCCGAGCGCGAGCGACTGCTCGCGGAGCGCGACACGCGCCGCGGCGAAAAGCCGAGGTTCGTGCGGGCGCCGGAGGACTTCACGGTCGCGGCGGCACCCGCCGACCTGCAGGACCGGCGCGTCGAGATCACGGGGCCCGTCGAGCGCAAGATGATGATCAATGCGCTCAACTCGGGCGCGAAGGTCTTCATGGCCGACTTCGAGGATGCGAACTCGCCCACCTGGGACAACGTGCGCGAGGGCCAGCAGAACGTCTACGACGCCGTGCGTCGCACGATCGAGCTCGACACCGGAGGGAAGCGCTATCGCCTGAACGACGAGACCGCGACGCTCATGATCCGCCCGCGCGGCTGGCACCTGCTCGAGCGCCACCACGAGGTGGACGGCCGCCCGGTCAGCGCCTCGCTGTTCGACTTCGGGCTCGTCGTCTTCAACAACGCGCGCGAGCAGCTCGAGCGTGGAACCGGCCCCTACTTCTACCTCCCCAAGCTCGAGTCGCAGCTCGAGGCCCATCTGTGGGCGCAGGCGTTTGCCTTTGCGGAGGACGGGCTCGGCCTGCCGCACGGCTCGATCAGATGCACCGTGCTGATCGAGACGATCCTCGCCGCGTACGAGATGGACGCGATTCTCTACGAGCTGCGCGACCACTCGTGCGCGCTCAACGCGGGACGCTGGGACTACATCTTCAGCTGCATCAAGAAGATGGGTGCGGTCCTGCCGGATCGCGCGCAGGTGACGATGACCGTGCCGTTCATGCGCGCCTACAGCGAGCTCCTCGTGAGGACCTGCCACAACCGCGAGGCGCATGCGATCGGCGGCATGGCGGCCTTCATCCCGTCGCGCCGCGACGCCGAGGTGAACGCGATCGCGCTCGCCAAGGTGGCCGAGGACAAGCGGCGCGAGGCGGGAGACGGCTTCGACGGGACCTGGGTTGCGCATCCGGACCTCGTCCCGGTCGCGGCGGCCGAGTTCGACGCCGTCCTCGGTGCGCGCGCGAACCAGGTCGACCGCAAGCGCGACGACGTCACGGTGACGGAGGAGCAGCTCGTCGACTTCGACATTCCCGGCAGCGAGATCACCGACGAGGGGCTGCGCGTGAATGTCAGCGTGGGGGTACGGTACGTCGATGCCTGGCTGCAGGGTGTCGGCGCCGCCGCGATCGACAACCTGATGGAGGACGCAGCGACGGCCGAGATCTCGCGTGCCGGGGTCTGGTCGTGGGGCCAGTCGGGCCGGTTCGACGAGGCCCGGGTCCGCGAGGAGATCGCCAGGGTGGACGCCGGCGAGGCGGCGAAGGAGGTCTTCGCGGACGTGGCGCTCGCCGTGCCGCTGAAGGACTTCCTCACCACCGAGGCGTACGATCGGCTGCAGTGAAGCTCGAGAGCACCAAGGCAGACGACATCGCGGTCGTGATCGAGGAGGCGATCGTCTCCGGCGAGCTCGAGCCGGGCTCGGTGCTGCGGCAGGAGCAGCTGTCCGAGCGGTTCGGCGTCTCGCGGACGCCCGTGCGCGAGGCGCTCCGACGGGTGGCCGCACTCGGGCTCGTGTCGTTCGAGCCGAACAGGGGCGTCCGCGTCCGCACGCTCTCCCACCGCGACCTGCGCGAGGCATTCCTCGTCCGGGCCGAGCTCGAGTCGCTCGTGACCGAGATCGCGGCGCCGAAGATGAGGCCGGACACCCTCCTCGAGCTCGAGGAGTGCGAGAAGCGATTCGCGCGGCTGACGAAGGAGATTCGCTCGCACGAGCCGGGTGGAAGCCGCCGGTCGCTCATGTCGGACTGGATGCGCGCGAATCACGCGTTCCACGACGTCCTCTACCGGGTCGCGGACGTGCCCTACATCGAGTCGGTGGCGAAGGCGGCACGGCGCACCTTCTCGGGCCCGACCGTCTGGGCGCCGGTCGACGACGAGCTCGAGCGGCTCTACGAGCGAAACCAAGCCGAGCACCGGGCGATCCGCCAGGCGCTCGTCGCGGGCTCCGTCGCCGGCGCGCGCGAGCTCGCGCGCGAGCACGTGATGCACTCGTTCGCGCTCCTCGCGACGATCCTCGAGCACGTCGGCTCCGACTGGGCCGCGCGCGGCGCGTAACGGGAGCTACCGCTCGAGCAGAACGGCGACGAGCTCGCCGGCGGAATGGATGTGCGCCGCCATCTCGGCGCGCGCCTGCGACGCGTCGCGCCGCTCGACGGCGTCGAGGATGCGGTGGTGCTCCTCGATGTTCTCCGCCAGCAGGTGCGAGCTCTTGCTCAGCGCCGCCCAGGTCAGGTGGCGCGGGAAGCTCCGGTGCAGATGGGCGATCGCGGCCAGCAGCTGCCGGTTCCCGGCCGCCTCCTGGATCACCTGGTGGAAGACGTTGTTCGCGCGCTCCCATTCGCTCTCGAGCGACCACGGCGCGGGCGGCGACCCTGCGCGGCGCCGCTCGATCACCTCTTCCACCGAGTGGCGGAAGGTCGCCTGCGCCTCGTGCAGCCGGTCGAGCTCCTCGTCGCCGATGAGCGGGGTCGCGAGCTCGGCCGCGAGCCCTTCGAGCTCGCCGCGCACGAGGTAGGCCTCGCGCACCTCACGCGCGGTCGGCCCGCGCACGATTGCCCCCTTGCGCGGCTCGAGCACGACGACGCCCGCCGACTGGAGCTTGCGGAGCGCCTCGCGAACCGGCGTCCTCGAGACGCCGAACTCCGCCGCCAGCGTCTCCTGGCGCAACCGCGACTCCGTGGGGATCTCGCCGCTCAGGATTCGAGCCTGGATCGCCGCGGCGAGCCGGTCGACGAGGCCGGTCGAGCTGAGGGTCTGTGTCATCGCGCGAGCAGACTGTCGCGCACGAGCCGGACGGCGACGA
>Ga0157370_10002566_pt1 | contig 21804 bp, 18 predicted proteins | sample C35metaG_FD_113463 | JGI IMG/M metagenome (GOLD analysis project Ga0157370, IMG submission 113463) | Corn rhizosphere microbial communities from Kellogg Biological Station, Michigan, USA - C3-5 metaG | ecosystem: Host-associated > Plants > Roots > Rhizosphere > Soil | place: USA: Michigan...
TCTGCTGGCATAACTCCCTCTTTGGAAACAATTTTTATTCTTACGACCTTGCATTCTTATCTTATGTTTTATGAGAAAGAAGTTTGTCTTACTAAGCGTTGCTGCCATTGTCATTTTTACCCTACTGTCTTTGTTCGTTTGGAATGGATTCTGGTGGATCCTCGGAGTGACTGTTCTGATCGTTTTGATTGGAGCAGAAGATATGGTGCAAACGAAACATACTCTTTGGCGCAACTTTCCTGTGCTGGGGAGAATGCGCTGGCTCATGGAGGCGTTGCGCCCAAAAATATACCAGTATTTTGTAGAGAGTGACACGGATGGCAGACCCATCAACCGGCTGGAAAGAAGTATCATTTATCAGAGAGCTAAAAAGCAACTGGACACCATGCCCTTCGGCACTCAAATGGATGTTTACGCTGAAGGTTATGAATGGATGACACACAGTATTGCGCCAAAAGATTTTTTCAAAATGAATCCCGATCCGCGGGTTTTGGTGGGAAATAAAGATTGCAAACAACCTTACAATGCCAGCATTTTTAATGTAAGCGCCATGAGTTTCGGTTCATTGAGTACCGCTGCTGTAGAGGCTTTAAATGGTGGAGCAAAGATTGGCGGTTTTGCACAAAACACCGGTGAAGGCGGCATCAGTTCTTATCATCTCAAGCAAGGTGGCGACCTGATCTGGCAAATAGGAACCGGTTATTTTGGAGCAAGAGATGCAGACGGAAATTTTAGCTTCGACATCTTCAGAAAAAACGCGCTTCGCCCGGAAGTAAAAATGATCGAGATCAAACTTTCACAAGGTGCCAAACCTGGCCATGGTGGCATTCTTCCGGCAAAAAAGAATACTCCCGAAATTGCCGCTATCCGTCACGTGAAACCTTATGTAACCGTTTATTCGCCACCATTTCATTCTGCGTTCAACGATCCGAAAGGACTGGTTCTTTTTATTCAAAAGCTTCGTTTAGAGTCTGGCGGAAAGCCGGTTGGATTCAAACTTTGTATCGGTCATAAAAGCGAATTCATTGCCATTTGTAAAGCGATGATTGAACTGGATACTTATCCTGATTTCATCACCGTTGATGGTGGCGAAGGCGGCACGGGCGCGGCACCACAGGAATTCAGCAATTCTGTTGGTGCGCCGTTTATGGACGGATTGGCTTTCGTCGCAAATATGCTGGATGGTTTTGGCATCCGGCATCATATTAGGATCATCGGTTCAGGAAAAATATTAAGTGGCTTTCATATTATCAGGGCTATTTCACTCGGTGCAGATATGGTCAACAGTGCCCGTGCAATGATGATGGCTCTCGGATGTATCCAGGCGCTCGTTTGTAATACCAATCGTTGCCCAACCGGCATCGCCACACAAGATCCGCAACTGGTAGCGGGATTGGTGGTGAGTGATAAAAAAGTACGTGTTGCCAATTATCATGAAGACACCGTCAAGTCTTTTGTTGAATTATTGGGCGCTGCCGGTATTGATGACCATAAAATGTTGACCAGAAGCCATATATACAGAAGGGTGTTTATGAATGAAGTGTGTACTTTCGAAAATATTTATCCGAGCCTGGAAACGGGTTGCCTGCTCAACGGCAATATTCCTGAAAAATACAAGGATGATTTTGCGAATGCAGATCCCGGCCGCTGGAATTAAACTGGTCGCAGCGCTTCTGACTGGTCGGAATGCTTCAGGACAATGAACGATCGCATGCAATCTTTCAGGCTGCCAGGAAAGCGCTTCTCCTGACCGGTAAATAACAGCCTCATAATCAAAATCTCCCATTAACTTTGTTCCAATTGTTTAGCAATGGAACACAATCATTCCCATCACGACCATAGCCATTTGGCAGTTCTTACAAATGTGAACAGCGCATTTCTATTGGGGATCGTACTGAACTTACTTTTTGTTTTCATTGAAGCGGTCATTGGTTTTTCCATTCATTCTCTTTCCCTTTTGTCTGATGCCGGCCACAACCTGGCTGATGTCGGCAGCCTTGGTTTGTCGCTGCTTGCTTTCCGTTTACTGAGAGTGAAAGCGAGTAATAAATTTACCTATGGCTATCGCAAAACCACTATTCTTGCCGCTTTGGTCAATGCGCTAATCCTTTTAATTTCTATTGGTGCCATTGGCTACGAAGCGTTTCAACGGTTTTCCAATCCACCGGCCCTGCCGGGGAAAACGATTGCCATCGTTGCGGGTATCGGCATCGTGATCAACTTTTTAACCGCTGTTTTATTTTTAAAAAATAAAGAAAATGACCTTAATGTAAAAAGTGCTTATCTGCACATGATGACCGATGCTTTGGTAAGCGCCGGCATTATGATTGGCGGTATTATTATTTTTTATACACACTTATATTGGATTGATCCTGTCATTAGTATCGTCATTGTCATTGTCATCTTATTGAGTACATGGAGGCTGCTGAAAGAAAGCCTGGCGCTTACTTTAGATGCCGTTCCAAAAGATATTGATATTGAAGAGATCAAAAACAAAGCGCAAACCATTCCAGGAGTTAAGGACCTTCATCACATTCATGTGTGGGCAATGAGCACTTCAGAAAATGCGATGACCGGCCACATGGTGATTGATAAGAACAAAGAGGTTGACCAGATCATAGCAATCAAAAATGACCTGAAGCATGCGTTGCAGCACATGAACATTCAGCACATCACTTTGGAAACTGAATTCACTACGGATGGTTGTGTGAAAGCGGAATGTGGTAAATAGCAGCCACTGTTAAACGGAACTTTTGTATATTCAATTTTTAATTCTCACATAAATCTTTTGATAAAATGGATCCTTTTGCACCCGTTGGTAAAGCACGTTTTTTATTTTATTTAAATAAAATCCAACTGATTTTAGATACTGCCGATTCTGCTGAAAACCCCGCAATGGCCCTGTACCAGGAAGATTTGCGGACGCCCCTGTTTATGCTGGAAGGATTGAGCAGGCTTTACAAAAAGATCGCTGATGGTAAAAAACTGAAGAAATTGAATGAGCTTTTTAAAGATCTTGAAGATCATTTGGGAGCGATAGACTATTACGATGGATTTCATAAAGAATTTTTGGAGAAGAAAACCATTCCGCAGGAAATTACTGAGTATATTGAAGATCAAAGAACTCAAAAAGCAGATGATCTCAATGATGAGCTGAAGAAAAAAAGATGGATCGGAAAACGGAGAAATGGTGTTTCAAAGATCATCACGGAATTGGATAAAATGGATTGGTTTGATGAAAAGAATGACATGCTGGCAGTGCAGAAGGTTTATAGAAAGGACATCAAAAAAGTGATCAAAAAGTATAAAAGAAAAAATCTTCATTTTGATAATATTGAAGAAGATGTTCATGAACTGCGCCGCGAATTAAGATGGCTCAGCATTTATCCGCAGGCATTGTGTGGTCTCATGCAAGTAAAAGAAAATGCAGAACCACCGGCCTTTCTAAAGAAATACCTTACGCCGGAGATCGTTCATTCTTTGTTTAATGTAATGCCTGATGGCGGTGCTTTGCAATATCACATCATGCTAAATGACCATTATTTTTATGCATTAAGCTGGATCATCGCCGAATTGGGAAAACTGAAAGACAGCGGCCTGCGAATAGAAATTTTAAAAGAAAGCCTCTCCGCAGTTTACAGAACCAACGAAGATGTGGAGCAACTCGCCTATTCTATTTCCGGCCCTAATCAGCCAACGATTCCGGAAATCCTTGCTCGGTCTGAACAGATTGCGACCACTTTTTTTGAAGAAGATATTTTGAAGAATATTCTGACATAGGCTGACCGTCGGTTAGTCTTTGACCAACGGCATTGCCAGCTGCTAAACAAAGAAGGAAAAGTAATCTCTGATGATGGTCCATGACCGTGTGAGGAATCATTCGAACGATTGATCAGGAAACAGGGGTAATACCTTATACATTTTCAAATGTTTCATTGACTGTTTCAGCCGGGTGTCATCTTTAAAAATGACCAGGGATAATGCTTCTTTCTTCCAGCTCTTTAACGGAAATAATAAGCCCGTTTGCAGAGGTTTTCTTAAATTCTTTTTAACGTGTTGCAGATGATTTTTTTCACTTGCTTTTTGTGTCAATCTTTTTTTCTAAAAAAAATGTTTTTCCTTTTATAAATATTTTTTCACCTTCTTTTTATTTATTCTGAAAAATAATTCTTTTCGTTTTCTGCATGGAAAAATGATCTGGAAAAATAATTCTTTTTGAAAATTTAAAAAATAAGTATTTCAAAATTTTGCACGGGGTAATTTATTTTTACAAATAATTTAAATTTCCTACAACCTTCTGACAGCAATGGTTCCGGGCTTCATCTGTTATTTTATCTTTCTTATTTTTCTTTTTCAATTTATTGCTTTTGTCAATGACAATGAGGCATCAAAGGGGCAGGAATTGAAATGATAATTGAATCATTTTTTAAAGAAAAAAACCGGATGTTTTGTTGCCGGAATTTCTAATTTAAAAAATGAAAATAAAACTATTAATAACTTATATTTTTTCAAATAAATTACGCCAGACGAAAAATTTTTTTTAAAAATGTTAAGACTTTATCAACATGCTTTCTTACTTTTGCGGCCAAGAAAGTAATTATTCCATAATCTAGATAGGTAACAAGTGTATGAACCAAGTCAAAAGGCTTTTTACTAAAACATTCGCAGTCTTCATTTTTCTTACACTGATTTCATCCCAAGGGTCAGTATATGCAGCCGATGGTGAAGCTCTCTTCAAAGCAAACTGCGCAAGTTGTCATAAACCCTTAGAAAAATATGTAGGGCCACCATTAAAAGGAGCGAGGGAAAGGGAACCATATAAAGGTTGGGTGTACAAATGGATAGCAAACACCACTTCTATGGTGAATACGGATGCTTATGCCAAGAAATTAAAAGATGAAATGGGCGGTGTGGTGATGACAGAATTTCCCGATATGTCCAAAGAAGATATTGATGCTATTCTTGACTGGGCTGACAAATACCAGGCACCGGGCGCTAATCCTTCAGGTCCAAATGGTGCTGCAGCACCGGCTCCAAAATCTGATAATACCTTACTATATGGATTACTTACCTTGATCCTTGCAATTATCGGGTTAATATTACTACAGGTAAACAGTAATCTTAAAAAGCTTACAGATGAAAAGGAAGGAATAAAATCCCCGAATCCGGTCCCTTTTTATAGAAATAAAATTTATCTGCTGCTAATTACTATTGTACTCTTCGTTTTTGCAGGATATTATCTTGTAGAAGCTGCAATGGGACTGGGGCGGCAGAAAGGCTATCAGCCGGTGCAACCGATTTTCTATTCGCATAAGGTGCATGCCGGAGTGAACCAGATCAGTTGTTTGTATTGTCATGGCGGGGCACAGGATAGCAAACATGCTACCATTCCGTCAGTAAATGTTTGTATGAACTGCCACATGGCGGTGAAGGAATATACCGGTGAACCAATCATTCGTGATGATGGGACTAAAGTTAATGCGAATGAGGAAATCCAAAAGTTATATCAATATGCAGGTTGGAATCCGGATACAAAAACTTATGATAAACCAGGCAAGCCGATTGAATGGGTAAAAATTCACAACCTGCCGGATTTCGTTTACTTTAATCATTCACAGCACGTAAAAGTTGGACAAATTGCCTGTCAGACATGCCATGGTGAAATTCAAAATATGCCTGAAGTAAAACAATTTGCTGATTTAAGTATGGGATGGTGTGTGAATTGCCACAGAACAACCAATGTTCAGTTCAATGACAATAAGGGACACGGAAATAAATTTTATAGTCTTTATGAAAAATTCCACCAGGATATAAAAGAGAAGAAGTATGATAGTGTAACAGTGCAGATGATTGGTGGAACTGATTGCGGAAAATGTCATTATTAATATATTTCAAATTCTCAGTGGTGAGAAAAAACAAAGAAACAAAATTGTTCATTTCTTAAATCTCCTTAATGATTTAAGGTAATAATCCGCTCTCAACCGGATTGAATAAATATGAGTGAAAAAAAATACTGGCAAAACTTTGGAGAACTGAACCAAAGCGATAGCAATAAAAAAGCATTAAAAGATGAATTCAGGGAAGAACTTCCTTTTGAAGAATTAGGCAATGAAAATATTTTTAATGCTAAAGCACCAAGAAGAGATTTTCTAAAATACATGGGATTTAGTACTGCTGCAGCTGCAATTGCTGCAAGTTGTGAAATGCCGGTTCGTAAAGCTATTCCATTTCTTCATAAGCCAGATGACCTGATTGCCGGCGTGCCCAATTACTACGCCTCTACTTATATTAATGATGGCGATGCAGTTCCTGTAGTTGTAAAACAAAGAGAAGGAAGGCCGATCAAAATTGAGGGAAATGATCTTGCTTCTATTACCGAAGGAGGAACATCTGCCCAGGTTCAGGCATCAGTTTTGGATTTATATGATACAACACGCCTTCGTTACCCGATGGCCAATAGAAAAGAAGCCACCTTTGAAGCAATAGATAACATGGTGGCTTCCGGATTAGCTGCAAACGCAGGAAAACCGCTGGTTTTATTAACTTCTTCAATTACATCAGTAACCGGACGCCAGATAATCGCCGAAGTTTTAGCAAAATTCCCCGGAAGCCGTCATGTACAATATGACGCGGTTTCCTGCAGTGGAATGATAGAAGCGAATCTTGCTTCTTATGGCAAAAAAGCCATTCCTGCATATCGTTTTGATAATGCAAAAGTAATTGTAAGCCTTGATGCAGACTTTTTAGGAAACTGGCTCAGCCCGGTTGTATTCGCAAAACAGTATGCGGTTGGCAGAAGGATCAACGAGAAAAATCCTTCAATGAGCCGTCATATTCAGTTTGAAGGTTATTATAGCATGACAGGTGCAAAAGCTGATGAAAGATATCTTCACAAACCTTCTGAAACCGGTGCGATTGCCCTTGCATTATTGGGAGCGTTGGGCGGAGGAACTACTGCCAATCTTCCTGCTGACCTGGCAGCTGCAGTTAAAAGGACTGCTGCTGAGTTAATGGCTAATAAAGGCAACGGATTGGTTGTTTGCGGAAGTAATGATGCCAATATTCAAATTGTTGTAAATGCAATAAATGAAGCGATCGGTGCACCGGGAAAAACTATTGACTGGAATACTCCTGTAAATTATCGCCAGGGAATTGATGCAGATATGGTTACTCTTACCAATGATTTAAACGCCGGGAACGTTGGCGCTTTAGTGGTTTACGGAGCCAATCCTGTTTATTCTTATTTTGATTCACAAAAATTTGCAGAAGGCGTAAAAAAATGTCCGTTTACTCTTTCCTACAGTGAAAAAATGGATGAAACCACTGAACTGTGTAAATATGTAATCCCATCTCATCACTGGTTGGAAAGCTGGGGCGATTCTGAGCCTCAAAAAGATTTTGTATCAGTTATCCAACCACTTATACATCCATTATTTAAAACAAGACAGTTTGAAGAATCTCTTCTGAAACTGGCTGGTAATACAAGTGACTACGAAACTTATTTCAGAAATTACTGGACCGGAAAACTCGGAAGCCTCGATAATTATGAAAGGTTTTTGCAGGACGGAGTAATGGAAAACATGAAGTTGAGAACTCAGCCGGGTTTTGTAAATGTTTCTAATCTGACACCTGCTACTGCTGCGGCTGTCGCTTCTTCATCTGCTACTTCAACAGATTCAACGGGTTCTGTCACTTCTGCTGCACAAACTGCAACTCCGGCTTCTGATTCAACAAATTCAGGAGTAACCGGAAATACTGTTGCATTAGGTACTGCTCCTTTCGCAGGAAATGTTACTGCTGCTGCTGCAGGGATCAATGCAATAAAAGGGGGAGATACAGAGATAGTATTATACCAAAAGATTACGATCGGAAACGGTTCAAGGGCGGGTAATGCCTGGCTACAGGAAGCAAGTGATCCTATCTCAAAAGCTACCTGGGATAATTATGCAATGGTTTCCCCTGAATTAGGAAAAAAATTATTTGGAATTGATATTTTCAATCCGCATGATTCTGATAAATACGAAGTTCATCCTGATAAACCTGTTATCAAGATTACTTCAAACGGCAGAACAATCGAACTTCCTATTTTAATTACTCCGGGCATGCATCCCGATGTAATTGCTGCTGCTGTTGGATATGGCCGTCAAAGTAATGATAAAACTAAAACAAGAGAATTCATTGGCGCTGCCGCAGATGGATCAGGGAAAAACATGTATCCGTTTACTGTTTTTAATGGCAGAAACATTACTTATTCAGCTCCTGTACAGATTGAAAAAACTGACAAAGTTTATCCAATCGCCACTTCTCAAACTCATAGCCTTACAGAAGGCCGTCCTGTTGTAAGAGAAACTACTCTTACTGAATTTATTGCTCATCCCGAGCAATTGAATAAGGAGGAAGAAGAAGAATTGAATCAATATGGAGAAAACTTTACCCGCGATGCTACCCTTTATCCGACTTTTGACCGGCCGGGATTAAAATGGGGAATGAGTATTGATTTAAATACTTGTATCGGCTGCAGTGCCTGTACAATTGCCTGCGTTGCTGAAAATAATATTTCAACTGTTGGTAAATATGAAGTTTCGAGATTTCATGACATGCAATGGATAAGGATCGACCGCTATTTTACCGGTGATCCCAAGAAACCCGATATTGTTTTTCAACCGATGCCATGTCAGCAGTGCGATAACGCTCCATGTGAAAATGTTTGCCCGGTTTCAGCAACAAACCATAGTAGTGAAGGTATTAACCAAATGGTTTATAACCGTTGCATTGGTACAAAATATTGTGCTAACAACTGTCCATATAAAGTAAGGCGTTTCAACTGGGCCGACTGGAATGGCGCCGATAGTTTTCCGGATAACCAACGCGGAATTATTTCGGATGTAACTACAAATCTGGAAGATGATCTTACCCGTATGGTACTCAATCCTGATGTAACAGTTCGGTCACGAGGCGTAATGGAGAAATGTTCTTTCTGTATCCAGCGTGTTCAGCAGGGAAAACTGAATGCTAAAAAGGAGAACCGGGTGTTGAAAGATCAGGAAGTGAAAACAGCGTGTATGCAGGCTTGTCCTACTCATGCAATTGAATTTGGTAATGTAAACGATAAGGATAGCAAAATCACCAAATTAAGATTTGATGAACAAAAGAACAGGAAGTTTTATGTACTGGAACAATTGCATACGCTTCCGAATGTCAACTATCTCACCCAGGTAAGAAATACAGAAAGGAAAGTAGGATCAACTGAAGAAAAAATTTAGGAACATAATTGAATAAGCTTACAGATAACTATAACAAAAAGCTAATAAAACAGTATGTCATTATTAAAATACGAATCGCAGCTTAGGGAGCCATTGATTGATGGAGATAAAAATTATCATCAGGTTACTGAAGATATTATTGGCCCTGTTGAAACAAAGCCTACGAAGCTTTGGTGGATTGGTCTTTCTATCGCAATTTTGCTTTTAATATTTGGTGTTTACTCCGTTTACAGAGAGGTTGTTTATGGTATTGGTCAATGGAATATTAACCGTACTGTTGGTTGGGGTTGGGACATTACCAACTTTGTTTGGTGGATCGGAATCGGGCATGCCGGAACATTGATCTCTGCGATTCTATTATTATTTGGACAAAAATGGAGAACAGGGGTAAACAGGGCGGCAGAAGCGATGACGATCTTTGCGGTAATTTGCGCCGGCCAATTTCCAATCTTCCACATGGGACGTGTTTGGATGGGCTTTTTTGTACTTCCTTATCCGAACTCACGTGGACCCGTCTGGCCGAATTTTAACTCGGCGCTATTATGGGACGTATTTGCAGTATCAACTTATTTCACTGTTTCTTTATTATTTTGGTACACGGGACTTTTACCGGATCTCGCTACCGTTCGCGACAGGGCGAAAACGAAATTCCGGAAAATGTTTTATGGACTGGCATCATTTGGATGGACGGGTAGTACCAAACACTGGCAACGCCAGGAAAGCCTTGCACTTGTACTGGCAGGTTTAGCTACTCCACTTGTATTGTCTGTGCACACAATTGTGTCATTTGACTTTGCTACATCAGTAATTCCAGGCTGGCATACTACCATCTTCCCACCTTATTTTGTGGCAGGTGCGGTATTCTCGGGATTTGCGATGGTTCAATCATTGCTAATCATTACAAGGAAAGTTTTATATCTCGAAGATTATATTACCATAGGCCATATAGAAGCAATGAACAAAGTGATTGTGCTCACTGGTTCAATTGTGGGATGTGCCTATTTATCAGAATTATTTGTGGCCTGGTACAGCATGAATACTTATGAATGGTGGGCTTTCCGCGAAAACAGGGTAAATATTTTCAGTCCTTATGGCTGGGCATATTATGGAATGATCTTCTGTAACGTAGTGTCACCACAACTTTTCTGGTCAAGGAAGCTGAGAAGAAATCCATTATTCACCTTCTTTATGGCGGTATTGGTAAATGTGGGAATGTGGTTTGAGCGGTTTGTAATTATTGTTACATCTATTTACAGAGATTATCTTCCATCATCATGGACTACCTATTATAGTCCAAGCATTTGGGAAATAGGATTTTATATGGGAACTTTCGGATTGTTCTTTATTTGTTATTTCCTTTTCGCGAAATATTTCCCGGTAATTGCGGCAGCTGAAATTAAAGCGATCCTGAAAACCAGTGGAGAAAATTACAAAGATAAAATGTCGGATCTGGAGGAAATGGATACAAGTAAATTTTATACACAGGAAATGGAACATGCTCATTAACGATATTAAAAATCAAGAAGGTTTTTTTCAACTTTTCAGTAGTAATAAGAAGTTTTCAAAAATCCTTCCCGGTTTGAATATGAACTGATAAGCTGAGATACAAAAAGACATTTTTAAATTAAATAGCCCATGCAGGGTCAAAAAATATGATTAAAAAATTTGTTGTAGGTTCCTTCGAAGAAGAAAGAGATCTATTCTCTGCCGTAAAAAATGTACGAAGGGCAGGATATAAAATTCATGATGTATACACCCCTTTTCCCATTCATGGGCTTGATAAAGCAATGGGCTTGAGGGAGACCAGTTTGCATACAATGGGTTTTATTTATGGAATCACAGGAACCACGATCGCAATAGGGGGTATGGGCTGGATCTTTGCTACTGACTGGCCGTTGAATATTGGTGGTAAACCTCATTTTCCCTTACCTGCTTTTATTCCAATCGCGTTTGAGCTTACCGTTTTATTATCAGCAGTTGGAATGGTCTGGACATTCTGCTGGCTTTGTAAAATGATGCCTGGTGTAAAAAAACATCATTTCAATCTCAGATCTACAGATGATCTTATGACAATGGTTATTGAATGTACTGCCAATTCGAATGAAGCAGAGATTCAGGGTTTTCTAAAAGAAAATGGGGCGATCGAGATCAATACACAGGAAGCGGAAGAAGGCTGGTGGTTTGGAAGATATGACAAAGAACAAAAATTATACAGAGCTGAAGAAGTAGGAGTGGGAGATTAATTTTTCGAAATTTTTAAAACTCCACTTTTAAAAAATTGATTTAAAAAAAAAATTCTAAACCGGATTTTTAGATATGAAAAAAATAAAAATTCTTTTATCGTTCGTAACAATTATAACGATAGCTACTTTAATGAATAGTTGCGGCAGCAAACGCGATCCGGGAAGAGTTTATATGCCGGATATGGCTTACAGTCGTGCTTATGAAGCGTACGCTCCAAATAACCTTGCAAAGGAGAATATCAATTATGTTCCTTACCCGGTCGAAGGTACTATCAGAAGAGGTGATTTATTTCCTTATCCATACGCAAATGACTCGAACGGTTACCGATTGAGCGCTGAAGTTAAAGATCCGCTGCCACCATTGGATTCGAATGATATGAAAGAAGCGGGAAGATTATTTAATGTGAATTGCGCCATTTGCCATGGACCGGAAATGAACGCACAGGGACCTTTGGCAACCGGTGGTAAAGTTCCTGCTGTTGCAAATCTGACGTTGGCCCAATATGTAAAAATGCCTGTTGGAACTATGTTTCATTCTGTTACTTACGGAAAAGGGAATATGGGAAGTTATGCCTCACAGCTGACCCGTAAACAAAGATGGATGGTTATTCAATATGTGAAACACCATCAGTTAGCAGGCGCAGCCCCGGCTGCTGCGGGTGATTCGACAGCGAATGCTGCAACAGAAAGTGATTCAACAAAAACAAAATAAAAGTTTAATTCAAAAAATAATTTAGATGAACAATCAGTATGTAACACCGGCGGGATATAAAAAGTGGTCAGCTGGATTGATGATTGTCGGCTTGCTTACCCTTATTCTTGGAATCATTTTTTTGAATCCAATTGCCGGCGCTCATGGTGAAAATGTGAACAGCACCCGGTTTTGGGCGGTTTTACTTCAGAATAGTATTTTCTGGCTAATGCTTGTAAATGTTGCTACATTCTTTATTGTAATTAATACTCTTGCAATGAGCGGCTGGCAGGAAGCTTTTCGTCGTGTTACGGAGGCGGTTTCTTCACTTGTTCCCATTATGGGTGCTATCGCCATGGTTATATTTCTTTGCATTGTATTAGGACATAGGGGAGATATTTATCCGTGGCTTGATAAAAATGCAGTGGCTCATGATCATGTTTTGAATGGTAAAAAAGGATTTTTAAATCCTGCTGTATATCTGATCTATTCGCTTCTCACGATTTTTCTTTGGTCTTATTGGGGTAAAAAATTAAGAGATCTTAGTTTGCGCACTGATGAAGGTGGAACAATGGACTATGAAACTTCAAAAAAATGGTTTAAAAAAACCTTGGGGATTTCTGCATATTATGTTGTTTTTTATGTAGTTACTATTGGCTCACTGATCCCCTGGTTGTGGCTGATGAGTATCGATGCTCATTGGTTCAGTACTATGTTTAGCTGGTACACATTTGGGAGCCAGTTTGTTTCCGGTATCGCATTGATCACTCTTTTTGTAATTTATTTTAAAAACCGTGGCCAGCTTGAATATGTAACGAAAGAACATATTCAGGATTTGGGAAAATATATGTTCGCGTTTTCTATTCTTTGGACATACCTGTGGTTTGCACAATTTATGTTGCAATGGTATGGTAACATTCCTGAAGAAACCATCTATTTTAAGGTTCGTTTGCAGGGACCGTATGAAGGTTTATTCTATCTGAATCTTGTATTGAATTTTGTGGCACCAATCTTAATTTTCATGAAACGTGCTACAAAAAGAAATTATTTCATTGTCACATTTATGTGTATTCTGATCATTTTTGGCCATTGGATAGATTTTTATCAGATGGTGATGCCGGGCACGGTTGGAATGCACCCACATTTAAGCTGGTTTGAATTTGGAATTCCATTAGGATTTGTAGGATTGATCATGTGGGGTGTAAGCAGGTTTGCATCAAAAGTGCCAATGACAGCAAAAAACAATCCTTTCATTAAAGAAAGTATCGTTCATATTGTATAACAAAATATAGAAGTAAAGATAAACGCCGGGTTTAATTGTGGCAATTTCAAAGAATCAAAACTTACCTTTGCCCAATTATTGACCATTCATTTGCTTGTCTGAAGTTTTGAGAAAAAATAAATGATTGAACCGGTTATAAGATTTGTATTTGTAAATTTTAAAAATCCGTATTTGCGGACGAGGATAAAATAAAGTAACATGAATACCTTTTTTTTAATAGCGATCGTTGTACTTATCTTCCTGGTGATATTCCAGATTTCAAAAGCCAGTGAGTATGTAAGTATCCTGAAAGGAGAAGAAAAATCACGAAAACAAAACAATAAGATCAATGGCTTTTTAATGATTGTTTTCCTGATTCTGGGCCTTATTGGAGTTTGGTGGTGTAATGATCTTTTTTATCACAAAACTTTATTGCCTTATGGAGCGGCTTCTTCCCAGGGCGAAAAGATCGACACAATGATGTGGATCACCATTGTAATTACAGGTATTGTATTTTTTATCACTCAAATTTTATTGTTTTGGTTTTCATTTAAATACCAGGAAAGTGATAAAAGAAAACCTTTATACTTTACGCACAGTAATAAGTTGGAGTTGATCTGGACTGGCGTTCCTGCAATTACGTTAACTATCCTTGTTGTTTTTGGATTAAAATACTGGTTCAAATTTACTGCTGACGCGCCTAAAAATGCGCAGTTGATTGAAATCACCGGCCATCAGTTTGGTTGGGAAATCAGGTATCCGGGAAAGGATGGAATCCTCGGGAGGAAAAATTATAAATTAACTGATCCGGCAAAAAGTAATCCATTGGGAGTAGATTGGTCTGATGCTGCAAGTCATGATGATATTCACGTTCCAACTACCATGCATGTGGTGGTAAATAAGCCGGTTAAATTGGTCATTAACTCACAGGATGTAGTGCATGATGTTGGTTTGCCGCAATTCCGTCTGAAGATGGATGCCGTTCCGGGAACGCCAACCACTATTTGGTTTACTCCAACAGTTACCACTAAAGAGATGGCTAAAAGAACTGGTAATCCTGATTTTGTTTATGAAATTAGTTGTGATCAGATGTGTGGAAGAAGCCATTTCACCATGCGTGGTGTAATAGTAGTAGAAACCCAAAAAGAATATCGCGAATGGATGATCAAACAACGTCCTGAATATTTAAAAGCAAAGCAATTTCTTACTACCAATTCAACTGAATCAAATAAAACAGTAGCCTTGGAAAATCAGCAGGCTCAATAATATAATAACTATTGCCGAAAGGTTTTTAAAAAAATATCGATATGAACAACGAAGAAATTTTGCATGAGAAGCCATTGGTTGTGCACGACACTGGCCATGCTTCACATGAACATCATAAACAAAGTTTCATTACCAAATATATTTTTAGCCAGGATCATAAAATGATCTCAAAGCAATACCTGCTTACCGGTATTATCTGGGCGGTTATCGGAGGATTTTTCTCGGTTATTTTCCGCCTTCAATTGGGCTTTCCTGATCAGACATTTCCTTTCCTTGAGGATATTTTTGGCCATTGGGCAAAAGGCGGTAGACTGGACACAGAATTTTATTATGCCCTTGTCACCATGCATGGAACAATCCTTGTGTTTTTTGTTCTTACAGCCGGATTGAGCGGAACTTTTTCTAACTTTTTAATTCCATTACAAGTTGGTGCAAGAGACATGGCATCTCCATTCTTAAACATGCTTTCTTACTGGTTTTTCTTTTTGGCATCTATTGTAATGTTTTCTTCTTTGTTTTTACAAACAGGTCCTGCAAGTGGAGGCTGGACGATCTATCCGCCTTTAAGTGCTTTGGGAAGTGCCATGGATGGCTCTAAAGCGGGAATGGATTTCTGGCTGACCAGTATTGCCTTCTTTATCATTTCAGTATTACTCGGAGGATTAAATTATATAACCACTGTTTTGAATCTTCGTACCAAAGGAATGTACATGACAAGATTGCCGCTTACAGTTTGGTCATTCCTTTTCACCGCTATTTTGGGTGTGCTTACATTCCCGGTATTATTATCAGCAGTTGTTTTATTGTTATTTGACCGTCATTTGGGAACCAGCTTTTATCTAAGTGATATAGTAATTGGTGGGAAAATATTACCTAATGAAGGGGGAAGCCCTATCTTGTTCCAGCATTTATTCTGGTTCCTCGGCCATCCGGAAGTTTATATTATTGCACTTCCTGCAATGGGAATAACCTCAGAAGTTATTTCAACTAATTCACGCAAACCAATTTTCGGATACATGGCTATGGTGGGATCTTTCTTTGCAATCGCTTCATTGTCATTCCTTGTATGGGCACATCACATGTTCGTTACAGGGATGAATCCATTCCTGGGTTCTTTCTTTGTGTTATTTACTTTGTTGATTGCCGTTCCTTCAGCTATTAAAGTATTTAACTGGCTGACGACACTATGGAAAGGAAATATACATTTTACGCCGGGGATGCTTTTTGCAATCGGCTTTGTCAGCCTGTTTATTTCCGGCGGATTGACTGGAATCTGGCTGGGAAATTCTTCCCTTGATTTCCATTTACATGATACCTATTTTGTGATTGCACATTTCCATCTGGTTATGGGAGTAGCTTCTATGTTTGGAATGTTTGCGGGAGTATATCATTGGTATCCTAAAATGTTTGGCAGGTTCATGAACAATACGCTTGCTTATATGCATTTCTGGATCTCATTTGTTGGCGCATATTTTATTTTCTGGCCGATGCATTATGAAGGATTAGCCGGAATGCCTCGTCGTTATTATGATTTCAGCAATTGGGAATCTTTCAAAATGTTCGGCGGCCTGAATGCATTCATCAGTGTTACAGCCATCCTGGTTTTTGCTGCTCAGTTTTTATTCATTTTCAATTTCTTTTATTCAATGTATAAAGGAAGAAAATTGACAGAAAGAAATAAAAACCCATGGCATTCAACAACAATGGAATGGACAACACCGATTCATCCGCCACATGGCAACTGGACAAGTGAAATTCCTGAAGTGCATCGTTGGCCTTATGATTACGGTAAAGATGGAAGAGATTTCATTCCGCAAACAGAGCCTGCAGGCGCAGAAGAAACGGCACATTAAGGGTAATTAAAATTATTTGATTATAATATTTTTCTGAATCAATGGCCCTGTTAATTCAGGGCTTTTTTAAAAAGGATTTTTTTAATGAATAAAACGGCAACGATAATGCCTCAATCACTATCTTATACACTGGCAAGCAAAGTGAAAGATTATTTTATTTTAATCAAATTCACCCTGAGTTTCCTGGTAGTATTTAGTTGTGTGATTTGTTATCTCCTTGCGCCAAATATTCAATATGATCTGTTATCTGTTATTTTATTATTTATAGCCGGCATGTGTATTACCGGTTCAGCAAATGCGATCAATCAAACGGTAGAAAGAAATACAGATTCGTTGATGAAAAGAACCGCCGGAAGGCCGGTTGCTGCTGGCAGAATGAGTGTGAATGAAGCATGGACTTTTGCAATTATCATCGGTTCTGTTGGAGTCATTATTATGGCTTACTGGTTCAATCTTGCCAGCGCGATTCTTTCTTTATTCAGCCTTTTTCTATATGCATTCATCTATACTCCTTTAAAAAGAGTGAATTCAATTTCTGTTATAGTTGGTGCTTTTCCGGGCGCTTTACCGTGTTTGATTGGCTGGGTAGCGGGAACAGGTTTTATAAGCCCGTTTGCCACTTTCCAGGGAACATTATATACCGGTGAAGTTGCTCATTTTATTAATATTGGTGGTTACATTTTATTTGCAATCCAGTTTCTTTGGCAGTTCCCTCATTTTTGGGCAATTGCATGGCTGGCTCACAAAGATTATGAAAAAGCAGGATTCAGATTGCTGCCAAGCCAGGCTGGTCCCACCAAGTTTTCAGCAATTCAAACTGTTATTTACTCGATGATGATGGTTCCGGTTGGCATGTTACCTTATTATTTTAATATCGGAGGAATTTTATCTTTCTGGATATTATTGTTTTGCAATCTGTGGATGGTTTATGTAAGTATCATGTTGGTGGTAAAAATGAATGCCGCCGCGGCAAGAAAGGTTATGTTCAGTTCTTACTTTTACCTGATGATCGTTTTTCTTGCATTATTATTTGACAAAGTTTAAAAGAAATATTTTAATAAAAGAGGTTTAGAAAACAATTATTATTATGATTGCAGTGATGAAACAGGAGAAAAACAGAATGCACCCGCTTAAGTTTGTTATGTGGGCGGGATGTGCAAGTATTGTAATGATGTTTGCCGGATTAAGCAGCGCGTATATTGTAAAGAGAAATCAAACCAATTGGCTAACATTTGATATTCCCCTTATTTTTTATTACTCAACGGCTGTGATACTATTGAGTAGTATCACAATTATGCTTAGCCGTAAAGCTTTCATTAATCGTCAAATGAGACATTATAAAAGATGGCTTTTCCTGACCACTTTATTAGGGATAGGTTTTGTCTTCTTACAGTATTTCGGTTTTCAGGAACTATGGGAGAATGGTATTACCCTTACACGGAACGTTTCTTTTTCTTTTTTATACATTATCGTTGGTTTGCATGCGCTTCATGTTTTAGGCGGAGTAATTGCATTGCTGATCATGTATTTAAAATCCTTTAGCAGGAGGAGGAAAAATTATAACCAGATTTATATTGACCTGATGAATACTTACTGGCATTTTGTAGATCTGTTGTGGGTCTATCTGTTGCTTTTTTTAGTTTTTATCAGGTGAGTTGGTTGTAAACATAAACAAAACAGGTTTGTAAGTAGAAGAACAAAATAAAGAAGAAATAATCTTCAGGATTAAACTCGAACAATAAACAATTAATTTATTTTTGTATTAACCTTTTAATGAATAATAAATGGAAACTGCGATAGCACAAACGAAAACAAAACTCTGGGCGGGGGGAAGAAGCCCTTTTAATGTAAGTTATGGAAAAATGATGATGTGGTTTTTTCTAATGAGTGATTCATTTACATTCGGAGCATTTCTGATTTCCTATGGCTCTATCCGTTTTAGCCTTAACAATTGGGTAGATCATAATTATGTCTTCAATGAATTTCCGTTTACAGAAGCCCATCTTCCTTTGGCCTTTGTAAGTTTGATGACTTTTATTCTCATCTTCAGTTCTGTAACAATGGTTTTAGGGGTTCATGCCGGCCATAAAATGAATCAAAAAAGTGTAGAAAAATGGTTGTTTTTAACGATACTTGGCGGACTTGCTTTTTTAGGTTGTCAGGCGTATGAATGGACAGGATTAATCACCGGCCAGCATGAAGTTTTGGTTAATGGTGTAATAGAACATTGGGGAACTACCGTAAGCCACAATCCCTGGGGACCGATGGTAATGCATAACGGCCATTTGGTAGCTACGCCCGGACCTGTTGCTTTCGGAGGCTACTTCTTTGGAATTACCGGTTTTCATGGTTTCCACGTTTTCACTGGTGTAATCGTTAATATAGTAATGCTGATAAAAACAAAAAGAGGCGATTTTGCTAAACGTGGCCACTATGAAATGATCGAGAAGGCCGGATTATACTGGCACTTTGTAGATCTTGTTTGGGTATTCGTTTTCCTTTGCTTTTATCTTATCTGATTTTAAACACTTCATTCAAATTTATTTATAGAACTTAAAGAAAAATTATGTCTGCTGAAATAACAACACAATTACCTGTCACCGAGGCCGATGTCGCTCATGTAAAAAAGATCTGGAAAGCATTTTGGGTTTTATTGATCCTTACAATCATTGAACTTGCTTTGGGTTTAACGATCTACTATATAGAGATGAACCCTGATTATAGTGATCTTTTGGTATTAATGATCAAGGGAGTTATTTGTATTCTCACTCTTGCAAAAGCTTTTTATATCATTTCTATTTTTATGCATCTTGGTGATGAGATACGTACATTTATTTTAACACTTGCCCTACCGGCTACATTATTTATATGGTTTATTACGGCCTTTATTGCAGATGGTGCTTCTTTTAGAAATTTGAGGAATACAGATGGAGGAAGCAGAACTTATATTCAACCAACGGAGCACCACGCTGTTCCTTTGGAAGCGCCTGCAGAAAAGAAAGAAAAGAAATTAGATTAAAAGCAGGTTAAAACTTTAGATTGCAAATTTTTAAATTAGCCATTGCCCTTTGCAATGGCTAATTTTGCTTTTAGAATAAAATCATGAATAAAAAATCTTTCATTGCCTTATTAGTTGCTATTTTTTTACCTCTTACCGGTTATTTATTAGTTAGTTATTACAGCAAGGGCGTTGTTGATATGCCGCAAAGGTATTTTTATGACAGCGTAAATGTCATCCAGAAAAACGGCAAAACAACTTATGATACTGCCTGGCATCATGTAAGCAATTTACATTTCACAAACCAGCTTGGCCAACAGGTTTCATTGGATGATTTAAAAGGAAAAATTATAGTTCTCGATTTCTTTTTTACTCATTGTCCTACCATTTGTCCCAGGCTTGCCCATTCGATGAAAAAATTGCAAAAATCATTTCCGAACAATGATTCGATTGTACAGTTTGTCTCTATTTCTATTGATCCAAAACATGATTCAGTAAAACAATTAAGAAATTGGGCTTCGAAGTTTAATGTAAACCCGGACAGTTGGTGGCTTGGGACCGGTGACCGGGACAGTATTTATAATTTTGCACTTCATGAAATGAAAGCGAGTGTGGCGGATGTCAATGTTGACACGGCTTTTGTTCATACTCAAAATTTTTTCCTTCTTGATAAGGACCGCGTGGTAAGAGGTTGGTTCGATGGATTAGATTCTGTTGCGCAGGCAAAACTGGTTCGCGATATTCCCTTATTAATGTTAGAAAAAGATAAAAAAAGATCTTTTAAAGATTTTATTGGCGATCTTTTAAAAGGAAGTACAACCAATCCATAAATGAATATCGAAAATAACTTTCCAAAACCTGTCTTAGAAAACAATGACCGTAATGCAAAATTGTTGATCTGGACGGTTTCAATTATTGTTTTTACTGGAATTGCATTTCTTTCCGGTTCAAAATGGGACATTAAAATTAATTTTGATCCGCACATTTTTGCAACATTCAATGCCATTGTAAATTCGTGTGTTGCTGTATTATTGATTGCCGCTTTTATTTCTGTAAAGTCAAAAAAATATCTTCTTCATAAAAGAATAATGATCACTGCTATCATTCTTTCTGTACTTTTTTTGATCTCTTATGTGTGCCATCATTTATTAAGTGGTGAAACAAAATTCGGCGATCTGAATCATGATGGAATTGTGAGTTTGGATGAAAAGAATTTAGCCGGTTCGCTTCGTTATCTTTATTATTTTATTTTGATCACACACATACCTCTCGCCGGAATTATTCTTCCTTTTATTTTATTCACTGCTTACCGCGCTTTGAGTGGTGATTATTTAAAACATAAAAAACTGGCAAGAATTACCTGGCCAATCTGGTTATATGTTGCCATTAGCGGAGTAGCTGTTTATTTATTGATTAGCCCTTATTATTAGTGTGCCAATGTGCTGAATAGCCATGTGCTAATGAAGTAAGAATCCACCACATTTTTGCCTTTAGGGCTGGTTATATTTCCAATTCTTTAGCAGGATCCCAAAATAATTTTTCAAAATCTACAACCGTATCGTTTTCTACTTTTATTTTTTCTTTCAATAATAATTCTTCCATTAAAGTAGGTGTTGCAAAATGTGCTTTTCCTGTCAGCATTCCATTGCGGTTTAAAACCCGGTGAGCAGGAACTTTGGGAGAAGAATGATGAGCGCCATTCATTGCCCAGCCTACCATTCTGGCAGAAAGTTTTGTGCCGAGATAATTGGCAATAGCGCCAAAAGAAGTTACACGTCCTTTTGGAATTTGCCTGACAACTGCATAAACATCTTCAAAGAAGCTGTACTCTTTATCTGTTGATCTGGGACTTTCTTTTTTTGAAAAAGGTTCTTTTTTATTTTTCATCAAATGAATTGAAAAGTTTAAAAAGTTTCTTTTTTATCGCCATTCTCAATGATCTGCCAGCCGTTAGCTTTTCTTTGCAGATAAATGTAATGGCTTAAGTCACTTTCGTTATTGGTTTTTGTGAGTGCAGTCGCTGCGATGACAACTTTATTTTGAGAAGAGGGAATATTGTCAAAAATAAAATGATAAAAATTGTTGCCTGATAAAATGATCTCTTTTATATTTTTTGGATCATTTTTGTTCAAATTTTCCGGATCATTAAACTGATAAATAACATACCGGTTGATCAGGTCATTGTGTTCTTTTTCACGAAAATATAAATCGATGGAAGTTGTATAAAAA
>Ga0157370_10002568_pt1 | contig 21785 bp, 24 predicted proteins | sample C35metaG_FD_113463 | JGI IMG/M metagenome (GOLD analysis project Ga0157370, IMG submission 113463) | Corn rhizosphere microbial communities from Kellogg Biological Station, Michigan, USA - C3-5 metaG | ecosystem: Host-associated > Plants > Roots > Rhizosphere > Soil | place: USA: Michigan...
CCTTCCCCGGTTTCGGCAAGTCGGCAACCGACCTTCTGCTCAAGCACGATACGGTCGCAATCGGTGTCGACACGCTCTCGCTTGATCCTGGCAACTCTGCCGATTTCGCAGTTCACAATTCCTAGCTCCCGGCAGGGCGCTACGGCATCGAAGGCCTCAACAACCTTGAGGCTTTGCCGGTAAAGGGGGCGACCATCGTCGTCGGCGCGCCAGCACATCGAGGCGGAACGGGTGGTCCGGCCCGGATTCTGGCTCTGGTCTGAACGTAGTACGCCGGGGCGCCCCCGCATGCAGCAACCGCTTACCTGCCGCGTCAGATAAATCCGCTCAGAATCCGCCGCGGTCGCGAACGAAAGGCTGGGCGACGCGTCGCCCCGCGCTTGACAGGAAGAATTCCAAGCGGTGACGTCGCGAAGAACATATTTTCTTGCCGCATAACGTTAGGTCAAGAAACCACCGCAAGGAAAGGTTTCGATAGATAATCGACGCCTGTATTGCCGTTCAGGGAGCGCTCAGGCGCACCACCGTCATTTTTCCCATTGCGCCCAGCGGTCGTCACGTCGCAGCTTTTCCACCCCCCAGCGCATCGTCAATGATGCAGATCAGAAGTTCGTGTCGAAGCTGGTACCCGACAACATCGATGGATTGCTGAAGGAGCTTCCCGGCCGTCCATCCAGGCACGCAATCCTCCTGGCGTGGGCAGCGCCGATCCCGGTTCTTGTGGAGATGCGGGAACTGCACCATGACCATCGACCGAGATCCGACGACCCAGCCTACTGGGATGTGTTGAGGATCGTGAGGTTGACTGGGGTGCGCTTGCAGCCGGATGGCAGCAATAGCCGGGAGCGGTCACCTACTCGGCGTGGTGAGGATTTCCTACTTCTCAGGTTGGCGATGACCCGTCGACGCTAAGAACTTGAGGGTTCGTTCTTCCGATTGGCTTGTGTGATCTAGCCTCTCCTTCGCCCACAACCAGCAAATTGCTTTCAATCCCTATATTCTGGCGCCTCCCGATCAAGCTGCCGTCGGATGCTTTGCAGATGCATCCTTGCACTGTCTGGATCCCCTTCCCGCATTTGCCGGACCGCCTCGGTTGCGACATCAGGTGGAACTGGCAGAAGTTTGCGGCCCGATCCCATCGCCTTCAACTGAACTTCGGCAGCACGTTCGAGATAGTATAAATCATCCCAAGCTTCGGCAATGTTGGGAGCACAGACCATGACACCATGGTTCCTCATGAACAGGATATCCTTGTCGCGGAGGACTGAGGCGATTCGGTCGCCCTCTCTTTCGTCCAGCGCGAGACCGTTATAGTTCTCATCCACCGCGACACGACCGTAGAACTTAAGCGCCGTCTGCCCTGCCCAGACCAGTGGTTCGCCTTCCACCATGCTGAGCGCTGTCGCATTCGGCATATGGGTATGAAAGGCAGCGCCCACCCGCGGTGACATTTTGTGCAGCCGTGCATGAATGTAGAAGGCGGTCGCCTCCGGCACACCATCGCCTGCGACTACATTGCCTTGGAAGTCGCAGATCAGTAGTGATGAAGCGGTTGCCTCCTGAAACGCCCAGCCGAGGCGGTTGACGATGAAGAGATCGGGGTGGCCGGGCACAACGGCCGAGAAATGATTGCAGATTCCCTCTTCGAGACCCAAGCGAGCAGCCATGCGAAGACAGGCAGCGAGGTCGACCCTGGCTTGCCATATCTCGTCGCTATCCAGCAGGAGATTGCGACGGGGAGTGTGGTTCGTCTTTGAAATATTTAGTTCATGCGCCATGCTTGTCTCCTAGGCGTTACATCCAGCCTGCCGCACCAAGGATGGCGGGCACCCTGTCGAGCGTCGGGACGATTGCATTCGGCTGGTAATCAGAGAGTGGTTTACGGCCCGTGCCGCGGTCAATCCAAACAGTGCGAAATCCAAGCTCACGCGCTGCAGCAAGATCGAGATGCGGACTGGCGCAGATGTGCACCAGATCATTCATTTCAACACCAAGGCTTTTCCAGGCATGACGAAAAGTCTGACCGGAGGGCTTGTAGGCACGAGCTTGTTCAGCCGTGATAACGCGGTCGATTGAACTGCCAAGCTGGGCGACATTTCCGGCGATGATGGCGTCATCAGTGTTGGAAATGATTGCAAGGCGGAATCCCGCAGCCTTCAGCTTTTCCAGTGTTGCCACGACCTCCGGAAACGGCGGCATCTTGCCGATGGATGACGTCAGGGTCTCGGCATCTGCGGCCTCGAAAGGAAGGCCGAATTCATTCATCGCTTTTTCCAGAGCAAGGGCGCTGACCTCGGCAAAAGTACGGTGAGGACGCTCCGCTTCCAATGCATGTTCATGTCGGTCGTAGACTGCGATGAAAGTCTTCTGATGGATATCGCCACCCTTTGCGGACAGTATCCTGCCCATCGCCGCTATCAGCCCTTCGTCCCACTGGATAAGGGTCCCGTAACAATCAAAGGTCAGCCATGTCGGTTTGGTGCCAGACAATGTCATGTCTCATCTCCTGTGTTTCCCACAGCTTGACAAATACGCCGATCATTGGAAAATTAAATCTCATCATATCATCAATCGAGAAATCAAATGAGCTTCGGCTTCGATCTGGATCTGCTGAAAACGTTTGTCGCCGTGGTCGATTGTGGCGGCTTCACCAAGGCCGCCGAGCGGGTGCACCTCACGCAATCGACGGTGAGTCAGCAGATCAAGAAGCTTGAGCTCAACATCGGTTCTATCCTGCTGCGTCGGGACAAATCGTCCGGAACCGTCGTGACGACGGAAGCCGGGGAATTACTGCTGAGCTATGCCCGCAGGATACTTGCAACCGCAGCGGAAGCCGCCGAGGTCATGCGAAAACCTTCGGCTCCGCGCACGGTCCGTCTCGGCGTTCCGGAGGATTTTGCCGGGCGCCGCCTCATCGATCTGCTGTCAGGATTTTCGGCCGCATCGCCTCATATAAGGCTCGACACAGTTAGCGGGTGGAGCACCGGGCTCCGCCGCCTGCTGGATGCGGGCGAGATTGACCTTGCGCTGATCAAGCGCGAGCCCGGAGATGGGGCCTGTCTCGCGAGTTGGAAGGAGGAACTGATCTGGGTGGAAAGCACCACCCGTCCAGTCGAGATGGATCCGGTCCCACTTGCGGTGTTTCCCGTCGGCTGCATCTACCGGGATCGTGCCATCCGTGCGATCGAGCGCAGCGGTCGTCGTTGGCGGATCGCCTATACCAGCCAGGGCCTGATGGGCGTGCAGGCTGCGGTTGCTTCCGGCCTCGGAATCAGTCTGCTACCTTCCGACGCGGTGCTTCCCGAACACCGGCAGCTCGGTCCTACCGACGGCTTCGATGATCAGCCAGCGTCTGAAATAGCATTGGTTAAAGGTCGGGCAAGTTTAACCAACGAGGCAAAGTCGCTCGCAGGTTTTTTGACAGATAATCTAGGATAGACGATCTCAAGATTTAGGTTGCAATTCTGGCATCGCTAAAGCTCATGCAGCGTCGGATTACAGACAGCCATCCTACGCACTACATTACCTAATATAAATGACCTGAATTCGCCACATCGTCATCACATCGCCTGTGCTTGTTCACCAACAAACTGAATAAAAGCCCGCAGCCGTGGAAGGCGCCGGAGATCCTGGTGATACCCCATCAAGGTGTCCCTTCCAGGAGGAGGCTGTAACACATCTATACGTTTCAAGGCATCCATCGAATCCCCCAACGGCCTCGGAAGAACCGCCATGCCTGCACCACCCGCGCATAACCTCGCCTGAACATCGCGATTATTGCTTCGCGCCGAAACCTTGGCTTGGGGGAACCGGCCCTTGAGCCAACCGACGTCTGGCATAGTACCAAATGCCTCATCCATAATGACCATGTTGAATCCCGTTCCTGTGCCAGGCGAAGGGTCGTCCGATCCTTTCGCGACATACAGGCCATAGGGAATATGCAGCAGCTTACGTGAGATGACTTCCGGCTCCGTGAAGGGCTTGATGCGGAAGACCAGATCCGCTTCGCGACGCGCAAGGTTCAAAAGCCTGGAATCGGTGAGAACCTCGATGACTACGTTGGGATGCACACGTCGGAATCCTGCAACGATGGGGGCGAGAATATGAATGCCGAACCAGTCAGAGCACGATATCCGCAAGGTTCCCGACAACGTGTTCTCGGTGCCGGCAAGCTGGCGCTGGAGAGCCAGCGCCTCCTCCTCCATCCGTTCGGCATGCCCCATCATGACGATGCCCTCATCTGTCAGGACAAACCCGTCCGGTGTGCGCTGGAAAAGTGAGTGGCCGACCGCCAACTCGAGAGTCTTCAATCGCCTTCCCATTGTCGGCTGCGTCAGACCCGACTTCCTCGCTGCCGCCCCCAGCGTTCCCTCTCTTGCGATCGCAAGAAATAGACGGATGTCGCTCCATTCCATCAGACTTATGACCCATTCAAAAATGCATGATAATCAAACAATATATATGATTTTCATTCGGAAAATTCTACATCAAATTGCTGACATCAACTGAAAGGGATCAATCCTATGGGCACGATGAAAGCAGTAGTTCTTGAAAATCATGGTACCGAATTCCGGGTGGCGCAGATCGCACGACCGGCAGCGGCCGAAGGCCAGGTCCTTGTCCGAGTAAAGGCCAGCGGCGTAAATCCGTTGGACACGAAAATCCGCGCAGGAGCAGCCGCCCACGCCAGACATCCGCTTCCCGCAATCCTGGGTATCGACCTTGCTGGGGTCGTTGAAGAAGTCGGCGCAGGCGTGACCGGATTTCGCCGCGGTGACGAGGTCTACGGCATGACAGGCGGAGTGGGCGGCGTTCAAGGTTCGCTGGCAGAATTTGCGGCCGTCGATGCACGCCTCCTGGCCATCAAGCCATCTCACCTTTCCATGCGTGAGGCGGCCGCTCTACCCCTCATCTTCATCACTGCGTGGGAAGGCCTTGTGGATCGCGTCGGTATCCGGGCTGGCCAGAAAGTGCTCGTCCTCGGCGGCGGTGGCGGGGTCGGACACGTGGCAGTCCAGATTGCCAAATCGTTTGGCGCGGATGTTTACGCAGTCGATGGCGCGCGCAAGGCTGACTACATCAAGAGCCTCGCTGCGACCCCAATCGATTACGCCACGGAGACCGTGGAGGATTATGTCGCCAAGTACACCCAAGGACGAGGTTTCGACGTCGTCTACGACACCATTGGCGGCGCTGGCCTGGACACCGCGTTCAAGGCGGTCGCCCGGTTTGGGCATGTCGTTAGCTGCCTCGGCTGGGGCACGCACGCTCTCGCTCCGCTCTCATTCAAGGCCGCGACATACTCCGGAGTATTCACGCTGATACCGCTCCTCACTGGCGAAGGCCGTGAACATCACGGAGACATCATGAGGGAAGCGACGCGCCTCGCGGAAAATGGCCAGTTAATGCCGCGTCTCGATGGTCGGTCCTTCGCCCTCGAGAACGTGATGGCGGCTCACGAGCTGATTGAAGGCGGCAAGGTTGACGGAAAGCTCGTCGTCGACATCGCGTAATAGCCGGGGTCCCACGCGTTCATGCGCGGGACCCCTTTCACTGAGATCTGCCGGTCTCGCACTGCCAAGCGCAAGAACATCAGCGACAACCAGAATGATCTCGCTGGACATGCTGGGTCGATATAAGCGGCCCGGCTTTTCCTGTGAAGAACTCCGTTCGCCCGAGAGCCCGTGCGGCTCGGCGAGTGGAAAAGCGGCGCGGAACCTCGGACGGTCGCTGGTGTAAGACCCTATGCTCGCGAGACCGGAAAGAATATGAGGTTGGTCACCCTATCGTTGGTTTCGATCTCGCAGGAACGAAACGAAGGCCCGCATGGAGGCACTTAGATGGCGGTGTCTCGGGTAATAAAGATGGAGGCCGGGATAAGGCGGCGTCCATTCTCCCAGCAGTTCGACCAAGGCGCCAGCTTCTAGAGCGGCGGAGGCCATCCACTTCGTCACGTAAGCCAGGCCGTAACCGTGGACTGCCGCCGCCAGAATGAGCCTTGAATTGTCTAGGATGAGGCCGCCAGTCGTCTCGATGACGAGTGCCTTTCCTCGCCTTTCAAACTCCCACCGGTACAGGTTGCCTCGCGGCATACGAAGCTGGATGCAACGATGGCCCCTGAGTTCGGCCGGCGATCTCAACGGGGGACGGCCTGCAACATACGACGGTGCGGCGACGACGATATGCTGCTGCATCGGTCCGACCGGAATTGCCACCATGTCCTCCGAGATAATCTCGCTGGAACGGATGCCGCAATCGAAGCCGTTTTCGGCAATGTCCACGAGTCGGCGCTCGCTGACGATTTCGACGCGGACGTCGGGAAACGCCGCCATGAATTCGAGCACCAATGATGCCAGCACCTGCTCCGCAGCCGTCGCATCCGCGTTGATCCGCAACGTCCCGGAGGGCTTGGAAGTGAATTCAACCAGTTCGTCCGCGGCGTCGGCGATCTCAACGAGTGCCGGGCGAAGTCTGGCGAAGAATCGCCGGCCTGCGTCTGTGAGCGATACGTTGCGGGTGGAGCGATGGAATAGCTGCACATTGAGGCGGCTCTCCAAGCTCGCGACACTGTGGCTGAGAGCGGAAGGACTGAGGCCGCTGCGTCGAGCGGCCGCGCGGAATCCGCCGTACTCGGCAACCGCTGCGAAGGCCGCCAGCTCCGCTGGCGACAACGCGCCGACCGTTCGAATTCTCTCAGCATGCTGTTCTGTGTTGTCCATCTAATCAGCACAATGAAGAATTGCTACTTCAAACACAACCCATTAGAAAAGGAGCTACGATGTCCCAGCAAATTCCATTCGGCTTTACCTCGACCGCATCGGAGGTTCTCGCCGGTGTCGACCTGTCTGGCAAGACCATGATCGTAACCGGCGGGGCGAGCGGCATCGGCATCGAAACGGTAAAGAGCCTAGCCACCGCCGGTGCGTCCGTAACCATTGCTGCGAGACGCGTTGACGCCGCGGAAGAAGTCGCAAAGGGCTTGAGGACGGAAACCGGAAATTTGAAGATTGAAGTCCGCCCACTGGATGTCGCCGACTTGAATTCTGTACAAAAGTTCGTCAACGACTGGGACAAACCGATCCACGCCCTTGTCAACAATGCTGGCATCATGATGGTGCCGGAGCTGGAACGAACCGCAGAAGGCTGCGAGCTGCAGTTCGGCACGAACTTCCTCGGCCACTTCGCGTTGACGATGGGGCTGCGTCGCCAGCTTGCCGCCGCCAATGGTGCACGCGTCGTATCCGTCAGCTCGACCGGCAGCCTCTTCGGCCCGGTCATCTGGGATGATCCCCATTTTCATTTTACCCGGTACGACCCGCTTCTAGGTTATGCCCAGTCGAAGACTGCCTGCATACTGCTGTCGGTTGGCATCAAGGAGCGCTGGGCGTCTGACGGCATCGTCTCGAACGCCCTCAATCCAGGGGCAATAGCGACAAACCTCCAGCGACACACCGGTGGCCTCAAGACGCCCGAGCATCTTCGCAAGAACCCTCAGCAAGGCGCCGCGACATCCGTGCTGCTAGCCGCCTCACCGCTTGTCGAGGGCGTCAACGGTCGATATTTCGACAACTGCCAGGAGGCCCATCTGACCGCACGCCGACCGGAGGGGAAGCTCGAAGGTGTTGCGCCTTACGCGCTCGACAGCGCCAATGCGGACCGGCTTTGGGAGATGGCATTACGCATCGTGGGAGAGCCGAAATGAGCGACGCCCTTCGCGTAGGATTCATCGGCCTCGGCGACCAGGGTGCGCCGATAGCTGCTGCGATCGCCGCCAAGTCGATTTACACGTCTGGGCGAGACGTGCAGTCTCGTTCGATGCTCTTGGGAACGCCCGGCACATAAGAGAGGCTGACCCTGTCGAACTTGCTGCAAACGTCGACCTGCTGTGCCTGTGCCTGCGTGGCGATAGCGATTTGCATGACCTCTTAGCTTACCGTTCGTTGCTCCAGGCATTGGGCAAAGGGGAGACCACCGTGAACCATGCAACCGGCGATCCCGCTAAAGCCGAGAACTTTGAACGTATCACCGAGGAGCTTGGCGTGCACTTTCTCGATGCGCCAGTCAGTAGTGGGCGACCTGGTGCGGAAGCGCGGTCGCTAACCTGCTTTGTCGGAGGCCATGCTGAGGCACTTGACGCAAGCCGAACTGTTATCGAGTGCCACAGCACTCATATCGTCTCAATGGGTCCGGTCGGTTCAGGCCAGATGGCGAAGCTCTGTAACAACGCTCTTACAGTCTCGAACCTGCGCAACATTGTCGAGGTGTTCGCGATGGCGGAGAAGCTGGGCGTCTCCCTCGCGGGCCTCCGAGACGCGTTCGATCAAATCAGCGGCCGAAGCTTCATCCTGCAAGCTCTGGGTACCAAGGTGACGGTGGGCAACGCAGCACATATCGCCGAGTTGAACCGGACGGACGTCGACGAATTCGCGGCTGCGATGCGCCGGAAAGGCGTTGATCCGACGGCGGTCCAGGAATGGGCGATTAAAGGTCCCGACGGACTGGAGGCGCTGGTCCAGCGTCTGCAGTAAGAAATCGTGACCGGAAAGCGGGGACATCCGTCCGTTTCGCTTGAGAGACCATGGCGTTCCCATGCCATGGGCTGCCGGACCGGAGCCCAGCAATTCACATCGACGCGGATCCTCATCGTGCCCGAAGGCCGCAAGGCGGCCTCCGGGCGTGCCTGAGCTTGGACGGTGTCCCTCACTGCATTTCCTGGCTGACCCTCGATGTACCGCCACCGTTCATGAAGTCTTTGATTTGACAGCATCCATCACCCGCGTGGAATAGACGAGTCCCGCCCCAGCGTTGACACCAATCGCCGTTCCGAGCGCCTCGGCGATCTCTTCACGCGTGGCGCCCGCCTTTAGCGCGGCCTCAGTGTGGACAACGATGCAGCCATCGCAGCGCAATGAGACCGCGGCCGCAAGAGCGATCAGTTCGTTGACTTTGGTACCCAAGAGCTTGGTTTTACGCGCCGCTCCGCCGATTGCCTGATAACCCCTGATCACATCCGGACTCAGTGCGGCTATTTCGGCTACTCCTGCAAGCACCTGCTGGTGATAAGAATTCCAATCGATCATAGACATCACATATCCTCACGATTTTAAGAGCTTAGACTCGGTGGTAAACTGCAGCGCGTGAAAGGAGGCCCCGCGTACTCAAGCAACCGAAGGGTATTACCCCAGCTTGAATCTTCTCGGTCGATCGTCAGCAGCCTCTGGTATCGCCTTGGTGCGAGAGCCAACCTCCTCCGAACGAGGGCATCAAATTTTCAACACCACTCGCCCCAAAGTTTCTCCGGCCTCCAATGCCTTCTGGGCTTCGCCCACCCCCTCGAATGAGACAACTCGGTCGATATGGGCACGAAGCGTGCCCTGGTCGGCCCTTTCGGATATCTCGTCGAGAACGCTGACTTGTCTCAGTCTACGCTGATGGTCGCGAGCGATCTGCGGCAGGCCGATATTGACGAACGAAATGTCCAGGTTTCGCCATTCCGCAAACCCGTTTCCGCCGCTCGGCCAATCGGAGACCACGGTGTTCACCAGGCGGCCATATGGCGCGACGTGGCCGAAGCTTCGCACGAAGTTGTCATGTCCGACAAAGTCGAACACAACATCGGCGCCGTCCTTGCCACGCCAGGACTTCAGTGCCGAGCCGACGTCTTCCGTTCGATAAAGGATTGCCAGGTCCGCACCCAGCTTCAGCGCGAGAGCGGCTTTGGCCTCACTTGAAACAGTAGTCGCCGTCCGCGCCCCGATGGCAGAAAGGTACTGTATTGCAATGTGGCCAAGGCCGCCCGCTCCACCGTGCACCAGCACGTGATCGCCCGGCTTGACCTTCCCCTTGTCGGAGACGGCTTCCCACGCGGTCAGGCCGACCACTGGGAGCGCGGCAGCCTGCACGAAATCGAGGTTCTTCGGCTTTCGCGAAACATAGCCACCATGTATCACCTTGTACTCCGCGTAGCTGCCCGGGTTGCCGGGATAGCCGCCATCGATGTACCAAACTTCGTCCCCGATCGCGACGTTGTCGACAGCGGCGCCGATATCCTCAACAACGCCAACGCCGTCGATGCCGAGGATTGTCGGCGATCCCGCGTCTGCATCGGGATCCGGCCTCTGTCCACTCTTTCGATTCTGCCAATCGGCCGGATTAATCCCGGCTGCGACCACCTTGATGAGAACATCCTGAGGTCTCTCGATTTTCGGCTTGGGTATGTCCCGCACCTGCAGGACTTCAGGTCCGCCGGGGGCGTCCAGCACCAACGCACGCATCTTCTCAGACATCGCGCCACCCCCCTCCGCTCTGTTCGACCGCGTTTATCAGCCGATGCAGCTTGACGGCGCTGTCGAACGTCGGGGTTTCGCGCGTGCCGGATAGTTTGTCGGAGGCAAAGAGTTCGTAAAGTCGCTTAACGTTGCCGATCAGGACATTCTCATCCGGCCCGAAGTCGCTTGGAACGGGGATTGGATGAAGGTTCTCCCCCGCTTGCGCACCAGAAAGGCTGAACCCGCCAACGCCCACGTAGCCGACGGGGCTGGTCAGGAGCAAGTCTCCCTTGCTTCCGTTGATCTCCATATGGAAATTCGTCGCGCGCGACAGGCCGCCGCGGAAATGGCTTGTCACAAGAGCGCCCGATGCAAGCCGACTGTTGAAGGCGATCTGGTCTGCGACGGTGAGCGGAACTGCCTCACGGCTTTCCACCATTCGGATAGTGGGCCGCCTGGTTGCCAGCGTCCCTGAAACGCTCAGGAATTCAGAGCCGAGTGCGAACCCGAGGGCGTCCATCGTATGCGCGAACGGCACGTGCAGCATGCTTGCCCCATTGCGGGGGTCCAATGTGTACCGGAAGGCTTCTTCGAGTTCCTCCCCCCACGTGATCCCGGAGCCGATAACCGAGGCAGAGAGAACCTCGCCGACATATCCATCGCCGACCAACTTCCGGATGTGTCTGATGGCCGGATTGGCACGGGTCTGGAGACCGATCATCGTCGAGACACCCTTGGCAGCGGCGAGCTCGTTCATGGCTTCCGCATCCCGGAGGTTCATGCCGAGAGGCCATTCGGAGAACACCGATTTTCTGGCCTCTAGGGCGGCGGTCACGAGCTGGAGGTGCTCCGGGACCCTGACTGTAACTACGACGAGGTCGACATCGGGATGGTTCACGAGCTCCTCGGTCGATGAGACAGCGTGGTCGAAACCGAACTTCTGTGCCGCAGCCTGTGCGACTTCAATCCGGCTGTGGCTTAGCACAGAAAGCCGGAACTGCGGCAGTTCCTGAAGAGCGGGGACATGGGCGGTAGATGCCCAGCCACGGTCGGGGTGTACCCCGATGATACCAACTCTGATTGGTGCTTGGGTCATTGGACGCGCTCCTTGGGCTTGATTTCGAGAATGGTGCGATGGAGGGCGAGCTTTGCAATGCGCCACTGTCCATCCGCCAGCTCCCACGTTTCGTGGTAGTGTCCGTAGCCGTGCATGCTGGCCGGACGCGTTTCGTCGTCCACCGGGAAGACGAGGTAATCCTCCATGGACCAGATCGCCGTGACCTGGTGGGCGGACACTCGTTCCAGCTCGGCGTTGTGGACTTGGTGGATCGTTCGGGCGCCCTCAAGGTAGCCAGCGGTTACCGCGACGAAATCGGCGATAGAATTGAACGCGCCGACTATGTTTCCTTCAGGTTCCATGAACCGCACTTCCGGCTCAGCCGAAAACAGCTTCCCGAACTCAACCCAGCACTTAGTATCAATGTATCGGCAATACCGGGCCTTCTGACGCCCGATCGCTTCGAATGCCTCTATGTCGCTCTGCATTTGAAATCTCCGTTAGGGTGTCTACATAAGTCGCCCGCTCCGGACGTTTGAGGTCAGTTAGTCTCGGATTGTTGTCGGATCGTCCAACTCTGATGAGGCGACATGGACGCGCTGTCTAAAATCTTCACTGCCCCCCGTATTAGAGAGGCGAAGTTCACCCGCCTGGAGGCCAGCGCACCCTGGGGGATAATCTCCCCCGGTGAGCCCGTGGTGAAGTTCGTACATGTCGTGAGCGGCTCGGCTGTATTGACCACGCCCAACCAGGCTCTGCCCACGCGGTTGGAAACCGGCGACGTCTTCATCCTGCTGGCCGATGCCGCGTACCAGATTTTCGACGACGAACGTTCGGTACTCATCGACTGCGTCGACGTCGAGCGTGCTCGCGTCGGCAACGGTATAAAGTTCGGCGGCGGCGGAGCCACCACGACATTCATCAGCGGGTCCTTCGAGATGGAACCGCTCGGGCGCAACTACGTCCTTGACGTGCTACCGCCGTTTCTGCATTTGACCAAAAGCGTTGGACGGACGGAGGGCTTCGCGACCATCCTAAACATGCTTGCACTTGAGACCTCCGTTTCTGGCCTAGGCTCAGACGCAGCGGTGACCCGGCTGTTCGAGCTTCTGTTTATCCATGCGCTCCGAGCCTACGTTGGCGACGACAGGCACCAGAAGCGCGGTTGGTTGGCCGCTGCATCGGATGACCGGCTAAAATCCGCCATCGAGGCGATCCATGCGGATCCCGGGAAGGACTGGACCATCGATTCCCTTGCCAGAATGGCGGGCATGTCGCGGTCCGCTTTCGCCGCGCGTTTCAAAGATGTTCTTGGCCAGACTCCGCTGGAATACATGACCTCTTGGCGAGTTTACTGCGCTTCGACGCTTCTCCTCACATCTCAAGCGCCGATATCGGAGATCGCCCACAAGACCGGATATGCATCCGATGCCGCATTCAATAAGGTGTTCAAGCGAGTAACCGGATACACGCCGGGCATGTTCAAACGGGTGAACGAACCCGCGAGGCGCGCTGACTAGCGATGACAACGGACGCACCGGCGGCGGGAGGAGCTGCCGTCGCATCGGTGCCTCTCCCGCTTGAGCCTCCGGTCACGATCATTATCTTTCTTTGGAGATCAATGCCCTTCAGGACATCCGAGGCCGTTGAATGGAACCCAAATGGCAGTTGAAGCATGGCACTCTCCTTGGGCGTTCGATTCTTGGCAGGACAGGGAGCCGAGAGGTCACTCGGTGATCTTGACGAATCCTTGCTGGACGAGCTGGATCGTCCGCGCCATGGCGTCGAGATTGATCTTGATGCGGGGCAGAAGATCGGCGTTGCCCCATCCGTTCACCTTCGCAGTCGCTCCGCAAAGCTCGACCTTGACGCCGATGTCGATGAGGTCCGCGACCAGCTTTTTGTAAGGGTTGCCGGTGGCGATGTTCCGCGACGCATTGTAGGCCTCATCGCCAAGCGTGACGTGGCCGGCGTTGGTGTGAAACACCACGATCACTTCGGAAGCCGCCTTCCAATTCGCGATGTCCGTGGTGATCAACTGAAGATGGAATAGAGCCGCAGGCAAATCACCCTCGAACTCCAACCCTCCGATGCTGTGGACTGACTTCACTTCTTGCAGCTCGACAGGGATATCGATTACGAGCTCGCTTTTTTCATCCGGCATGTTCGTCTCCTTCGAGATCACTGGTTGCGAATAGATCCGGGACGCCAAAGCGGCGCCCCGGAGGCGCGCGAGGGAGCGGTGGGAGGAGCGCGCCGAAAGGGTTTCGTAAGATCGAGCCACCCTAGACGCCGGCGTAGACGAGCCTCGTGAAGAAGGCGGGATCAATCACGAACTGGCCCCACTTCTCGTCGAACGCAGCCGTGGGCTTTGCTTCAACCGTCTCGTCAAGGGATCGTCCCTGCCGTTTGAGCTTGGCTACGTTCTCGCGTATCGCGACCAGCATATCACGGAAGTCACGCAACTCGGCGCGGTTGCTCACCGGTTTTCCATGTCCGGGAATGATGATGGTCTTGTCTGTGGACGCAGCCAGGTTTGCATCTGAGGCCGCGATCATTCCGTCGATGCTTCCGCCTGTCGAGTGATCGATGAACGGATAGATGCCGTTCCAGTATGTGTCGCCGGCATGCAGGACATCCGCATCGCCGAACATCACGTAGATGTCGCCGTCCGTGTGGGCCGGGCCGTAATATTTCAGATCGAGTGTGTTACCGTTGAGTTTGAGCGTATGCTCCTTCGAGAACACATGCTGGGGGACGCCGCTCCGCGCCAGCGGCAGAAAATTGTAATCCCAGTCCTCTACCCGTTGGACCTGCGAAAGATACTTGCGGGTGTTCTCGTGCGCGATGATCTTTACGCCGTCGGAACCAATCCATGGGTTTCCATCCGCGTGGTCGAAATGCCAATGGGTGTTGATCAAGTGGGACACGGGGTCCGGCGAGATGTCGGACAGCGCCTTGGTCACCTGTTTCTGCGAGACACTGATTCCGGCGTCCACCAGGACGAGGCCGTCCTTGCCGCCCAACACAGCGATGTTGCCGCCCGACCCTTCGAGGATGGTAATGCCATTCCTCAACTTGTGGGTGGAGATGGCCGATTTGGCTGCGCTGTCCTTTATGAGGCTCACCAGGCCCCGCGCCTCGGCATAGGCCTCACGGGGGCTCAACCAGCCTCCCGTGGCGGCAAATCCCGCCGCACCAATGCAGCAGAGGCAAAATCCACGGCGCGAGAGCATGTGATCGGATTTCATGACATACCTTTCCGCAGCCGGACTTGAACGAGCCGACGGCTTTCGAACTGGAGTTGGATTGGCGTAGGCGGGCCCTGCGGCCCGCGCGGACTTCAAGCCTTGATGAAGGACAAGAGGTCGGCGTTGATCACGTCGGCGTGCGTCGTGAACATCCCATGCGGGTAGCCCTCGTAGACCTTGAGCTTCCCGTTCTTGAGCAGCTTCACGGACAGCTCGGCGGAGTCGGCGATGGGAACCACCTGGTCGTCGCTGCCATGCATCACGAGCACGGGGACGTCGATGACCTTGAGGTCCTCCGTGAAGTCCGTCTCAGAGAAAACCTTGATGCATTCGTAGTGTGCGTTCGCGCCGCCCATCATGCCCTGACGCCACCAGTTACGGATCGTGCCTTCCGAGACAGTCGCACCGGGACGGTTGAAGCCATAGAACGGCCCGCTTGCGATATCGAGGTAGAGCTGCGCGCGGTTCGCGGCCAGTGCCGCCCGGTAGCCGTCGAACACCTCGATCGGAAGTCCGCCTGGATTCTTGTCGGATTTGACCATGACCGGAGGGATTGCGGAAATGAGAACCGCTTTCGCGACCCGGCCCTTGCCATGTCTCGCCACATATCTGGTCACTTCGCCGCCGCCGGTCGAATGACCGATGTGAATGGCGTCGCGAAGGTCGAGAGCTTCCGCAAGAGCCGCGACGTCGGCCGCATACGTGTCCATGTCGTTGCCGCCGGATGTCTGGCTCGAGCGACCGTGGCCCCGGCGGTCATGTGCGGTGACACGGAAGCCTTTGCTGAGGAAAAACAGCATCTGGTTGTCCCAGTCGTCGGCGCTGAGCGGCCAGCCGTGATGGAATACGACTGGCTGGCCGGAACCCCAGTCTTTGTAGAAGATCTGCGTACCGTCTCTCGTCGTGATGCTGCTCATGGTTTCACTCCCGGTTTCGATGTTTGCATTTGAAGAGTTTGAAGCCGTTTCGGCCGCAAAGATCTTCAGCGGCAGGGCGGCGATTGCCGTGGCGGCGGTCCCTATCAGAACCTTTCGTCTCGTCGCGGCAGGCATCGGAAAACTTTCTCTGGAAGTCATAGTCATGTCCCTTCTTTGGCCGGATGGTTCTGCGCGGGTAGAAGTCTTGCGGGCCGCCTACAGTAGCCTTCCGAGCTCAGATTGCGGGTCGATCAGCTAACGACTGGCGCGGCTTCGGACCACTCCTTGCGTGTCGTCGGATGGCCATCGATCGTCTCGACAATATCCCTCGACTTCGAAAGTGTTGTCATCAAAGACTTCGGTCCTTCGAACGGCCGACCACCGATGTGCCAACCATCCGTGTGAAGCTCCTCGATCAGAACCCAGACGACCTCGCGGAAGGCTTCCGAGCCTTCGAACTTGACCATGACATCAGTCAGCGCCTTGGCCATGGCATGTTTTTCCTCAGGCGTGAAAACGCCGTCGACAAGCTTCACGTTCACGAATGGCATGATCTTCTCCTTTGCTGCAGTGAGACGCCCACCTACTCGGCGACGTCGATGACAATCTTTCCGCTGGCGGTGCGATTTTCGACCTCAGCATAGGCTGCCGAAACAGTCTCGAAACTGAAGCGTCGCGGGTCCAGAAGCGGTGTGACCTTTCCTGCTTCGACCAAACGCTTCGCCTCCTGAAGGATTGCCCCGTGATGCGATCGACCTTCGCCGGTAAGGATTGGCAGGAGCGTAAAAACACCCGAGTAGCTTGCAGCGCGAAAAGAGAGCGGCCCGAGCGAATGCGTGCCCCATCCGAGACAACTGACAACGTGACCGAACCTGCTCACAGCGTTGAACGCCGCATCAATCCCCGCGCCGCCAACGGTGTCATAGACCACGTCGAAGCCGCGCCCGCCCGTGTGGTCTTTTACGTATTCCTCGACGGTAGTCTGATGGCGATCAATCGCCGTCGCACACAGCTCTTCGATCTGCCTCTGCTTCGACGCACTATCAACAGCGAAAACTTGAGCCCCGAAGGCGCGTGCGATCTGAATTGCAACATGGCCGACCCCGCCAGCGCCGATTACGAGCACCTTTTGACGTGCCTGGACCGAAGCGCGATCCACCATTCCTTCCCAGGCTGTAATGAACACCAGTGGTAGCGCGGCAGCCTCGCGCATCGTGAGATTTTTTGGCTTGAGTGCCAGAAGATCGGCATCGACAGAAACGAAAGTCGACAGTGAACCCTGAAGGCCGCCAACGCCGCCTGTGAGGCCAAACACTTCGTCCTGCGGCTTAAAGGACGTCACGCCCGGGCCTACCGCTTCGACCACCCCGGCCAAATCCATTCCCAGAATTGCGGGCAACGGGTGGCGGGCGTGTGGGGCCTGTCCACTCTTGATCTTCAGATCGAGCGGGTTGACGCTGCTCGCCTTGATGCGCACCAGTACCTCCCCCGCAGCGGGAACCGGGCACGTCATGCGCTTGCGGACAAGGTCCGAGTTCGTTTCGGTAAGGACGAGTGCGTCCATCTCTTTAGGCATGGTGGTTATCATCGGTCTGCCCTCTACACGTTGCCGCCAATCTGGCGACGGGTACAGGATGGCAGAAGACGATGGTCACCAGCCAGTGAATCCCGGTGAATTCTTGTGTGGCGGTCAAGGGCGCGTCCGCGGAATGGAACGTCTGGATCAGGACAGTTCGGCCATTATCGCCTTCGCTGCCTGCAGGTCTGCAGTGTCGAGACCTTCGCTGAAACGTTCATAGACCCTTGCCAGAAGCTCGCGCGCTTCAGCTCTTTCGCCGCGCTTGGCGATTATTTGAGAAAGGCTAAGAGCCGCCCTCAATTCCAAGGAAAGTGCGTCCTGATGTCTTGCCAGTTCCAGGGAATGGAGAAAGCATTGCTCGGCTTCGCCGCCAAGTCCGCACTTCGCCAGGATGTCGCCTTTCAGACGATAGAGCTCCGAAATGTACCAGAGCTCATCCTTATCCTCGCTCGTAGCAATGGCTGCCTCCACCAGGGTAAGCGCTTCTGCGTGCTCGCCGAGCGAGGTGAGCCCCTCGGCTAGGAAGCATACAAATCTGACGTTGTAGAGGTTGAAAAGCTTGACCTCGCGCAGTTCCGCCAAACCGTTACGCAGAAGCGGCACGCCTCTCTCGGCATGTCCCCGCTGGATCAGAAGAGCCGCTTTCCAGCAACGGCCGAATACCTCCCACGGACCAAGGCCGTTCAGTTTGGCCAAATCGAACAGTTCCGTGACCGCAGAATCGGCCGCTGTAAGGTCCCCGACATGAACCAGTATTGGACATGACCATCGTGCCAACGCTTCGCAAAGAGAAATTGCGTGTCCGGAGATGCGTGCCGCCTCCGTGGCGGTAGCGGCAGCCCGCACGGCCTGATCCGGGAAGCCCTGCATCCACAGGAGCTGGGCGGGCTGTATTCGCGCTGAAACGGACTGGCCAAATCTGAACCGGACGGACCCGCCAGGCGGAAGCTCGGTCGAGACATCGTGCTCAAGCATGAGATCGGCGTGGCGACGGGCCCCCCGGAAATCTCCCATGCAGAAAAGCGTCATGCTCAGCATGCGATCCCCGATGAATCTGTCAAGACCGTTGCGAGCAAGCCTCACGAACCGATCAGCATTCTCGCGCGATGCCCGATACTCGCCCATACCCACCTGCGCGATCCACAAGCCCCACAGAGCTTCTGCCTGTCCCTCGACGTCGCCCAGCTCTTCAGCAATCTCCAGTGCCTTTGCGAACGCAGCAGGAGCCTGTGGCGCGAACCCGATCTTGAAGGCCTGCGAGAGGCCGAGCGCTCTATAAAGCTGCATCACCTGACGGGCACGCCCATCCCGCTTTTCCCCTGGATCGATAGCAAGCAGTGCGCGGCGCACACACGCCAGGCACTCATCGACCAGCGACAGTTGATACCATAGCGGAATGGCCGAGACAGTTACGGCGATCCCTACATCGGGGTCGCCATTGTCAGAATACGCCCATTCAAGGACGTAGCGGACGTTGTTTATTTCCAACCCGTACTTGAGCAGCCAATCCTCGCTTGACAGGGTTTCCACTTCCTCAGCCGAATTCTCGAGGGTCTCGCACAGATATCTCGCAAGGCGCTGGACGACGAGGCTTACCTCCCCTTCCTTCTGCAATTTGCTTGCTGCGAACGCACGCGTCGTATCAAGCAGACGGTATCGTGCCGCCTTGCCGTGCGTATCGACTGCTAAAAGGGATTTCGCCACGAGCCTTGCGAGTTGCCCCAGTACATCGCATTCAGTTGCGAGGGGATCAAAAGCAACGGCTGCCGCTGCCTCGCGCCCGAATTCACCAGGGAACACGGCAAGCCCCCGCAACAACGCCTGCTCCTCGCGCGAAAGCGCGCCGTAGCTCCAATCGATCATGGCTGCCAGCGTTTGGTGGCGTGGAAGAGCAGTACGCCTGCCACCCGTTAGTAATTGTAGCCGATCATTCAAAAGCTCAGCTATACCTCGGGTGCCAAACGCTTCTACCCGACCGGCAGCGAGCTCAATGGCCAAGGCAATTCCGTCAAGCTGACGGCATATGTGGGTGACGATCGGAGCTTCGTCGTCATCGAACTTGAACTCACTCCCGGACGACATGGCCCTATCTACAAAAAGGCGGATGGCGGGAAATACCAAGGCATCGGCAGCCGTAAGGCCCGAACCAAGCGGGGGCATATCGAGGGCGGGAAGTCGATAGACGCTCTCCCCCTCCACGCGCAATGCCTCTCGGCTGGTTGCCAGAATAGTGATACCGGGAGCCTCCCTCAGCAGGGTCTCCGCAAGTTCCGCGGCAGCGTCAAGAACGAGTTCACAACTGTCGAACACCAGAAGCATACTCTTGTCACGCAGGTGTGCGGTCAACAGGGAAACAGGATCGCCGGTAATCTTTGGTAACCGAAGCTGTGATGCCAATACGGATGAAAGCGACGAAGGATTCCGAAGCGGCGCCAGATCCAGAAAGCACACGCCATGTTCGTACGATGAAGACAACTCTTCCGCCACACGAATACCGACCGTTGTCTTTCCGATGCCGCCCGGACCGACAACGGAGACTAGACGAGACCGTTGAACCCGTCCTTCAAGAATTGCGATTGCCTCCTCTCTTCCGACCGGTTGCGTTAGTAGCCTTGGAAGGTTACTCGACGCGGCATCCTCGGCCACCCCGGTCGAAAGTTCCGAGCGATAAATCGGCGCAATGAATCGGTATCCCCGGGCGGGGACGGCGGCAATGTATCGCGCGGTGGATTGGTCTTCACATAGCGCTTTTCTAAGAACAGCGATCTGCGCTCTAAGATTCGACTCCTCAACTATGGTGTTCGGCCAGGCACGGGCGATCAGTTCGTCTTTCGTGAGTAGCTCGCCAGGCCGTTCCGTCAGGGCGATAAGGATGTCGAGCGCTCGCGACCCGATAGGTACAGCCTCCTGATCTCTGACGAGGAGGTGACGTTCCGGGTACAGCCGGAAATCGCCAAATGATGTGGCAACATCGGACGTCGCTGTTGCGTTTGGTAACCCCTGGCCTTCCATACTGATCGACCTCAATAGACAAGCGGTTTGAGCTCGGCGCTAGCAGCGCATAAGTTATAGTCGATCCGGTTGTCTAAGAGAATAACAATGCAATGGAATCCTACACCGAGAAAATTGTTGGTAACGATTGGCGAGCGTCTCTTGATCTCCTGACCAATCAATCCGAATCGTGCCGTTGTCGATCTCCGAAAAGGCATTGGGGGAGGCACCATCATGCTTCAGATTATTCTATATCTAAATCCGTGATAATCGCGCCCATACGCCACAACCTTTCGGCCCTCTCCGGGTCAACCGCATAAGGGCGCACCCCGAAGGGACTTTCGGTCTCGACTGACGCAATGTCGCAGTTCTCGCAATAAACACCTCCTATTCCATGCAAGAGTGGGGAGGTTGCGCACCAGACCGTCGTAGCTGCCCCCTGCCCGGATGTTTTCTTATCCGCAGCCGGATCGATCACGGGAGAGCCGTCTGGCTTGAGCGCGCCGACGGCGTCGAACTCGGATTGAGATAAATGCCGGATCCCTGGGGTGACGATCATTCCTGGATGGACGGAAAATGCGCGAACTCCGTTCGCGCGCCCACGCATATCAAGCGCCACCGCATAGAGCGCGTTCGCTGTCTTCGATTGCCCATAAGCCATCCACTTATCATAGGTACGTCGAACGAAATCGATGTCCTCGAAATGGACGTCAGATATCTGGTGTGCCCGGGACGACATGACGACCACCCGCGAAGTGCGGGCGGCGCACAATGCTGGCCAAAGAAGCGCCGTGAGCTGATAGTGCCCTAGAAAATTAATCGAGAAATGGCCCTCATGGCCACGCGTATCACGGAAAAGCGGCTGAGCCATTACACCCGCGTTTAGAACAAGAATATCGAGACAACCCTCCCGGTTAAGGAAAGCCTTCACAAAGGCTTTGACAGATGCCTCAACTCCGAGATCAAGGGGCCAGACCTCAACCCTATCGATCCCTCTCAACGCGGCCTGAGCGGCAACAGTATCCAAAGTGGGAACGTGTACCCGGGCCCCCGACATTGCCAATGCGCAGGTTGTCTCGAGCCCTAGACCAGAAGCCCCCCCAGTCACAAGCGCAACCTTTTCCCTAAGGTCTAAATCGCGAGCGACTTCCATAGCGGTCACGCCAGGCCCGAGCGAGGTTAGCAGTGGTTCTTGAAGCATTTGAAATATACTCTAGGAGTTCAATCGGCATATACGATCAGCACTGGTAGACCGTACTCAGTTTCTCCGTGACTGTCGCTATCGGATCGTTCCCACCGTTTCAGTGCGGAGCGAATTAAGCCCGCAATCTTGCCACTGGAGAAGATGAAATCGTTCTCGCCTTCCTCGCCGACGGGATTGTCGGCCTGCCACGCTACAGCGACAGCGACATGCCGTTCTGGAAGCTATTCAGCAACTTACGTCGGTGTGGTTTCGCTTTACATTTCCACCGAAAACTTGTCGTCATAGACATCACAGACCGCGCAAAAGAGGATGCCAATTCCACGATCGGGGCCGAGGACATCGAGCGCTGGATATCCGTAAATGGCGACATTCCGGCAGGTTCGATCGTCGCTCTTCGCTCCGGCTGGGCAACCAGAGTAAAGAGCCCCTCCTTCCGCAATGACGACGCCGGAAAATTTGCCTTCCCCGGTTTCGGCAAGTCGGCAACCGACCTTCTGCTCAAGCACGATACGGTCGCA
>Ga0157370_10002569_pt1 | contig 21784 bp, 18 predicted proteins | sample C35metaG_FD_113463 | JGI IMG/M metagenome (GOLD analysis project Ga0157370, IMG submission 113463) | Corn rhizosphere microbial communities from Kellogg Biological Station, Michigan, USA - C3-5 metaG | ecosystem: Host-associated > Plants > Roots > Rhizosphere > Soil | place: USA: Michigan...
AATATTTTAAAACAAAATGGCAAATTATTTCAACACACTACCACTTAGATTACAATTAGAGCAACTAGGAGTTTGCGAATTTATGGAGCAATCAGAATTTGCAGACGGAATTTCAGCATTAGCAGGAAAAAAAGTTGTTATTGTTGGATGTGGTGCACAAGGTTTGAATCAAGGTTTAAACATGAGAGATTCAGGTTTAGACATTTCTTATGCATTGCGTGCAGATGCAATTGCAGAAAAGAGAGCTTCATATAAAAATGCAACTGAAAATGGATTTAAAGTAGGTACTTATGAAGAATTAATTCCAACTGCTGATTTAGTTTGTAATCTTACTCCAGACAAACAACACACTGCTGTAGTTACTGCTATTATGCCATTAATGAAACAAGGATCGACTTTAGCCTATTCTCACGGTTTTAATATTGTTGAAGAAGGAATGCAGATTCGTAAAGATATTACTGTAATTATGTGTGCTCCTAAATGTCCTGGTTCTGAGGTTCGTGAAGAGTACAAAAGAGGTTTTGGTGTACCAACACTTATCGCAGTTCACCCAGAAAACGATCCAAACGGTTTTGGTTTAGATCAGGCAAAAGCTTATGCTGTAGCAACTGGAGGACACAAAGCAGGAGTTTTGAAATCATCTTTCGTAGCTGAAGTAAAATCAGATTTAATGGGTGAGCAGACGATTCTTTGTGGATTGCTTCAAACTGGATCTATTTTATGTTTTGATAAAATGGTTGAAAAAGGAATTGATCCTGCATACGCTTCAAAATTAATTCAATACGGATGGGAAACTATCACGGAGGCTTTGAAACATGGAGGTATCACAAACATGATGGACCGTTTATCAAACCCTGCAAAAATTGAAGCTTACGAATTAGCTGAAGAATTAAAAGACATTATGCGTCCTTTATTCCAAAAACACCAAGACGATATCATTTCTGGAGAATTCTCAAGAACGATGATGATTGACTGGGCTAATGACGATGTGAACTTATTGAAATGGAGAGCTGCAACAGGAGAAACTAACTTCGAAAAAACAGCACCGCAAGAAGCTCCAATCTCAGAGCAGGAATATTTTGACAATGGAGTTTTAATGATTGCAATGGTAAAGGCGGGTGTTGAGCTGGCTTTTGAAACAATGACTGAAGCTGGAATTATCGAAGAATCAGCTTATTATGAGTCTTTACACGAATTGCCATTAATTGCAAACACTATTGCAAGAAAGAAATTATTCGAAACGAACCGTGTAATTTCTGATACAGCAGAATATGGTTGTTATTTATTCGACCACGCTTGTAAACCATTATTGACTGAATTTATGAAAACTGTTGATACTAATATCATCGGAAAACCGTTTTCTACTTCAAACGGTGTAGATAATGCTGTACTTATTGCAGTAAACAAAGAAATTCGTCAGCATCCTATCGAAGAAGTAGGAGCTTGGCTAAGAGAGTCTATGACAGCAATGAAAAAAATTGGATAATAAATTTGGGAATTTCCACGCATTCCAATGAAGTGGAATTTGCTCTGTATCAATGTTTTGAATTAATATTTTGAATTAGTAAGCACTTATTAAAAAAATAGATATAGATGCATATTGCATTCACTTAACTTCGTGAGGTTAGCAAGTTAAGTGAGGCTGATCCCTAAATAAGGGGTGTACTTTTTAGTTTAAAAAAGTATACTTGTTAAAATTTCTGTTTTAATTAATAAAGATGCTGCTATTTTCAAAATAGATAAGTATTGTAATGCAGAATTACAAAATTAATTGTTATTGAAATTTGTTAAATAAAAAGGTGTGATAATTTGTTTGTCATGCCTTTTTTGTGATTTACCTTTTTCTTTAAAACAGGTTTTTTTAGAATAACTTTAAAAAAAACATATATTTTATTTATTATATGTTTTTTTTTGACAAAATTTATGAATTAAATAATTTTAAGAATAGAAGCAGATTTAATACATTTATAAAAAAAAATTACACAAAACTATGAGTTATTATAAAATTGAAAATTTAGAACAATATTTTAAACATTACAATAAGTCAATAAGAGAGCCGAGAAAATTTTGGGGAAAAATTGCCGAAGAAAATTTTACTTGGTATCAACAGTGGGAGAAAGTTGTTGATTTTAATATGGCCGATGCTGAAGTAAAATGGTTTACTGATGCAAAAGTTAACATTACCAAAAATTGTATCGACAGACACTTAAGCAAAAGAGGAGATAAAACGGCTATTATTTTTGAACCGAATGATCCTTCTGAAAGTGCATTACATATAACTTACAACGAATTATACGAAAGAGTTTCTAAAATGGCGAATGTGCTGCGTGAGCAGGGAGTTCGCAAAGGAGACCGTGTTTGTATTTATTTACCAATGATTCCGGAATTGGCAGTTGCTGTATTAGCTTGTGCCAGAATTGGAGCTATTCACTCTGTAATTTTTGCCGGATTTTCTGCTTCTGCAGTTTCTGCAAGAATTAACGACTGCGAATGTAAAATGGTGATTACATCTGATGGAGGTTACAGAGGAAACAAAACAATCGATTTAAAAGGAATCGTTGACGAAGCTTTAGATACCTGCCCGTCTGTAACAAAAGTTTTAGTTGTAAAAAGAACAAAAACAGAAGTTGCAATGAAAGAAGGACGTGACATTTGGTTACAGCCTTTATTAGATGCAGCTCTAGATAACAGCGTTGCTGAAATCATGGACGCCGAAGATCCTTTGTTTATTTTATATACTTCAGGATCAACAGGAAAACCAAAAGGAATGGTGCATACAACAGCTGGATATATGGTTTATACGGCTTATACATTCAAAAATGTTTTCAGCCACGAAGAAAATGATATTTTCTGGTGTACTGCTGATATTGGATGGATTACAGGACACTCTTATATTCTATACGGACCATTATTAAATGGCGGAACGACTGTAATTTTTGAAGGAGTTCCTTCTTATCCGGATTTCAGCCGTTTTTGGGATATCATCGAAAAACATAAAATTACACAATTCTATACTGCGCCAACAGCAATACGTTCATTAGCAAAAGAAAGTTTAGATTATATTCAAAAATATCCTCTAAAATCACTAAAAGTAATTGGATCTGTTGGAGAACCAATCAACGAAGAAGCTTGGCACTGGTTTAATGACCACGTAGGAGATAAAAGATGTCCGGTGGTTGATACTTGGTGGCAGACAGAAACGGGAGGAATCATGATTTCGCCTATTGCTTTTGTTACGCCTACAAAACCAACTTATGCAACTTTACCATTGCCGGGAATTCAGCCTGTTTTAATGGATGAAAAGCGCAATGAGATTGAAGGAAACCAAGTTGTGGGCAGTTTATGTATTAAATTTCCATGGCCTGGAATCGCCAGAACTATCTGGGGAGACCACGATCGTTATAAAGAAACGTATTTCTCTGCTTTCCCTGGAAAATACTTTACAGGCGACGGTGCATTGAGAGATGAAGTTGGATATTACAGAATTACAGGTAGAGTAGATGATGTTGTAATTGTTTCTGGACACAATCTAGGAACTGCGCCTATCGAAGATGCAATCAACGAACATCCGGCAGTAGCTGAATCTGCCATTGTTGGATTCCCTCATGATATTAAAGGAAATGCTTTATACGGTTATGTAATCTTAAAAGAAACTGGAGAAGTTAGAGATAGAACGAACTTAAGTAAAGAGATCAATCAATATATCGCAGACCATATTGGGCCAATCGCAAAATTAGATAAAATTCAATTCGTTTCTGGTTTACCAAAAACACGTTCTGGAAAAATTATGCGTAGAATTTTACGTAAAATTGCCGAAGGAGACTTCTCTAATTTTGGAGATACATCAACTTTATTGAATCCGGAAATCGTAGAAGAGATTATGAAAGAAAGAATTTCATAATTCTGTTTTATAAATATAAAAAATGCCTCTTAATTATTTTAAGAGGCATTTTTTTATGGTTTGTTTTGTAAAGATTTCTATTGTCAGGCTGAGCGAAGTCGAAGCCTCGCAAAGTGAAATTTCTTATTTAATCCCTAATCTCGATTTCAATTTCAAAAACAAGAGTCCAATTTTATAAGCATCTTCTGCAGATGAGTTTCTGTCGCTTTTTGGAATTTTGTAAATTTCGCATAAATCGTTTAAAGAGAATTGTTTGTCATTAATATCTGTTAATTTACGGTACATGACATCAATATCCAAAGCTTCATTTTTTAATCGTCCGCAGTCTAATCTTTCTAAAGCGGCGTTTAACATTTCGATATCAAAATTGATATGATGTCCCACTAAAACCGAATTACCAAGGAAATTAATAAAAGCTTCCAAAGCCTCAGCTTCCGGCATTTTGGTCATTTTACTTTCGATGATAAACTCATTAGAAATACCGTTTTCCTCTAAAAATTTATACTGAAGTAAAACAGCTTCAAAATTTTCCTTAATTACAATACTGTCGTCAATAACCGAAAAAGCTCCCAGAGACAAAATCACATCTTTATTAGGGTTCAATCCCGAAGTTTCGGTTGATAAAACCACAAATTTATTGGGTTTTGCTTCTAATTTAGTTAAGTAATCTTTCCAGAATTCCGGATATTCTTTATTGATATTTTTAAGCCAGTCTAGCATATTTTATGAGAATTGTGTCAGTTGAAATTTACTCTTAATTAGTTCCTCAAGGTCTTTCATCGGGGTCAAAGCATTTTTTAACTTCTCTTTGTCTGTTTTAGACATTTCTCTTAAATTGATATATTGTCCCGAATCGTCATTCTTTAAACCTTCAACAGTTCTGAATTTTGAAAGCGTTAAAAAAGCTTCGGCACAACTTAAATATATTTCGGCGTTTTTAGAATCGGTAATCGCTAATTGTTTGAATCTTAAGTAGGTGTTTTTAATTCCTTTAATATTAGCACTTAAAATTAACAAACGCGCGCTGTCAATTAACGGCATTAAGGCACGGGTTTTAATATCAAATTTTCCTTTTTCCGGACCTTCTTCTTCAACAATGAATTTCTTAAAAAAACTCAAAGGAGAATTTCTCTTTAAAGCATCGTTTCCTAAAAAGTCAAAGAATAAAGTATTGTTTACAGCATTCTTAAAAATAACATTTTCGATCACTTCTTCAATTTTTGGTTCACCAAAAACGATCTCATAATCAAAGAAAATACTGCTTAGGTCATTGCTGTTTTCACCTGGAGTATTCATCCAGCTGTTATATTGTTTTGTCCAGTCACTCAATGATTTACACCAAAGCATATTGCTTCCCATGTGACCATTTGGACAATATTCATAACCTACTTTTTCCAGAATAGCTGTAGTACGTTTTGCAAGCCTTAAAAAGTAATCTTTTACCTCTCTGTATTTTTCCGGAGCAACATCTTCAAAAATTAAAATACTGTCCTGATCCGTTAATAAAAGCTGTTCTTTTCGGCCTTGGCTTCCAATGCTCAACCAGGCAAATCTGGCAGGAGGGGAGCCTAAATCTAAAATAGACAATTCTACCGCACGTTTTATAATAGCCAGGTTAATTTCGCTTGCAATATTGCTTACATGAGAAATTGGTATGTTTTTCTGAATCGAATTCTGAATCAAATCAGATAATCGATCACGAATTTGTTTTAAATCTTTTGGAAGCTGAGAACGTTTAATTTCCTTAATTAAAACGCCAGGGTTACTGGCTTGAGCTACAATTAAATCGTGCTCAGAAATAATTCCTTTTACTACAGATTTACTCGTACCGTCTTTGGTTACGCATAAGTGAGAAACGTTGTGTTTCAGCATCAAAAGCTGTGCTTCGGCCAAAGAAACATTTTCAATTACAGTAACAACAGGCGATGACATGATTTTGTCTATCGTTTCCGTAATAGGATAACGGCCGGTTGCAATTTTAGACGATAAATCGGCATTGGTAACAATACCAATAGGGTGATTTTTTTCGCAAACTACGATATTATCCACCATAGATTCTGTCATTAAAATCGCAACATCTTTTACAATATGATGAGATTCAGTAGTTAACGGAGAGTTATTGTAAGCCAGAGATTGTATATATTGAATTTCCGACTGCTGATCGATAAAATTATTATCAGTATCTAATTTTCCGTTAGAGCGAACATTATCTTTTGTATGTCTTGAATTTATGGCAAAACTCTCCAGTAAAAAGTTTAAAACATCCGAATTATTAGCTACAAAAGGTCTGAAAACCGCAATAGGAATAGCATAAACTATACTTTCTTCACGCGCTTTTGCTGTCATCATATAGTTATTTTTGGCAAAAAACGGGCGTAAACCAAAAACGTCACCTTCATGGCATTTATTAATAATAGTTTCTTCGGCATCAGCAATTGTGGTTAAATTAATAACACCAGAAGCCACGACATAAAAGCTGTCGTGCAAAACATCATTAATTTGAAACAATACTGCATGTTTTTCTAAATTGATAACACGAATATTTGTAGCAATATCTGATAATTCCTGAAAAGTTAAATTATCAAACGGCGGGTATTCTTTTAAAAAATCTGCAATATGCTCAGCAATTGTATTCATATAATTGATAATTTATTTTAAAGTATCGAATGTAAAAATAATAAAATAAACTCTTACAATGAAACCAACTTGAAGAGAATCTAATTATTTTAAAGAAATGTTAAGATTTACTGAATTCAAGGCTTTAAAATGTTTTTTTTACATTTTAATGTAAGGTTTATTTCTGTTTGATATAGAAAATCAGAAGCAGTATAAGCCTAAATAATTCATTTTGAAGCAGTTTTGTTTATTGTATATCGAAAAGAAGATATAAGAATTTGAAAAAGAATGATTTAGGATGTATCTTTTCTTATGATTTCTATTTTACATAATATAAATTATAGGTCAAAAGTATCTGTATTAAATTAACAGGTTGCCAGGCTTCAATTTTTGTATTTTCTTCACATCTATAGCAATTACTTAGGTTTATCTCTTGTTGAGAAATCGCGTATTTCGAAAAATAATTTATTTTATTTCAAATATGAGATTTACAGTGATTCAAATTCGTATCATTATATAGCGTTAAATTTTCTCATATTTGATAAATAAATTTTTCAATTATCAAATAACGGATTTATATACGTTCAAATAAATGAGATTCACAGTGATTCAAATTTGTATCATTTTATAGCGTTAAATTTTCTCATATTTGAAAAATAAAATTTTCAAATTTCAAATAACGGATTTATACGCGTTCAAATAAAAAAGCATCACATAATATGTGATGCTTCAAATTTCTCATATTTGAAAAATTATTTTATTTTTTTCAAATAAACGGATTTTCCGTTAAGCGAAACTTCAATCTGATTTGTTTTTTCCGAGAATGTTGTTCTTAAAACATTTCCTTTAAATACAGAAACATCGCCATAAACTTTTCCGGTTTCGTCTGACACGTATTCAAATATCAATTTTTTATTATCAGGCTCAATTCCTAATTTGTACTTCGAAAATTTAGAAGTTGATAAATCAAATTCTTGCTGCGAGTCGATAATAGTTCCATCAGCATAAAAATTGGTAATTGTTTTGTTTAAAGTTATATCCGGATAAAACTGATTAACTTTTTGTAATAATTCATACTGCGCCGGACTTACGTCTTCTTTTTTTGAGGAAATAGTTTGTGCAAATGATACTGTTGTGAAAATAAGTGCTAATAGTAAAGTGAATTTTTTCATAAAATTTAATTTTTAAGTTAGTGTTTCAAAACATTTTCGAAACGTTATAAAAACCACTTTTGTATAAAAAGTAATTAATACTCTTAACAAGATACTAAATATTTATCTTTGCACGAAATTATAAGCAGTTTTTTAAGAAAATGACAACAAAAAAATACATCAAACTCATCCTTATTTTAGGTTCTCTAACAGCACTTGGTCCTTTTTCAATCGACATGTATTTGCCTGGATTCTCTGGTATAGCGAAAGATTTGAATACTTCAGTGGCTAAAGTTTCAATGAGTTTATCAAGTTATTTTATTGGAATTTCTGCCGGACAATTACTCTACGGACCGTTATTAGATCGTTTTGGACGTAAAAAACCACTGTTTATTGGTTTAATGGTCTATATTTTAGCTTCATTAGGATGTGTTTATGTGGCTGATATTGATCAGTTTATATTATTACGTTTTGTTCAGGCTATTGGCAGTTGTGCTGCAACGGTAGCTTCTGTGGCAATGGTTCGTGATTTGTTTCCTGTAAAAGATATTCCGAAAGTATTTTCTTTGCTGATGTTGGTTTTAGGGCTTTCGCCGATGCTGGCGCCTACAATTGGCGGTTATGTTACCGAAGATTATGGCTGGCACACGGTATTTTTGATCTTAATGTTTATGGGAATTGCTATTCTAATCGCAGCTCAAATTGGTTTGCCAAATAGTTACAAACCAGATACTTCGATATCATTAAAACCAAAACCAATTATTTCGAATTTCTTAAAAGTATTGAAAGAACCTCAGTTTTATACTTATGCGTTTACGGGAGCAATCGCTTTTTCGGGATTATTTACTTATGTAGCAGCTTCCCCTATCATTTTTATGGATATTTATCATGTCGATGCTAAAACTTACGGATGGATTTTCGCCTTTATGTCGGTTAGTTTTATTGGTTCGAGTCAGTTAAACTCACTTTTATTGAAGAAATTTTCAAGTGAACAGATGATTTTTGGAGCTTTAATTCTGCAGTCTGTTGTCAGTATTGTTTTTCTTGTACTTTCAATAAACAACTTATTAGGATTATATGAAACGATAGCGCTTTTGTTCTTGTTTTTAGGCTGCTTGGGAATTTCTAATCCTAATACTGCCGGACTTACAATGGCTCCATTTGCTAAAAATGCAGGAAGTGCTTCGGCTTTAATGGGAGCGATTCAATTAGGTTTAGGATCTTTAGCCTCTTTTGCCGTTGGAATTTTTGTAAAAGATTCTGTAGCGCCAATGGTTCTTATTATGACGGTTACGACCATTATTGCTTTTATAGTTTTAAATATCGGAAAGAAATTTATCAAAAATAAAGTAGAAGTTGCTGTAGATGATGATATTGTGGTTGGGCACTAAGGATTTAATTTTTAAATATCAAATTCCAAATGATGTAAAAATATAACACACAGATTACAAGGATTTGCTTTGCAAAAACACGGATTAAAACAGATTTTCTCGTTTTTGTCTTCTCATGAGAAACTGTTATAAAAACAAAGGCCAGAATTTATAAATTCTGGCCTTTTTATTGGAATTTGGAATTTGAGAGATTCAAAATTAATTCCCGTTATTCCATTTGTTGTTTTTTATCTGGTCTGATGATCATTCTTAGAGATTGGTCTCTTGCGAAGTACGCTACCATCCAGTTCCAGAATGTATTTAATCTGTTTCTGTACGTGATTAAGGAAATTAAGTGGATAAACAACCAGATTACCCAGGCAAAGAAACCTTTAAAATGCCATTTTGGACTTGGTAAATCAACTACCGCTTTGTTTTTCCCGATAATTGCCATAGAACCTTTGTCGTTGTATGCAAATGACTTTAACGGTTTGTTCTGAGTCATAGCTTTAAAGTTTTTGGCTAAATTTAATCCTTGCTGAATGGCTACCTGCGCCACTTGCGGATGTCCATCTGGGAAGTTTTTATCTCCGGCAGTAATGGCAGTATCACCAATTGCATAGATATTTTCTAAACCATTTACTTTATTGTATTGATCTGTTGCCATTCTTCGGCCGCGACCGTAACTTTCTTTTGGAATTCCGTCGAAAAGTTTTGCAGAAACTCCGGCAGCCCAAATTAAATTTTTGGTTTTAATTGTTTCTCCGTTTTCAAAATATACGGTATCGTCTACATAATCAGTAACGCGGGTATGAAGTTTAACTACAACACCAAGTTTTGTAAGTGCTTCAAGAGTATCTTGCTGCGAAGCTTTACTCATTGGAGCCAATAAAGCATCTCCGCCATCGACTAAATACACGTTGCTGGCAGAAGTTTCTAATTCCGGATATTCTTTTAAAAGAATGTTTTTTCTCATTTCGGCAAACATACCCGAAACTTCCACTCCGGTTGGTCCTCCTCCGGCAACAACGATCGTTAATAATTTACGACGTTTGCGGATATCTTTTGTAATGGCAGCTTTTTCAAGGTTTTTAAGCAATGCATTTCGCATTTCGATGGCATCATTTAAGGTTTTCATCGGAATGGCGTTTTTCATTACGTTCTCCATTCCAAAATAACTAGTTTCGGCACCCGTAGCAAAAACCAGATGATCGTATGTTAATTCGCCGTTATTAAGGATGATTTTATTTTCGGCAGGAACCACAGAAAGTAATTCGCCTAAACGAAACTGCAGGTTCTTTTTGCCTGCGAAAAATTTTCTAAAAGGATAACTAATGCTCGAAGGTTCTAAAAAAGCGGTTGCAACCTGATATATAAGCGGCGGAAAAAAGTTATAATTGTTTTTGTCTACAAGCGTTACTTGTATATCTGGATGGTTTACGAGTTCTTTTGCGAGATTAATTCCCGCAAAACCACCTCCTATTATGACTATGTTCATATATGTTGTTTATTAAGTAGGATTATAAAATAATTCCTTATAAATATACAACTTTAATATGCAATGACAATTGTCATATTTACTACTTTTTGAATTTTTTAACAGGTTTTTCTGTGACCTCAATCTTGTTTTGTAAGACGTAATTAGCTAACAATTTTTCTATCAATTCTTCTTTTGTAAGATGATGAAAAACGGTTTTAACTTTTGTTTTTAAGTCGTTCGAAATATCGTGATTTGGTTTTGTTTTGAAGATTTGTTTGGCCCATAAAAGCGTATTATTTTCTTCGATACTCAATGCCGAAGGTTTTTGGAATTTAGTAAATTTAAGTCCCAATTCTCTTTCAAAATCTGCAATTTCAGCCACTTCTTCTTCCTGTAAAACAGTTAACGAAAGTCCTTTTGCTCCTGCTCTTGCAGTTCTTCCGCTTCGGTGAACGTAAGTTTCATAAGCATCTGGTAAATGATAGTTTACGACATACGAAATTTCTTTTACATCAATTCCTCTTGCAGCTAAATCGGTGGCAACCAAAATATTAATGTGTCCTTCGCGGAATTGCTCCATAATTCTGTCACGAATTCCCTGTGATAAACTTCCGTGAATTGCTCCCGAAGAAAAACGGTTTATAGCCAGATTTTTTGCCAGTTTATTGACCGCAGCTTTGGTTTTACAGAAAATGATTCCGCGTTCTCCATCTTTTGAATTTAGAAAATGCATCAAAACATCTAATTTTTCAATAGGATCTACTACAATATATTCGTGATCAATTCCTTGGTTTCTAACTGTTTCCATATTGGCGCTTACCTGAACTACATTTTTGTTTAAGTAATTCTGAATCAGCTGTTTTATTGTTCCTGGTAAAGTAGCCGAGAATAATAAAGTGCGGTGTTTTTTAGGAAGTTCGGCAACGATTTCATCCAGGCTTTCTTTTAGAATAGAAACCATTTCATCGGCTTCATCTAAAACCAAATAGTGAGTTTGTTTTAAATCAACGGCTTTTCTCTGAATCAAGTCGATTAAACGCCCCGGAGTGGCAACAATAATATGCGTTGGCGATGTAAGGCGTTCAATTTGAGGTTTGATTGGAATTCCACCGCAAGTTGCAGCAATCGAAATATTTGGAATGTGTTTAGAAAAATCTTCTAAATTCCTGAAAATCTGATGGCCAAGTTCTCTGGTTGGAACCAAAATAACGGCTTGTACAACAGGAGATTCTGTATCGATTAATTGCAGTAAAGGCAGTCCAAAAGCAGCAGTTTTTCCTGTTCCCGTTTTGGCTAAACCAACAACATCGTGGTTTTCAGACAATAAAAGCGGAATTGTTTTTTGTTGAATTTCAGTTGGTTCAACGATGTTTAATTCGCCTAAAGCTTTTAAAATTGGCGCTGAAAGTCCTAATGTTGAGAATTGTTTAGACATGATTTAATTTTAGATTTTTGACTTTAGATTTTGCTAAAATCTGTAAGCGATTTATTTCCCTTTAAAATTATTTAACCATTAAGATATTTGGAATAAATCAAAACATCTTAATGGTTTACTTTATTTAAGATTCCTTATAAGGAACTTTATGACTTTTAAAACTTTAGACTTTCCTCTAAATTTATCAATCCGGTTCGTTCATGATTTTTTCACGATATTTTTTACCTACTAATAAGGTTAATCTTTGCTTGTAATCGTCAAGAAGCCATTCGCGGTAGTTTTTACTGCATTGGCTTAAACATTTTGCATAACGTTTAATTCGGCATTCGATATCGTCGTCTAATTCTTTAGACAACGCTTTTGCTTCCTGAAGCGTTTCGGTATTATCCACACACATTGCAGCATGTTGTTCCAGCGATTTATCTAAAACAATTTTCGAACGTAAATTTTGTTTGATCGCCAGTTTATGTTCTTCATCAACATCAAAAGTAACATCGGCCGTTTTACTGAATTTTGCTCTTAACTCTGCAGGCATACTGTATTTGAAGAACATTTCAATTTCGGTATCATCTCTAAGATTCTCCAAGTAAAATTCTGGAGATTTAAAAATGTGCTGCCAGTTTACCGGTTCGCTCCATAACCCGAAACGAGCGGCATTGTTTCCTAAATCAATAACTGTAAACTCGTCTTTACCGGGTAATTTACGAGATCCACGGCCAATCATTTGGTAATATAAAGTAAGCGATTTTGTTGCTCTGTTTAGAATAATAGTTTCTACAGTAGGTTCGTCAAATCCAGTTGTTAAAATTCCAACCGAAGTCAAAATAGCATCCGGAGTTTTCTTAAACCATTGCAAAATGTCTTTACGTTCTTCAGAACTGCTTGTATTGTCAAGGTGTCTGATATCGTAACCGGCTTCTCTAAAAGTTTCATATACATATAAGGAAGTATGAATACCGTTATTGAAAATTAAGGTCTTTTTACCTAAAGAACGTTCTGTATAAGCATGAAGCAGTTTTTCCTGCATCATAGAATTGGTATACAAATCATCAGAAGATTTTACTGTATAATCTCCATTGATACCTACTTTTAACGATGTTAATCCAACATCGTAGCTATAAGTAGTTGCTCTGGCAAGGAATCCTTTATCAATCAATGAACCAATAGTATCACCCACAATAAGTTCATCATAACTTTGGTGCATTGGCAGTTTAATATTAGAACTTAACGGTGTTGCCGTAACTCCTAAAATAAAAGCATTTTTGAACGAGTTTAATAATTTTCTAAATGAATTATAATGCGCCTCATCAATAATCACCAAACCAATATTGTCAAGATGCAGTTTCTCGTCATTGATACGGTTTTTTAACGTTTCAACCATTGCCACAAAACAAGAAAACTCATTTTGATCCGGCAATTCTTTCACCTTACTATTGATTATTTTGTTGCTTACGCCAAAGCCTTTCAGCATTTTTGATGTTTGCTTACAAAGTTCGATACGGTGTGTTAAAACAACCACTTTTTTGTCATTATTAGATAAATAACGACGCACAATTTCTGAGAAAATTACTGTTTTTCCGCCTCCTGTTGGCAGCTGATACAATAAATGATGTTTTTGAGGAGCATTGTCTAAACGGTCAAAAATGGCGTCAATATCGCCTTTTTGGTATGCATAAAGTTCTTTTTTCTCTTCTCTTTCTATTTCTAAAGTGTTTTGAGACATTGTTTGTTTTTGGATTTTTGCAAAAATACACCGAAAAAACAGTTATTCATCCTATTTTAACCTAAAATAAATGTTTTTTTTAAATAAGATTTTTTATAGGAAGTGCTTTTATAAGTCGATTTTGTCCAGAATTGCTTCAAAATCATACCTGTTTTTCCATTTTTGCTGCAAAGTTTCTTGATAAACGGATTGAACTCTTGCATTAAATTCAGTCAAAATTCCGTTAGAAATTACAAAATTTACTGCTTGTTCAAACGAATTAAAAATACTTTTGTAAAATAATTCCTGCTTTATGAAATTATTTGACGAATACGTTTGCGCAATTTCGATATTATAAAACATCAAATCGGCAATAATAAACGGATCGACGCCTAACATTATAAAATGTTTGATGATTTTTTGAGCCACAGACCTGCGCATTTTGGCTTTTGGACGCCATCTTGCATTTGGTTTCTTTACAGGGAAGTATTCATGAGAGATTTTTACTTTGCTTTCCTGCAAAAGTTTATCTTCTTTTGGGTTAAAAACAAAATCGTAATAAACTTTTACGGGGCTGAATTTTTCATACAATTCGATAAGCTGTTCTTCGAGCTGTTCCTTAGTTAATTCGGCTAAATATTTTTTTAAATCGCGTTTGCTCATTATCAAAGTTTAAGAATACAAAAGTAAATTACTTTCCTGAGACATAACTTAAAAACCAACCATAATACTTAATTTTGCTTCTATAATTTCTAAAAACATATACATGCTCAAGATTTTTAAAGTTACCGCTATCTTAGAAGGAATCTCTTATTTAGTACTAATTGCTAATATGCTAATTCTTAAATCAAATAATCCTGAACTTTATCATACAATTGTACGCCCTTTTGGAATGTCACATGGCGTATTATTTATTGGTTATATTATTCTTGCTTTTTTATTGAAAAAATCTCAAAACTGGGATAACAAAACCTTTGCCATTATACTAATTGCTTCTCTTATTCCGTTTGGAACTTTTTACATCGAGAAAAAATATTTAGAAAATAAAGCAAATGCTTAAACTTTTGGATAAAATATTTAACTTTTTATATCCGCTTTTTAGAGATTGGGGAATGAGCCGCAACTTTGCGTCTTATATCAGTCTTGTCTTTAATATTGCCATTATGGTGGCTCTGGCATTTGGAATTTATTATATCGCAAAATTTGTTTTGGTTACGCTTACGGCCATTTTCGCCCAGCGAACCAAAACGAAGTTTGATGATTATTTAATTCACAATAAAACCACTAAATACACCGCTTATTTAATTCCGTTTTTTTTTATTTATAAAGCTGTTCCCATTATTTTAGATAAATATGAGTACTGGGAATCGCTTTTTGGAAAAATCGTGGGTATTTATATCGTTTTAATTAGCTTATGGATTATTAGAACGATTTTTAATGCTTTACGTGATTACTTAAAACAAAAACCGGAATACAGCGACAAGCCTATCGATAGTTTCGTTCAGGTTATTATGATTGTGCTTTGGATTTTTGGAGTTGCGATGATTATTTCAACTTTATTCGGAATCAAAAAAGGCGAATTATTAACCATTTTAGGAACACTTTCGGCTATTATTATCTTGATTTTCAGAGATACCATTTTAGGATTTGTTTCAAGTGTTCAGGTTGCCATAAACGACATGGTTCGTATTGGAGACTGGATTACCATGGATAAATTTGGTGCCGATGGTGATGTAATCGAAATTAATTTGACAACTGTAAAAGTTCGAAATTTCGATAATACGATTACCACGATTCCAACCTATGCTTTGAGTTCAGATTCTTTTCAGAACTGGCGAGGCATGCAGAAATCTGACGGAAGACGTATCAAAAGACACGTTTTAATTAAAAGCAGCAGTATTCGTTTTCTTAATAATGATGATTTAAATCACATGAAAGGAATACAGCTTATTACTTCTTATATCGAAACCCGACAAGCCGAAATTGAAAAATACAATGATCTTCGAGGCATCGATAAATCACTTTTGCTTAATGGCCGTAATATGACCAATTTAGGAATGTTCAGAAAGTATATTATGCAGTATTTACTAGATCATCCAGGGTTGAATAAAAACATGCATATCATGTGTCGTCAGCTGCAATCGACTGCGCATGGAGTTCCGCTGGAAATTTATGTTTTTTCGAGCGATAAACGCTGGGCGAACTACGAATATATAATGTCGGATATTTTCGATCACGTTATGGCTTCTGTAATCTATTTCGATCTTGAAATATTCGAACTTCCATCGCAGATTGGACGTTTGGATAGATAATTTTTTAGTATTCAGTATTCAGTCGCAGTCTCAGTATTCAGTGTACAGTATTCAGTCGCAGTTTACAGTCTCAGTTAAAAACTGAATACTGAGACTGAACACTGAACACTACTTGATAATTTCTTCAAAAACAAACTTTGGATCATTGTAATTTAAAGTTCCCTGAATATAGCAGGGAAGATTCATGTAAGTTCCCACTACTCCATTTCCCAGAATCAGTTTGTTTTCTTTTTTAAGCAAAGCCAAAGGCAGTCTTTTCCAGCTTCCTCCATTCGAAATGAAATGAAAATCACCTCTCAGTGTATTTCCTTTTATATCGCCTCTTACGTCTCCGGAATCTTTCCCGGTTTTATAATACGAGATTTCATAACGTCCGTAAAAACGTTTATCGCTTATATTTAAAGCTAAAACAGCCGTGTCTTTATTGTTTACCGCCTGATAGAAAACTTCTTTATAACCATTTTTCTCTTCTTTAGAATTACAAGAAAGGATGGTGATTAAAACTAAAACAAGAAATAGTAAAGATTTTAAATTCATGAATGTGTGTTTTTTAGCCATGTAAGTTATATAAGTTCATTTAAATAAAATTCTTTTTTTGCGTTACTTAGGAATTTTTATTAAAAATGCAATCAATTTCAGTGCGTTAAGAGTAAATCTTAAATTATCTTATATAACTTAAATGGTTAAATGGTTTTTGTATTAGATTTTTTTCTAAATTTAAATAAAAAACATGGCAGATAGAGACACTTTTTTAAGAGAATTCAGAGGCGAAACTTTAGGAACCGTAAGTGCTCAATCTTCATCAGATGAGATCTTTCAAAATCAGACCATTAGACCTATTTTGAAGCTTCAGAATGATTTGTTTGTGGCCGTTTTTATGAACTATATCAATAAAAACAAAGCCGATTTTTATTCCTATTCAGTAGAGAAAAAACTACAGACTATTGAAAATTCCATTCAAAAAGATATTAAGTTCCGAAATTCCCTTAAAGGAATCGTAATGGCGCTTTTTACAATTGAAGAATATGAAACCTATATTCAGAATTCATCGAGTTTAAACAAAAGAATGATGAATTTATTAATTGACCGATTGAAAAGTCAGGTGCAATTGTTTGAAGTGGAATCGGATTCGAAGTAGAATTTTTAAATTACAAAGACTTAATGAATAAAATTTTATGCATTTTTTTTCTAATTATTCTCAACTCATGTAATATACATGATAAGGAAAAATGGGATGATGAAAAAGAATACTGGTCTCCACTAATGCATGCTATTTATGATAATGATACTAAGGAATTTATTACTTTAATAAATCAAAATGCAGATGTAAATTTTATTGCCAATGGTAAAAATACTCGTTGGGCCTTAAATGCATTAGATGTTGCTTTGTTTATGAATAATGATATTGCAGTTGAAAATCTGTTAGCAACGGGCAAAATAAACAATCTGAATGATTATATGATTCAAGCTGCAAGTGAAAGCAATGCAAGAAATATTGAAATATTAATTAATCATGGAGCAGATCCAAATACATCTTTAGAAAATGGATATAATGCTTTAATGAGTGCTTCTAGTTTTGGTTCAATTGAAGTCTTAGAATGTTTATTGAAAAATAATGCAAATCCAAATTTGAATAGAGCAATTGATGAAAGGACAGCCTTAAAGTATGCAGAAATGAGTGGTAATTCAGCAAAAGTCAGATTGTTATTAAAATACGGAGCTAAAAAATAGATAATTAATGTTCAATCAATTTCGAAATAAATTCCCCATAACCGATGAAAAGTGGAATGAATATACGAGTTATTTTAACCGTATTGAAGTTCCATCGAAAACTGTCCTTATAGAAGAAGGTGAAGTTTCTAAAAAGCTTTTTATAATCGAAAAAGGCTGTATCAGGGTTTGGTTTAATAATAACGGAAAAGATTTGACTTCTCAATTCTTTTTTGAAAATCAAAGCGTGGCTTCTATCGAAAGTTTCATGAAAAAGTTTCCAAGTCCGGTTGTGGTCGAAACAATTGAACCTTCTATTTTATGGTGGATTCATAAAAAAGATCTGGATATAATTATAGAAGAAATTAAAGAAATTCCAGAGCTTCGGGACAAATTAATCGATATGCTTTTTCAAAGAACATTCGATTATATGAAACACTTTTTTTCTTTCATAAAAGACTCCCCTGCTCAGCGTTATCTTAGTTTAATTGAAGAAAAACCTCAAATTGTACAGCGTGTTCCGCAGCATTATATTGCTTCTTATCTTGGTGTAAGCACAGTTCATTTAAGCCGAATCAAAAGTAAATTAGCACACAAAAAATGATTAAAATCCACCATATAAGTTATATAAGCTAATTTAAGTTTGGCTCATAATTTCTTATATAACTTATATGGTAAAAAAAAATAAGAACTTAATAATTTCTTTTGTTTCATTTGATAACAAATGTTATCGTCTGCCCATTAACGGCTGTCTAATTTTGCTTCATAAAATTAATAATTATGAAAGCAGCAGTAGTTTATACAAAAGGCGAATTGCCAAAATACGTAGAATTTCCAGAACCAATCGCAGCAAATGAAAACGAAGTTTTAATTTCGGTTACAGCCGTTGCGATTACCAACTTAGACAAAGGAATTGCCAGCGGCCAACATTATTCTTCTGAAAACGAAAATCAAAACGGAACTGTAATTGGAAGCGACGGAATTGGTTTACTTGAAAACGGAACAAAAGTCTATGCCCGAGGAATTTCGGGAACAATCGCAGAAAAAGCTTTAGTTGAGAAAAACAGAATGGTTGTATTGCCTGATGGAATTAATGATGCAACGGCAGCGGCAATGCCAAATGCAGTGGCAGGTTCTGCTATGGCACTTCGTTTTAGAGCCGGAATAAAACCCGGAGAAACGGTTTTAATTAACGGGGCAACTGGTTTTACAGGTCAAATGGCCATTCAGATTGCGAAACATTATGGAGCCAAGAAAATAATCGTAACCGGAAGAAACGAAAAAACGCTTGAAAGTCTTTTAGAATTAGGCGCCGATGAAATTGTTTCTTTAAAACAGGATGATGAAAGTTTCGTTTCAAAACTTAAAGAAATCCATCAAAATACACCTATTGATATTGTTTTGGATTATTTATGGGGACATTCGGCAGAGCTTATTCTTTCGGTTTTAAAAGGAAAGGGAAATTTCACGCCCAAAACCAGATATGTTTCTGTGGGTTCTATGTCGGGCGATATTATTCAATTATCAGCTCAAATTCTGCGAAGCGTTGATCTTCAATTGTCAGGATCTGGTTTAGGAAGCTGGACTAAGGAAGAAGTGAAATTATTATTTTCAGAAATTCTTCCTGAGATGTTTCTTTTGGCTTCTCAAAACAAACTACAAGTGAATATCGAAAAAGTCAATTTAATCGATATTGAAAAAATGTGGAACGCCGAAGTTCCGGATGGGAAACGATTGGTAGTTGTTATTTAAAGTTGCTAAGGTTCTAATCTAAGATTCTAAGGTTCTGAGATACTAAGATGCTAAGTTTTTTTTGCTTAGTCATTTTCTTAGTGCCATAGAACCTCAGTATCTTAGTATCTCAGTGCCTTAATAACTTAGCAGCTCAAGCAAAACTTCTTCAAAACGATCTTTTGGTAAAAACTGATCTTCAAGTGCTTTCGTAAACGGAATTGGCGAATCTAAACTTGCCACGCGTTTTACAGGAGCATCTAAATATTGGAAACATTCTTCCATAATTAAAGCCGAAATATCGCTTGCAATACCGCCAAACAAGGTATCTTCTTGGTATATAATTGCTTTTCCTGTCTTTTTTACCGAAGCAAAAATAGTTTCGGTATCAAGTGGCTGCAGGGTTCTTAAGTCGATTAAATCAGCTTGGACTTCTGGATGTTTTTCTAAAGTCTCTAAAGCCCAGTGAACCGGAGCTCCAAAAGCGATGATCGTAACAGCGGTTCCTTCTTTTAGCAATGCTGCTTTTCCAAACGGAATGGTATAATAATCTGTTGGAACATCTTGGTAAACGCTTCGGTATAATTGTTTATGTTCAAAAAACAAAACCGGATTTGGATCGTTAATGGCTGTATTCAATAAACCTTTTGCGTCATACGGAAATGCCGGATAAACTACTTTTAAACCTGGTGTTTTAGTAAACCATGCTTCGTTTGTCTGCGAATGAAACGGCCCTGCCTGCGTTCCGCCACCACAAGGCATACGAACTACTACATCGGCTTTTTCGCCCCAGCGATAATGTGATTTTGCTAATAAATTTACAATTGGGTTAAAACCAGTCGAAACAAAATCAGCAAACTGCATTTCTACAATTGCTTTGTAATTGTTAATCGATAATCCCATTGCAGCCGAAACTACGGCGCTTTCGCAAATTGGCGTATTGCGCACTCGTTCTTTCCCAAAAGCATCAACAAATCCTTCTGTAATTTTAAAAGCTCCGCCATATTCAGCAATGTCCTGCCCCATAATGACTAAGTTTTTATTGCGCCACATCGATTGTTCTAAACCATTTCGGATAGCATCTATAAAACGAATATTTTTTACTTCTTCTCCATGAGTATATTCTTCATATTCAAAGTCTTTATAAACGTCATCTAATTCTCCGCTGTAAGTTGGTTCTATTTCAGGTTCGGCATTTGCCATAGCCCAATTCTCGTCAATTTCCTGCTTAATTTCAGTATGAAGCTGCTCGTCAAGTTCAGCCGTCAGAACTCCAATTTCAGTTAGATATTTTCTATAATTTGCAACCGGATCTTTTGCCTGCCATTCGTCCATTAATTCCTGTGGCACATATTTGGTGCCGCTCGCCTCTTCGTGACCTCGCATTCTAAACGTTTTAAATTCTAATAAAACCGGATGCGGGTTTTCGATCATTTCTTGTTTCAACTGCGATAATTTGTTGTAAACTTCCACAATATTATTTCCGTCGATAATCCAGCTTTCCATGCCGTAACCAATTCCTTTATCGGCTAAATTTTCGCATAAATACTGCTCATTTGTTGGCGTAGAAAGTCCGTAGCCATTGTTCTCAATCACAAACATAACCGGAAGTTTCCAAACCGCAGCAATGTTTAAGGCTTCGTGAAAATCGCCCTCGCTGGTAGCTCCTTCTCCGGTAAAAACGGCTGTAATTTTTTTATTGTCCTGCAGTTTATTCGCTAAGGCAATTCCGTCAGCAATTCCAAGCTGCGGACCCAAATGCGAAATCATTCCAATAATATTGTATTCTTGGGTTCCAAAGTGAAAACTTCTGTCACGCCCTTTTGTAAAACCGTTTGCTTTTCCCTGCCATTGCGAAAAAAGTCTGTGCAATGGAATATTTCGGGTAGTAAAAACGCCCAGGTTTCGATGCATTGGCAATACATATTCAGACTCGTCTAAAACAGCTGTAACTCCCACAGCAATAGCTTCCTGTCCAATTCCGGAGAACCATTTTGAAACTTTCCCCTGTCGAATCAAAATGAGCATTTTTTCTTCGATCAAACGTGGTTTCAGGATTTTTTTATATAAATCTAGTAATTTTTCATCTGTAAGGTTTTGTCTGTAAAAGATCATTGAGTTAGATAGTTTAGTTTGTATCAAAGATAAAAAAATCAAACAATTTCGATTGTTTTAGTTGTATTTTTTCAATTTTATTAAAAGATTTAAAATTCAAATATAAAATATTATTTACCTTTGTTATGGAAAGGTTTAATACCTTTTTTCTTAAATAAAAATGTAAAGTATGCAAAACATTCCTAGTGTAGACTTACGTGATTTCCTTTCGGACGACCCGAAACGTAAACAAAAATTTGTAAATGAAATCGGCAGTGCATT
>Ga0157370_10002570_pt1 | contig 21783 bp, 23 predicted proteins | sample C35metaG_FD_113463 | JGI IMG/M metagenome (GOLD analysis project Ga0157370, IMG submission 113463) | Corn rhizosphere microbial communities from Kellogg Biological Station, Michigan, USA - C3-5 metaG | ecosystem: Host-associated > Plants > Roots > Rhizosphere > Soil | place: USA: Michigan...
AAATCTCGGAACAGAACACATTGTTGTTGGTTTCACTTCCTGCAAAGCGTTTGCAATCAATTTTGGATTTTCCAGGAAACTTACTTTTGCTCCTTTGGAAAGACAGAATAACGTCCAGCATCTTTCGAAAACGTGGCTTAGCGGCAAAAATGCTAAGGATTGTTCCTTTTCAAAATCTTTAAAATCGAAAAACTCAACGTGTGCGTCAAATGCTTTTTGGAAATTCCCGTGTGTTAGCATTACACCTTTGGGAATTCCTGATGTTCCAGAAGTGTAGATTATTGTTGCTAAATCTTCATCTGATTTTTCAACAATATTAAATTTATCCGAAGTTTTCTCAATAAAATCGGACAGAAACAAAGAACGATCTTTTAAAGTAAAATTCTTTTTTGCTGATATAATCTTCTCTACTCCAGAAGTTTTCTCCAATAATTGATGACAGGTTTCGTATTGATCCTGATCACCTGTCAAGATAATTTTCGGTTCTGCGTGATTGATGATATATTCAACTTGGTCAGAACCATTTGTGGAATAAATTGGAACTGTAACTGCACCAATGGCAAGCGTGGCGACATCCATAATGATCCATTCGGGAGAATTGTCTGCGTAGATTGCGACTTTATCATTTTCTTTAACACCGGCTTCTAAAAGCGCATTTGCTGTTTTGAAGACCATTTGCTGAAATTTAAGGCACGTGAGTTCCTTCCATTCGTTATCTTTTTTGAATCCTACAGAGGCTTTCTGTGGAAATCGTTTGGTGTTATTGTTCAGAAATTCCGTAAGGTTCATTAATTGGATTTTAAAATGCTCTCAGCATAATTTTTCAGGTGAAAATCTACGCTTTCATTGATTGGAATGAAAGTATAATTCAAAGTTTCACGAATTTTTTTATTGGTAATTTTCGAATCCGATTTGATGGTTTCTACATTCGTTCTGTTTCCTAATCTCAAAAATGGAATCAGCCAGCCAAGAGTTACTGAAAAAAACGGAAGTGAATTTAGAATTGAATTCGATATAATTGTCGCAGGTTTTTTTCCAAAATACTTTCGAACCTTGTCTGCAATATGTTTGTATTTTACATTTTCTGAAGTCAGGATAAACCGTTGTCCGAAAATCGATTTCTCCATTAATTCAATAGCAATTTTAGCAACATCTCTTACGTCAACATAAGCTGTAGATCCGGGAAAAGTAAAACCATTTGACATTTCCTTAAACAGTTTTCCGCTGCTGTGATTCCAGTTTCCGGAACCGATAATTAAGCCAGGATTGATGATAACCGTATTTAAGCCTTCAGCCGAAGCTCTCCAGACTTCCATTTCCGAAAGATATTTGGAAATTGCATAATTGGAATGATCCAGTTTCTCATTGAAATCGGAATTTTCATCCATTTCGCCTGCATCATTAAAACCATCCAGAACTGCGATAGAGCTTACGAAAAGAAATTTTTTAACTTTAAATGGATCAATCGCAAAGAGTAATTTCTCTGTTGCTTCAGAATTATTTTTGTACAATTCTTTTTCAGCATTTGGATTGAAACTCACTTTTGCGGCGCAATGATAAACTTCATCTACGCCATTTAAAGCATTTTCTAATGAATCGGCATCATCAAAATCGACATTCACCCACTCTATTTGGTCGAAATAAAAATCGGGTTTATCAGTATAATATTTATAGGAAATCCGGACATCTTCCAGATTGCTGGAACTCCGTTTTGTAGCTCGGACTTTCTTTCCTTTTTTAAGAAGTTCCAGAGCAATGACTCGTCCCAAAATCCCTGTTGCACCTGTAATCAATATCATTCTGCGTTAGATATTTGAGGTTGGATTTCGGAAGTTTTTTTGAAAATCTGAATTAATAAAATAGAATTTGCAACAGAATAAGCTGAGATAATTCCTACAAAATACCAGAAATTTTTGCCCTCCAGGAAGTAATCTCCTGTTCCTGAAAATGAATCTCTGAGAACAAAAAATAAAAGTCCTATCAAAAAGAGATTGACAAGAACCGAAAAAAACAAAATGACCTTGTAAATAGTCTCCTGATATTTTTTCATTAAAGATTTTTACAAAGATAATTTAATTCAGGAAAAAATCTCTTATCAAAACCTTGAAATCTATCAGGAAATTAATGTGTGTTTTGTTTCATAAATTCTAATGTTTTTTCCAACATTAGTTTGTGACCAGCTTCTTCATTCAGTCCGTGGTCTGCTTTCTCAATGGGAATCAGTTCATTTTTTACATTATTCTCGTCCAGTTTTTTCTTTAGAATTTCAGATTGAGAAAATGGAACAATTCTGTCTTTTTTGCCGTGAATCATCAAAGTAGGAACAGAATTATTATTGATATAAGTGACTGGAGAATAGACTTTAAGTCCGTCAATTGCTTCCTGTTTTTGTTCTTTAATATCTTTAGTTGTGAAGCCACGAATCATATCATTTCGCATTTTATAAATCTTCGGAAAGATCAATTTAAAAATGAAAATTTTAAACCCCGCTTCTTCCGTCCGTAAAAGTTTGTTCAGATCTGATGGACCAAAGTAATCTATAAAATAATTGACTTTGGAAGAATAATTTGGAAACTTGCTATTTTCCGAAAATTGATCATCATTGGAATATGCTGCAACCATTCCAATTTGTGCGCCAGCTGAAGCGCCCCAAATTCCGATATTTTTTTCATCAAAATTATATTGATTAGCATTTGCTCTAATCCACCTTACCGCTTCTTTGGAATCTTCGACAGGTTTCGGAAAATTGGTCTTTTTATCTAATAAAGTATAATTAACACTTACCACGGCGTAACCATTTTGAACAAATTTCAGGATGAAATCATTCATATAATATTTTTCCGGAAAAGCTTTGTCGCCTCCAATCCAGCCACCGCCATGAAGAAAAATAAGTACAGGAAATTTCTTTTCAGATTTTTGAGGAAGATAAATATCCAGTTTGTGATCTATGGAATCAGATCTTTTGTAAGTAACATCGGGAATTTTCAAAACTTCGGAAATAGTATTCTGAGATTTGAAAAATGTTAAACACAAAATCAGGATGATTGATAACTTCCATTTCATAAAAATAATTTTAATTCGGATCCGATAATACAAGGCTTATACCATTATCAGATCTGAATTAATATGTTATTATTTATAAAATAAAATCTTTGACCGCAGCATTGAAATCAACCGGATTGTTTGCCTGAACCCAATGTTCTGCGTTTGCGATTTTAATAATTTTTGAATCCGGAAATTGCTGTTTTATCAAAAGTGAATCTTGTGGCAAAATATAATTTGAATTAGCTCCGGCAATGAATAAAGTTGGTCCTTTGAAAACACCAAATTTAATAGCATTCGAAACGAACTCCGTATATTTTTCTGCCAAAGTATTGAGGTTGAACCTCCAATCTAATTTCTTATCATCTGTCCAATAAAGATTTTTCATCAGGAATTGGATCACAAATTTCTCGTGAATATATTCGCCAAGAACTTTTTCTACATCTTGTCTTGAAGTTACCGTTGAAAAATCCACAGTCTGCAAAGCTTTTATAATTCCCTGATGATGTGGCGGATATGCTTTTGGAGAAATATCGACAACGATCAGTTTGTTCAGTTTTTCAGGGAAATTGATAGCGAATTGCATCACGGCTTTTCCGCCAAGTGAATGCCCGAGAAGATTGGCTTTTTCGATTTTATGAAATTCCATATAATTCAGAATATCATTTGCCAAATCATCATGTGACATTGAATCTGAGTGAAAACTGCGTCCGTGATTTCTAAGATCCAGCAAATGCGTTGGCATCAATTCTCCGAATTCTTTCCCGAAACTCCCCCAATTATCCAACATTCCGAATAAGCCGTGGAATACCAAAAGCGGCGTTTCTGTTCTATCTTCTCCGTATATTTTTGAGTGTAAAATCTCCATTAATTACTTTATTAAATATATTAAAATTAGCGATTTGAAACTTTAAACAATTAATATTCAAATAGTTGAAAATCACCAATTCGTTCCTGAAATTTACGACAAATATTTGAAAATTCATTCAGACTTCACTGATAAAATCAATGATCATAACTGGTTATTTTTTGATTTAATTCCAAAATGAGTATAAATACCTATAAGAAGGTGTACTTGTCTTTATTGTACTGGTTTTCAGTTAGAAATACCTTTGTCAGACAAAACAAATAAAACTTTATTACAATGAAAAAATTATTCTTTTATCTATTCGCAGGTCTTTTTATGACAACAGTTTTCATCTCTTGCAACAGAAACGACGATGAAGAAACAGGCGGAAATAATGCGGGAGGATCAGCAACTTTGACCGCGGAACAATACGGATTTGATGGCGCACATTCCGGGAAATTCACTTCTACAAAGGCTGGAATTGTGAAAACTTCGGCAGCCGGAATGACAATACTTACTATCTCAGCAATCCGGGACGGCGGAAACGAATCTATTAATATGGTTCTGTATGGCGATGTGAAAGTTCAGACTTATACTTTGGGAAGTGGTTCACAAAACGGAATTGTTATTAGAAAAGATTATCAGAATGTAACGGATCAGGCAAAATCTTACAGCACAGATAACAACGGAACAAATATGACTGGTGGCGGCGAAGTGAAAATAACGTCTGTCAACGGAAACAAAATCGAAGGTACTTTCTATGCAATTGGCTTTAATAATGCAAGAAGTGAGGCTTATGCAGAACAAGGGAAATTCAGTGGGACGATTAATTAATTGGTATTAATGAAAACCTTAAAAACAATGAAACCACTTTGTAAAACAGTTCTTGTAACGCTTTTTATTTATTTAATGAGTGTAACGGCAAAGGCTCAACGTCTTGACATTTTGGGAGGAGTCAATCTGACGGGAATCAAGTATAAGACAGCACAACCTAAAACCGATGAATCCGGAAATGTTGGTTTCCACGCTGGTTTGGCAGTATTCGTTCCTTTCAATGCTACGAAATTCAAAAAAGACAATGACAGCGAAGGTTACGGATTGATTCCTACTTTACAATATGTACGAAAAGGAAGTTCGAAAAACAGCGTTATCAACAATTCGTCAGCGGATATCAAGTTAGGATATTTACAACTTAATCTTCCGCTGGCTTACACCGCAAACAACATAGATATCGGCGTTGGACCTTACATCGCTTATGCAATGTCGGGCAAAAAACAATACAGAGTCGGAAATGGCGCAAAAGAGAAAATAGATTTTGATAATGAATTAGGCAGAATGGATTTTGGTGTTGGGATTCAGTTTACATTGTATATGTTCAAATTTCAATATGACTTAGGATTGGCAAATCTTGCAAAAGGCAACGGCGACAAAGCCAACACACGAAGTTTCAGCTTTGGCCTTAACATTCCTTTGGTGCAATAGTTTATGACTTTCAAACAATTTTTCATAGGTTTTTCATTATTGGTTTGTAGTTTTTCACAAGCACAAGAGAAAGATTACAAACCTTTTTTGGAAACGCTTTTCCTTCACTCGAAAAATGATTTCAAAGACATTGTGGGCGAAGAAAATGAAACCAGCATCTTCAGAGATTCCAAATTGAAACCAGAAGCGGGAGAAATTAAAATCAGCATAATGTCTTACGGCTCAAATCTGAACTGGACAATTCCTTTAAATCGATCTCAAAAAATCCGGAAAGATGTAGATGATTTTATCAAAGCAAAATTTTCAGGAAGTAAAGATTATGCAATTGCAAACAGTTACGATTTGGAAGACGAAAATTTCAACACAAAAAATGTCTATCTGAAACGTGGCGACAGAAAGCCAAAGCCCATCTTCCAAACTTTTTATTATAAGGATAATGAGGATAATCGGAAAAGCAGTTTCTGTATGATTATTTACGGTAAAAAATAAAATTTAGACAAATGAAAAAACTATTATTCAGCCTTTTGTTATTGATAATGACGACAATTCAAGGGCAGATCTCAAAGAACTTTGGCAAAGAAGTAAAAGCATTGATAGAAGCAGACGTTACTGATCTGATGATGAATGAAATCAAGAGTGAGTATTCTTCAACTTTTTACCGAACCGATCTAAAACTCGAAGGTTTTGAAGTCAGTTATATTGTAAGCGGAATCATAGGTAATGTTCTTTCTGCAAAGTATTTGAAAAAAGGAAACGAAGATTTGATGGACGGGATTTATGATCAACTCAACACCATTCCTTATCTCATTTTTGACAGCAAAACCCGCCCCGAAATGATTAAAAAAAGTGACACTAATCTTACCCGAAAGATTTTTGTAAAAAGCAGAGAGAATGGGAAAACTGTTCTTATCATCACTTTGCATAAATCCGATGACATCAATCTTCTATTCTTAGATTAAAATCAATATTATGAAAACAAATTACTTTTTTAAAAATACAAGTGTTTATTCTGCCCTACTGTTATCATCTCTTATTTTTGGACAGAAAAGCAGCGATCTTGATCTCACTTTCAACACAGGAACGAGTGCTAATAACGTCGTTTCTGATGTTGTGAGACAAAACGACGGGAAATATGTTTTGTCGGGACAGTTTTCTTCTTTTAATTCTAATGTCAACGCCGCTAAGTTTGTCAGATTAAATTACAACGGAAGCATCAGCGCAAATGCACAAAATATCCCAACGGATAAATCTTATTATACAACGGCAATTCAGACAGATCAAAAGATATTTTTAGCAACATTTGGATTGTTTCAAAGATTCAATACAGATTTTTCTGTTGATAATAGTTTTTCGCTTGGTCAGTTTACAAGTGTTCCTTCGGTTAATAAAATAGTTCCTTTGAGTGACGGCAAAATCCTGGTTGGACTTATTACAAACGGTTATTTTACAAAAGGCTTGTTGAGGCTCAATTCAGACGGTTCTACAGATGCATCCTTTAATGCTGGGACTTCTGCAAACGATGGTGTTTCACAAATTGTTCTTCAGCCAGACGGAAAAATATTAATTGCAGGATTTTTCACAAAATATAATGGCGTAGATCGCTACAGATTTGCAAGGTTGAATGCAGATGGAAGTCTGGATCTTACTTTCAAAGTTGGTCTTCCAAGCGGAACGAGTATTTCTGCAATCGCTGTTCAGCCGGATGGAAAAATTTTGATCGGAGGAAATTTCAAAACTTATAATGGTCTTGAGAGAGATTGTATCGCAAGACTGAACGTTGACGGAACTTTGGATTCCACTTTTCTGACACCTTACTGGACTTCATTTATTGGTAGAATTAATTCCATCGTTGTAGCAAATGACGGAAAAATCTATGTTGGCGGAATCAATATTCCTCAGAATTTCTGCAGACTAAATGCAAATGGAAGCCGTGATACTACTTTCACATCTTTAGGTGCAAATGGCGAAGTCTCGGCGATGATAAAAGATCCTGACGGAAAGGTCGTGATTGCTGGTAATTTTGCAACTTTTAACCAACCAAATGGGATTAATCAGTATGGAATTGTAAGGATTTATGGTGACAGCGTTTTATCGACTTCCGAAACAAAAACTCAAACTAAAATCCAGGTTTATCCAAATCCGGTGAAAGATATTCTGAAAATAAAAGCATTGGATAATGAAAAAATTAATTCAGTTGGTTTATACACTTCCACAGGGATTTTCATTAAACAAATTGATTTGAATTCTAATTCTGAGATCAATGTAAGTCAGCTTACTGAAGGTGTTTATATTTTGAAAATCCAGTCAGAAAATTCCAGTAGTTCCACAAAATTTATTAAAGAATAAACGCAGCAAATCCTCACTTATTTAATAATCTTTAAATTATGAAAAAATCAATTTTAATCCTTCTGCTTTCTTTTTCAATAATTTTTGTAAATGCACAACAGGAATTTGACAAAACCGATGTTGGAGAATTGCTGGAACAGGCCAAAACCAATTTTAAAAACATAAAAGGCGCGAAAAAATCAGAAAAAGACGGACTTATTCTCTATGCCTGCACGCATAAATCTGTATTGGGAGAATTCGGAGATATTCTTGAAGATACAAAAGCAGGAACAGCAGAGTATTCTATGTTTGTAAAATACAACAGCGCCATAGAAAATTTTAAAATAGCACTGGATGAATATGTGGAAGCCAAATTTCCCGAACCCAATTATTTTATCTTCCGCGATATAGACGATGGTTTTGAAGAAGTTACAGTGATGTCTGACATCAAAGACCCGAATAAACCAAAGAAAACCTATCTGATTTACACAGTAGATATTGACCCAAAAACCGGGCAAAAAACCTTTGAACTTATCATCTTTGGCTTATTATCAGCACAAAAATCCACCGATAAAAAATAAATATTATGAAAATCTCAATCATAATTTTGATTACACTTATTTCTACATTCACCATCAATGCACAGAAATTAACTTTCAAAATATTCGTCGCTGAAGATTCTGTACTTATAAAATACAAAGGTGAAGTTGCAGATAGAAAAGCAAATGGAAGAGGCGGCGCTTACGATGCAGAAACCAACAGTGTAATATATTCCGGAAATTGGAAAAATAATTTATTCGATGGTCAAGGTTCATTGTATTTATATGATGTTTACAACAGGGTTTATTACAATGGCTTATTCAAAGAAGGAAAAAAATCCGGACAAGGAACTGAAGGCTCCAAAGATAAAATGCTTCGCAATGTCACTTATGTAGGAGAATGGGAAAATAATCAAAAGAACGGAAAAGGAACAGAAACAAGCAGTGAAGGTATCTATGAAGGAAATTGGGTTAATAATCAAAAATCCGGACAAGGCAAACTTACATCTGGTAGTAGATATGATTCTTTCGATGGTAATTGGAAAGACAATAAAATAGGAGATTTCGGTGAAATGAAATATAAAAACGGTGACATTTATACAGGCTTTTTTAAAGATGAAAAACCATTTGGAAAGGGAAAATACATCTATAAAAATAATGACGTTTTCGAAGGTGTTTTTGAAAACGAAACAAAAAATGGAACGTTTACCTACGCAAACGGCGATATATACGAAGGCGAATGGAGCAAAGACGGAAAAAACGGAATGGGAACATTAAGATTCAAAAATGGAGATGTATATACCGGTAATTTTAAAAACAGTCATTATAATGGAAAAGGTTCGCTAAAATATGCCGATGGAAGAATACAGGATGGAGATTGGGACTTAGGCAGATTTGTGAATCCATTGGGAACCAAAAAATACGGTAACGGAGAATATACCGGTGAAATCAAAGACGGTTTCCCGGAAGGAAAAGGAAAAATGGTTTTCATAGATGGAAGACTTTATGAAGGAGAATTTGCAGAAAAAGCCATCAATGGTGAGGGAAAAATGACTTTCCCAGAAGGAATTGTAGAAATAGGCCGTTTCGAAAAAGGACATATGAAATGGGGAAAAAGAATAAAAACAAAATCTGGAAATTATTATTACGGATCTTTCCTGAACGACAAATATGAAGACGAAAAAGGAAGATACTATTGGGCCAACGGCGATTATCTGGAAGCACCTTTCTCAAACGGAAAACAAGTAAGAGGAGAAGGAAAATTAGTAAAAACTTATGGATGTGTCATTACAGCTACTTTTGAAAACTTTAAAGCTGTTGAAAATATAAGTCGTTCTTCAAAATGTTCCCTTACATTAGATTCTAATGATGAAGATTAATTTTTATATTTGTGTAAAACTCAAACCCGTGAAAATCAAATGCTTCATCTCTCTATTTGTACTGTTATTGCTGTTTTCAGCTCAGGTAAAATCTCAAAGTACAACCGCTAAAAGTATAAATGAATCAATTATTGCCGCAAGATCAAAAGTCTTGAAAGATACTGTTGAAACAAAGAATCTATTACAGAAAGCAATTTCTGATGCAGTTTCTATCAAAAATGATACTTGCCTGGCAAAAGCATACGAAGTTTATGGAATTATGTACGCCAAGAGAGGTTTGAATCGTAAAGGTCTGGAATATTTCAGTAAAGAATATGATGCAAGTAAGCGTTCCGGTTTTAAATTTCATATTGCAACTGCTCTTCAAAATATGTCCAATGTGCAATCGGAACTTGGCGATAACAAAGGTTCCATCAACTCATCTTTGCAGGCATTAGCTATTTTTCAGAAATTAAACAACAAAGCAAAGGAAGCCAATGCTTTAATGAATTTGGGAATAACATACATTTCTCTGGGAGATTATTCGACAGCAATGCAATATCAGCTCAAAGCATTGGAAATCAGAGAAAAGCTGAATAATAAATATGATCTGGCTTACTCGCAACACGCATTGGCTGCTTTATACAACAGAATGAAAAATAACGATAAAGCATTAGAATATAATTTTAAAGCTTTGAAAAGTTTCCAGGAACTTAAAGATGAATCTATTTCGTCAAGCATCATATTCAATATCGCAACGATAAGAATAAGAACTAAATCTTATGACGAGGCCAAAAAAAATATTGAAAGTATCATTCCCTATTTTGAAAAACTTAATAAAGCCGAAAGTCTGCGCAAATGTTATACCCAATTGATCAACATAGCAGATTTACAAGGCGACGAAGCCGCAGCCGAAAAATACCTGGCCAAAGCAGTGGAATATTCAAAGTTAAACGGTTCTGCAACAAATGATGTAGATGTCTGGCTCAACAGATGCCGATTGAATATAGTAAATAAAAAATATGACGAAGCTGAAAATGACCTTTATAAAGCACAGGAGATTGCAAAAAAATCCAAAGATCATTTTAATATCATCAATGTAAAGCGACAATTCATAGCGCTGTATAATGAAAGTGGCCAAGGAAAAAAAGCGGAAAGAATGCTCAATGACTTTGTTAAACTCAAAGATAGTGTGCTGAATGAAACAAACATTTTAAAATTAAACGAGCTAAACACAAAATACGAAACAGAAAAAAAAGAAGCTGCGATTACATTATTAAACAAGGAAAATAACTTTAAACAGCTTCAACTGAAAAATAATTTTTTAGAAATTGCTCAGAATAAATTTTTAATTGATAAACAAAATCAATCCATTCTCATCAACCAATTAGAGATTAGAAACAAAAATCAACTGGTCAAAAACCAGCAATTAGATGCCAATAAAAAAGCACAGAATATAAAATCGCTTAAAAAACAATCGCAGATACAAAACCTCGAAATAGAAAACAAAAAATTAGAACTTAAACAAAAAAATATCTGGCTGATTTTTGGCGGAATTATGTTTTTAACAAGTTTAATTTCGGCATTTTTCATTTACAGAAATTATCAGCACAAACAGGAAAAAAGACTTCAGAAAGAAATTTTCCGTCAGCAGGAATTGGAAACAAAAGCACTTTTCGAAGGTGAACAAAATGAGAGAATCCGCATTGCAAGAGACCTTCATGACAGCGTTGGACAGATGCTTTCCTTAGTTAAAATGAATCTTTCTTCTCAGGAACAAAATCCGGAAACAGAAAATATTCAAGGCTTGGTTGATAACACCATTTCGGAAGTCAGAAATATTTCTCACAATCTGATTCCTGAAGAGCTTAATTTCGGAATATTTCCGGCTTTGGAAAACCTTTCGGACAAAGTAAATGCTTCGTCAAAAACGAAAATGGAAATCAATATTCCAGAGGAAATCAAAGAAATAAAATTCCAGAAACAGAACGAACTTTCCATTTACAGAATCGTGCAGGAAGTTGTCAACAATATGATAAAACATGCCGATGCAAGCTCTATTGATTTATCAATCAGTAAATTAGAAAACAGCCTCATTATTAATATTAAAGATAACGGAAAAGGTCTTGATGACGATTCGATTTCCAAATCATCTGGAATTGGCTGGAAAAACATCAATGCGAGAGTTCACATGATGGACGGAAAAATCAAAATAGAATCGGAAAAATTAGCCGGAACACAAATCGAAATCACTTTACCACAAAATGGATAATCAGGAAAAAATCAACATACTTATCGCAGACGATCATCAAATGATGATCGACGGAATCAAGAATTTATTATCAAAAGAAACCAACTGTAATATCGTTGACGAAGCTAATAACGGACAAGTCGCTTATGAAAAAGTAGCTGCAAATCCGGAAAATTTCGACTTGATTCTGACTGATATCAGTATGCCATTACTAAGTGGAACCGAACTTTGTAAAATGGTAAAAAGCGAATTTCCTCATATTCAGATTTTGATCTTATCGATGTATAATAATTCAACTGCCGTGAAGGAAGCTGTTCTTGCAGAAGCTGACGGTTACATTCTGAAAAATGCCGGAAAAGACGAACTTTTGAAAGCTATTCACAGGATTTCAAATGGAGGAACTTACTTCTCTCAGGACATTATTCCTTTGATTTATAATCAATATCACAAAGAGAAAATCCAGAATGAGCAATTGTCTCTTTTAACAACAAGAGAACGCGAAATACTAAGTTTAATCGTAAAAGAAATGACCAGCGAAGAAATTGCCGAAACGCTTTTTATCAGTAAGAAAACTGTTGATAATCATCGCCAGCATATTTTGGAGAAAACAGGCTGTAAAAGTACGGTTGGGTTGGTTAAGTTTGCGATTCGGCTGGGTTTGGAGTGATGTGATTAGTCTTTCACTTTAGTTTTAATAAAAATAGACAGGAAAAGAAATGTTAGAATAAACATTATAAATTGGATTATTAGGACCGGAAGGTAATCTGTTTCTAAATATCTATACCAAAAACTTATAATCGTAACCGGAAAAGTTATTAATAAAACATATTCAGCCCAATTTCCGAATAAATAATCTCCTCCGTAAATCGAAGAAACTGCTAAAGTTCCCATTCCAACATAAACGGCTGAAATAATTAAAGCAATTTTTCTCGATTTCAGGAAAGATTTGAATTCTTCCATTTAAATTACCACTTCGCCAATCGCTTCAAATAAGCCTGAACCGTATTTTCCAAACCTAAATATAAAGCTTCCGAAATCAAAGCGTGACCAATGGAAACCTCCAAAAGATTTGGGATATTATCTGAGAAATATTTCAGATTATCCAAACTCAAATCGTGTCCTGCATTGATTCCTAATCCAAACTTCTCAGCTTCGATTGCTGTTTCAACATAAGATTTGATAGCTTGTTCTTTATCTTTAGGATAATTGGTTGCGTAAGCTTCTGTGTAAAGTTCGATTCTGTCGGTTCCGGTTTCTGCTGCAAATTTTACCATTTCAGGATTTGGATCAAGGAAAATCGAAGTTCTTATTCCCGCATTTTTGAATTCTGAAATAACAGATTTCAGGAAATCAAGATTCTTTTCACAATCCCAGCCAGCATTGGAAGTGATGGCATTATCAGCATCCGGAACCAAAGTTACTTGCTCAGGTTTCACTTCCAAAACCATATCAATAAATGGTCTGTGAGGATTTCCTTCGATATTGAATTCCGTAGTTACCAAAGGCTTCAGATCGTAAACATCTTTTCTTGTAATATGTCTTTCGTCCGGTCTTGGATGGATAGTAATTCCCTGCGCTCCGAATCTTTCCAGATCCAAAGCAACTTGAGTAACACTTGGCACATCGCCTCCTCTGGCATTTCTGAGTGTAGCGATCTTGTTGATATTAACGCTTAGTTTTGTCATATTGCAAAATTAAAAAAACCGCTAAAATAAGCGGTTTAATTTTTCAAGTAAAAAAGTTTTAATTTCCTAAAACCGTTAATCTAAGGATTGTCAAAATAATATTGACTCCAAATCCTATTAAAGCAAGTGTACATGCGGATTTTGCGGCAACAGGCTCATTATCCTTTTTCACAAAATAAATGATTGCACCAGCAAGCGGAATACAGAATGATAAAATTTTAAGACCAACGTGAAGGTCTTCCGGCGATTTCTTTGGCAAGTTTTGATCGTAATCTGTCATAGTTTTATTTTTTTAGTTTAACAAATATATTATAAATTTATAAATATAAAATGTAATTCTCTCACTTAATCCACTCATTCCTATTCCGGCCAGTATTCCGCTTATAAACCGCAAAGTATTATTACTCTCACGGTTAAAATATGCTTGTGTATAGCCGTCAATAACTGTTGGCAAGATCAAAACAAAAGCTAATATTATATTGATCTGATAAAACCAAAGCAACGGTATCATCAGAAAATAACCCAAGTAAATCCCTGTACACCTCGCGCATACAGGAAACTGTTTTCCTTTATAAAAAAAAGACCGATGGGGTAATCTATGGCAATCTACAAGTTGAATCTTAGTCATTTAATTCTTTTTTCTTTGTCAGTAAATTTAATATTATTTTCCAATTAAGCTTTCTGAACAATTTCCAGTTCAAACTCTTTAGCCGCTGACAAAAGATGGTCAAAAATATCAGATTGAATATTTTCATATTTCTCTGTATCAGCTTCTGTCGCAAAACAGTAGATTTCAAGTGGCAAACCTTCCGGCATACTTTGTAATTGTCTTACGAGTATGATTTCTTTCTGATCTATTTGATCATTATTATTAAGATAATTCTGAACATATTTCCGGAAAACACCAATGTTTGTCAATTGAGTTCCATTGATTATTTCATCCGGATTTTCTATGGAGTTTTTCTCATCCTGAATCTCTTTCTCTTTTAGATTAAGATACGTTTTTATTAGATTAATTTTCTTCAAACGGCTCATCAGATCGTTATTCACAAACTTAAGGGATTTCATATTGAAGACAATAGATTTTTTGATTCTTCTCGTATTCTCGTCAGAAATTACCTGATAGTTTTTGATTTCTGTCGTCAGCAAATCATAAGTTGGAATTGTCGAAATAGTTTTATCAAAATTCTTGATTTTAGTTGTTAAAAGATCGATGCCTTCAATATTTCCTTCAATATTATATTTTGGAATAGCAACCCAATCTCCGGGTTTCAGGTTCTTGGAAGTAGCGACATGAATTCCGGTTACAAAACCTAAAATTGTATCCCGGAAAATCAAAACAATTACTGCAGTTATAGCTCCTAAACTCCCTAAAACAGTACTGCTTTCGATTCCGAAAATAACGCAGATTGCAATGACGCTGAATATAAAAGTCCCGAAAATCCTTACAGTTTGTGAGATGGAATTAATCGCTAATATTTTATAATAATCCTTCTTGATTTCATAATAAGTCTGCAAAACGCGGATGAATCTGAAAGCCATATTCGCAATCGCCAGAACGATCAGAAAACCAATCAGTCTTTCCAGAAAAACAAAACTTTTCGGATGTCTGTAAAAGATCGAAAACAAAGCATAATTCCCGAATCCCAAAGCCAGAATATTAGCGACAGAACTTGTAACTCTTGCCTTGTAAATAGACTTCATTACAGGAAATTTCTCTTTATCAAAAAAGAATTTGAAAACGAGATTGATCAGATTTTTCAATAGAAAAGCAATAATAAATATTAATGCTATAAAAAATACAAACTTAAAAGTGATCTGACCTGACAAGACAAACTCATTGGGCAGGAAATCTTTGCAAAAGAAATGAATCTCATCACTGATTTGCTGGAGAAAATCTTTATAATCCTTTAGTTCGTCTTTCATACTTCGAATAATTGGTAACAAATTTAAGGATAATAAATTTTCTGCTTTGCTTTGAAAAATGTATTTTTAATAAAATTATAAAATTGGATCCAACATTAATTAATATCATCGCTTTAGCTCTGCTTTTCATCGGGCTTTTAGGTACATTCCTACCCGTTTTGCCTGGTTTATTACTCAGTATCTGCGGACTTCTGATCTTCAAATTCGGTACAGAAAACGAAATGCCAATGATTTACGTCTGGATTTTTGTTTTATTAACGATTGTTTCCACCGTTCTGAACTACGTAATTCCTGCAAAAACCAATAAAAAATACGGAGGAACACGCTACGGAAGTATCGGATCGTTTGTGGGAACTTTGCTAGGATTGTTTTTCATTCCTATTCCTTTCGGATTTCTAATCGGAATGTTACTGGGCGTTTTCCTTGGTGAATTATTACACGATATGAATGACAGAAAAAAAGCCTTCAACTCTATGAAAGGTGCATTTATCGGATTCATTTACGGAACAGGATTCAATCTGATGGTTGGACTGGCAATGTTTTTGGTGGTTGGATATTATATTTTCTTTTAAAAAATCTGAATGATGAATATTAAATTTTTCCTTTGCATTCCTCTTTTATTATTAATGAGCAATTGCAAAACACAGACTTCAAAAGCCGAAACGTCTGTCGTTACGAATAATACCATTACAATTGGTTTAGGAAAGCAAGTGAAAATTCCAAATTCCAAAGTAAGTCTTCAGTTACAAGAAGTGGTTGATGACAGCCGTTGTCCTGTTGATGTAACGTGTGTTTGGGAAGGAATTGCTATTGTAAATATTGAAGGAATTTCCGGAACTCAGAAAACTAATTTTCAAGTTGGAACAAGAGATTTCCTTCCAAAGAATGTTCTGAAATCTTTTAGTTTTTCAGGATACAGATTTACTTTAACCGATTTAAAACCTTATCCTGGCGGAAAAGAAGAACCTAAAATAGTTAGCTTTAAATATGAAAAAGAGAATTAATAAGAATATAATTCATAATTCATAATTCATAATTCATAATTCATAATTCATAATTAAATCATCCCCAAACAATCGGATCTTTCCCTTTCTCCAAAAGATAATTGTTGATCTTAGAAAACGGATGGCTTCCGAAAAACCCTCTGTAAACAGAAAACGGAGAAGGATGAGCAGATTGAATGATAAAATGCTTAGTCTCATCTATCAATGAGGCTTTTTTTTGTGCAAAAGCGCCCCAAAGTACGAAGACCACATTTTCTTTCTGATCCGAAATCTGTTTAATAATAAAATCTGTAAACGTTTCCCAACCGATATTTTTGTGAGAATTTGGCTCGTGTGCTTGAACAGTTAAAGTTGCATTCAGAAGGAGAACGCCTTGTTTTGCCCAATCCTGCAGATCTTTACTTTTTCTTTCAACACCAATATCGTCTTTTAGTTCTATAAAAATATTTTTGAGAGATGGCGGTGCAGTTACATTTTCCGAAACCGAAAAGCAAAGTCCATTTGCCTGGCCATCATTATGATAAGGATCCTGCCCTATTATCACGACTTTCACATCATCGAAATCTGTCAGTTCCAAAGCGCGGAAAATTTCGTTTTTGGGAGGGAAACATTTAGTCGAATTATATTGAATTTTCACCTTTTCCCAAAGATCTTTAAAATAAGTACTTTCTTTAATCGGTTTCAAAACGTCGGTCCAAGTCATAACAAGATTTTTGACAAAATTAAATTTAGAAATCGACTAATGCAAATCTGCTGACTTTTCCTTTAAATAAAGTTAATTTATCATAAAAGGTCTTTGGCTTAATTTTTTATGTAATAAATTCGGGCAAAATTTGAGATTTACCCTTAAAATAGTTTTAAAATTAAAAATGAAGATCTGGAGCACAATTATCTTTTTAATATTTTTTATGATCAATTCGTCAGCGCAAAATACAATCATCGTAGGAACTTACACCAACAGCGATAAGTGCAACAGCGGCGGTATTTATATTTTTGATTTTGATGAAAATACCTACAAATACAATCTCAAATTCCATACAGAAAATGTCATCAATCCAAGTTTTGTAAGTCTTAGCCCAGACAAAAAAATTCTTTTTTCAGTTAATGAAAATGGAGGAAATAGTGGAATAACTTCATTTTCTATTGATGAAACCACCGGAAGATTGATCAAGAAAGATGAAAGGAAAACACAAGGCGAAGATCCTGCTTTTTTAATTTCTGATGACCAAAATGTAATAACAGCCAATTATTCCGGCGGAAGCATCAATGTTTTCAAGCGTTATGTGGACGGGAAATTATCCGATGTTTTTCAGAATATCAAGTTCGAAGGAGTTGGTGTAAATCCGAAACGTCAGGAAAAATCGCATATTCATCAAGTTCAGTTTTCTCAGGATCATCAGTATGTTTTAGCAACTGATCTTGGATTAGACAAAATTTACGTTTTCAAATATCATAAAACAGGCGATCAGGTTTTAGAAAAAGTGAGCGAATTTGATGCTAAAAAAGGTTCAGGACCAAGACATATTGCCTTTGATAAAACAGGAAAATTGATTTATCTCGTTCAGGAATTGAGCGGTGATTTATCTGTTTTAAGTTTTAATAATGGAAAAATTGAATTAATCCAAGAAGAAACTCTCTTGTCCAGAAAAGTAAGGTTTAATTTCCGTGCTGCCGACATTCATCTTTCTAATAATGAGAAATTCGTTTACGTTACCAACCGTGATGATGCCGATGACATCACAGTTTTTAAACGGAAAAAAGATGGAACAGTCAAAAAAATACAACAAACCAAAACTATTGGCAGAAATCCAAGAAACTTCACAATCAGCCCGAATAATAAATTGGTTTTGATTGCGAATCAGGATACGAACCGAATCAATATTTTCACGCGTGATTTAAAAAGCGGATTGCTTACAGCTACCGGAAAATCCATTCCTGTCTGCAGTCCTGTGAATGTCATATTTTATGAAAAAGGTAAATAATTTTTTCGTCAAACAATATTTAAAAAAAATAACAGTTATTAATAGTTAATGCTAGATGAAATCGATGCTTGATAAAAAATTTATTCTCTCTTTTTTCCTGATCTTTGTTACCGGTTTGCTTTTTTCGCAGACTGATAAAGAAAACGAGATTGAAAACGTCGTCATTCAGGGCGTAAAAAAGTACAAAAACAAAAAAGAGAATCCTGCATACGCTATTATGCGTGAGGTCTGGAAAAAGAAAAAATCCAACGGATTACTTCTCCATAAAGATTACAAATACAAAACTTACGAAAAAATAGATTTCCGTCTGGATAATATCGACAGCGCTTTTACAAAAAAAAGAGCTTTCAAAGGAATGGATTCTATCATTTTCAAATACAATGATTCCTCCGAAATAGCCGGCAAAGCTGTTTTACCGATTTTCATCACCGAAAGTATTTTCGAAACTTACGGAAAGAATGATCCGAAGAAAGAACGTAAGGATTTGATGGCAACCAGACTTTCCGGACTGAAGAACAATCAGATTGTTTCCAAAACAATCCAGAACATGTACAAGGATATCAATATTTATGATAATACAATCAATTATCTGAATATCGGTTTTGTAAGTCCTGTTTCTACAGATGGTTTCGGGGTTTTTGATTATAATATTACGGATACAATTGAGGTCAATACCGTAAAAAGCTACGAGATCAGATTCACACCAAAAAATCCTGAAGCATTAGCCTTAAAAGGCAGACTTTATATTTCTATGGACAAGTACAATGTGATGAAAGTGGAAATGGAAACGAATAAAAAGATTAATATCAATTTCGTAAAAAGCATTTCTACGGATCTGGAATTTGATAATCCGGACGATTCAACCTTCATCCCAACAAGGAATGAGACTACGCTTCATCTTGTAACCAATGACAGAGAAAAAGCAAAATCTATTACAGCAAGACGAGTCGCTAATTATTCTGATTATGAATTTGATAAAGGAATTACAGACGAATTTCTGAATAAGATCGTCATTCCGGAGGACGAAATGGTTGCTAAAGACGAAGCTTACTGGCACACCAACAGAACCGAAGCACTTACCGAAAGCGACCAGAATATCTACAAAATGTACGATGAATTAGCGGACAATCCTAAATACAAAAAGATCGTAAAAATTGTAGAAATTGGAAATACAGGCTATTTTTCTATTGGTAACGGTCTGGAAATAGGAAATATTTTCCAGTCATTTGGTTATAATGACATCGAAGGTGTGAGGCTGAGAACTGGTTTTAGAACATATCGAGGAAAACATGATATGTGGCGAATCCAGGCTTATACAGCTTACGGTTTCCGTGATCAGAAATGGAAATTTGGTGGTGAAGCAAAATACATGTTCAATAAGGAAAACCGATTTATGATCGGTGCAGGATACAGAAAAGATGTTTTACAACTTGGAGTTCAGCTGACGACAGATGAAGGAATTATGACACGGTCTTTTGCCTCTTCTTCGGTTCTTAACAGCGGCGAAACAACATCAATGAGTTCAGTAAATCAAACCAATGTTTTCACAAGCATCGAGCCTTGGAAAAACTTCCAGATAAGATTGGATGCAACCACTCAAAATATAAAATCTGCAGATTCTAATCTCTTTAATATCAATTATTACAGACAAGGTGTTTTAAGAACAGATTTGAATGACACCAGATTTACAGCAACAATTATAGCAAGGCCTGGAATTAAATTCTCAACTTATGGCGTAGACCGTTACGAAATGACGGCTTTAGCAACAAATCCGTCAATTATTTTAAAATATACCAAAGGTGTAGGTGGCGTTTTCAATTCTGATTTCAATTATAACAAATTACAATTCTATTATTATCAGCCTTTTATCTTGGGGAATTGGGGCCGTTTGTTTACCAATGTAGAAGTTGGTAAAAACTTTGACTCTCTCCCACTCGCTTTACAAAATGTAATGCCTGCCAACCAGTCTTACGGTTTGGTAAGAGGTGTTTTTTCTTTGATGAATTATTATGAATTCGTTGCAGATGCTTATGCAGTAATGTTTTTGGAACATCATTTCAATGGGAAAATTCTTTCTCAAATTCCATTAATTAAAAAATTAAAACTGCGTGAAGTTGCCTTTTTCCGTTCAGGTATTGGAAGTCTGAAACAAGGGACAATCAATATGAATGCTGGAAATCTAACCCTCAGCGCTCCGGAAAAACCTTATTACGAATATGGTTTCGGGATCGAGAATATAGGTTGGGGGAATTTCAGATTATTGAGACTTGATTTCAACTGGCGTGGAAATTATTTGAATCATAACACGAACGCGACCTCTGAAGTCAGAAAATTTGGGGTTCAGTTTGGTTTCCAGATGAATTTTTAAGAAATTTGTGACAGCTGATTACAAATCAAAGTCTGTGACAAAAATCTTTTAAATCCCTCTTCAATGAATCTCCAAAAAATCACTTTATTTCTAAGTTTTTTAATCTTTACAAATCTTTATTCACAGAGAGAATTCGTATTCTTCGGTTCTTACAATTGGGATAAAGATTCAGAAGCGGTTTATGTCTATGAACTCGATACAGAATCAGGAAAATTGACCAAAGTTACTTCTTCGTCTGATGTGATTAATCCGGGATATATTACTGTTTCCAATGACGGAAAATATGTTTATGCATCATCAGACGCCAAAACACCGAATGATGGAAGTGTAAGTTCTTTCGCTTTTGATGCTGATAAAAAATCGCTGACTTTCCTCAATCAACAAAAAACCGGTGGTGAAAATCCGGTTTATGTGAATGTTGATAAAAGTGGAAAATGGTTAATTAATGCAACGTACAACTTAGCAACTCTTTCCGTTTTTCCTCTTCTTGAAAATGGAAAAATCGATTCGATAGCTCAACATTTTGAATTTGTGGAAGGAAGTGGCGTTGATCCGAAAAGACAGGAAAAAGCACACACGCATTCTGCAGTTTTTTCACCCGATTACAAGACTTTGCTCGTTGCGGATTTGGGCGCTGATAAAATTCTGCAATATCCATTTGATGCCAATCTGAAACAACCTTTGATAGGCAGTCAAAGTACATTCATCAACACAAATCCCGGTAGCGGACCAAGACATATCATTTTCAGTAAAGATGGAAAATTGGCCTACTCGATCGAGGAATTGGCTGGAATGATTTCGGTTTACGATTTCTCGGAAAACAAATTGAAAGAAATCCAGAGAATCGCGACGCACTCAGACAAAATCAAGGAAGGATTTGAAAGTTCCGATATTCATATTTCGCCGGACGGAAAGTTCCTTTACGCCAGCAACAGAGGAAAAGAAAACAATATTGCAATCTTTAAAATTAAAGA
>Ga0157370_10002571_pt1 | contig 21783 bp, 13 predicted proteins | sample C35metaG_FD_113463 | JGI IMG/M metagenome (GOLD analysis project Ga0157370, IMG submission 113463) | Corn rhizosphere microbial communities from Kellogg Biological Station, Michigan, USA - C3-5 metaG | ecosystem: Host-associated > Plants > Roots > Rhizosphere > Soil | place: USA: Michigan...
CTGCTACGTCAACCGCAACCAGATCGGCGCGGTGGTCGGCGTGCAGCCGTTCGGCGGCGAGAACCTGTCCGGCACCGGCCCCAAGGCCGGCGGCCCGCACTACCTGCTGCGCTTCGCCGGCGAGCGCACGCTCACCATCAACACCACGGCGGCCGGTGGCAACGCGTCGCTGCTGACGATCGGCGAATAACTTCCCGCGGCGGATCGCTTGCGCGCTGCACAAGCGATCCGCCGGCCATGCGTGATAAAAAGTCGGGGTCGCCGGCTCGCGCCGGCCCGCACCTGCGCCGGAGCAACCACACCATGGCACGTCCTGCAGCACGCGTTCGCCTCGATGATCCCGTGCCGGCGAACGACGACCCGCGTTTTACCGCCGCCGAGTTTCCCCCGAACAAGCTGTTGTACCTGGCCCAGCTGGCCGACGCCCGCGGCATCGACAGCCGTTCCTGGTTCGCCGGCCTGGCGCTCACCCGACAGCAGATCGCCGACCCTGCCCTGCGTGTTTCGTATCGCCAGGCCAGTACGTTCGTGCGCCGCGCGCTGCAGGCGCTGCACGTGCCCGACGCCGGCCTGTTGATCGGCCGCGAAGGCACCATCGGCGGCTTCGGCCTGCTTGGCCTGGCGATGATGACCTCGCGCACCCTTGGCGAGGCGATGATGGCCGGGATTGCCCATCACAAGATCTGCGGCTGCCTGCTCGAACTGAATTTCGAGGCGTTGAGCGAGCGCGAAGTGGCCCTGGTTGCACAGCCGCGCTTCGGCGACCACGAGCTGCTGCCGTTCTTTTGCGAGGAACTGTTCGCCAGTTGCCTGATGATTGCCCGCGAGCTGGTCGGCGATGCGTTGCAGCCGCTGCGCATCGAGCTGGCCTACCCGCGGCCGGCCTATGCCGACGAGTACACCGCCCTGTTCGGCTGCGAGCTGCGCTTCGATGCGCCCCAGTGCCGCCTGCTGATCGATACCCGATGGCTGGGCCAGCCGCTGCCCGGCTACAACCCGCTGACCGCAAGACAGGCGCTTACGCTGTGTGCGCAGCAAATGACGCCCGAGGGCGGCGAACCGCACCAGGAAATCGTCGCCGCGGTGGAGCGCCTGCTGCGCAGCCGGCTCGCCCAGCAGCCCAAACTCAACGACGTCGCGCGCACGCTCAACCTCAGCGAGCGTTCACTGCGGCGCAAGCTGGCCGAAAGCGGACGGATCTTCCGCGAGATCCACGATCGGGTGCGCGCCGAACGCGCCCTGCAACTGCTGCAGGCCGGCACCCTGAGCGTGGCCGACGTGGGCAGTGCGGTCGGCTTCAACGACCCGCGCGAATTCCGCCGCGCGTTCAAACGCTGGACCGGAATGCCGCCGCAGGACGCTCGACGCTCCGCCGCCTGAACAAACTGGCCGACTTGCCCCCCATGGATTGGCCGATTTACCCTCCCCTTGCAAGCCTTGATGGGCGAGAGTCGACCCCATCGCACCATTGACCTTACCGGGGGGAATCCAACCATGCGCAAACTGCTCATCAGCCTGGCGATCGGCGCGGCCCTGGCCGGCTGCGGCAAGCACGAGGCCCCAGCGCAGAATACCGCCGATGCCAGTTTCGAGGCGAAGCTGCAGGAACAGCTGCTGGACGCCAAGCCCGGCAGCGTGATCGACATCCCCGCCGGCCACTACACGCTCAAGCGCGGCCTCAGCCTGCGCACCGACGGCGTCACCATCCGTGGCGCCGGCATGGACAAGACCGTACTGTCGTTCAAGGGGCAGGTGGTGGGGCCTGAAGGCCTGCTGGTCAACGCCAGCGACTTCACCATCGAGAACCTGGCGATCGAGGACACCAAGGGCGATGCGCTGAAGATCAACCAGGGCAGGAACATCACCATCCACGGCGTGCGCATCGAGTGGACCGACGGCCCGAAGACCACCAACGGCGCCTACGGCCTGTATCCGGTGAAGACGCAGAACGTGCTGATCGAGGACTCGGTGGTGATCGGCGCCTCCGACGCCGGCATCTACGTCGGCCAGTCGCACAACATCATCGTGCGGCGCAACCGCGCCGAGAACAACGTGGCCGGCATCGAGGTCGAGAACTCGGTCAATGCCGATGTCTACGAGAACACCGCGACGAAGAACACCGGCGGCATCCTGGTCTTCAACATGCCCAACCTGTCGCTGCACGGCGAAGCGACCCGCGTGTTCAGGAACAAGGTGTTCGCCAACGACACCGACAACTTCGCCGCCAAGGGCGCGGCGGTCGCCAGCGTGCCGGCGGGCTCGGGCGTGGTGGTGAACTCCAACGACAAAGTGGAGATCTTCGACAACGACATCGCCGACAACAAGACCGCGAACATCATCATCGCCAGCTACTTCTCCACCAACTACTACAACACCCGCGGCGTGGCCGCCGACTACAACCCGTATCCGAAGGGCATCTTCGTCTACGGCAACCGCCTCAAGGGCGGCGGCGACTCGCCCGACGGACTCAAGCTGAAAACGCTCAAGACCGCGATGTATGGCCTCACCGGCAGCTTCCCGGATGTGCTGTGGGACGGCTATGTCGATCCCAGGGATCTGGTCGACGGCCTGCCGCCGGCAGCCGATCGCATCTGCATCCGGGACGTCAACGGCGTACTCAGCGCGGACGGTCCGCACGACTACAAGAATCCGAGCAAGGACATGAAGCCGTTCGAGTGCACGCTGCCCAAACTGCCGCCGGTGGTGCTGAATCCCGAGCCGAAGGTTTGAGGTCGATCGACGTGCAGAAAGTGTTGGTGAAATTCGTCCTGCCCATGCTTGTCCTGCTGTCGCTGGCCGCCTGCCAGCGCGGCATGTCGCCCGTAGCCTTCCATGCCGACGGAAGGCCGCCGAAGCTCAGCGACTGGCATGTGGTCGAAGTGCACGACGGCAAGCTGGAACTCAACCAGGGCGTGGTGCCGTACGACCTGAACACGCCGCTGTTCACCGACTACGCGCACAAGCTGCGCACGATCTGGATGCCCAAGGGCACCAGCGCGAAATACGAACCGGTCGACACGCTGGACTTCCCGGTCGGCACGGTGATCAGCAAGACGTTCTATTACCCGCGCGCAGCCGACGGCAAGTTCGGCGACGTCATGCGCAACGACGACTATACGCGCGACTTCGCCGGCCAGGGGCTCGACCTGGCCCATGTGCACCTGATCGAGACGCGCATCCTGGTCCATCGCAAGGATGGCTGGGCGGCGATCCCCTACGTGTGGAACGACGCCCAGACCGAAGCCACCCTGGCCCGCACCGGCGCGGTGCTGCCGCTGACCCTGGTCACGACCACCGCCGAGGCCGGCGTGCCCGCACGCGAGGATTTCAACTACGTGGTTCCCGACGAAAGCCAGTGCGCCAGCTGCCACGCGCAGGACTGGATCGACCGCAAGGTGCATCCGATCGGGCCGAAGGCGCGACACATCAACAAGGATTACCTGTACGCCGACGGCGAGCACAACCAGCTGGAACACCTGGCCGAGGTGGGTTACCTCAGCGGCCTGCCGGCGCTGGACAAGGTGGCGCGCGATGCGAACTGGGCCGATCCGAAGGCGCCGCTGGATGCGCGCGCGCGCGCCTACCTCGACATCAACTGCGGCCATTGCCACAACCCCAACGGTGCGGCCAACACTACCGGCCTGTCGCTGATCTACGGCACCGCGGAAGACCACCACCTGGGTATCTGCAAACCGCCGACCGCCGCCGGCCAGGGCACCGGCGACCACTTCTTCGACATCGTGCCGGGCAAGCCGGACGACTCGATCATCCCGTTCCGGCTGTCCTCGACCGAACCGGGCACGATGATGCCGGAGATCGGGCGCAGCACCATGCACCACGAAGGCGTGGCGCTGATCAAGGCATGGATCGCGGCGCTGCCGGGAACCTGCGTCGTACTGCACTGAACCACCGACAACGAGAGCCGCGAGCACGCGCGTCGCGACCATTCCATGCACCGGGGAGCACGGCATGACCATGAACCAACGTCCACTGACCACAGCCTTGCGTCGATTGCTGTTCGGCGGCACCGCCTTGCTGCTGATCGGCGTGCCGACGGCCTTCGCCGCCGAGCCGGCGGTACAGGATGCCGCCGCCGGCAGTACGGCCGCCGCGCCGGACAAGGCCGACACGAGCAAGCCCGCGACCAAGGCCACGCAACTGGGCACGGTCATCGTGACCGCACAGAGCCGCTCGCAGGAGATGCAGTCGGTGCCGATCCCGCTGCAGATCATCACCGCGAAGCAGGTGCAGACGCTGGCTGCCACCGACATCAGCAAGATGGACATCTTCGTGCCCGGGCTGTCGGTCGGCGCCGAGCAGCCGACCCAGCCCTCGTATGAACTGCGCGGCATCGGTGGCAGCGGGTTCGGTGCCGGCACGGAATCCGCAGTCGGTGTCTATGTCGACGGCGTCTACGCCGCACGCACCGGCGGCGCGCTGCTGGCATTCAACGACATCGCGCGGATCGAGGTGCTGAAAGGTCCGCAAGGCACCCTGTTCGGTCGCAATTCCGCCGGTGGCGCGATATCCATCGTCACCAACGAACCGAGCGACAAACTCGAAGCCAAGGGCACGATTCGCTACGGCAATTACGGCGAGCGCTACGGCGACGGGCTGGTGAACATCCCGTTGAACAAGGACATGGCACTGCGCGTGAGCGTGCTGGACAACCAGAGCGACGGCTGGGTCAAGGACGCCGCCACGGGCAGACACTACGGCGGCAACGACGACTGGGGCACGCGTGCCGTGTATCGCTGGAACGTCGCGCCGGATACGCGCGTGCTGCTGTCATGGGACCACGAGCAACTCAAGCAGGCGCCCCATCCCTCATTCGGGCTGATTCCGCTGTCGAGCTACACGCAGCTCCCGGCACCGCTGAACGGCATGGCGATACCGCCATACCCCGTCGATCCGGCGACCTACCTCAACCCCTTGCATGCGCCGCTGTACAACGACGCCGTCGGCGGGGCCGAAACGCGCCGTTTCGACGGCGCCACCCTGACCGTCGACCACACCTTCGGCTGGGGCGGCTTCACCTCCACCACGGCGTGGCGCAACTTCGACACGTTCAACCTGGGCGACTACGACGGCACCAACAACTACAGCACCTATCTCGACACCGCCAACATCGAGCACAGCAACAGCTGGTACCAGGAGTTCAAGCTGTCCGGCAACACCGACCTGATCGACTGGGTCGCCGGCACCAGTTTCTACCTGGAGAAGTCGCACCAGACCAGCCGGGTCGACGTCAACACCAACTCCGTGACCACGCTGGTTCTCAACAATTTCGCCAGCCAGTTTGGCTGGCCACTGGTCGACAGCCTGATTCCAACCATGCCGGCATTGGCCAACCTGCTCGGCAACCCCTGGAGCGAGCAGGTCGACAACGGCCAGACCATCACCTCGTACGCAGCCTTCGGCGACGTGATCTGGCACCTCAGCGACAAGCTCAACCTCACCACCGGCGTGCGTTTCACCTTCGACCAGAAACAATACAGCTGGTTGATCCCGCCACGCTACGCACCCCAGCTCGACGCCATCCTGGCCGCCTTGCCACCGTCAGGCAACCCCATTTTCGACGGTCTCGTGCTGCCTGCGTACGAGCAAAACCTGATCTTCACTCCCGACACCGCCGGTCCGATCGGGGTGCTTACGCAAAGGCGCAGCAGCTGGCGCAACGCCAGCCCGCGCGTGGTGCTGGACTACCACTTCACCCCGAACGTGATGGCCTACGGTTCCGTGACCAGGGGCTACCAGGCCGGCGGCTTCAACTTCCAGCAGGTCGGCGGAACCTACGCGCCGGAACACGTGACCAACTACGAAGGTGGCGTCAAGACGGTGTTTCCGGATCAACGCCTGTTGTTCAACGTGACCGGGTACTACTACACCTACGACAACCTGCAGGGGCTGTCGCTGCAGCCGGCACCCGCGGGCAGCAATGGCGTGCCGAAATACGTGATCACCACCAGTGACCAGCATGCCCATGGACTGGAGGCCGAACTGCAGTGGATACCGCTTGACGGTCTGCAGTTGGGCCTGAATGGTGCCTACATCGATTCCACCTACACGCATTACATCTCCACCGACGGCAAGAATGTGTCCGGCCAGGCGACCGGTACCCCGTTCTTCTCCGGTGCCGCGACCCTCGGCTATACCGTGCCGGATGTATTCAGCGGCAGCCTGGTCTACAACGCCGCCTACGGCTTTCGCGGCAAGTCGCGCTGCAACGCCGGTTCGGGATTCCAGGGCACCTGCCAGGTCAGTCCCAATTTCCCCGTCGGCACCTCGCGGCAGAGCGTCGACATGCGGCTGGACTGGAATGCACCGGGCGACCACTGGGGCGTCGGCGTGTTTGTCACCAACCTGCTCGACAAGCGCTATGTCACCGGCGTCGACAACACGGCGAATCCACTCGGCTCGGCGTACGCGGGCATCACGCCGCCGCGCATGTGGGGCGTCGAGTTGCGCGCGAAGCTCTGACACCGACCGTGATCGGGCGGGCCGCCACGCGGCCCGTCCTCACGCGCACTTCTGCAGCATGCGCGCATGCTGCAACTCTTTTGACGAGTGGCCCCGATGAATGATTCCGCCGCCGACCTGAGCCAACGCCTGCTCCAGATGCGCGCCGCGCAACGGTCCAGTCCGATGCCGGACTGGACCACGCGTGCCCACCGGCTGCGCCGGCTGGAAAAAATGTTGCTCGAACAGCGCGAGGCGTTCGCCGCCGCGATCAACGCCGATTTCGGCTGCCGCCCGCGCGAAGAGACCGACCTGCTGGAGATCTACCCCAGCCTGTCGGCGATCCGTCACACCCTGTCGAAGGGCCGGCGCTGGATGAAGACGCGGCGCCGGCTGGCCGACCTGCTGTTCCTGCCGGCACGCACCGAGATGCGGCCGCAGCCGCGCGGCGTGGTCGGCATCATCGTGCCGTGGAATTACCCGCTGTACCTGGCGGTCGGCCCCCTGGTCGATGCGCTCGGCGCCGGCAATCGCGCCATGCTGAAAATGAGCGAGTTCACGCCGCGCTTCTCGGCCCTGTTTGCCGAGCAGGTGGCGCGCCATTTCAAGCCCGATGAAGTGACCGTGGTCACCGGCGACGCCGACGTGGGGCAGGCCTTCTCGGCGCTGCCGTTCGACCACCTGCTGTTCACCGGCTCCACCGCGGTCGGTCACCACGTGATGCGCGCCGCCGCCGCCAACCTCACCCCGGTGACGCTGGAACTGGGCGGCAAGTCGCCGGCCATCGTCGGCCCGGGCGCGCGCTTCGACCATGCGGTGGAACGCATCATGTTCGGCAAGCTGGTCAATGCCGGGCAGACCTGCATCGCGCCCGATTACGTGCTGCTGCCGCGCGCCCGCGTGGCTGAATTCATCGACGCGGCCAGTCGCACGGTGGCGCGGATGTATCCGCAGCTCGCGCAGGGCGGGCAATATTCGAGCATCGTCTCCGATCGCCAGTATCAGCGCCTGGTCGGCCTGCGTGATGGTGCCGTGGCTGCCGGCGCCAGCGTGCACCCGCTCAGCGCCAGCAGCGAGGATGCCTCGCGTCGGCTGCTGCCGCCGCAGTTGCTCGGCAACGTCACCGACGCGATGGCGGTGATGCGCGAGGAGATCTTCGGCCCGCTGCTGCCGCTGCTGCCCTACGACACGCTGGACGAGGCGATTGCCTACGTCGCCGCCCACCCGCATCCGCTGGCGCTGTACCTGTTCGAGCAGGACGCGGGACGCATCGAGAAGGTGCTCAGCGACACCCATGCCGGCGGAGTCAGCGTCAACGACACGATCTATCACGTCGCGCAGCACAACCTGCCGTTCGGCGGTGTCGGCAACTCCGGTACCGGCGGTTATCATGGCGAGGCCGGCTTCCGCACGTTCTCGCACATCAAGCCGGTGTTCCGCCAGGCGCGCGTGAACGGCGCCGGCATGCTCAACCCGCCGTATGGTTCGCGCTTCAGGCGCATGCTCGAGCTGATGTTGAAGCGCGGTTGAACTGACGGCCCGAAATGGGCGCGGCAACGCCGCGCTGCTGCTACGCTCGCGGATGCTGCGGACCCCGCCCGCCCGCCCATCGGTGCCGCGATGCCATGCCATGTCTACGCCAGCCTGCGCAAACCCGACAGCTACCTGTGGCTGGCGCGGCGCGACGGCTTCGAGGTCGTGCCCGAATCGCTGCTGCTGATGCTGGGCGAACTGCGTTTCGTGATGGAGGTGCAACTGGATGCCTCACGCAAGCTGCCGGTCGAGGACGCCGCCCAGGTGCTCGATCATCTGCGCAGCCAGGGTTGGCACCTGCAGCTGCCGCCACAGGAAACCCTGGCGGCCGCGAACCACCCGGCCTACACCCATGCACGTGAGGAAGACCGCGACGAATGAGTCGCGCCTGCATCGATGCCCGCGACAGGCAGGCTGTCGTCGAAGTTAACACTTGGTTACCGTCTGCCCGTCCAACGATTTCTATACTGTCGCCATGACCCAGCCCAAATCCCGCCGCCGCCCTCCCTTCCTGCTCGCACTGGTCTGGTTCATTCCCGGCCTGCTGGCCGTCGCCGCGGCCGGGCTAGCGACCCATCCGCTGACCCTGATTCCGCTGCTGCTGGCCAACTCGCTGACCATGGCGGCGATCTGCCACGCGATCGGTTTCGATCCCGAACCGCGCTTCACCCGCACCGTGCTGCGCCGTGGCGCCGCCCACCTGGTGATGTTCACCGGCTACACCGTGCTGGTGTTCGTGCTGGTGGCGTGGCCGATGCTGCAACTGAGCCATGCGCCCACCCTCAGTGCCGCCCTGCTGCTGGCCGCGGCGCTGGTGCTCGCGCTGGTGGTCTTGTGGCGGCTGTGGCCGGCGTTCGGGCTGGTGTTCGTGTGGGACGACGCGTATCCCCCGCAGCGCGATGGTTCGTGGATCTTCACCGCGACGCTGCGCAGCATGGCGTTCGGCCGGCACCTGTCGCGCGAAGAGCGCTTCTTCAGCCATTTCCTGCCGGCGGCCCTGTGCCTGCTGGCGCTCGCCTTCGGTGCGATCGCGTTGACCGGCCTGGTCGGCATGCTGCCAAGTGAAATGCGCATCGCGGCGCTGGCGATTTACGCCGTGGTCGTGCTGCCGCTGGCCTGCCTGGCGATCGCCAATCGCACCCTGCGGGCCCTGTTGTGCGAGCGTCACCAACCGCGCCGGCGGACCGACGCGAACCCCGCCGCCGTCGACGCGCCCCGCCCCGTGTTGACCGAGCAGGAGCGGCTCGCCGGCACCGCCGAACAGGGCGCGGCGCTGCTGGCCGCCACCCGCGACGGCGACATCGAGCGGGCGCTGGCGCTGCTCGAAGTCGGTGCCGATCCCGGCACCGCGCCGGCGCCGGACGATCGCGATCAACGCCCGGTGCTGATGCTCGCCGCGCTGCTTCCCGACACCCGCTTGCTGCGTGCGCTGATCGCCAAGGGCGCCGACGTGAACCGGGCCAGCGGCGGCATCACGCCCCTGCTCGCCGCCACCCGCGACAGCTGGCATGGCCGCGCCGAGGCGGTGCTGACCCTGCTCGCCAACGGTGCCGATGCGCTGGTCACCGATGCCGACGGCAACACGGCGCTGCACGGCGCCGTGCTCAGCGCCGACGCCGGCGTGGCCGCGATGCTGCTCGACGCCGCCGCACCGATCGACGCACTGAACCAGGCCGGCCTGAGCCCGCTGGCCACCGCCTGCCGCGCCGCCAACTGGACGCTGGCGAAGTTCCTGCTCGAACGCGGCGCCAAAGCCTGCCCGCCTGGTGGCGAGCCGGCCCTGGTCGCGGCCGCCGCGATTGCCGACGACGACCCCAGCGGAGTCAGACTGCTGCTCAAGCATCGCGCCGCGGTGAACGCCGTGGACGCGCGCAAGCGGCACGCCCTGCTCGGCGCCGCCACCGAAGGCCACGAGCAGATCGCGCGCGTCCTGTGCGAGGCCGGCGCCGATGTCAACCTGGCCGACCAGCACGGCAGCACGGCACTGATGGAAGCCGCACGCGCCGGCGCCAGCGGCATCGTGCAGCGGCTCGCCGAGGCGAAAACCAATGCCCTTGCCCGCGACCAGCACGGTCGCGACGCGTTGATGCTGGCCTGTCAGTCGCCGCACGCCGACGGCGCCACCGTCAGCGCGCTGCTCGCGCTGGGCGCCGAGCCGAAAGCGCCCGGCAACGACGGCCGCAGCGCGCTCGACCACGCCACCGCCGCCGGCCGCTGGGACCTGGTTGCCCTGCTCGATCCGGATACGGCGCTGCCGACCAATCTCAGCCACGACCTGCTCGGCGATGGTGCCGACACCCCGGAGCACCTGCTCGACGCATTGCGCTTCGGCCACTGGGCGATCGTTTCCGCCTTCGCCGAACGCGTGCAGGCGTGGCCCCAGGCGCAACTGGCCCGGCTTTACCTGGACCTGGCCGCGCCCGGTCTCGGCGCAGCCCGCCGCTGGCTGCTCGACCATGGCCTGGACGCCGAAGCGCGCCTGGATGTACCGCGCGTGGATGACGCCGAGACGGGCGAAGCAGCGGTATTGCCGCCACCGGGCCGCCGTTTGTTCGACGCACTGCTGCAGCAATTGCCGGATGCCACCGAAGCGGTCGACGACCTGTTGCAGGCCGGCGCCAGCCCGGCCGGCGCCGGCCTGCTGGCGCTGGCACTCGTGCAACTGGGTGGCGCGGCGCAGGCTGCCGCGTTGCCCCTGAGCCTGCTCGCGCGCGGCGCCGATCCATTCGGCCCGGATGCACGCGAACGCACGCCGCTGCACCTGGCTGCCACGCACGCGCAGGGCGAGCTGCTGCGCGCGCTGCTGGCCCTGGGCTGCGATCCGAATACGCGCGACTGCGATCAGCGCACGCCACTGTTCGCCGCACTCGAACACGGCGCCACCGCGTTGCCGCTGGTACGCCACCTGATTGCCCACGGCGCCGATCCCGAAGCCGCCGACACCCACGGCGAGACCCCGCTGGGGCTGGCGCTGGAGCATCCCGTACTGGAGCGCTGGCTGGACTGGCGCGACTGGCCGCTGCCGCATCGTCCGCTGCGCGCCGAGGACCTGCCGGCTGCCGCCGCAACCGGCGCCCTGGGTGCCGTGCAGCGCCTGCTTGAACTCGGCTTCGCGGTCGACACCCGCGACGAGCAGGGTGCCACGGCGCTGTTGCGCGCCAGCGGCGCCGGTCATCGCGAGGTGGCGGCCTGCCTGCTCGAAGCGGGCGCCGATCCGGCACTCCCGGCACACAGCGGTGTCACCGCGCTGGTCGCGGCCGTGACGGCGCGGCGTGAGGCGTTGGTGGCGTTGTTGCTGCAACATGGTGTCGCCGTCGATCAGCGCCTGCCCAGCGAAGCCACCGCGCTGATGGTCGCCGCCGCGCTCGGTTACCCGGACATCGCCGAACAGCTGCTGGAGGCCGGTGCCGACGTCAAGGCGGTCGATGCCGCCGGACGCGGCGCGCTGCATGCCGGCGCGCAATTCGGCTTCGAGCACAACGACAGCCTGCGCGCCCGCCGCCTGTTCGACAGCCTGCTCAAGCGCGGCGCCGACATCAACCACGCCGATCGCGAGGGCAAGACACCGCTGCTGCTGCTGCTGGGTGCGCAGCTGCCGCCGGGCAGCGATGGCGACGCCACCCATCTCGGTGCGCTGGTGCCGCTGCTGCTGGAAGCCGGCGCCAGGGTCGAGCACGCCGACCAGCGTGGCGTGACCGCCCTGCACGCCTGCGCCATGCACGCGATGCTCGCGCCCGCCCGCGTGCTGCTGTCGCGCGGCGCCGATCGCCAGGCCACGGACGCGTTCGGCCGCAGCGCCTCCGACGTGGCGCGGCAACTCGGCTTCGTGGACATCGCGCATGAACTAGGCGGACGCAGCAGCCAGGCGATTCCCAGCGTGCGGCAGACCCTGCGCCAGCCGGCCCAGCCGGCCGACTGACAAGACCGCTCAGCTATTCGGGGCTGGCCGGTTCGCGCGATTCCCTGGCGCGCTCACGTTCGGCGCCCGGCTCCGCATCCGCCTCGAACAGGCGCTGCAGGTCGACCAGCGCGTCGCGGGTGGTCTGGATCAGCTTGGTCTCGTCGTCGTAGACCAGCGCCTGCTTCTGCAGCAGGTCCTCGTCGTAACGACGGAATCGATCGACGCGATCCACCGCCTGCTCATGCGACAGCCCCAGCGCCTCCAGCGTCTTGCGCGTCATCTTCAGGCTGGAGTGGAAGGTCTCGCGCACCGGGTCGTCGATGCCCAGATCCAGCAGGCGAAATACATGCTGGCGGTTGCGTGCGCGCGCCACGATCTTCAGGTGCGGATACTGCCGCTTGACCAGTCGCGCGGTGCGCAGATTCGCCTCCGGATCGTCGGTGGCCAACACAAACACCTCCGCCGTGGCGGCGTGTGCGGCGCGCAACAATTCCGGCCGACCCGGATCGCCGAAGAACAGGTTGCCCGTGCCGAAGCGCCGCGAGAAATCGACCTGTTCAGCCGAGTGTTCCAGCGCGACGAAGGAAATGCCCTGCGCGCGCAGGACACGCGCGATGATCTGCCCGACCCGGCCGAAGCCGGCGATGATCACCCGCGGCGGCGCGGTGTCGATCGTGTCGAACTCGCGCGCCGGCTTGCGCGGACGCACATTGAGTCCCCGAGCGGCCAGCACGACCAGCAGCGGGGTCAGCGCCATGCTCAGGGTGATCACCAGCACCAGCGCATCGCGCTGGCCGATGCTGATCAGCTGCTGCTCGGCAGCCAGCCGCAACACCACGAAGGCGAACTCGCCGCCACAGGCCAGCAGCACCACCAGGCGCAGGGTATCGGAGCGATTCAGCCGACCCAGCAGCCGGCCCAGCGGCCACAGCAGAAAACCCTTGAGCAAGAGCAGGGCCGCCACCAGCGCGAGGATCAGGCCCGGCCGATGCCACAACAGGGACAGATCCATCGACATGCCGACGCTGATGAAGAACAGCCCCAGCAGCAGCCCCTTGAACGGCTCGATGTTGGACTCGAGCTCGTGCCGGTATTCCGAATCGGCCAGCAGCATGCCGGCGAGGAACGCGCCCAGGGTGACCGAGACGCCGGCCAGTTCCATCAGCAGCGCCACGCCCATCACCACCAGCAGGGCGGTGGCGGTGAACACCTCGACCGAATCGGCCTTCGCCACGAACCGGAACACCGAGCGCAGCAGGTAGCGGCCACCGACCACCACGGCCAGGATCACGCCGACCGTGCGCAGCACGCCGAACAGGTCGACATGGGTGGCCGTGGAGACGGCCAGCAAGGGCACCGCGGCGATCAGCGGAATCGCCGCCACGTCCTGGAACAGCAGGATCGCGAATACCTGCCGCCCGTAAGCCGAACCCGCCTCCTTGCGCTCGGCCAGGATCTGCAGGCCGAACGCCGTCGATGACAGCGCCAGGCTGCCGCCGACGATCGCCGCGGCCTTGCCGGTCAGACCGAACAGGTAGTACGCCACCATCGCGATCGCCAGCATGCTGACCAGCACCTGCAGCAAGCCGGTGCCGAACACCGAGCGCCGCATCACCCACAGGCGCTGCGGCGACAGCTCCAGCCCGATCACGAACAACATCAGCACCACGCCGAACTCGGAGATCGTCGCGACCCCCTCGGTATCGTGGACCAGGCCCAGCAACTGCGGCCCGATCACCACCCCGGCCAGCAGGTAGCCCAGCACGGCGCCGAGACGAAAGCGCTTGGTCAACGGCACCATGATCACCGTGGCCAGCAGGAACACCACCGCGGTCTGCAACAAATGATGGCTGTCCACGTGTGCGCCACTCCGGTCGGGGGAGGTTCGATTATTCCATGCGCTCCGTGTCCGTGCGGGCCGCGCAGATGACGCAACACCGGACCGGCCTGTCCGTGCCTTGAAGGGCGCCCATGAAAAACGGGCCGGCATGATGCCGACCCGTTTCGTGTTTCATGCCGCCATGACGCCCTACTTTTTCGGTGCGTCCTTCAGTCCGCGGTTGATCAGCATCGGCTCGATGCCCGGATCCTGGCCGCGCCAGTCCTTGTACAGCTTCGACAGTTCTTCGGTGTTGCCACGCGACAGCACCATCGCACGGAAACGATCGCCATTGGCGCGGGTCAGGCCGCCGTTTTCCTGGAAGTCGACGAAGGCATCGTCGGCCAGCATCTCGGTCCACAGGTAGGCGTAGTAGCCGGCGGCGTAGCCGTTGCCCCAGATGTGCTGGAAGTAGCTGGAGCGGTAACGCGGCGGCACGTAGCTAAGGTCCACCCCGTCCTTCTTCAGCGCGGCCGCCTCGAACGTGTCGGCATCCTGCAGCGGCGCAGCGGCGCCGAGCATGTGCCAGTTCATGTCGAGCAGCGCGGCGGAGACAAGCTCGGTCATGTCGTAGCCCTTGTTGAACATGCCGGCCTTCTTCATCTTGTCGACCAGCGGCTGCGGCATCGGCTTGCCGGTCTGGTAGTTCTTGGCGTAGTTCGCGAATACCTTGGGATTGGTCGCCCAGTGCTCGTTGAACTGCGACGGGAACTCGACGAAGTCGCGCGCGGTGTTGGTGCCGGACAAGGTCGGGTACTGCTCGTCGGCGAACATGCCGTGCAGCGCATGGCCGAACTCGTGGAACATGGTGATCACGTCGTCGAACGACAGCAGCGCCGGCTGGCCCGCGGCCGGCTTGGCGAAATTCGCCACGTTGTAGATCACCGGCTTGGTGCCGAGCAGCCTGGACTGGCCGACGAAGTTGTCCATCCAGGCGCCGCCGCCCTTGTTGTCGCGCTTGAAGTAATCGCAGTAGAACAGCGCCAGCGACTTGCCGTCCTTGTCGAACACCTCGAACACGCGCACGTCCGGCTGGTACACCGGGATGTCCTTGCGCTCCTTGAAGGTCAGGCCGTAGAGCTGGTTGGCGGCGTAGAACACGCCGTTCTTGAGCACGTTGTCCAGCTCGAAGTACGGCTTGATCTGGTTTTCATCCAGGTCGTACTTCGCCTTGCGCACCTGTTCGGCGTAGTAGTTCCAGTCCCACGGCTGCAGCTTGAAGACGGGCTGCTTGAGCGCCTTCTGGTCCTTGTCGATCTGCGCCTGGATGTCGGCCGCCTCGCGCCTGGCGCGCGCCACCGCGGCCGGCGCCAGCTTGTCCATGAAGTCCATCGCCGTGGCCGGTGCCTTGGCCATCTGGTCGTCGAGCTTCCACGCGGCGTAGTTCGGGTAGCCGAGCAGGGCGGCCTCCTGCGCGCGCAGCTGGGCCAACCGCTCGATCGTCTTGCGGGTGTCGTTGGCGTCGCCCTGTTCGGCGCGATTCCACGAAGCCTCGAACAACTGCTGGCGGGTGGCACGGTCGCTCAGATCCTGCAGCTCGGGCTGCTGGGTCGTGTTCTGCAAGGTCAGCACGTACTTGCCGTCTTCCTTGCGATCCTTGCCGGCCTGCAGCGCCGCGGCGAGCTCGGCCTCGGACAGCCCGGCCAGCTTGCTCTTGTCGCTGAACACCGGGGCGGCGGCCTTGGTCGCCGCCAGCAGCTTGTTGGTGAAGGCCGTGCTGAGGGTCGACGCCTCCTGGTTCATCGCCTTCAGCTTGGCCTTGTCCGCATCGGACAGCTTGGCGCCGGCATGCACGAAGTTCCGGTAGACCACCTCGACCAGCCGCGCCGATTCCGGATCGAGCTTGAGCGTGTCGCGCTGGTTGTAGACCGCCTCGACCCGCTGGAACAGCTTGTCGTTGAGGTAGATCGCATCCTGATGGGCGGCCAGCTTCGGCGCCTCGGTTTCCTGCACCTTCTGCAGCGCATCGTCGGTATTGGCGCCGGTCACCGCACCGAACACCATCATCACGCGAGTGAGCATGGCGCCGGATTTCTCCATCGCCACATAGGTGTTCTCGAACGTGGGCGGCTCGGGGTTGTCGGCGATCTGCCGGATCTCGGCCAGTTGCCGTTTCATGCCTTCCTCGATCGCCGGCTGGTAGTCCGCGTCGGTGATCTTGTCGAACGGCGGCGCCTGGAACGGCAGCGTGCTGGCCTCGAAGAACGGGTTGCTGGTCATGGCGGCGGGGGCTGCGGCAGTGCTGGCGGCCGCCACCGAGGCGGTGGTCGCGGGAGACTTGTTGGCGCCACTGGGCTGCTGCGAGCAGGCAGCAAGGGCGATGGTGGTGGCAATCACTAGCGAGCGGAGACGAAACATCGGGTTTCCCAGGTAGAGCGTCCGCGACGGGACAGGGTTGGTTGGCAGCCCCTGACTGTACCGATACCGCCGCCAGTTTCCAAACTGCCGCGGGATTGCGCGATCAGGCCGAGCGCATGTCGCGCAACTGCCACGACGATCCGATCAGCAGATACAGGCGATGGCGCACCACGTTCATCGGCAGGCTGGTGACGAGCTCCACATCGGTGCGCAGATCGGCGACGCTGGCAGTCACCTCGGCGGCCGGATCGGTGGCTCCGAGGCCGGCATCGACCGCATCGGGATCCGGCTGCGCCGCACGCCAGCGCTGGAACAGGTCATCGGTACGCAACGCCTGTTGCAAGGCGGCGGCAAAATCATTCGGGCCGGCACCGTCGTAACTGAAGCGACCGTCCGCGCCGCGCGCATGGGCGAGGTCGGCGACGGAGAGGTAGTAGCGATTGCGGGCCATGTTGCCTCCGGATGATGGGGTTGCGGTCGATCGTGCAACTGCGTGAACGCACGGCACGCGGCAGGACCGGTGCCCATCCACGCCACCGGCCGAGTCGACCGGATCGATGGCAGGACTGGCGATGACGCCTGAAAAAGCGTAATACAAGCTGCTCAACCGTCCGCGATGATAGAAGGGGCTACGCATGGCACGCGTGATTGCACGTCACTGGTTCATTCCCGCAGGCAGCGCCCTGTTCGCCGCGATGACTGCCTTGGGCGGCTGCTCCAAATCGCCGCCGACGCCAGCCGCGTCGGTTAGCACGGCCCCTGCCGCGACTCCATCCAGCGTGACAACGGCGACGCCGTCACCCGCCACCTCCGCCAGCGCACCGGTCGCCGCAGGCAGCGGTACCCGGCTGCTGCGCTTCCCCGATGTCTGCGGCGCCCGCGTGGTGTTCACCTATGCCGGCGACCTGTGGACCGCCTCGACCCAGGGCGGCACCGCCACCCGCCTGACTGCCGCGCCAGGCCTGGAAATGGCCGCACGCTACTCTCCCGATTGCAGCCGGATCGCCTTCACCGGGCAGTACGGCGGCGACAGCCAGGTCTACGTGGTTGCCGCCGATGGCGGCGTACCGACCCAGCTGACCTGGTACCCGGCGATGGGGCCGTTGGCGCAGCGCTGGGGTTTCGACAACCAGGTGTATGGCTGGACCCCGGATGGCAAATCCGTGTTGTTCCGTTCCTGGCGTGACTCGCGCGGCATTTCCGGTCCACGCGTGTTCACCGTGCCCGTGACCGGCGGGCTGCCGACCGCGCTGCCGATGCCCGAGTCGGGCACGGCGCGCTCCTCGCCGGACGGCAAGCAGGTGGTGTATTCGCCCAAGTTCCGTGATTTCCGCGACTGGGACCGCTACCAGGGCGGCTGGGCGCAGGACCTGTTCGTCTACGACTTCGCGGCGAAGACCGCGAAGAACATCACCAACGACCCGAATACCGACCGCGATCCGGTATGGATCGGCAAGGACATCTACTTCCTGTCCGACCGCGGCCCGCATCTCAATCTCTATCGCTACGACACCCGTGACGACAAGACCACGCAACTGACCAATTACGCCAGCGACGATGCGCGCTGGGCCAGTGGCGACCAGGCCGGGCAGATCGTGTACGAAGTCACCGGCGCGCTGCACATCTACGATACCCGCAACAACACCGACCGCGCGCTCGAGATCCATGTGCTGAGCGACCTCGTCGCCACCCGCGCCGCCGAGCGCAGCGTGCAGAAATACATCGAGGATTTCGCGCTCAGCAACAACGGCAAGCGCGCCGCGTTCACCGCGCGCGGCGACATTTTCAGCGTGCCGCTGGAGCACGGCATCAGCGTGGATCTCACGCATACCCCGGGCGTGCATGAGCGCGAAGTGGGCTGGTCGCGCGACGGCAAGCGCGTCGCCTACATTTCCGACCAGAGCGGCGAAGAGGAAGTGTGGGCACGGGACGCCGACGGCAGCAATCCTGTGATGCTGACCAAGGGCGTCATTGGCCGCCTTTACGGCACGACATGGTCGCCGGATGGCAAGAACATCGCCTTCGTGGACAGCGCCAACCGCATCCACGTCGTGGGCGCGGCGGCCGGCGCCGACGACAAGGTCATCGCGCAGGACCCGGGCAACATGCCGGGCGACTACACCTGGTCGCCCGGCGGGCACTACCTCGCCTACTCGCTCACCGACAAGGACACGCAGCAGCCGCGGCTGTATGTATATGACCTCGGCGCCGGCAAGGCGACCGAACTCGGGCGCGAATACTTCAATGCCCACGGTCCTGCGTTCTCGCCCGACGGCAGATATCTCTACTTCCTGGGCGATCGCGAGTGGTCGCCGCTGATGTCCGGCGTGGAGCTGGACTACGCCACCAACCGCAGCACCGAAATTCTCGCCTATGCCTTGCGCAAGGATGCAGGCAATCCGTTTGCACCGCGCGACGACAGCGCCACCGGCGACAGCGGCTCGCCACCGTACAGCGACAAGGACAAGGCCGAGACGAAGGCGGTGCCGGTCGCGCAGGTGGACGACCGCATCGACTTCGACGGCATCGACCAGCGCCTGATGCGCGCGCCGATCGAGCCGGACAACATCCGCTGGGTGGCGGTGACGCCGAAGGCGATCCTGTACGCCACCAGCGGCGCGCCGTATCTGGGCCGGGACAGCGCGATTCCGATGAAGATCGAGGCGTGGTCGTTCAAGCAGCGCAAGTCGAGCACCATCTACACGTACGGGAAACCCAGCGGCGATGCGGGTGGCGAAGGCGGCGGCGGTGCCGGCCCGCTGGCACTGTCCGGCGACGGCGGCACCCTGCTGGTCCACGACGGCAAGGACTACAAGGCGATCGACCTGGGCGCCGACAAACCCGCGCCGAAGGACGTCAAGCTGGACGGCCTGTTCATGCGGGTCGACCCCAAGGCCGAATACGCCGAGATCTTCAACGACGTGTGGCGCCGCTATCGCGACTATTTCTACGTCACCAACATGAACGGCTACGACTGGAACGCGATCCGCGCCAAGTACGAGCCGCTGCTGAAGGACGTCGGCGACCGCACCGACCTCAACTATGTGATGGGCGAGATGATCGCCGAGCTGTCCAACTCGCACACCTACGTCGCCGGGGGCGATCTCGACCTGCCCGAGAAGCCGCATGTCGGTCTGCTCGGCGCCGACTTCAAGCTGGATGCCGCAAGTGGCCGCTACCAGATCGCCAACGTGTTCCCCGGCGAAAACGACGAGTCGCGCTACCGCTCGCCGCTCACCGAGTTCGGCGTCGACGTCAAGGCGGGCGACTACATCCTCGCGATCAACGGCACGTCGCTGACCGCCGACGAAAACCCGTACCGGCTCCTGCGCGTCGCGCCGGGCCAGATGGTCCAGCTCACGGTCAACTCGCGGCCATCGACCGACGGCGCACGCACCGTGCTGGTCAGGCCGATCTCGAGCGAGATGTCGCTGCATTACTACGACTGGGTGCAGGCGAACCGCGCCTACGTCGCCAAGGCCAGCAACGGCACGATCGGTTACCTGCACATCCCGGACATGGGTGCCGACGGCGCGCGCGAGTTCATCAAGTGGTACTACCCGCAACTGCACAAGGCGGGATTGATCATCGACGTGCGCGACAACGGCGGCGGCTTCATGTCGCAGACCATGATCGAGCGGCTGTCGCGCAAGCTGCTGGCCTACAACTACCTGCGTGGCAGCAGCATCACCGGCACCTATCCGGCAGCCACCTATGTCGGCCATCTGGCGGCGCTGTCGAACGGCACCTCGGCCTCGGACGGCGACATTTTCTCGTACATGTTCAAGCAGGCGAAGCTGGGGCCGCTGATCGGCACCCGCACCTGGGGCGGCGTGATCGGCATCCACGGCCTGGGCCCGCTGATCGACGGCGGCGACGTGTTCGTGCCGACCTACGCGGGGATCGTCAGCCTCGACAGCAAGTACGTGGTTGAAGGCCACGGTGTCGAACCGGACATCGAGGTGAAGGAAAACGTGTCCGAACAACTGGCCGGCAGGGATCCGCAGCTGGACAAGGCGATCGAGGTGCTGGAGCAGGAGATCAAGGCGCACCCGGTGGTATTGCCGCCGCAACCGCCGGGCCTGGACAAGGCGCCACCGAGCATGCGCCCGCAGGGCGCCGGCACGCCCGCGCATTGATTCGCGTGCAGGCCGCCGTTTACCGCGGCGGCCTGCAGATGGCGGCAACGGCAGCCGCCAGGGCCGGCGTCGCTGCGGCATCTGCCGCGTGATCGAGCACACCCAGGCACGGCGTCGGCAACAGGCGGCGCAAGGTATCGAGGTTGTCGTCGCGTCGATCCATCGCCGGGTCGACTGCGTTGCCGATCCAGCCCAGCAGGGTGCAGCCGTCGGCCAAGATCGCGCGCGCGGTGAGCTGCGCATGATTGAGACAGCCGAGCTTCAATCCCACCACCAGGATCACCGGCAGGCCGAGCGTCCGAGGCAGCGCGTTCGCCTCCAGCACCGGCGACAGCGGCGCCAGCCAGCCACCGACGCCCTCGACCAACACCACCTCGGCACTGTCCGCCAAGCGGGCGAAAGCGGTCTGGATCGGCGCCATGGTCACCTCGGCGCGATCGGCCGCCGCGGCGAGATGCGGTGACACGGGCTCAATGAAGGCAAACGGATTGCACGTCGCATACGGCGGACGCGGATCGCTGGCCGCGATCAGCGCCAGCGCATCGTCGTTGCGCAACCCCGCGGGCGTGGCCATGCAACCACTGGCCACGGGCTTCATGCCGACCGCACGCAAGCCTTTCGCACGCAGCGCCAGCAGCAGGGCGCAGGACACGTAAGTCTTGCCGACACCGGTATCCGTGCCGGCAATGAACACGGCGTTTGTACGTTCGTGAGGCATGAGGATGTCCGCAACGGCCCGGCGCATAATACGACTTTGCCGCCGGATGCTTTCGCACATGTTCGAGTTCAAGCCCCAGACCTACGCCAGCAAGCACGAGCACTACCAGGACCTGCTGCAGCAGGCGCGTGGTGTACTCCACGGCGAGCACAACCTGATCGCCAACGCGGCGAACTTCAGCGCGCTGGTCTACCACAGCCTGCCCCAGCTCAACTGGGCCGGCTTCTACCTGTTCGACGGCACCGAGCTGGTGGTCGGCCCGTTCCAGGGCAAGCCGGCGTGCATCCGCATCGCGCTCGGCCGCGGTGTCTGCGGCACCGCCGCGCAAACCCGCCGGACGCAGCTGGTGCGCGACGTCAACGCGTTCGACGGGCACATCGCCTGCGACGCCGCCTCGCAATCGGAAATCGTGGTGCCGCTGGTCAAGCCCGACGGCTCCCTGCTCGGCGTGTGGGATGTCGACAGCCCGGTCACCGACCGCTTCGACGAGGAGGATCGCGTGGGGATGGAGGCGCTGTGTGCGGTGTTCATGGCGGCGGTGACGCTCTGATCGACCCCCGCCTGCAGCGACATCTGTACGAGCCTGGTCGTGGGCATTGACCTTGTTGTGAATTTGCAATTTGTGACTCGTGCGTCGCAACGTCACCGTTTAGCGCGCTCCTGCGAGCGTCTCGTGGAGTGAGGATCAAAAGCGTCTCGTCCACCTGCGGTGGCCGAGCCACCTTTCTCTGCGTGGCCAGAGAAACGTGGCCCAAAGAGAGGCCACCCCACTTGGCGCTTGTCGGGCTGCGCCCGC
>Ga0157370_10002573_pt1 | contig 21770 bp, 20 predicted proteins | sample C35metaG_FD_113463 | JGI IMG/M metagenome (GOLD analysis project Ga0157370, IMG submission 113463) | Corn rhizosphere microbial communities from Kellogg Biological Station, Michigan, USA - C3-5 metaG | ecosystem: Host-associated > Plants > Roots > Rhizosphere > Soil | place: USA: Michigan...
GCGGTCCGCAATGTTCAGGCGGGCGATCGCGTCGGCGATATGTGGATCATCGCCAGCGGGCTCGCTCCGAACGATCGCGTCATCTCCGAGGGGACATCGAAGGTGAGAGACGGGATGGTGGTAAACCCGCAGCCGGATACGTCCGGCGCGGGCACGCAATCGACGGGTCAGGGGCAATAGCACAAGCGAATGTCGAGATTTTTCATCAACCGGCCTATTGTTGCCATGGTGATCGCCATCGTGATGGTGATCGTGGGAGCGGTTTCGGCGCTGAGTCTGCCCGTGTCGCAGTTTCCGGCCATCGTGCCGCCGGAAATTCTGGTACAGGCGATTTATCCTGGGGCGGACGCGCAAACGCTCGAGCAATCGGTCGCGACGCCGCTCGAGGCGCAGATCAGCGGCGTCGACAACATGAACTACATGTACTCGGTGAACGCGAACAACGGGCAGACTGCGATCACCGTGGATTTCGACGTCAAGACGGATCCGAATATCGATCAGGTGCTGACGCAGCTTCGGACGGCGCAGGCGCAATCGCAGTTGCCGGCCCAGGTGAACACGTCGGGTTTGCAGGTACTGAAGTCGCTTTCCTCGCCTCTGCTGCTGATCGCGCTTTACTCGCCGAAGGGTACGTATGACAGCGTGTTTCTGGCGAATTACGCGTACATCAACCTGGTGGACGAGCTGACGCGCGTGCCGGGCGTGGCGCGAGTCCAGGTGTTCGGAGCAGGGCAGTACGCGATGCGGGTATGGGTGAAGCCGGATCAGCTCGCCAAGCTGCAGGTCACGGTTCCGCAGATCATTGCGGCGCTGCAGGCGCAAAATACGGTAAATCCCGCGGGGCAGGTGGGCGGAGAACCGGTTCCGAACGGGCAGCAGTTTACTTATACAATCCGTGCGCAGGGGCGCCTCGCTTCGCCCGAGGAGTTCGGCAACATCATTCTTCGCTCGAACCCCGATGGATCCACGCTGCGATTGAAAGATGTGGCGCGCATTGAACTGGGCTCCCAGCTCTACAACCTTACGGGGCGTTACAACGGGCGGCCGGCCGCAGTGCTCGCGTGCTACCAGCTTCCGGGCTCGAACGCGGTGGACGCGGCGAACGGACTTCGGGCCAGGATCGCAGAGCTCTCCAGGAGATTTCCGCAGGATCTTACGTTCCAGGTCAGCCTGGATACTACGGCCGCAGTCACGTCCGGCATGCAGGAAATTCTTTATACGCTGCTCGAAGCGCTGGGACTCGTGGTGCTGGTGGTCTACCTCTTCCTGCAGGGCTGGCGCGCGACGCTGATTCCGCTGCTGGCCGTGCCGGTTTCGCTGGTCGGGACTTTCGCGGTGTTCCCGATACTCGGATTTTCCATCAACACGCTGTCCCTGTTCGGTCTGGTGCTGGCCATAGGTCTGGTGGTGGACGACGCGATCGTGGTGGTCGAGGCCGTCGAGCGCCACATCGAAGAGGGCATGAATCCCCGTGACGCTTCGATTAAGGCGATGAGCGAGGTGTCGGGGCCAGTGATCGCAACGGCGCTGATTCTGACTGCTGTATTTGTACCGACGGTTTTTATTCCGGGAATCACCGGGCGTTTGTACCAGCAGTTCGCGGTCACGATCGCTATCTCGGTGATCTTTTCGGCATTCAACGCGCTTTCATTGAGTCCCGCGCTTTCGGCGCTGCTGCTGAAGCCGCGGAAGAAATCGCGCGGACCGCTTGCAAGGTTCTTCGACTGGTTCAACCGCGGGTTCGGGCGCGCAACGGAAGCCTATGTAAGCGTGTCGCGGGCGTTTATTCATAAAGCCGTGCTCGCCCTTCTGCTCCTTGCCGGCGTGACGGTAATTGCGGTGTTCATTGGAAAGAGACTGCCAACTTCCTTTCTCCCGGAGGAGGATCAGGGCTACATCTTCGTGGCCCTGCAACTGCCGAACGCGGCATCCCTGCAAAGAACGGCGGCGCAGGCGCGTCAGGTGGAAAGAATTATTCAGAAAACTCCGGGAGTGCAGGGCGTGACTTCGGTGATCGGCTTCAGCCTGCTGAGTCGGGTTCAGGACACCTACAGCGCCTTCTTCTTCGTTACGGAGAAACCGTGGGACGAACGAAAGAGCCCTGGGGAACAGTACGCGGCGATTCGCAACAGCATCGCGCAGCAGCTTGGACAGGTGCGCGACGGCATCGCGTTCTCGTTTACGCCGCCCTCGATTCCCGGCGTGGGTACATCGGGCGGCGTGACATTCATCCTCGAAGATCGCTCTGGCGCGGATCTGTCGTTCCTGACCGCGAACGTGGACAAATTTCTGGCGGCGGCGAGGAAGAGGCCCGAGCTGGTGGGAGTTTCGACTACGTATCTGCCGAGCGTGCCGCAACAGTTCGCGGATGTGGACCGCGCCAAGGTGGAACGTCAGCAGGTGAGGATCGCCGACGTGTACTCCACGCTTCAGGCGTTTATGGGCGGTTATTTGGTCAACTACTTCAACCGATTCGGGCGCCAGTGGCAGGTGTATGTGGAGGCCGAGGGCCAGTATCGAACGCGAGCGGAAAATGTGGGCCAATTCTATGTAGCCAACGCGCGGGGCCAGATGGTGCCGCTGAGCGCCGTGACAAATATGAAGACGATTACGGGGCCCGAGTTTACGATGCGCTACAACGAATACCACGCGGCCCAGATCAACGCGGCGGCGGCTCCGGGATACAGCTCGGGCCAGGCAATGGCGGCCCTTGAGCAGACTTTCGCGCAGACTATGCCGCGCGAGATGGGCTTCGATTACAGCGGCATGTCGTTCCAGGAACAGAAGGCCTCGCAAGGCGTGCCGGCAATCGCGATTTTCGGGCTGTCCCTCGTGTTCGTCTTTCTGATTCTGGCGGCGCAGTATGAAAGCTGGTCGCTGCCATTCAGCGTGCTGCTGGTCACACCCATCGCGGTTTTCGGCGCCTATCTGGCGCTGTGGGGACGAAGTTTCGACAACGACGTGTACGCGCAGATCGGGCTCGTAATGCTGATCGGTCTTTCAGCCAAAAACGCGATTCTGATCGTCGAGTTCGCGAAGGGCGAATATGAGCGCGGCAAGAGCGTCGACGAGGCTGCGCTGACGGGCGCCCGAATCCGGTTGCGGCCGATCCTGATGACCGCGTTCGCGTTTGTTCTGGGATGCGTACCTTTGTGGCGCGCGACTGGCTCGGGCGCCGTATCGCGGAAAGTTCTGGGGACGGCGGTGATCGGCGGAATGCTCGCGGCCACACTGATAGCGATCTTTCTGATTCCCGTAAGCTTCGATGTGGTGGAGAAGATTTCATTGCGTCTGCGCCGGAAGAAGCCCGCGCCGACGGCCACGCCCGAGCAGGGAGAAGGCGAGCAGCCGGCATGAAGCACCAGAGTCTGCTGCTCGGCGCTCTTGCGCTTTGCGGTTGCACGGTGGGGCCGAATTACAAGCGACCGCAGGTGGATCTGCCGCCGCAGTTTCGCGGGCCCCAGGCGACGGGCGCCGGCAGCGCAGTTTCATCCGCAGCCACGGCGTCGTTCGGCGATGAGAAGTGGCCGAACGTGTTTCGCGATCCGGAGCTGCAGAAGCTGATTCGAACCGGGCTCGCGAACAACTATGACCTGCGGATCGCGGCCACCCGCATCCTGCAGGCGCGGGCGCAAGTGGGGCTGGCGCGTTCAAACCAGTTTCCGAACGTTAGCGGAACCGGCGGTTACGTCACTCAGCGGGTTCCGGGGTTCGGGTTCAACTATTTCGAGCTGATCGCGAGTTTCAGCTGGGATGCCGATTTTTGGGGTAAATACCGGCGGGCGACCGAAGCGGCGCGCGCGCAGCTGGTGGCCACCCAATGGAACCGGCGGGAAGTGATCGCGACTATGGTGGCGAATCTGGCCACGTATTACTTCGGCCTGCGCGAGCTGGATCTCGAGAAGCAGATCTCTCAGCAGACGCTGGCTTCGCGGAGCGAATCGCTGCAATTGACACAGACTCTGCTGAATGGCGGGGCGGGCACGCTGGAGGATGTGCGGCAGAGCGAGCAACTGGTGGAGACCGCGGCGGCGGCGATACCGGATCTGGAGCGCCAGATCACGCAAACGGAAGACGCGATCAGCACGCTTACGGGACAGAACCCCGGCGCCGTGGCGCGCGGCCGCGAGCTGACGGAAGAGCCCCTGCCGAAAACGATTCCGGCGGGCATTCCCTCCAGGCTGCTCGAACGGAGACCGGACATTCAGGCGGCTGAACAGCAACTCGTGGCGGCAAACGCCAACATAGGGGTAGCGCGGGCGCAGTTTTTTCCCGATCTGAGTCTGACGGGCACTGGCGGACTCGGCAGCCGGACACTGGGGGGTTTATTCAAGGGGAATCCGCTGGTATACACGTTTGAGCCAGGAATTACACAGCAGATCTTCAACGGCGGAAGATTACGTGCGAATTTGCGACTTTCCGAAGCCCAGGAGCAGCAGTATCTGCTGACTTACCGGCAAGCGATTCTGCAGGCTCTGCAACAGGTTTCAGATGCGCTAACCGCGTTTCAGAAGTACCGCGAGTACCGCGAGCACGAACAGGCGCTGGCGGCGGCCGCGCAGGATGCGGCGCGGCTTTCGGAACTGCGGTTCCGCGGCGGCGCCGCAAGCTATCTCGAGGTGCTGACGACCGAGACGAACTATTACACGGCGGAGATTGGCTTGGCTCGCGCGCAGCTTTCCGAGAGACTGAGTCTGGTTCAGGTGTATCAGGCCCTCGGCGGCGGCTGGGAAGAGTAAGAAGTCAGCGCGCGAATGGCTGGCTTCTGTCGCGTGGGAGAGGCGGGCGTCACTCGCGGCTCGAGGATTTTCCCGGTTCTTATAAGGGCATAGGCGCAGTGGCGGAAGCAGGCGCGGATATGGCTACATCTGACTGCGGGTAATTGCGTTGAACCGAGATATTTTCTTCGCCGCGGCTGTGATCATGTGGGCTGCCGCTCCTAAAAGCGTGGTGCCCCGAATTCGGCGGGTTCCCGCTACGAAAGACGGGTAAAGATCCGATACGGGAATGAGGACTCTAAAGAGCATCCCCAAACACATCAGCAGAAATTCAGCGGCATAGTGCCAGAAGTGGGCGCGATACTGGTGCCGGCGCCATCTTGCGGGCCCTGCTTCCATCGCCCACTCTCGCACAATGTTCTGACGCATTTTGTTGCCATCATCGGGTACGTTCCGGTGGTATTTGTCATGGAATGTCAAATACCCTATGACACACTTCACGAATTTGCTTGGTCTTGTCCCGTTCCCAGTTCCGATGTTGCTTACGCGCCGGGGCGAACGTTGTTGAAGAATGTGAAACGTGTTGACGATGTCGCCGAAGTGTTCGCACAGACCGAACTGGAGTCGGCCGTGCGTCGGTATCTGTCCGCAAGAAGATCGGCCCGGCACGTAGGATCTTCTATCAGCGGCTGGTGGCTCCAAGCTGCTGCGTTTACGGCAGCGGGACGCGGCAGCGACAATCCTGGCTTACTCAATCAATCCAGCTTTTCCGGCCTTAACTCAATGTTCTTCTCGCCCGCGCGCTTCTTTTCCCAGTATTTCTTCACCCACGCCTCCCAACTCTTCCCCGCCGCAGGGTCGCGGCCGGTAAACGCCAGACCCGCGATTTCGGAATAACGCACCGTCAGCTTCGGTCCGGAATCTTTGGGCAGCAGCCGAACCGAGGAATCCTCCAGCGTCGCACCGGGGCGGCGGTCGAAGATGTAACCTTCGATGCTGCGGCCATCCTTTAACGTCAGAGTCACGTCGCCGCGGTAATCGAACGCCTTTTCGAGGCATTCGCGCAGTTCATCGGGCGTCGCTGTTTCCCAGACTTTGCCCTGCAACTGCTCGTGTTCGAAACCGGGGACGACTTCGAGCGAATCGAATTCGGGTCTGCCTTCCTTCGACTCCACGTCCGCCAATTAAGCGCCCACCTCTTCGGCCTCTTCGGACCCGGCCGCAATCTGCACAAGCCCCGCACGCGCGTGCACGGGCGCAACCGGCTCATCCAGCATCTTCAGCGCCTCGCGATCGGGATAGCGCCCGAAGAAAGTCGCTTTCACCGTATCGACGAACCCACGCCAGGTGCTGAAATTGTCGTGCACGGCCGAAGCTTCGTAGCCGCTGTGCACCATGCAATTCGCGCACTTCGGATTGCCGGATTCGAAGCCATAACGGCTCCAGTCGGTCGAATCGAGTAGTTCCTGGTAACTCTCCGCATAGCCATCCTGCAGCAGATAACAGGGCTTCTGCCAGCCGAAGACGTTATACGTCGGCATGCCCCACGGCGTGCACGCGTAATTACGGCGGCCCATCAGGAATTCGAGGAACAGCGGGGACATGTTGAACTTCCATTCCGGCTTGCGGTTGGAAAGAATGGCCCGGAACAGCCGGCGCGTGCGGGCGCGTCCGAGGAAATGCTGCTGGTCCGGCGCCTTGTCATAGGAATAGCCGGGAGAGAGCATCATGCCTTCCACGCCGAGCGCCATCATTTCATCGAAGAAGGCGCGCACGCTCTTCGGGTCGGCGCCGTCGAAGAGCGTGGTGTTCGTGGTCACGCGGAAGCCGCGCTTTACCGCCTCCCGGATGCCCTCGATCGCGATATCGAAACCGCCTTCCTTGCAGACGGAGAAATCGTGGTGTTCGCGCTGTCCGTCCACGTGGACGGAAAAAGACAGGTATTTACTCGGCTGGAAGAGGTGAATTTTCTCCTTCAGCAGGAGGGCGTTCGTGCAGAGATAGATGTATTTGCGGCGGGCGACCAGACCGGCGACGATGCGGTCGATTTCGGGATGCATGAGGGGTTCGCCGCCGGGGATCGAAACCATCGGCGCGCCGCACTCATCCACTGCTTTGAAGCACTCTTCCGGCGAGAGGTTCATTTTCAGCACGTGAGCCGGGTATTGGATCTTTCCGCATCCCGCGCAGGCGAGATTGCAGCGGAACAGCGGCTCCAGCATCAGGACGAGCGGATACTGTCGGCGTCCGGCAAGGTGTTGCTTCAGCACGTACGACGCGACGGTCCACATTTGTGAGACGGGAATGCCCATCCGGCGAAAAACCTCCTGCAGCTCCGAAAACTCTATCTTCTCATTCCTGATTGGCTTATCTGGGGGCGCGCCGGATTGGACGCGGCATTGCAATTTTCAAGGCAGCGTGCCGCCGGGCACGTACAGGAGTCGAAAATCATGAAGTTATCAGGCCTGTTACTCGCATCACTTTTCCCGTTGGTTTCTGCGGGGCTCGCGCAGCAATCGCCGCACGCAATCGTCACGGCGGAGCAGAAGGACGGCGGGGGGAGTGTGGAAGTTTCGCGGGATCAGGTGACAGCCACGGTTAGCGGTAAGCCTGCAGCGGTGCGGGATTGGACACATCTGAAGGGCGAAAACGCCGCGGTGCAGATTTATGTAGTCATCGACGACGGAACACGGGCGGACGTGGCGAATCAGTACGGAGATTTGCGCAACTTCATGCAATCGCAGCCGGCCTCCACGCAGATTGGCGTCGCGTATTTGCAGAACGGGATGGCGCGGATTGCGCAGACGATCACGGCGGATCACGCGACGGCCGCGAAGGCTCTGCGCGTTCCGATGGCGCAAGCCGGGATTGCAGCCAGCCCGTATATGGGGCTTTCGGATCTCTTCAAGAAGTGGCCGGCGGCTGAGGCGCGCCGGGAGGTTCTGCTGATCTCGGAAGGCGACGATCCGTACTATCGCAGCCGCGATCTGCAGAATCCCTATCTGATGACGGCAATGGACGACGCAGTGCGCGGCGCGATTGTGGTGAATCCCATTTATTACGCGGGCGCCGGCCATTACGGGCACAGCTTCTTCAGCGTCAATATGGGGCAGAATTATCTTTCCGAGCTGGCCGAAGGCACGGGCGGCGAGTTCTACTGGCAGGGGCTGCAGAGCCCGGTTTCGCTCTCGCCGTTTCTGGCCGATTTCGCGCAGCGCCTGAACAACCAATATCTGCTGACGCTCGATGCTTCGGGATTGAGGCCCGGGCTCGAGCCGCTGCGGGTCACCTCAACGGCTCAGATTTCGCTGGTCGCGCCGTCGCGGATTTACGTGCCGAAATAGGCGTTTCATTTGCGGAGCATCTGCATCGCTATGCGACGCACTTCTCCAAACGCGCTCGCCGCGTCCGCGCCAGCCGCTTCGTTGCGAATCCATTTCTCTATCTCTGCCAACAGGCTCGAGGCGAGCGGATGCCTGAGCAGCGGGTGATCCTGGCTGGCGTCCGAGCTTTCCTGCGTTTGCTCAGGTTCGGCTTTATCGTCCTCAAGAAGGGTCTGACAGACAGCAACACACTCGTCGCAGATGTAGGCGCGGGAATAATTACTCGGACTTGAGATCAGTTTGCCGACTGTCGTCTCTGGCTTGTCACAGAAGGAACACCGCAGTGAATTATCACGCGCGCTGTCCCTCTTCCGCATCGGGTTAAGGCTAACAGAACGTGTCGCCAGGGATATTACAGCTTCGGTTTTGCCTCAGCCGGCCTTGCCGCCGAAGCCTCGCGCGCCTTCCGCACCGCGTCCATCAGATTGCGCGCCACGCGATCTGCAACATCCGCCGCGGCCCCGCGAAATTTGCCCCCGCCGCTTTCCTGTGTAGTGGACCACACCACATCTCCATTGGCATCCACCAGTCGCACGGACGCGTTCGCTTCATGCCGCCGGACTTCGATGTGGCTCGATTCGCTGTCGGTCAATCCAACCCCGAAGCCCGAATGGCTGGCCTGGCTGATTCGTCCGATCCCGCCTTCCGAACTCGAATCCCCCTTGCTGCCTGAGCTGTGCATTCCGAGCGATTCCTGCGTGTTGTGATTCTCCATGAAGATCTTGTCGTCGGCCGAGCCCCGCAGCGTGGCATCCGCGCGGTCCGGGTTTTCGGTTATGACGAACAACCCGGAATTCTGAAGCGCGGTGATAATCATGTCGCGAAGCGCGTCGGATTCGCCGCCGCCCCCGAGCTGGTCCACATAAATGCGCTTCACGTTCGCAAGCGGAAGCACATCGTCTTTCGCCTGAACGGCGGGCAGGAGCACCGCGCCCGTCAGCATACCGGCCAGAGCGGCCGCGATCTTCATCCGCGGCCGGCCTTTCGCGCTTCCTCGTCCTGATATTCGATCCGCAGCCCGGTACGCGCTTCAAGCGAGACCAGCAGAGGGCGGATATCGTCCTTGTCTACCTTCAGCACCATGGCCTGCTGTTTGCCGTCCTTATCGACGAAGCCGATGGTGAGGAAATGCGCTTTCTTCTTGCCAAAAAGGAACACGGGCGAAATCAGCGCGGCTTCCACATATCGCCGGCTCACTCTCAGCCCGTATTCCAGAGTATTGATGTCTTTGTAAGGGATGCGGAGAGAAGATCCGCGGCAATCAAATTCGAGCGCGTCCGCGCCCAGCAGCTGAATGCGCGCGGTGCTGCGCGCCTGAATTCCGGAAATGGTCCCACCGACGAAGACGACCCGGTTCCCGGTCTCTCTCGCCTGAAGCAGAGACGAGAGAGCAAGCAATACAACCAGACATTGCTTCACTTTTACGAGATAGCACGAGCGACCGTTATTGACCATATCTCCGCCGGTGGGAAGGGGGTAGGCCCCCCTTACATCGTGAATTTAAAGCTCAGATCCGCCACGGCGCGTACGGGTTTTCCTTCGGCCGTAAAGGGCGCGAATTTCCAGCGCTTCATCGCCGAGACCGCGGCGTTCATCAGCACCGCGTTGCCGGTCAGCGGCTTCACGGATTCCACCGCGCCGCTCTCCGTGATGTGCGCTTCCACCTGCACGCTGCCCTCGAGGTGCAGCTGTTTGGCGATCGCCGGATATTCCGGCTCAGACTTCGACGTGGCCGCCTTGAGCGCCTCCGCCTGCGAGACGTGGACCTCGTCGGCCGCGAGCGCAGCGCCCGCGGAGATCGCCAGCGCGCCGAATACCGTGATTGCGTATGTCTTCAGATTGCGTTTCATTTTCGTCATTACCTCCAGTTCTTTTGTGAATCGCTGTTGCGTGCGCCCGCGCCGGCGGCTTCCTGCTCGTCGTCCACCATGCCGAGCATCGTGCGCATGCGGCTTACGGCCGACTGCAGGTGGTCCGCTTCGGCTCCCATCTGGGCTCCCGCGCTCGCGCCCTCTTCGGCGCTGGCCGCAGTTTGCTGGGTAACCTGCTGGATCTGCAGAATCGCCTTCGAAATCTGTTCAATCGCCCGGGCCTGCTCTTCGCTGCCGGCATTGACTTCGTTCGAGAGGCGCTGTACTTCCACCGCGCTGTCCGTCACTTGACGCATCGCGCCTGCCACTTCGTCAAGGCGAACCTTGCCGGTTTTGGCGTGCTGGATCGATTCCTCGATCAGCGCCGAAGTATCCTTCGCCGCCTGCGAGCAGCGTTGCGCAAGGTTGCGGACTTCATCGGCCACCACCGCGAAGCCCATCCCCGCCTCACCGGCGCGCGCCGCTTCCACCGCCGCGTTCAGCGAGAGGATGTTGGTCTGGAACGCGATCTCGTCGATCACCCGGATGATCTTCGAAATGCGCTCGCTCGAAGAGGAGATGTCGCGCATCGAATCGAGCATCTGTTCGAGCTTCTGGTTGGCTTCCGTGAGAAGGCGATTGGCGTCCCTGTTGTGTTCGGCGGCTTCACGCGAACTGCGCGCATTACGCTGCACCATCGCGTTCACCTGCTCGGCTGAAGCCGAGGTCTGTTCGAGCGAAACGGCCTGTTCGGACGCGCCCTGCGCCAGCGACTGACTGATCGAGCCCATCTGCACGGCCGCGCGCGCCACCTGCTGGGCGCCTTCGGAAACCTGCCCGCCCATCTTGCCCAGCGCGCGGCTCATCTGCCGCACCACAAGGCTGATCACCACGGAGCAGAACAGCGTCAGCAGAACGAAGACAAAGGCCATCATGCGGGTGGAGGACGCGCTCGCCTGCACCTGGAGGACTTCGGAGTTCATCTTGTCGCGCTGGTTGCTGAGAAAGTCGCGGGCGTTCCGCTGCAGATCGTCGTATGCGGGCAGCAGCTTGTCGCCTACGAGTTTGAGGGCATCGTTCATCTGCTGCTTCTGGATGAGCTGGGCCACATCGTCGCTCATCGGCCGCACGGCGACCGCTTTCGCCTGAAGCTCCTGAACCATCTGGCGGTCGGAGGCCGAGTCCATCAGACTCTGCAATTCCGTGAAAAGGGAATCGATCCGCCGTTCCGTATCGGCAACTGCGCGCCGGTTCTGCTCAACGCCCGATGCGTCGCTCAGGATCGAATGCAGCAGCAGCGCCTGCTCGCGGCCGCTGATGTCGATCAGGCTCTGCACCAGCTGGCTGGTTTTATCCGCGCGCAGCGACATGCGGTGAACCACGCGGTCCAGGCCGTCGTTGAGCGAACTCATCGCGCGCAGCGACGTGAACGCGAGCGCGGCGATCATGCAGAGCAGCGCCGCAAATCCGCCAAGGAACTTTGTTCGAAGGGACATACTCGACATAAAACTGGTTTGGGTCTTACTTTCCTTTCGCGTTTGCCCGGATGCGCCGGGCCGCACTATCTCGTAAACGTGATATCGGCCATGCGGGGGCGGAAGTTTAGCTCGCCTTGATGTTTTTTTTGGCCAGAGGCTTGCTTGGCTGAGTCGTTTTGGAACCGGGCCTGCGTCCGGTGCGGCGAGGTGAACCCTGGCTGAACACTAAGCTGAACGCTAATATGAAGCGGGAGAACACATGGCTCTCGAGATTCTGAGAGATATTCGCAAGGTATATTCCGCCCTGAATGCGGAAGAGATTCGGGCCACGGCGCACCAGGATGTGAAGGTCGGCCTCATGGCGACGAGCGAAGCCGGGTACCGGACGCTCGAGCGTTCTCTCGCGCCCGAAGGAAAGGACGAATATTCCCGGATGCAGGCGCTCCGGGCGGCGCGCCGCGTCGAGGGCGCCTCAACCGGCCGTTTCGATTTCGTTCTGTGCGAGCCGGGCGTTCCCCTGCCGGCCAATGGCTACGAGCTCAACACCGTGGACCCGCGGGCGACCGCGTCGGCGGTGCTGGCGGACCACAAAGACCTGGACCTGTCCATTGGCCGCCTGTTTCCGGGCTGGCGCAAATCGGTGGCGGACCTCCTTGTTAAGCGCATAGCCCGGGAAAACGCGCTATTTTCGGTCGTCACCGCACTGCCCAACGTGGTACCCAGCCTGATCGAGCTGCCTTGGGCCATCGGCGAATTCGCCACAGATACCGCGTTCCTGACCATGAACCAGGTCCGGCTCGCCCTGATGCTGGCCGCGGCGCACGATCGGCCGGTCGGGTACGTCGAGCAGAAGGCGGAGATTGCCGCGATCATTGCCAGCGCATTCGGCTGGCGAGCCATCGCTCGTGAGCTGGTGGGAAAGATCCCCCTCGGCGGCGGCCTGATTCCGAAAGCCGCGGTCGCATTCGCCGGAACTTATGTGGTCGGGCTCGGGCTTGCGAAAGTCAACCGCACCGGATTGGGCCTTTCCCGCGCGGAAAAGCAGGATGCCTACGCTGACGCCTTCTCGCGCGGACGCGAAATGGTTCGCGATCTCGTTCCGGGCGGCAAACGCGATTAGTGCAACCTGTTGCGCTCGCCATCCGTTCCAATCGTTAGAATTGAAACGAGTATGAATCGACTGGGCGTAATTTTCGCCGTTGGCTGTCTCGTCGCGACCGCGGCTGCTGCGGACGTCATTACGATGCGGAACGGCCAGACCATTTACGGCACATACATTGGTGGCAACGCGCGGCAGCTCCGCCTTGACGTCGGCGGCGGCCAGATTCAAACCTTCGACATCGGGCAGGTGCAATCGATTTCGTTCGGCGATTCCGGGTCGCCCAACAGCGCTGCGCCCGTGTATAGCGCTCCCCCCACCGGCGCTCCTCCGCAATACGCGCCCGCGGGCCCCCCGCCGCAGTATGCCGCTGCTCCGCCTCCGCCACCTTCTACCAGTGGCGTTACGATTCCGGCCGATACGCGCGTCACCATCCGCATGATCGATTCGGTGGATTCGGATACTGCGCGGCTGGGGCAGACCTATCGAGCCAGTCTGGATGAACCGATCGAGGTGAACGGCCAGGTTCTGGTTCCGCGAGGCGCGGATGTGCTTACCAAACTGGTTCAGGATCAACAGTCCGGCAAAATTCAGGGACGCACGGCTCTCACCCTGGCGCTGGTAAACATCTCGATAAATGGGCAGCGCGTGGACGTCACCAGTACGGACGTCACACAGCAGAGCGGATCCCAGGGCTCGAAGAGCGCCAAAGTCATCGGTGGAACGGCGGCGCTTGGCACCATCATCGGCGCGCTCGCCGGAGGCGGCAAGGGAGCCGCCATCGGCGCGGTCTCCGGAGCAGGCGCCGGTGGGGCCGTGCAGGTGCTCACCTCGGGCCAGAGGGTCAGGATTCCGTCGGAAACGCGGTTGACCTTCCGGTTGCAGAATCCAGTTCAGCTATGAAGGCATTTGGCGCGGCCCTGCTGATAGCCGCCTCTTGCATGCTCGCGGGCGCGGCTCGCACCGATATCGTGGAAGGCAACCCTTCAAGTCCCGTTCGGGTCGTCATCTATGGCGACCTGCAGTGCAGCGATTGCGCGCATTTTCGCGGCATGCTGGATCAGCGGATTCTGCCGCGCTATGGCAGCCGCGTGGTTTTTATCCATCGTGATTTCCCGCTGCCGAAGCATGACTGGGCGCGCCAGGCAGCCATAGCCGGGCGCTGGGTCTACGAGCACGATCCGAAGCTGGGAATCGTTTTTCGGCGCGAGATCATGTCCGAACAGGACAACATCAATCCGCAAAATCTGAAAGCCTGGCTGATTGAGTTCGCCGCCCGCAACAAACTCGATCAAAAAGGCATTTTGGACTCGCTTGATGACCAGCGCCTCGCCACACTGGTGGATCAGGACTACCAGGGCGCAGTGGCGCGCGGGGTGTCGAAAACGCCCACTGTCTACGTCGGCGGCCAGGCGTTCGTCGAAAACATCATTTACGAAGACATCGCCAGAGCGTTGGACCAGGCCCTGGCGCCGTGACGGCGGGAGCCGGCGTTCCATCAAAGACCGCGATCGTCACCGGCGCCAGCCGGGGCATCGGACGCGCCATCGCGGTTGAACTTGCCCGCACGCACCGCGTGCTCGGCACATATCGCGGCAATACCGAGGCTGCTGAATCGCTCCGCCGCGAGACTGGTTGCGAAATCACGCGCTGCGATCTCTCCTGCGCGGAAGATCGTGCGGCGCTCATCACTCACGCACGCGCGCTCTTCCCCGACGGCCTCGACCTGCTGGTAAACAATGCCGGCATCGCTCCCCGCGAGCGGCGCGATGTCCTCGAAGCCACGGAAGAAAGTTTCCGCGAACTGGTCGTCACCAATCTTGAGGGCCCGCACTTCCTCACCCAACTTGCGGCCCGATGGATGCTGGAAAGACGCTCCGGCAGCATCGTATTTATTTCTTCCGTCTCTGCCTTCGCGGCATCCGTCAACCGGGCGGAATACTGCATTTCGAAGGCGGGCCTCAGCATGTCGCGCATGGTGTATGCCGAGCGCCTCGCGCCCGAAGGCATTCTCGTCTTCGAAATCCAGCCGGGAATCGTGCGCACGGATATGATCGCCAAAGTCGAAAAGGCCTACGAAGAGCGTATCGCCGCGGGATTGCTGCCGCAGCGCCGCATGGGTTCGCCCGAGGACATCGCGCGAGTGGTCCGAGCAATTGCTGATGGCCACCTCGATTACTGCGCCGGCCAGGTGATCCACGCCGATGGCGGCTTCCACCTCCGTGCCCTCTGATATCAATCGCGCACAACGGCCACCGTTCGGCCTGTGCGCTCTGGCCCGCAGCCGCGCCAGAGGCGTGCAAACCTTTGATATTCTGTAGTTTCCGTTATTCTTTCCGAGGTAAATCCATTTGGCATTAGTTGAAGGCTGCAAGCACGAGCTTGAGATCTCGATTCCCGCGGACGCCGTGCAGGCCGAAACCGAAAAGGTCACGAAGAACATCCAGCAGCGCGCTCATCTCCCCGGGTTTCGTCCCGGCAAAGCGCCGGCTTCGCTCGTACGCAAGAATTTCGGATCCGACATCCGGCAGAAGGTGCTCGAAAATCTCGTACCGAAGTTTTTTGACGAGAAGGTCAAGGAAGAAAATCTTCGCGTCGTGGGCACGCCCGATATTACAGACGTGCACTTCCACGAAGGCGAACCGCTGCGCTTCAAGGCGGAGTTCGAAGTCTTTCCGGAGTTCTCCATAGCGCCATATAAGGGCGTCGAAGTTCCCTACGCCGAGCCGCAGGTGACCGACGAAGATGTCGCGAAGCGAATCGACGAGATTCGCGAATCGAAAGCCTCGTACGTCAACGAAGATCCCCGCCCGCTGGCGGATGGCGACTATGCCGTTGTCTCGCTGGAAAGCCTTTCCGGTTCGGATGAGCCGATCCGTTCGGACGAAGTCACCGTACTCATCGGCGGCGGGGAGACCATGCCGGGATTCACAGAGAACCTGCGCGGCGCCTCTCCCGGCGATGAAAAAGACTTCGATGTCACCTATCCCGAAGACTACGGGCGCGAAAATCTCGCCGGCAAAACCGTGCGTTTTCACGTGCAGGTGAAGGGTCTGCGCCGCAAGGAAGTCCCCGAGCTGAACGACGAGTTCGCGCAGGACGTAGGCGATTTCCGCACTGTGGACGAGTTCCGCGAGGCGGTTCGCAGATCGATCTTCGCCCAGCGCGAAACCGAAGCCCAGCGCGTGGCGAAAGACAAGCTGGTCGACAAGCTGGTCGATGCCAACGAATTCCCCGTTCCCGAGGCGTTTGTCGAGCGCCAGATCGAGAACCGCGTCGAGCAGCGCTTGCGTGCGCTTGCCGCGCAGGGAGTCGATCCGAAGTCATTCAATCTCGATTGGGACAAGATCAAAGAAGCCCAGCGCGACCAGGCGCTGCGGGAAGTCAAGGCATCCCTCGTCCTCGGCAAGGTCGCTGATGAAGAGGCGATCGTCGCCACCCAGGAGGAAGTCGATCGCGAAATCGAGCGTATTGCGCGGGAGCGCCGGCAACCACTCGCGGCGGTCCGCAAAACTGTGACGGAGGACGGCACAGCCGGCCGCATTGCCTCGCATATCCAGACTGAAAAGACTTTGAATTTGCTGTTCGAGCACGCAACCAAAACCGTTCCTGAGCCTGAACCGGAGCCTTCGCCAGCGCCAGCCGAAACCGCGCAGCCCGAAGACTAGTCGGCTGCTGCGTGCGATTCCGAAATGGCATCCGGTGCAGCCGTGATGGACAGAACCGTATCCGAAAAGCTCCGGAGCGAATAGGGCTTCGGAATAAAACCGGCAATCGTCTGCCCGAACCGGCTGCGCGCCTCGTCGGCGCTGAACCCGCTTGTCCCCAGCACCGGGACCGAACTGTCTATGGCTTTTAGCTGATGAAGCGCGTCGGCTCCGCTCAACCCGGGCATCGTCATATCCAGGATCACCAGAGCCAGATCTCTGTGTTGGGATCGAAACTGCTCCACCGCCTCAGAGCCGCTGCGCGCGAGCAGAACTCGAAATCCCAGGCGCTCGAGAGCAAGCCTTCCTGCACGCAGCACGACATCTTCATCGTCCACAAGCAGGACAGTGCCGGTGCGGATGGCCGAAGTTGTCGTGCTCGCCGGACCGGCGGCACGTTTCATCCGGACCGCAGAAGCCGGAAAGTATACCGTAAACCGGCTGCCGCGGCCAGGCGCAGATTCGACCTCGATTCCGCCCTTGTGTCCGCGTACGATACCCAGCACAGCGGCCAGGCCAAGTCCGCGGCCAGTGAATTTCGTTGTGAAGAACGGATCGAATATCTTCCGTCTGGTGTCTTCGTCCATTCCTGTCCCGGAATCGCGGACTTCCAGCACAACGTACTCGCCCGCAACCAGATCCGCCGCCAGCGTCGGTCTGGAAACTGCGATTGGAACGCGGCGCACAGAAATCGACACGACGCCTTCGGTCGCCGTCGCTTCAGCGGCGTTGATGATCAGGTTCATCAGAATCTGCTGCAACTGCCCGGTATCGGCTTCGATCAGGCAGTCGCTGTTCTCCAGATCGAGAGCCAGTCGCACGTGTTTGGGCGTTGACGCTTCGAGCAGCGTGAGAATCTGGCGGACGCGTTCCGGCAGGTCCACCGTCTCGATCACAAAATGACCGCGGCCTGAATACGCCAGCATCTGCCGCGTGAGTTCAGACGCCCTTTGAGATGCGATTGCGATCGTTTCGACCGCCGGGTATAGAACGGAATGAGCGGGAATTTCATCCTGCAGGAGACTGGCGCCCCCCAGAATTCCCGTAAGCAGATTGTTGAAATCGTGCGCGATTCCGCCCGCAAGCACGCCAAGGCTCTCGAGCTTCGCCGCCTGGCGAATTCTTTCTTCGAGTTCCTTGCGTTCGGTGATATCGCGCGTCGCGGAGAGCGCCCCTATTACGTTGTCGGAATCGTCGCGCAGGGGAACCACCCTCGTTTCAAATGTCCGGCGCGCGCCTTTCAATCCCGTTATGGAAAACTCGAGCGCCCCGCCGTATCCGCCCTGAAAGACACTCTCGTTGACCGCACGAAACGCGTCGCGGTGTGGTTCGTCGATCAGCGGGTAGACGCATTTGCCGATCACGTCCTCCGGGATGCCGGCTTCCACCATCTCGAGCCCGGCCCGGTTCATTTCCAGGATGATCCCGTTCCTGTCCAGCACCTTGATGCATTCGGGCATGGACTCGAGTAGCGCCGTCAGATATCGCTCTCTTGCAGCGAGTCGCCGCTCACCGACGCGGAGCGCTTCTTCGGCTGTCTTTCGTTCGGAAACATCGCGAAAGCTCCAGAGCACAGCGCCGACCTCGGCATCGTCCAGCAGGTTGGAAAAATTCGCCTCGATCCAGCGCCAGGTGCCGTCCAGTCTCCGCATCCGTGTCTCGAACCGCATCGAGGAGCCTCGATCGAGCAGTAGCTGATTCCAGATGCGCTCGACGAGCAACACGTCGTCAGGGTGGACGAAGTTCAGAAAATCCGAACCGGGAAGCGAGGGCCCCAGCAGCTTCGCGGCGGACGGGCTGGCATATACCACCGCGCGCCCCCAATCCAGCAGCGAAATTCCCTCCGCACAGTTCTCAACCAGAGCCTTGAAGCGGTGTTCCGCGCGATAGTGCCCGCGCGCTTTGGAAAAAAGTCTGTTCGCGTCGTTTCCCGCTTCGCAGATGGCGAGAATGGCCTCGCCATCTCCATCGGATCGGATGGAGCCACCGCCGTTTTCACCGTGCGCCAACTCCACCGCTCTGCGAAAGGCGCCTTCAGCTCCCGACACGCTCCCAAAATGTTCATTTACGATCGATGCGATTTCGGCTCGGTCAGCATTTTCGTGGAATATATCGATCGGATATCCGCAGAGCAGGGTTGCGTTTACGGATTTCAGCAGATCGTTCCAGAGCTGCTCCAGCCGAATTGCCGCGCTCTTGTCTCCCTGTTCCCATAAGAGCCCGACCATTTCACCGTAAGCGCACCCGGGAATCTTTGCTTCAGGCGGCGCAACCCTGCTGACCAGCGGACTGAGTGCGCGCCGGAACAACTCCGGATCGGGCATTCCGCTCACCATAAAACGTCCAAGCGTCTCGGCTGCGTCTTCGAAGTTCAGCTTTCCGCTGGCGATAGCCTCCTCGGCATCGAAACCCTCCGCGCGGAGTTCCTGAAGAAAAGATCGCTGGTGCTCCGGAGTACAGATGCAAAGCACTCGCCCGCCACGCGACAAGCCCTCCCCGAAATACCGGCAGACATTACGCACCAGCGCCCGTTCGCCGGACGACCCGTAAAACTGAACGGAATGAACGCACGCAGTCATTCGGAATTACACCCAATCATAGCCTTCCGGGGCGATAGTTATGTGCGCGAGGAAATCAACATCAATCGGCTGGGGGAATTTTCCAGAGTTCCCGAACGAAGGCAACCTTGATAAGCATTGCGCAGGTACGCTTCAGTACCCTGAGTGCATGGAAAAGACAACCACATTGCCCGCGGGATCCGCGAAGCCGATCTCGGCCGCGCCGTAAGATGTCTGCCGCATCGGAATCACAGGCTCGACGCCCGCCATCTTCGCTTCGAGTTCCTCCAGATTCTCCACCTGCATATAGAGCACGGCGCGCTCGCCTCGTCCCGCCAGCTGCGGCAGATCGACCGATAAACTCGCCTTCGATTGATACATCACCTCAACTCCGCTTCGCTCCAGGATGACAAAACCCAGCTCGCCCTCATGCGGTACCTCAGTAGTCTTTTGAAAACCCAGCCGCTCGGTCCAGAACGGGATGCACGGTTCGATCTCGTCTACCACAAGGATGGGTGTGAGTACGGCCATTTCCGAAGTCTAAACGAACACCGGATCAGCAGCGGCACAATTCGCGGCAGCAGAATTGCCTTGAGTCAATGCGGGCGGTACGCCCGAGGAGAGAATACAAAATGTTGCATTGGTCACTGGTTTTCCTGATCATCGCGATCATCGCCGCTATTTTTGGATTCGCCGGCCTTGCGGGCGCGGCGGCCGGTATCGCGAAGATCTTATTCGTAGTATTTCTGGTCATCTGGCTGATCGCGTTCATCGCCGGCCGAAGGGCAGTTTAGTAACACTCCAACAGCCCGATTCAATTCGCAGACGCGCCTGTGACAATGGAGCTTCCGGGCTTCCATGTCGCTGGTGCGTCTGTCGCGTTTTTTCCTGCCGCTGCAAAATCCTGCAGGCTTCGGCCTGGCGGATTTTGTGGGGCTCGGCCTCGCCATCTTTTTCGTAGCCCTCCTGCTGTTGCGTGAGCGTGTTGCGGCTGCGTTAGCCGCAGTCGCGGATCGGCCCGTCCTGGCTATGGCGCTGCTGGCAATCGCGCCTGTCTCGCTCCGGCTTCTGCTGCTTCCCAGCCATCCCATTCCCTTCGGCAACGTCTCAGACGATTTCAGCTACCTTTTACTCGGCGATACCTTCGCCCATTTCCGGCTTACGAATCCGACGCATCCTTTCTATCGCTTCTTTGAGTGCGTTTTCGTTCTTCAGCAGCCCACTTACAGCTCCATCTATCCTCCCGCGCAGGGCCTCGTTCTCGCGTTCGGTGAACTGGTATTCAACTCGCCGTGGGCCGGCATTGCGATTTCAGTCGGCGTCATGTGCGCCCTCGTCTACTGGATGCTGCGCGCGTGGACCACGCCTGAATGGGCCCTTGTCGGCGGCGCCCTCGCCGTAATGCAGTTTGGCCCGCTGAATCAATGGCTCAATAACTATTGGGGAGGAGCTGTCTCGGCCAGCGCAGGCTGCCTGGTCTTCGGCGCCCTGCCGGGATTGAAAGAGCGCTGCCGTATCCGCGATGCCGTTCTTCTCGGCCTCGGGCTTGGCGCCCAGATGCTCTCGCGTCCGTTCGAATCCGTACTGCTCGATTTCTGCGTTTTGATCTACCTGGTTGTGGCCCTGCGCGATTCGGCGTTTCGGTTACGCCTTCGCTCGCGTCTTCTTCCGCTCGCGGCGGCCGTGTACTTTTCGGTGCTGCCGGCCGTCGGCCTCACGCTCCTGCACAATCACGCGGTTACGGGAAACTGGACGGAACTGCCTTACATATCAAGCCGCTATCAGTACGGCATTCCCGCAACGTTCACTTTCCAGAAGATGTCCGTACCGCATCGGCCGCTCACGCAGGAACAGCAGCTCGATTACGATGCCCAGAAAGACACGCACGGCGACAAGCCCGAAACTATCGCAACCTTCCTCGATCGCTATGTCGAACGTATCGGGTTTTATAAGTTCTTCTTCTACGCGGCTCTTTATATCGCTCTGTTCTTCTTCCTGCCTTCTCTGCGCGAATGGCGCTGGGCGTGGCTGGCTGTCTGCGGTCTCGTCTTCAGCCTCGGAACAAATATTTATCCGTACTTTTATCAGCATTACCTCGCAGCCCTGACCTGCGTGTTCGTGCTGATGTCGCTTGAGGGGCTCCGGCGCCTTTCCACGCTGAGCTTTCGCGGCTGCAATGTAGGGCGTGAGGCCGCCGCGCTCATCCTCGTTCTCTGCGGCGCCCAGTTCGCGCTCTGGTACGGCATACACCTGTTCGGAAATGAAACCGTCTTCGAAGCCACGGGCGAGTTTGAAAGCTGGGACTACATCAACTACGGCGATGACCTGGGCCGTCTCGCCGTGAAACGCCGCTTCGAGGCCGCGGGAGGTCGGCAGCTTGTTTTTGTCCGTTACAGCCAGCACCACACATTACAGGAATGGATTCACGACGATGCCGATATCGACCACTCCCCGGTCGTCTGGGCAATCGACCTCGGGCCCGAGGAAAACCGCAAACTGATTTCTTATTACAAAGACCGGAACGTCTGGCTGATTCAACCCGACGAAGACCCGCCGAAACTGACGCCTTACAAATCGGTGGAAAGCGGTAATGAGAAATGAGCGGCCCACTTACAGCGAGCAGGTGGAAATGGGACAGAAGTACCATCCGCGCAGCTTGTTCACGCAATCACATGGAACGCGGGTACTGTTCAGCAGACTGGCTGAGAACTCCTCCGGATCCGCCGCTCTTATCTGGTGACCTGCGCGTCTCCGGCAATGAGTACGGGGCCTTAGTCAAACCCGGCGCATCAGCAGGACAAAGCAGATAGATCAGTTAGCTTGCTGGCTGCGCATCGGCGCGTCCGATAGCTTTTAAAGAAAAGGTGTGCTCTGCAGGAGGAATACCGGGGCGAATTCCTACTAACTCCGCCCCGGAAGGAGCATTCGTGGTATTTGACTTTATAGTGCCCTGTCCAGGGGAAATGTATCAAACATA
>Ga0157370_10002576_pt1 | contig 21765 bp, 25 predicted proteins | sample C35metaG_FD_113463 | JGI IMG/M metagenome (GOLD analysis project Ga0157370, IMG submission 113463) | Corn rhizosphere microbial communities from Kellogg Biological Station, Michigan, USA - C3-5 metaG | ecosystem: Host-associated > Plants > Roots > Rhizosphere > Soil | place: USA: Michigan...
GCGCGCCAAAGCGACGAAGATGCCGCCATTGCCGGCGGTCTTGAGGAGCCCGATTTTGATCGCCTCCGCGGTCGCGCCGCGCGGCGCGAGGACAAGGAAGGCAAGGGCGAAGAGCCAAGACGCGAATGAGAGTTTGGCGCTCATGGCCGGTTTCCTCCCCCGAAAAGCGGTGCCGATGAAAGCAGCGCGAGCGCGCAAAGCATAGCATCGACCTGCGAGCGCCGAAAGCGAGGCAGGTCTTGCGCTCCGCCGATCCTGTCGCGCGTCAGGCGATGCCCGTGCGTCGGCGAGCTTACGTCGTGGCGGCCTCGGGCAGGGGGAGGTCGTCGCGCCGCACCGGCGGTCCGCCTGCGATGATCTGGACGACGCCGGCGCCGAAACCGATCAGCGTGCCGATCTGCCAGGCGGGGCCGTAAGAGCCGGTGAGATCGAAGATCAGCCCACCGCCCCAGGCGCCGAGCGAGGAACCGATCTGATGCACGACGAAGGAAATGCCGAGGAGGGTCGCCATGTAGCGCGTGCCGAAGAGCTCGGCGACGAGCCCGCCGATCAGCGGCGCGAGGCCCGGCCACCATAAGAGGCCCATCGCCGCGGCGAAGACCAGCGTGCTGGTCTGCGTCGGCGGCATCACGAAATAGATCGCGAACATCACCGCGCGCAGGATGTAGAGGAGGCCCAGTAGCACGTGCTTGGGATATTTGCTGCCGAGCCAGCCAGTCATCAGCGAGCCGATGGCGCTCGTGCCGCCGATCACGGCGAGCGCCTCGGCGCTCAGCATCGGGTCCTGACCGCAAATCGCCAGATAGGCGGGGAGATGCGTCGTGAGGAACACGAGATTGAGGCCGCAGACGAAATAGGCACCCGACATGACGAGGAACGGGCGATTGCGCATCGCCGTGCCGAGCACGGTGCGCATCGAGGTCTTGGCGGGGCCATGACCGGGCATCTTGTCGGCGCCGCCCGCCCAGAAGGCGGCGGGCAGCATGGCGACGCCCAACGCCACGAAGAACAGCACCGCAATCTGCCACGGATGGTGCGCGAGGAGGCCCTGGGTGGTGAGCGGCACGACGAGCGTGCCGAGCGAGCCGACGGCGGAGACGACGCCGAGCATCTTGGTGCGCTGCTGCTCGGAGACGGCGCGGGCGCAGGCGGTCATGGCGAGTGACGTCGCGGTGCAGGAGAGGGCGATGCCGATGAGGCCGCCCGAGACGATCAACGCGAGTGCGCCCTGGGCCGCGGCCATGACGATGAGGCCGAGAACATAGATTGCGGCGCCCGCCATCATGGTGAGGCGCAGGCCGAAGCGGTCGGCGGCCGCGCCGACCAGCGCCTGCGACAGGCCCCAGACGATGTTCTGGATCGCGAGCGCGAAAGTAAAATCGGCCGCGGTCACCGCGAGGTCTTGCGTCACCGGCGTCAAGAAGAGCCCATAGCTCTGGCGAATTCCCATGCCGAGGGCGAGCAGCAACGCGGTGCCGATCAGGATCAGCCGCGATTGGCGGGCGCTCGATTGGGCCATATCCGACATAAGAGAGGTGCTCCGGAGACACTGCGACAGGGAGACCAGTCTAGCCGACCCGGCATGGAGGGCCATCGCTCATTATCGGGGGCGTGCCATGCAAGGCTGCGCCCCGGCACCCGCCAAAACCCAAGACCGGCGCATGCATCAATACCGGCAGCGACGGCGCCCGGCGTAACGGCAAAGCCATCTCGCCTGATTGGCCGCAGATCGTGGCTTGGCTCACGAGACCGACACGGCTAAGACTGGGTCAACGGTCAAAAGGAGGACATCGCATGGAACGCACCCTTCCGCCTTTTCGCGCCGATCATGTCGGCAGCCTCGTGCGCCCGTCTTGGCTGATCGCGGCACGGCAAGACTTCAACGCGGGCCGAATCACCCGTGACGCATTGCGGCCGCTCGAAGACAAAGCCGTGCGCGAAGTCGTTGCGATGCAAGAAGAGATCGGCCTGCACTCAATCACCGACGGCGAATTCCGCCGGCAGACCTATTTGACCGAATTCCTCAACCCGATCGGCGTCGAGTTGCGCCAGCGCGCCAGTAGCGACCTGGTTTATCACGACGACCACGGCGGGACCGTGCCGGCGACGAAAGCCTTCGTCGAGCGACGCATCGAATGGAAGGGATCGGTCAATGTCGAGGCGTTCGCCTTCCTCAAATCGGTGACGAAGGAGACGCCGAAAGTCACGCTTCCCGCCCCGACGCAAGTGCATCTTTTCGCCGGCACGGACGGGATCAGCAAAGCGGTCTATCCGGACATCGATCTCTTCTGGGACGACATGGTCGCCGCCTATCACGCCGAGCTCGAAGCCTTGGGCAAGGCCGGTTGCACCTATGTTCAGATCGACGAGACTTGCATCCCCAAACTCGCCGATCCCGAAATCCAAAATGCGGTGGCAAAACGCGGCGCCGATTGGCGCAAACTGACCCACCATTATGCCGTGATCCTCAATCGCATCATCGACGGCGCGCCGGCCGGCATGCAGATCGCGATCCATCATTGCCGCGGCAACAATGCGGGCATGTGGCAGGCGCAAGCGGGTTACGACGCGGTTGCCGAGATCATGTTCGGCGAAGTGCATGCCAAGGCCTATCTGCTCGAATACGACACGCCGCGAGCCGGCGATTTCGCGCCGCTGCGCTTCCTGCCGAAGGACAAGATCGCCGTCATCGGTCTCGTATCGACCAAGAGCACGCAGCTCGAGCGCGCCGACGAACTCACGGCGCGGATCAACGAAGCGAGCAAAGTCGTGCCGCTCGACCGGCTGTGCCTCGGACCGCAATGCGGCTTCTCTTGCGGTTTCGCCGGATCTCCCATGACCTATGAAAGTCAGCTCCAGAAGCTGCAGCGCATCGTCGAGGTCGCGAGATCGGTGTGGGGCGACTGAGCGAACGCCAAAGATCGAGACGACGCTCCGCTATCAAGACGATCGTCTTATGGAACTGCCTTCGATCCCGCGCTCGGGAAATAGGGGAGGACGAATGGCGCATGAAGTTCACCTCGTCGGCAGCGTGCCGCTGGCGGATGCCGAGACCGTTTTCACCACCGTCGCCGCCGCGCTCGGCCCGGCCATCAAGCGCATCCCCGACGGCGAGACCGGCGAGCGCTTGAGCTGGATCGGCTGGCTTGGCCCGGTTTTCGCCGCGATCCCGCAGCTCGAACTTTCGGACGATGTGTGGCGCGTCCACGAAGCGGCGAGCGCCCATCGCCTCTATCGCCTGAAGCCGGGCGCGAAAGCTGCCGATATCCGCATCGAGAAGCTCCCCTATGGCGATTTCGCGCTGCAATCCTATGCGACGTTCAAGCGCCTGCGCGATGCCGGCAAGATTCCTCCCGGCACCAAATTCCAGGTCGATTTCGCACCGGCGCATTCGGCCGCCCGCTCGCATATCGCCGAGAGCCTGCTGCCCGAGATGGAGCCGATCTTCAACGAAGCGATCATGCGCGAGATCGATCGCATCGCCGCGGCGATCCCGCATCGGGATCTCGCCTTCCAGTTCGACGCCGCTTCCGCAGTCTTCAACATCCTGCAGACCGGGAACTTCGGCCGTCACGGCAAGACCAAGGACGGCGCAGCGGCAAATTTCACCGCCATCCTCGCCGCGCTCGGCAACCGCGTGCCCGCCGATGTCGATCTGCTCTATCACTTCTGCTACGGCGACAACAATCACCGCCATTCGGTCGAGCCGGCCGATATGGGCGATATGGTCGACATGGCCAACCGGCTGACGCGCGCGGTGAAACGGCCGATCCAGCTCATCCATATGCCGGTGCCGCGCGACCGGAGCGATGACGCGTATTTCGCGTCGCTCGAGGATTTGAAGCTCGCCCCGCAAACCCAAATCGCGCTCGGCCTCGTTCATCTGACCGGCGGGATGGACGGCATCCGCCGGCGCATGGCGACGGCACGCCGGCACCTCGGTGCTTTCGCGATCGCGACAGAATGCGGCTTCGGGCGGCGCAAGCCCGAGACGATCGCGGAGCTGCTGCGGCTCCATGCGGAAGCCGCCAAGCTCGACTAGGGAGGACGCGACATGGCACCGTCCAGAGACGTGCTGCTGACCGGAAGCGTGCCGCTGCGGCCGGCGGAAAAGGTCTTCGAAACCGTGGCGCGGCATCTCGGCGGCGTCGCGCCGCGAATTCCCGATGGCGAGCAGATCGGCTGGTCGTCGGCGGCGCGCCGCACCTTCGAGCGCCACCCCGCGCTCGAAGCCTACCGGCAAGTGCCGCTCAATGCCGGCGGCAAGGACCCGGTCGATATCTTTCGCGTGCGGCCCGGCTACGCCGCGCGCGGCCTCGTCTTGGGCCCCTACGGCTATATCGAGAACGCGACGCGGTCCTACGCCGCATTCAAGCAGCTGCGCGATGCCGGCATCATCCCGCCAAAGACGCGCTATCAAGCCACCTTGCCGGGTCCCGGCACCTCCGCCTTCTGCATCGAGCTCGACGCGGAGACGCTGTTGCCGCTCGCGCGCGACGCGCTGCTGCGCGAGATCGAAGGCATCGCCGCGGCGATCCCCGCTGCGGATCTCGCCATCCAGCTCGATATCGGCATGGAGGCAGAGCACGAGGAGTTTCTGCGCCGGCCCGAGGCCTGGGACCAGCCGCTCCATCGCGTGTTCCACTGGAGCCTGGCGCAGATGGCCGAATCCGTGGCATGGCTCGCCAGTCGGGTGCCAAGCGGCGTCGAGCTCGGCTTCCATATCTGCTCGATCTGGCATCACGATCCTGCCGGCGGGCAGGACAATCGCGTTCTCGTCGATGCGGCAAACGCGATCCTCGAGCGCGTGACGCGCCGGGTCGACTATATCCACCTTCCGGTCATTCCGGCGCATCGCCAGGACGACTACGCCGTCTTCAAGGATCTCGCCCGTCCCGCCGGAACGCATCTCTATCTCGGTCTCGTCAACATCGCCGACGGGATCGAAGGCGCGAAGCGGCGGATCGACATGGCGGAGAAGGTCGTGCAGGGCTTTGGTGTCGGCTCTTTCTGCGGGCTCGGCCGGCCGCCCGTGCAAGATGCAACCGGTCCTTCGAGCCATTCCAATCCGCCGATCCCGGAATTGCGGCGCGCGAGCCCGGAGACGATCGGCGCGGTGCTCGATCTGCACCGGCAGGTTGCCGCGCTCTAACGCGCGCAGGGAGGAAACGATGACACGCTCCGCGATTGGCACGGTTATGGGCGCGATTGGCTGCGCGCTGCTTGTCTTGAGCGGCGTTTCGGCGCCCGCCCATGCCGACCGGCTGAAGATCCGCATCGGCTATCAGGCCTCGCCGGAAAAGCTCATTCCGATGAAGCTGGGGCGGACCGATATCGTGCCGCATCTCGGCAAATCCTACGACGTGGATTTCGTTCTGTTTAAGGCCTCCTCGCTCGAAGTTACGGCGCTTGCGACCGAGGACATCGACCTCGCCACGCTCGGCTACTCGTCCTTCGGCATCGCCCTCGATGGCGCGAAGATGGAGGATTTGCGCCTGGTCGCGGACGGCTATCGCGACGGCGTCGGCGGCGCCTATTCCAACGATTTCATGGTGCTGAAGGACGGTCCGATTCATGCGGTCGAGGACCTCAAGGGCAAGGTTCTCGCCTCAAACGGCGCCGGCAGCGTCGTCGATATTGCGATGCGTTACATGATGAAGAAGCACGGTTTCGAGGATAAACGCGACTATTCGCTGATCGAGGCCTCGCTGCCCAACATGTTTCCGATGCTGGTTCAGGGCAAGGCCGACCTCGTCACCATGAATGCGATCTATTCGCACAATCCCAAGACCGCCGAAGCTGCACGGACTCTGTTCAAGGAACGCGACGCGCTCGGGGTGACCGAATTCGCCTTCTACTGCGCGCGCACCGGCTTTCTGCAGCGCAATCGCGCGGCGCTCGGCGATTTCTTCGAGGACATGGTCCGCGCGACGCGCTGGATGCTCGCTCCCGTGAACCGCGCTGAAGCGATGCACTTGCTAGCCGAAGTTACGAAGCAATCGCCAGAGGTTCTCGCCACCTACTATCTGCTGCCCGGCGAGGATGTCTATCGCGATCCCGATGCGCGGCCAGATGTCGAAGCCTTGCAGCACAATCTCGATGCGATGGAGGAGCTCGGCTTCATCCATTCGCGCATCGATGTCGCGAAACACACCGACCTGTCGTTCATCAATGCCGCCGCCCCGCGCGTCAAGCCGCTTGGCGCCACAAAACCCGCCTCACCCTAGGAGGGCTCGAGCATGACCCATGATTGCTATCTCGTCGGCTCGGTGCCGATGGAAAATGCCGAGGCGGTGTTCGGCGCCGTCGCCGGCGCGCTTGGCTCGCGCATCAAGCAAATCCCCGACGGCGAGACCGGCGAGCGGCTCGATTGGATCACATGGCTCGAAACCGTCTTCGCCAACAGTCCCGCGCTCGAACAATCGGATGAGTTGTTTCGCGTCCATGCGACCGGCACGGCGCGCAGGCGCTATAAGCTACGGCCGGGCAAGAGCATTGCCGATATCGGCTTCGACAATCTTTTCTATGCCGACAAGGCGAAGGCCTCCTACGCCACCTTCAAGCGGCTGCGCGATGCCGGAAAGATTGCGCCCGGCACGCGCTTCCAGGTCGATCTCGTCCCGGCGCATTCGGTGCTGTGGCTCTTCCTCGCCGAAGACCTGCAAGCGCCGGTCGATCCGATCTACAACGCGGCGCTGAAGCGCGAAATCGACAAGCTCGCCGCGGCGATCCCCCATCCGGATTTGAGCATCCAGTTCGATGTGGCGTCGGCGGTCTTCGCCCGGCTGCAACGCGAAGAAACCGGCGTCTATGGCGAGGACAAAGGCGCGATGCAGGCGAAATTCGCCGCCATTCTCGCCGATCTCGCCAATCACGTGCCGGCCGATATCCCGGTGCTGTTCCATTTCTGCTACGGCGACAGCAATCACCGCCACGTCGTCGAGCCGGTCGATATGGGCGACATGGTCGATATGGCGACCCGGCTCAATGCAATGGTCGCTCGGCCGATCAATCTCATCCACATGCCGGTGCCGCGCGACCGCTCGGACGATGCCTATTTCGCGCCGCTCAGAGCGCTGAAACTGCGCCCGGAGACGCATCTCGCCTTGGGTCTCGTTCATCACACCGATGGACTCGAAGGCACGGCGCGCCGCATGGCGACGGCGCGGAAATTCGTGCGCGACTTCGCGATCGGCACGGAATGCGGCTTCGGCCGCCGCAAGCCCGAGACCATTCCCGGGCTGCTCCGTATTCATGCCGCCGCGGCAGAGCTCGATTAAAACCCGTATTCAATTCAAAACAAGTCGGTTCAATGACTTAGTCGTCATTCCGGCCAAGCAAGCACAGCGCGCGCGAGCCGGAATCCATTGGAGTGCAGGCGAGGTCCATGGATTCCGGGCTCAGCCGCTACGCGGCTGCCCCGGAATGACGAACCAATTGAGTCCGTTAGTCAGCCTATCGATACGCCTGCTTTCGCCCGGCTCATTCCGAGTGAAAGGATGCGATGCAGCAGGTTCGGGTAGTCAAGTCCGTCATACCGAGCCGCCGTGGCGAATTCCTCGCTTTTCGCGATTTCGGGGTTGGGATTGGCTTCGATGAAATATGGAGTGCCGTCGGCAGCGAGGCGAAAGTCGATGCGCGCATATCCATCGAGCCCCAGCGTCCGGTATATGCGTTTCGCTGTTCGTTGAATGCGGGCGGATACCTCCGGCGCGAGGTCTTTGGCCGGCCCGTCCACGATTCCGACGCGCTCCTGATAGTCGAGATCGTGCTTGGCCTTTTCAGTGGCGATCTGCCGCGCCCCCTGACCGCCGCCCAAACTGCCGAATTTCAGCTCCCACACCGGCAGAACGCGCAGCCGGTTGTTGCCGAGCACGCCGACATAAAGCTCGCGTCCCTCGATGTATTGTTCGGCGATGGCGGCGGTGCCGAGCCGATCGTGAACGAAGGCGACGCGCTCTGCGAGCTCCTCGTCGGTATCGACGATGGATGCTTGCGAAATACCGGAGGATCCATCCTCGCTCAGGCTCTTGACAATCAGTGGCAAGGCGAGCCGCGAAGGCCGGTTGACTTTGCGGCGCATCGGAAACACGGCAAAGGCCGGCACTGCGATCCGGCGTTGGTGCACCAAGGTTTTGGACAGATCCTTGCCGCGCGCCAAAATCAGGCCGCGCGGGTTGCACCCGGTATAGGGGATTTTCATCAGCTCGAGAAAGCTCGCGATGTGCTGGTCATAGGCGGTCGCATCGTGGAACTCCTCCAGCAAGGTGTAGACCACATGCGGCTTGAAATTTTCGATCTCGTCGCGCACCGGCTTGATTTCCTCTTGCACGCCGAGCGGGCGAACGTCGTGGCCCGCCGCGCGCAAGGTGCTCACGACATCGAATTCCGTTTTCCATTCGTTGATCTCCTGCGCGGTGTAGCCGTCGGTCGAGTCGGGTGGCACGCAGTCCGGGTGCATCAGCACGAGAATCCGCAAGCGTCTCATAGCGCGATCCATTTGCGCCGCGACGGACCGAACAGCGCGTGCATGGTCTTCGCGGTCAACAGGATGGTGAAATTGACGACAAGCTTCCGTTCGGAGCCAGGGGCACGGAGATCGAGCTCGCGGCAGCGAGAGATCATATTGTCGAGAACGGCATCGAGCGTAAGCTGGTTCTCGCCCGTCCATCGCGAGACAATCTGCCTGACTTGCGCACGGTGCCGCCGGATGAAGACGGCCGCCGGCTGCGCCCGTCGATGTCGCGGATCGGCAGAGAAGAGATGCGAGAGGTCGCGGTCATACGTCTTCGGCGGCTTGAAAGCGTAGAGCGCCTGCTGTTTCTGGTAGTGCTCGCCAAGCGTTTGGCTGAGCTCAGACAGCGGATCGACACGCTCGCGCGACGTGACCGGCGGCCGCTCCCCGGCAATCTCGCCCATCAGCTCATCGACATATTCGAGCTTCTTCAGCGCCGGCCAGCCGGCATAGCGTGTCCGCCAGTGCGACCGCGGCCGCAACCACACCGCAAAGGTCTCGGCGAAATCCTCGTCCGGATGGCTTTGCGCGTACCAGCGTCGAAGATGCTGGACATAACGCCGGCTGGCCGGATTGGGCCGGTAATAATGCGGGTAGTGTTTCGAAGACGGGCCGAACAGCTGTTGCCAGCGTCGGCGGCGTTGTAGCTGATAGGCATGCTGCACGGCATGGCCCGCCTCGTGACGGAGAATGGCCATGCACTCGGCCCAGGTGCCGCCCTCGACCTCGAGCATCATTTTCTTCTCGAGTTTCATCAGGCGGGGATGGGCAAGATAGAACGGGATGGCAATGCCGGGCACATCCGCGGGACTGAACCACTCGCTCGATATCCAGGCGTGCGGCCGCAGCCGGATGCCCCGCGCTTCCAGCTCTTCATTCAGAGTGTCGAGACAATCCTCGAGCCAGGTGCCTTCGATCTTGACCCTCAGATTGCTGAGGCGTTGCTTGAGCAACTGCTCATCGGGCAGCTTCTCCCAAGAATATCTCCGACGCGGCATAGGCATCCATAAATCGTAAAAGCCCGTCCCTGGATGGTGTCACAGCAAGCTTCCGGCAACAACCGCCGAGTCTTCGCGGGGTGCGATCCCAACCCGATCGGGTTTTGCTCTAGACTTCAACCTGAGCGGCCGGCAAAGGGAGAGCGATCATGACGAAGCCTGATGTGGCGTTGGGATGGGCGCGGGGTTGTGCGATTGTCCTGGCGTTGGCGATATTGGCGGCAGCGCCGTCGCATGCCGCCGACAAGCTGCGCATCGGCAAGCCGGAGGCGACCGGCTTCGATTTTACGCCGGTGGAGGTGGGGATCGAAACCGGCATTTTCGCCAAAAGCAATATCGAGGCGGAGAGCATCGCGTTCGGCGGGGCGGCGCGCGAGCAACAGGCCCTGATCGCCGGCAGCATCGATGTGGCGTTGGGCTCCGGCCTCGAGATGGCGGCGATCGTGAAGGGTGCGCCCGAAATGGCGGTTGCGGCGATGTATGGCGCGCCGCGCAACATGTGCATCATTGTCTTGCCGAATTCGCAGGTGAAGGATGTTTCACAGCTCAGGGACAAATCGATCGCCGTCTCCGGTCCCGGCAGCCTCACGGCTTGGGTGGCGAAAGAAACCTCGAATCGGCAAGGCTGGGGTCCGGACGGGGTCAAGCTGGTGGGACTCGGCAGCCTTGCCGGCATGACGGCGCAGCTCTTTTCCGGCAATGTCGACGCCTCGGTCGATTCGACGGAAAACGCCTATCTGCTGCAATCGCAAGGCCGGGCGCGCATTCTCGTCAGCATGGGAAAGATCATCCCCGAATTCGTCACCCATGTGATCTTCGCCTCGAACGATCTCATCGGGCGCAATCCCGATCTGCTGCGCCGATTCTTGAAAGCCTGGTTCGAGACCATTGCCTTCATGAACACGCATGAAGAGGAGACGCTGCGGATCACCGACAAGATCACCGGGCTGACCCCGGAGATTGCCAAGACGGTCTATCAAGAGCAGATGCCGATGTTCTCGCGCGACGGGCGCTTCGATCCGAAAGCGCTTGCCGTGGTGCAGCGCACATTCAGCGACCTCAAGCTTCTCGATCACGCGCCGGAAATGAAAACGCTCTACACCGAACAGTATCTGCCCGCCCGTTGAGAGCCGCGCGGCGGCCTAACGCTGCGGAGGGCTCGGCGCGGCCGGCGGGGCACCGGCCGCGCTCGTCAGCACGAATTTGATCGGCGTGCCGTCTTCCTCGGATTGAAATCCGACCACGCCGCCGCGGGCATCGATCCACACCACTTGATGCCCGTCGCCTTCGATGGACCATTGACGGACGCGCAGCGAGCGCCCGTTGAACTCCATCGTGACCTCGCCGGTGTCTTTAACCGTGACATGAATGACGCGTCCGGTCTTGGTCGCCATCATGGTATCGGTGTCGAGGAGGAATTGCGCCCAGGGGTTCTCGGGATGGACGTTCGCCGGCGCGGTGATGACGCCGTTGCTGCTCGAATGGATGACGAAATTTTGGCCCTGGGCCGCGCCCGTCACGGTGACGGTGTTGCCGCCACCTTTCGTCGTGCTGCGATAGGCGATAAGGCGCCGGTCGCGCCACTCTTCCTCGCGCGTCGCCTCCTCGCGATGGACGGTGATGCCGAGAACCTTCACCGCGACGCGAAGCTCCGTCTTTACCGTCGCGTCATCGCCATCGCGCGTGATCGTGTTGGTATAGGTGCCGATCGCGCCATAGGTCGGATGCTCGATCCGGTAAGTCAGCACCTGCGGCGCAGCCTGCGCGCGTCCGGGCGCGACGATGACGAGCAAGGCGGCGAAAACGAAAGCGAGGCGGAGGTAGCGATGGCACGCACGCACAGGTTTGATCCTCGGTCAGCGGGCGCGTCCCCAACCGCAAGGGGCGGGGCACCGGCGCCGCTCTTATTCAATCCAATGCGGCGCCGGGGCCGCGCGTTCCGGCGTCGCGACGGGGAGGGAAGGGATTGCTTCTTCCCCTCGCGACGCCGCGGTCTCTCAGCGCGCCACCGTCCGCTTCATCAGGATCTCATCGCTGATCATGGCGACGAATTCATAGCCCTGCGCGGCGAGGCGGTTCATCTCAATCGTCAGGTAGAAAGCGCGCTTGTTCGCATCGTCGGGCCGCTGAATGTCTTTCAAGTCCTTGCCGAAGAAATCGACCCGGCCGTCCGGATAGACGACGCACATCCGGTCGGTTCCGTCCCAACGGATATCGATATATTCGACCTTCCCCGCGCGCTCCTGCGCCTGGGTCTGGTGCGCCAGCCCGGTCAGAGCGAAAACGGCAAGCGCCGCGGCCGCAACGGCTGCGTTCGACAGAGTCATGGAATTCCCCCCTCGGTGAAAGTTCGACCGAGGAAGAATGCATGTTTCCCGTGCTCCGTCCAGCGCCGGGCGTTCCGGCGCCGCGTCGGCTGTCAGCTCGTCGCGCGCTTTGCCGTGCGCATCGCATCGACGCTGTAAGCGCCGGCGCCCGTTGCGTAAACGAGGATGAGCCCGCCGAGGATCGCGAGGTTCTTCGAGAAGTTCGTGTATTGCGCGACGAACTGCGCCTCGGGCACCTGCCAGTAGCGATGCGCCAGGGCAGTCGCGATCACGACATAGGCGACGCCCAAGAGCGCGCCCCAGCGCGTCTCGATGCCGAGGATCAGCGAGATGACGATCAACGCCTCGGCGATGATCGCGATCCAACTCCACAGCGCCGGCGGCGACAGGCCGAGGCTGCCGATATAGCCGGCATTGGGCGAGCCCAGCCACGCGGTCATCAGGAACACCAGCGCGATCAGCACGCGGCCGATCAGCAAAAGCGTGTCATTCATCGTTTCCCCCTTGTTTCCCGTCACGGCGATATTTTCCCGGGAGTCTATGATGCTCGCGCTTGGCTGCCAATCGTGCCGGCGAGTCGCAACCCTTGCGCTCCCCAGGATGTGAACGCCCTTACCTTGCCCCCGGTGCGCCGAGCCTTTCGCGGAGCACCAGCCGCTTGCCCTCGCGAAGGTCGAAATCATGCGCGTGATAATTGGCAAGCATCCGCCGCGCCGCCGCGACCGCGTCGGCATCATCCTCGGCGCGCAGCTTCTCGGCGCAGACCACCGCGCCCCTTGGGTCGAAAAAGCGGCACCAGTATTCGGTCATGGCTTGAACCAGGGAAAGAATAGAGAAAAACCCTGGCATGAATCAACCCTGGCGTGCAATCACCTGGAGAAACTGGCGGGGCAGGGCATCTGGCGATGCCCCAAGCCTGTCGCGGACCCGTCCCAGATGGCCGCAATTGTGCCATGAGGGTGGCACGTTCGGCCCTTAGCGTCTGGGCTGCGGCTGACGCTCTGTCGAAAGGACCGGCGATGCAGATATCCCAGGTGGAATTGGCCCTGACGCTCGCTTTCGCAACCGTCGCGATCTATGCGCTTATCCAGGTGGTGACGCAGTTCTGAACGGCTCGACCGCCAGCCGCTCGGGCGGTGTGATGCGCGTCAATGCAGCATTTGCGGCGCGTCAATGCCGTGGGAGCCTGCGAGTGTCGCCTCGATGCGTGCGGCCTGGGCGTCATAGTCGCGGCTCGCGGCGCGCAGCATCTCGGCCACACCGCGATAGGCATGATCGATCCGCGCCGCCGTTTCGAGGCATTGCCGAGCCTGGCTGCGAAAGAGTTCGGCGATTGCGCGGCTCGCGCGCAATCGCTCGGGGAGGGTTGCTGTCTGACACGGATTGGGCATAGCGGCGCCTCCGCACGAAGCCATGCCCTGTGAACGATGCCCCTTTCGCGGAGGTTCTGTGACAAAACGAAGCTGGCGGCGGGCGCGGACGGCCCGCCGCCCCGATCGGTCAGGATTGCTTCTCGTCGTCATCCTGCTGCGGATTGCCCAGCAGCACGATCACATCGGTCGCGACCGGCTTTTGCGGCGCCAAGGTGGTGCATTCCTTGTCTTTCCACCGCGCCAGCTTCACGACCTTGCCGACCGGGCCGCGGTCGCTGCCCTGAGTTTCGAGCGCCTCGACGATGTGCAACCCGTCGCGGTCGACAAAGAAGGTGTGGTCGCCGAAAACCTCGGTGAGGCGCGCGGCCGTGGGGTTGTCTTCGGGAATGGCATAGACATCCTCGAAGCTGTTTTGCTCTTCGAGCTGGTCGAGCGTTTGCTTGACCAAGGTGGCGGTCAATCGCATCGCGGATTTCCTTTCGCTTCCATCGGCGGTTGCAAATCGGCCCCGCCTTGGACGGGGCCCGGGATGTGCGAAAAAGCCAGCCCTTCGGGAAAGGACGCGGCGCGCGGCCGCGCCTCAGGGTGGCGCTGCTGTGAGGCAAAAGATGCGTTCGGCTTCAGGTGGGGCCTTCCCGCTCGAGATCAAGCGGGGCGGGCGGCAGATGCCGCTTTCCCTTAAAGACAATTCAGGGATGCTTGTCGGGCCGCAACAGGCGTAGGGCTTCGCCCGCGGTGAAGCCCAAGCGGCGCAGCTGCGCCAGCGCCTGCTCGCGTGTGAGGCCCCCTGGGGCGTGCGCCTCGGCCGCGCCGACGCGATAGCGGCGCAAAACCTCCTCGAGCTCGGCGATATACTCCTCGGCAGAACGGATTCGCATCATCGGCAATGCCACACTCCGCGCCGGCGCGCTGCCGCGTCGGCGCAACAACAAGAGCTGCGAGGTCTGAAGCGTCGCGGGCGTCGGAAGACGGCCGCGCCGTCGGAGCCTTCGCTTACCAGCGGTATCTGGGAATCGTCGCGGCGGCGTCAAGGCGCCGGGCGCCGCCGCGTGTGCCCGCCCGAAAAAGTCACACCGGCCGGGCATCTCCGCGCGGCACCACCTTGCGATAGAGATGCCAGGTGGCGTGGCCCAGCACCGGCAGCACGACAATGAGGCCGATGAAGAACGGGATCGAGCCGAGCGCCAGCGCGGCGGCGACAATCACGCCCCAGATGGCGATCGGGCCGGGATTCGCTTTCACCACGCGCATGGAGGTCCCGATCGCTGTATCGAGCCCGACATCGCGGTCGAGCAGCAGCGGAAAGGAGACGACGCTGATGACGAGAACGGCAAGGGCGAAGAGAAAGCCGAGGCCGATGCCGACGAAAATCAGCGCCCAGCCCGCCGCCGTGGTAAAGATCGCCGCCAGGAAAGCGCCGAGCGAGGCGGGCGGGGCGGGGCCGAGGGTCAGCGTGTAGACCTCTTCCGCCGCCGCCAGCCACAGCAAGAAGATCGCGACAAGGATCAGGCCCAGCATCGCGATCGCGCCGAAGGCGGGGGCGCGAAAGACGGCGAGCGCCGTCGCCCAGCTGATCTCGCCGCCTTGTTCGCGCCGCCGGCTCATCTCGTAGAGACCGACCGCGGCCAGAGGGCCGACCAGCGCGAAGCCCGCGGCCAGCGGAAAGAGCAGCGGCAGGGCGCTTGCCCCCGCGGCGAGGCGCCACAACATCAGGCCGATCGCCGGATAGACCACGCAGAGAAAGATCACGTCGCTGCGATAGGCGGCGAAATCGCCGAGGCCCTTCTCGAGCGCATCGCGCAGATCGGATACGGTGATGCGCGCGACCGCGGGAGCGGGCGAGTGCAGTCTTTCCTCGACATGATGGACGGCGTGACCTGCATTGCTCATGCCGGCGCCGACATGGCGCAGTTGGTCCAAGCCCCATTCGACCGGATTGCGGATCGTGGCCATGACGTTTCTCCCTTGGCAAGCGATGCTCGCCCGCGCGCGAACCGGCGCGCCGGCCGCGGGGCGATGACGCTCGCCCCTGCCTTTTCTCTCACCCGAAGGTTCGTCGAAACTGTGCTTGTCCGCGCGCCGCGGCCGGCCGCGCGGGCTGCGGTCATGGCGCTTCTCAAAAAGGCTAGGCCCGGCCAGCCGGCCGCGTCAATGCGCTCGCGCGCGGCCGCGCTTACGCCGCGGGTCGCCGCACAATGGCGTGGTAGATCGCCAGCAGGATGATGGCGCCAACCACTGCGCCGATGAAGCCGGCGCCCTCGCCGGCTTGGTACCAGCCGATCGCTTGTCCGAGATAGGTGGCGACGAAAGCGCCGACGATGCCCAGCACGGTGGTGATGATGAAGCCGCCGGGGTCGCGGCCCGGCATGATGAGCTTGGCGATCAGCCCCGCGAAAAAGCCGATCAGGAGCGTCCAGAGGATATGCATCGCGTGAAACCTTTCCTCTCGGGGGCAGCTTTCACAACGCGCCGGGCCTGGGTGAGACGTGGGGTGCGGGAGATGTAATCTCCCGGCGCTCGCCAGCGGGCTCGCCACGCGCGTCAGCCCGCCTATCAATCCCGATCCCCCCTCCCGCGGTTCCGTCTTTTGTGCGGTTGCGAAGGCTCGCGCCGCGCCTTGCTCGCGGACTCGTTACCGCATGCGGGGCTTAGAATTCCTTGCCGAGGAGCCGGTCGACCGAGATCGGTCCGCCGCCGCGGAAGAAGATCCCGATGCAAAGCAGCCACCATAACAGCGCATACTCGATGCCTTTGTCGGTCCAGAAATAGCCGAATTTCCATTGGAAGTCTGTGATGATGACGCTCATCTCGATCCAGATCAGCAAAGCCGCGAGCCGCGTGAAGAGCCCGATGGCGAGACAGAATGCGCCGACCGATTCGGCAAAAAAGGTCGCAACAGCAAGCGCGGTCGGAAGAGGCAAGCCGGCATGGCCGATGGCCACCGCGTAGGCGCCGATCGATTTGTGAAGGAGCTTGTCGATGCCATGCGGCAGCAGCACCGCGCCCGTGCTGAAGCGCATGAAATCATAGGCGTAGGGCGAGAGCGCTTTATAAAGCGCGGCGAGCCCCGGAAAGATCAGCCGTTTTGAATCGATGGTTGCATCCGTCATGCGTTATCCTCCAATGCCCTATGCCGTTTCGCGGCCGTCGCCGGGATGATGCTAACGCCGCGGCGGCGCGACATTTGCGACACAATCGCGTGAGGCGCGCGTGGCAGAATTTTGACTGCGCCGCTAAGCTCGTCTGCCGCAAGCGGTGACGAGATCGGAGGCGCAGCATGACGAAGCTGAATTTGCGGCTCAATGCGGATTTCCTGCCCGACTCAGGCGACCCGGTCTTTCTTCCCGCGGCGGAGCGCGCGCTCTATGTGATGGAAGGCGCGGTTACGATCGAACGGGAGCGGGGCGCGCGGCTCTGCGAGCAGGGCGGCGCGTTTTTGGGCGATGAAGCGATCGCGCTGCTGCCCGGCCCCGCGGGCGCGCGGCTGTTGCGCTTCGAGCTCATCGGCGCGGGCGCGAGCGATGGCGGCGCGCTGCGTGCCGCGCCCGCCGCCGCCTCCGAGCAGAAGCTCGCGGTCGATGTGACCCTCGATCCCGGTTTCGGCTGGCTGATGCGCTTGGATCTCGTGGGCTTCCCCAAGGGCGGCGTTGCCTACACCCATCTCCATCAAGGTCCGGGCATCCGCTATTGCCTCGAAGGCGCGATCACCATCGAGAGCGAAGGTGCCTCGCACACCTATCGCGAAGGCGAAGCCTGGTTCGAGAGCGGCACGGCGCCGGTGCTCGCGCCCACCTCGAAAGACAGCGAGACGCGCTTCCTGCGCTGCTTCGTCCTGCCGCGGCAATGCAAAGGCCGGTCCTCGATCCGCTATGTCCGGCCCGAGGATGCCAAGCGTCCGAAGCCGCAGCGCTACAAGATCCTCGGCGAGCGCTTCATCGCGGTTGGGGGCGAGTGACGGCGCTTCAAGCCTTCATCAATCTTTAAGCCTTAGGCTTTGGGCTTTGCGGCGGCGTGAAACCCATGGCCGATATTCCGGCGCATCATCCTCTGCTTCGACCCGGCGAGGGCGTCCTGCTCTTCGTCGGCGCGCTGCTTTTGGCCGTGCTCGCCGTCCTGGGGTGGGGCCTTCTGCAGCGCGGCGCGGCCGATGCCGTCGTGCTGGTCTCGGTCGATGATTGCCGGCGCGCCTTCGATGATGCGGAGTGCCGCGCCATCGTTGAGCGCGCGCAGGCGATCCAGGCTTCGACGGCGCCCTTCTTCGAGCGGCGGGAGACCTGCGAGCTGGTTTATGGCGAGGGCCGCTGCGCGCTTCTCAAAGATACGGTGATCGCGCTCAACCGCTACGCGCCGGCAATCGCCGCGATTGCGCTGACCTCCGATCGCGCGGCGCTGGTGCCGCTCTATTACGGCAAGCCGGGCGATGCCGCCTCCGATCCGGCGCGCGACGGGCGGATGGTCTATTTCCGAGGGCGCGCTGTCGGAAGGCTGATGCGCCCCAAGCTCGGCGGCGCCGAGGCGCCTTATATCGTCGATGCGCATGGCAAGCCGCTGACCGCAGACGCGATCCGCGCGGTGGCGCGGCGCTAGAGCCATTCTCCGCCTCGCTTTACGCCACGCTCGCTCTCGCTTCGCGAGGACAGAAGCGGTGGTTCGCGGCGGATGCGCTTTCACCGAAAGCTGAGAATGACTATGGTCGGTCCATAGAAGCCCGTCACAACGCCGATCCTGCCCGCACCGTCCAATCCCAGCTTCGAGAATGTCCTTTCCCGCGCGCCATTCGAGTCTCAAGGAACTGCTGCTTTCCGAGCGCCGTCGGCGGATGCTTCGGGTCGCCTGGGCCCGCGGGCAGCGCCGCGCGATCTTCCTCCTCGGCGGTGTCGCGGTTGGCGCGGCGGCCGTGGTGCTCACCCTCCTGGCCAACGAGGCGCAAGACGCCTTCAACTTCCTGGTGACGCGCTGGCGCTATGCGTCCTTCATCGTCACACCGCTGGGCTTCATGCTCTCGGTTTTCCTGACGAACCGGTTTTTTCGCAATTCGCAGGGTAGCGGCATTCCGCAGGCGATCGCCGCGCGCGCTCTCACCGATCAGCGCGCGCGGGGACGGCTCGTCTCGATCCGCATCGCTATAGGGAAAATTTTGCTGACGCTTCTCGGGCTGCTCTGCGGCGGCTCGGTCGGCCGCGAAGGTCCGACCGTCCAGGTCGGAGCCTCGATCATGTTCGCGATCGGTCGCATGTCGCCGCGCCAGCAGCCGGGGCTGATCCTGGTCGGCGCGGCGGCCGGCGTTGCGGCGGCCTTCAACACGCCGCTCGCCGGGATCGTCTTCGGCATCGAAGAGCTCAGCCGAAGCTTCGAGAGCCGCACCAGCGGGCTGGTCATCGGCGGGGTGATCGCGGCGGGCCTGACCTCGCTCGCGCTCGTCGGCAACTACACCTATTTCGGCGTCAGCACCGCTATGCTGCGCAACGGGTTCGACTGGCTCGCCGTGCCGCTTTGCGGCGTTGTCGGAGGCCTTGCCGGTGGCATCTTCAGCCGGATCGTCATCGAGGTGGCGGGCGGCTTCAGGAGCGGCGCCGCGCGCGCCCTCAAAGCGCGCCCGCTCATCTTCGCGATGCTGTGCGGCGTCGGCGTCGCCTGCTGCGGCCTGCTCTCGGGCGGTACGATCTACGGCACGGGTTATGCGCAAGTGAAGGCAGCGCTCGTCGGCGGGGTTCCGCTGCCGTGGAGCTTCGGCGTCTTGAAGTTGGTCGCCACGATCTTCTCGACCATCAGCGGCATTCCCGGCGGCATCTTCTCGCCTTCGCTTGCCGTCGGGGCAGGGCTCGGCGCCAACCTCGCCAGTTTGTTTCCCAGCGCGCCGCTCGGGCCGATCATGCTGCTCGGCATGGTGTCCTATTTCGCCGGGGTCGTGCAGGCGCCGATCACCGCCTTCGTCATCGTCATCGAGATGACCGACAACAACGCGATGGTGATCCCGCTGATGGCGGCGGCGCTCATCGGCTATCTCGCCTCGCGCCTCATCTGCCCCGAAGGCATCTATCACGCGCTCTCGAAGGGCTTTCTCCGCGCCGAAACCGCGAGCAGTTAGCGCGATCCGAGGACAAGGCCACCCGATCGTCGGTCAGTGCTTCGGGAGCGGGATGACGAAGCGCCGATCGATGATGTGGTCGGGATCGACCGGCTGCTTCAGCAGCTTCTGCGCGTGGTACCAGGCGAGCTGGTGCAGCACGTCGTCGACGTCGAGCCGCGCATCCGCATCCATATAGGAAATCGCGCGCTCGATCTGCTCCGGTGATTGGCCAATATGGCGCGCGAGGATGGCGAGCGTCTCTGGCGCGGTCTCGCCGTCTTTGCGGCGCTCATCGGCGCCGATGAAGGCGGCGTGATAGGCCGTAGTGCCCTTGCGGTAAGCGCGCAGGAATTTCTCCACGGTAGAGCGCCGATCGTTGGCCGTGCGCGTCGCGGTGTAGACCGCGCTGAGCTGGAATGGGGTCTCATCGCCGACGAAGCCCAAGAGCACGGCCTCCTTGCGCGAGAGAGCCGGCATGACCGCGGTGGCTTGGATCAATCCTGCATCGGTCTGCCCGCCGATCAAGCCCGAGACCTGGTTCGCAATCGACCCCAATGCGACGAGGCGCACGCTCTCCAGCGAGTAGCCGTATTTCTCCGCGAGCAGCGCCATGCTGTAATGCGGCGGCGACCCGAAAACCGGCACTGAAACGGAATGGCCGGGAAGATCCTTGAGCGAGCGTAGCCCCGCGGCGAAGGCGCGATTGGCTACGACGTAGGCCGTCGCCTGGAATCCGGGCGCCTCGCGCGCCGAGGCCGCGATGATGCGGAGCGCATCATGGGCGGCAAGGTTATAGAGCGCGCCGGAAAGGGCGCTCACGCCGAAATCGATGTCGCCGGCTGTCGCTCCCATCGCCATCGGCACAGCGTTGTCGAAGATGACGAGCTTCGGATCGAGCCCCTCGGCCGCGAAGAAGCCCTTGTCGAGCGCAATGAAGACCGGCCCGGCCGAGATGATGCGGAGCACGCCGATCTTGACCGGTTCTGCCTGCGCCGCCGGAACATTCTCCATAAGCATCGATCCGGCGACCACTCCGACAAGCCATGCAAAATAGCGATACCGCCGCCGAAAGCGAAAACGCATGGGGTTTCTCCTGACAAATTTTGCCTGCGGACGTTCGGCCGGCCTGGTATAGAAGCCAAGTTCTATTTTGGCATTGATCGATAACTTTTTTTCATTATACGTGGGCCATGGATTTGACCGAGCGGTTGACCCGCAAACTCAAGTTACGGGACTTGCTCCTTTTCGAAAGCGTCGTTCGCTCCCAAAGCATGGCGCGGGCCGCGGCTCAGCTTCATCTGACCCAACCGGCCGTCTCGAAGACCGTCGCCGAGCTCGAGAAAACGCTCGGGGTGAAATTGCTCGAGCGCAGCCGCAGAGGCATCGAGCCCACGCCCCAAGGGCGCGCGCTGCTCAGGGGCGGGATGGTCATTTTCGATGATCTTCGACAGAGCGTGAACGAAATCGAATTCCTCAAGGACGAGGCAAAGGGGGAGGTGTGGCTGGCTGCTCCGGACTCTATGGCGGGCGGAGTCCTGCCGCTGACGATCGAGCGGCTTGCGCAGGCCTATCCGCGGATCTCCGTCCATCTTGTTTCGACGCCGGTGGGCGCATTGGAATCGCGCTCGCTTCAGTATCGGCCGCTTCGTGACCGGGAGGTCGATCTCGTCCTGGGTCCAATCATCGGCCCGCTCATGGACGAGGCTCTGGTGGCGGAGCAGCTTTTCGAGGATCTGCCCATCGTCGTGGCGGGTGCGCGCAGCCCGTGGGCGCGGCGGCGCAAGATTGCGCTCGAAGAATTGCTCGAGGAGCCTTGGTGCATGCCGCCCGGGGATTCGCCTGTCGGCGCACGCTTCTTTGCGGCGTTCCGCGCGTGCGGCGTTGAACCCCCGGAGCGGCTCGTGGTCGGCGGCTCGACGCATCTATTCAAGAGTCTTCTCGCAACCCAGCGCTATATCGCGATTTTGCCGAGCTCGGTTGTCTTGGCGAATATCGACCGCCTCCCACTCAAGCGTTTGCCGGTTCACCTTCCGTTGCCCGGCGTGCTGATCGGACTCGTTACCCTCAAAAATCGTTCCCTCAATCCCGCGGCGAGACAATTCATCGCCGCTGCCCGCGCCGTCGCCGAGCGTCTCATCCAAGCCGCGCGCGGCGTTTCAAAGCCCGCTCCCTAGGCATTCCAGCAAGCACACGCGCCAGGACGGGAGCAAGCGGCTGGCGACGGCGTCGCCGCTTCGCTATATCCTAGCGCGCGGGCGGCGAGGGGGATTGCGATGGTGAGCTGGACGGCCGAGGCGGATATCGTGGTGGTGGGCTCGGGCGCGACCGGCATGCCTGCGGCGATCGTCGCGCGCGAGGCGGGCTGCTCGGGGATCCTCGTCGAGGCGGAAGCCGATATCGGCGGCCACGCCATCGTCTCGGGCGGCAATGTGCCGCTGGGCGGCGGCACCTCGGCGCAGAAGAAATACGGGATTCCCGACAC
>Ga0157370_10002577_pt1 | contig 21764 bp, 19 predicted proteins | sample C35metaG_FD_113463 | JGI IMG/M metagenome (GOLD analysis project Ga0157370, IMG submission 113463) | Corn rhizosphere microbial communities from Kellogg Biological Station, Michigan, USA - C3-5 metaG | ecosystem: Host-associated > Plants > Roots > Rhizosphere > Soil | place: USA: Michigan...
ACCGCATCTGCTTCCTGCCACAAGCCTACTTTGTTTTTCCTGGCGGTAATTTCCAACTGCGCATAAAGCGGGTCGCTGGAGTATTTTTTAAAATGCCAGGCCATACCCTGTTTAATCATTTCCTGGTTCACTACCTGTTTTTTATTGTTAACAACCACAGCTATCAATCTTTTGTAGCGGTCGTATTTTTGGCCTTGTATGCTAACCATTTGCCCGAAACATAAATCGGATAAAGCTTTTTTAGCATTGTTGCCAAAAGGCTGCGAGCCGCGTTTCTCAGGGCAATCGATATGGGCCAAGCGGATTTTAATGGGCTGGTTGTGGTATAATACCTCCATGGTATCGCCATCCATAATACGGATCACTTTGGCGGTAAAAACAAGATGGTTGTAGTTTACTAGTGGTTTGCTCTCGCCTGGTGGGATGAAACAAGCCTGGAGCGTTAACCATAAAACCAATAAACTTACTTTTCCCAACCGCATAATGTTTTTCCGTCTTTTTTGGCTTTTTCTATATCTACCTTTATAATTTTATAGGTGCAATTGCTTAAACCGCGGCAACTGGAGGTGTAGTGATATTTTTTAGCACCAGGACTGTTGCAAATGTACACGGTTGTATTTTCTTTACAAGCAATGTTGGTAAAGAAAAAGAGGAGTAAGGAGAGCATTTTCATGATTGAGGGATTGATACAATAATTAATTTAATTTTGACTGCTAATCAATATTGTTGATTTTAGAATTTGTATAAATTGAAATAATTAATCCGATGGCCACAATTACATCTACCACATTCCATAAGAAGCGCCCTAATGCTATTTTAAATATTGGCTGAAACAGTATTGCCAATATTATATAAGTAACGGTCATGATTAGATTATCTTTTTGATTGGCGCGGTAAGCGAGTAACCCAAAGCCTACCACTGCTAAAAACCCAATCAATTGATAGTAACCATAAGGCATGTTTGTAAGGCAAATAAGGAATAGGGTTGCTAATAAAATTTTTATTAATCCTTCCATTATAATGTTCTAAAACTAGTTTGAGCGCCGTAAGAAACTCCTGCTGGATTTACAGCATAAGCTCTAACGTAATAGGTGGTAGCAGGTTGTAATCCTGAGATTGAATAAGACACAGTACCTGTTCCGGTTCCATTAATATTGTACATACTACTGGTTATTGTAGGGTTTATATTGGTGCTGTAACAGATTCCTCTGGAGCTAATTGCCCCTCCACCATCGGCTGTTACGCTTCCACTTGCAAAGGCTCCGTTCTTGGTTATAGATGTTATGCTTATTGAACCTACTGTTGCAAGTTTTACGCTTACAGTGGTAAAGTTGATTTGGTTACCATAAGCTGTACCGGCTTGATTTGTCGCGAAAGCGCGAAGGTAATAAGTTGTTCCGGAGTTTAAATTGGATATATCGGCATTGAAAGTCCCTAAGCCACTTGCTACATTAATACGGCTATTTGCAGTTGTAGGTGTTGGACTGGTATTCCAACAAAATCCTCTTGCAGTTACCACTCCACCTCCTGTTGCGGTAATAGCGCCAACCGCCGAAATACTGGTTAGAGTAATATTGGTTACACTATTCGTGGCTACACTTGCCAATTGATAATCAACCGTTTTAAACTGCATTTGTTCGCTATAGATGATTTCATTTTTGTTTTGAAAATAGGCACGTACAAAATAACTGGTTCCTGGAATCAGATTTGATAAATTGACAATAAACGCCCCTTCGCCTAATCCACCACTCAGCTTTTGTGAACTGTTAACAGTCGGATTAATCGTTGTAGACCAACATATTCCTTTATCAATAATATCGCCATTTAATCCCCCATCAGTTTTTGCTGTGACAGTGGCGCCAACCTGGGTAATAGCTGATAGCGTAGGTTTGCTTATTTCAATTTTGGTATTGCTATTTATTGGAATTGATGGATCTTTTGTACAGCTGAAGATCAAGCCGATAGCTATAAATAATAGTATATTTATTTTATTGTATGTATTCATTTCCTTAAAAATTAAATCCGATTCCGGTATTAAAATCTGTGTATTTAAACTGTATTGAACTAACACCTCCCATTATGTTTATAAAACCATATTTTAGTATTATTCCCACCTCAATTTCTGCCCCTTTAAAGCTATTGTTAATATTTTCTGCATAATTACCCGAAACAGGGATTATGCTATCATATTGGTATTGATTAATCCCCCAGAAAAGCTTTCGTGTACCATAGCCACCACCTATGTAGCCCGAAACTATACTATTGCCAAAGTATAGGCCAGCAGTGTATGCTGTTCTTTCACTAACAGTATTTCCGTTATAACTATAATAACCCGGAACATCATAAGTGGTTAAAGAAGTATTATTTGTTTTGAATGGGGCATCAGTAGATTTGCTACTGATTTTTACCTTTGTAAACCAGCCAATTTTTCCACCACCCCCTACGGTAATATTAAAATTACCTGTTTTAGTTGCTGAAGAAATATCGTTAAAAACAACACCTCCGTTTATAAAGAATCGATTTTTAGTATTTGTTGTGGTTATATTACCTGATCTAGGTGCATTTTTAATATTTATAACTTTACTTAAAAATTCTGTATTGTTACAGCCGCCTTCTGCACGAACCGAAAAAGTATCTGAAGAATAAATTCTCCCTGTATTTATACTATAGCCAGTTCCAATCATTGTTCTGTTTGAGCTATTTCCTTTGTACCATACCCATTTGGCGTTAGCCGCCAGGTAGCCTCCACTTACAGTTAAAGTTGTTGCGTTACCATAAAGGATATTTAAATCGCCGATAATAGCATTCGGTATAATTGATTTATTGGTTACACTGAGTAAAAAAGATTTGCAGGCTGTTTTGTCGGAACCATCTTCGGCTCTTACAAAATAGGTGGTGGTTTTTATGGGCGATACATTAATGGACGCTCCTTCACCAATCTTTTCTCCATCACAGCTGTTCGAGTACCATATCCATTTAGCTGTATCTGATAATTTCCCACCCTCTACACTTAAAGTAACATTCTGTTCTCCTTGACAAATCGTTCCCTGACCACGGATTACTTTAGCGGCAATGCTCTTTTTGTTAACATTAATTTTTGTTGAAGTACAATTGGTAATGTTTTTGCCTTCGCCGCGCACAAAAATGGCGAAAGTATGATCGGGGGTTAATGTTAAACTTGGGCCTGTGCCGATCAGTTTTGTACCACAGTTCTCCTCATACCACATCCAGGTAGCGCCTTGAGCCAAACTTCCGCCTTCTAGTATTAATGTGGTTGATTCACCAGAATTAAGTTCGGTATTTCCCTTTATGGCGATTGGCTCCATAGAAAGCAGAGAGCTTGGTTTGTAAGATCCGATTTCTGGTAAACTTTTAGATATCCTTACATCATTCGAATAATTGGCCATTTTTTTAGCAAAAAAAACGTTGTTTGGTGGCATTATAATGCCCAGTTTTGCATTACTGTTAATTAATATACTATTTAACTGGGTCTTTAATTCATTACTACAGTTAAAGAAATCGAACCGCCAATTAATATAATAGTTTCTTGCCTTACCAATCTTCGTAATTCGATACCGATAATAAGACTGATTATTATCATTATTACAGGAATTAGGGGAGAGTAAATACTCGATTTCTACCGTGATATTTTTATCGGTATAAAGAATCCCTTTGGGTTGCCACTTTGATTGTGCAGTTAATGATTTGCTAAACACCAGACAAATCATAACTATAAATACATATTTTAACATAACAATATTGAGAATTAGATAGATAGTAAAACTTAAAGCATTTGGAATAATTAATTCGGATTTGAGAATGAACGATTTGGCATAAGCCTATTAGTAGGTATCAATGTTGAGCTCGCCCGTACAAAGCGATTTCGTAAAAGGATTACTAGCTGAACGTGTTGCTTCTTGTTTTACTTCATAATAGTATTGAATACTATTTGCGATTACTTTACCTCTTTTTCCTGACAATGCATATTGCCCCGGTTGTGGGATAAAAATCGATTCCCAGTCGCTCCATTCACCTTCTTTAATTTTTGCTGTTCTAAAAAAAAGTTTAACACTATCAGACCTTACAGTGAGACTTACCTGAGTGGTTTTATTGATGCAGCTGAGAACTGGTATTTCTTTTTTGATTTTTTTTTGCTGTGGCAGTTTTCTTTTAGGCGTAATTGCAAAGGTATCGGTAATGATTACTGAAGAATCTATTGTTGAAGGCTCTTCATCTGTTTTTGCCTGTAATCCTGTTCTTGAATGAATAGAATATAATGGACCTGCATTAACAAAAAACAAAATCAATATTACCGCGATGGGTATCGCGACCAATAAGCTGATTTTTCTATTTAACTGGAATTTAAGACAAGCGATAATACTACCTAAACATATACCAATAAAAGCGCCGGTTAACGTCCATATAAATATGGGTGAATTTGCACCTGATCCACTTAATACATTATCTAAAACAACAAAGAAGTTATAAGCTATTGCTCCAAAAAAATTATGAAGAATAAGCGCTAAGAAGAGTATTGCAATTATATACTTCCAAATGCGGCTTTCCTGTGCTTTTATAGGCTTAATCGTATTTTTCATATTTTTTCGATCTTTTTAATTTTTGGCCAAAGCAAAATTGGTACGACAATGGAAAGTATAAAAATGGCAATGTAAGCCACATGATTTTCTGGAACCTGAGCACTAATATTTCTCCATACAATTCCAGGTTCTAGCCATGTACTCCCTCCATTGGCTGCAGTAATTAGTATCCGGATTGAACCAAAGAAAAGGCTAATAAGAAACGCATACTTTAACAGATAGATTGAGAATGTTTTTAAAGGGAAAACAGTTTTAACTGAAATAGGAATGCTTAGTGTTTGATAATTGGTTTTGATGATCAGTTTTAAAGTATATAACTTGTTCTTAACAAGTTTAAGCGGATCAATTTTTAGATGGAGGGTTATCGAATTTGATTGCTCCAAATCAAAAAAACTAACATATCCTTGCTCGATTACAATTCCATCAATTTGTTGATCAAGTGATACAGTTGCTTTTACAAAGCCAGTATTACTTAGTGAAATAGTGATAGGTTGAAAAAGTGGTTTTGATTCGATATATAAAAAATTAAGTTGATCGACAGATGCGGCAAGACTTGGTAATTCAACTTCAGGTTTAATAATTTCTATCAGTTTTTGAATTAAGCCACAAGAGAGATCATGTTGGTTTTTTTCGTTATCAATCAAAAATTTAGTTTGCTCAATGTACGCAACGATTATCGCGCTCCTATCCGTTCTTTCCAGCCATGTAAATAACTGCTCATCCTGTATCGATTTTAGTAGAATCGGCCAAAACCCACTTTCCTTTTTTGCTCTTACCGCAATATCTTCAGGTGTAGGAAATAGCTCATTCCCGATGTAAAATGGATATTCGGAATTAAACGAATAAATAAAATACAGAAAATCTTTAAAAGACTTTTCTTTGGGTAAAATACCAACTAGCTCAGGAAAGCATTGTTTAATCCACAATTGCAAATGTCCCGCTACAAACTTATTGTATATGGCCCCAAAGAAATCGTAATTCTGCCAGCCTTTTTCAAGAAGATCGCTAAGTGTTGTAAAGAGTTCATTTTCAGCTTTAAATGGCAAGTTTTTATTAAGTTGATAAACAATTTTCAGAAACCGCTTTTCAGAATCTCGTTCTGAATTATAGGTATCCAAAAAGCTCATGGTTAGATCTACATTCTGGTTACTGAGGTAATTGATGTTTTCTTTAAGGAAAATACGATCCTCCAAATACCGAAGCGCTTTGATCCTATCATTAAATAGAACTTCTCCCAACTTGCTCAAACTCTTCACCTCCTGTTCAAACAAATTAACAGGAGGACCCATCACACGATCTTTTCCTTCCCGCTCATCCCGAAGTTTAGTCCAGTTGATGCTATTATGAATTTCCTGAATCAAAAAGCCAAATTGTTGATTATCCAAACCTATCTCTAAAGCCCGCTTTCTGATTAAAAAAAGATCAGCATCATTAACTTCCCCCATCCGATCTACTAGCAGATTATGGATAACCTTTTTTATTTCTTGCAAATCTTCCATTTACCGTATTTATTTAAAAGAGATTTTGGCTGGTTCGATAATTTCCCACTTTCCACCGGAGAGTGATAGCTGTCCTTCTTTTTCCGTTATAATTTGTCCAAAAGGCACTACATCATACATACAGGTTTTTTGCAGAAAATAATCGGCATTGGTTAAGGCGTATTTTTGTGATGCGGGATTTTCACTCACCTTAAAGGATGCCTTATTGAGTGATTGTAACCTGATCTCGAAAATGGTTTCGTTATTTTCTTCTTCTACCAATTCTGCTACAGAAAAGCCATCAATAAGATCGGCGTATTTAGTGTAAAAGTGTTCTGGTTGCTTAATTATTTCCGGTTTGTCGATCTGCCATTCTATAGTATTTACATTACTTGGTTCTTCTGGGACTAATTCTTTTAATTGTGTTTCTTCTTTCAACCTAATTAGATTCAATTCTTCTTCCAACTTACCGTTCTGAGCCTTTAAATCCCCCAATTCAGTTTTCAACTGAGCTTTCTCCCACGTTGTATTTGTGGTTTCACTTTTCAAAAATGCCAGTTCTTTTTGCCTGCTTTTTCTTTTCTTTAAAACAATAATTAGATAAACCAATAGGCATAGAATGATGACACATTCTAAATACGCGATATTTTTAGCATTAATAAATTTTGAATCGCTAAGTTCAATGGCCAATGATTGTGCCTTTACCTGAAAAACAGATAACATTAAGATTAAAAAAAGGTAGATGGTTCTTTTATGCATATCATTATGATGGGTTAGATTCGGTTAATATTTTAGAAAGCCTGTAAAGTGAATCTTTAAAAGCAAAGAAGAAAAGCGACTCTGAAAGTTGATTTTCACCATCCTGCTTATGAAGATCTTTCAATACTTTTTTATAACTATCGTAAATAAGTCCTTCGCCATTAAAAATATCTCCGTTCCATTTTAGCGCATCCAGTACCAATTTGGTATCCTTAATTTTAAAAGCATAGAGAAAATCTATAATCTGCTTATTCCCAAAAGTGAGGTCTAAAAATCTATTTACATTTTTTAGAACAGCCACATTGATTTCGCTATCTAGGCTCTGTGTATCCTTAACAGCAAATTCCTTGGTTGTGATCACGTCATCATTGCCTGAACCAGCATGTACATAATCCTGGTATTTTTTTCTTTGATCATGATCCAAACTTTCGAAGGTTTGGCCCCGGGGAACTTCAACAAACTGATCTTGAATATCGGCTTTTGCATATTCTATAACACCATTTGCTGTTATTACTTTAGGATCTTCATTAATATGAACTTTAAAAGAAGTTGACAATGCTTGATTGGAATAAGTATGGAGCAATAATTTTGTAAACTCATTTAATTCGTTTTCACTTCCATTACAAAGCAATTTTAGGTATTGGCTGCCCTTACCCGTAAAGGAAAGATAACGGGGTAAAGGATATTGTTTGGCTGAAATGATCTGGCAGATGTGATAAATAATGGCGCTATAATGTAAATATAAAACGATTGAAAGATTTGTATTTCCATCGGTGATCGAATCGCTATATTTAGATTGCTTATCATACTTAAACAGTAAGCTAATTAAATCATCCGAACTTAAATTATTGTCATTTTCTGCATGTTTGAAATAGCGCATTTCATCGTGTTCTATATTGTTGGCAGATTTGTAGAACAAATAGTTATTAATAAAGCCATTATTTTTCAAGTTGCCCTTATAGCCACTTCCCCAGATGTCATTTCCGGCAAACCTGAATGAAGTAGTAAGGTATTTGTCTTTTCTGTTACCGGTTGCATCCATAAACATCATAATATCGGTGGTGCCTCCACCAATATCTATATTGATGATGTTTGCCTCGGCTTGAATTCCACTGCCATTCTTAGTGAGAAAGAAATAGGGTGCAATTGACTCTTTAGTTGGAGAACCTAATTGTGCCAGCTTTGTTGTATCAACATTATCAAACACAATGGCATACGCCTCTTTTATAATTTTAGTTAATTCGGCTGTTGTTTGTTTATTCATGGAAGATGGGATAGACCAAAGTACATCTACCTGCTCAGGCAAACAAAAATTAAGAATGGCTTTAGCTTTAATCTGCAGCATTAACTGTGTTATAAAAAAACTAACTCTCGATCTGTTTGATACACTCCTGCTTACATCCGAATTATTTTCTAACAACCATTTAAGATTAGTTGTATAAATCGAATCACCACTAAATTCACGATCGATGTTAAAACCAATATTGATGTGGCCAAAAAGTTCTGCTTTTTCTTTATCCAGATTATTGAAGGTTGATACCTCGCAGGTAGCAGTTTTGAAAGGAAATGATGCAGTTGAGTGACCCTTGGATTTAATAATCCTCGGCATAAACTCGCGATTAACCGTTAAGGCTGCTTCGGGCATCTGTCCGAAATGATTGTAGCTATTACCTAAATCCCCAGATTGTAGTGGTTCATTTAACATTACCATCTGTTGATCAACTTCATCAATTTCGAAGGGTAGCGGTAGTGGGAAACCATTTTGTTTATAGGCAATGTGGGTATTTGAGGTACCGAAGTCAATAGCAAATGTCATCGACTTATTGAGGTTCGACTTATTAAAAACCCTACCTTCAAAATTTGGGATAATGATACCCGCTATTTCAAACTGATCGCTTACATACCTAAGCTCTAAGTAATCGAAAGACTTTTTTATCTTATAATATTTGGAAGCGGCCAATGCTACTCCCTCTGCATCGGCATAACTTGTTCGTTGTGTGGCGGTAGTTTTAATTTTATCAGCATGGCTATTGTCGCTATATACTACTCCATCATAAGTATAAAAATTAAGTGCTTCTAGTTTAAGTACATCATTACGTTCGGCCAACAGTACTGTGAAATCGTTCAGGAACTGATATTTTGGATCTGATTCGTTGATCTTATAAAAAGGGAATATACCAATATCAGCCTTGCATTTAATAATCTGGTTGGTAGAATACGTTTTTATAAAAGTAATTTCATTAACACCCTTTTTATTGTTTATTGGTACCTTTAAAATTACGGTTACGTCGTTGTTTACTACTTTGATATCGAGGTTTCTTTTTAGGTCCTCGAAGTTGAAAAAGTTAAAATACTCCTTTTTGATGGGAAGTAAGTATTTAAAATCGCCGTTTACACCGGTAAAGAATTTACTTTTATTGATTTTAAAAGGCATCTCCATTAGGGTGTCTTCCAAAAAATCGTCAGTAGTGATAAACGGATAAGTCACTGTTAAAGAATCGCCTTGAGGGAGTTTTCGTTCGAATATTGGTGTATGCTGATGGAGATAGTATCTGATTTTGGTTGTAGAGTCCCATGCTGCATTTTGCTCCATGTAATCTCCAGGTAGATTCATCCCATCTACCAATACAAGTGGGGCTTCTACCTTTACATTATTTCCTTCTCTATCTTTTTGACTGGCATACTTATTATTGGATGCCCTTATTACAAAATCACTGACTTGCCTGATTTTTTTACGTTTAACTTCTTCACTTTGGTGGTAAAAGTATACACCATTTACAGTTAGCAATTTGCCCCCGATATTGGTTTTAAGCACCAAATATTCATTATTGAGGCTGTTGGTTTCATTTGCGGCCCAATCCATAAACTTGTGTTGAAGATCAGGGAAATGGGTTTCAATGGTTCTGTTGATGTATTGTTTCAACCCCATACACTTTTCAAATCCTTGTGGATTTTTTAGCAATACCTTATATAAATACTCTACAAACGAGCGGTCGCGTTCGAATAAAGCCTTGTAATCATCGCTAAAAAATGTGCTTCCATCATTCCCTTTAGGAAGATGTGCAATTTGTTTATCGGTAACATAACGGTCCCAGTTTGGCGAAGTAAAAAACAATGTAAGTGGCGAGGTGCCCCCCATAAGCTTATTCTCATAATAAATCAGATAAATGCTTTCGGTACCTGCAAATTCTGGCTGTGCGGAATGCCCATCAAAAACAAGCGAAAAAGCTTTAGCAAGAAGTTGATGGGGATGGTTTTTTGCAGTTGCACTAAGCTTATTCAAACTTTCTTGCACGCGCCATTCTTTAAACCATATTTTCTTTCCTGGGCCGATGTCTGATTCATTGGTGTTAAATAAAAGCTGCATGATATCCAAGCAATCCGATACCAATTGATGATAGGTAGATGAGCCTTTTAGCGTTGTTTGGTTATCTGATGATACCATTTGAAAAGCAGTTTCAAAAAGCTCCATTCTGGCCATTGGAGATGGGATTGATGTTCCAACCTTGGATTTACCGCGTCTGGCAAAAGTTTCGCGGATTTCAAAGTGATCTACTTTTATCTGATTAGTAAGCGACCAGCACTTTACCTCATTGGGATTAAAACCTCCGTATTTTCTAAATGTATATGCCATATCTTTATTCTGTCATTGTAGGTAATGAATCTAAAACCTTGTAGCATTCTTGTGCAGTTTGATTAAGGAGCTGTAGCAGCCTTTTTTCCTTTTCTGGATCTGGTATTGATTTTTTGAGTTCGTCTTCTATTTTACCCAACTTCTCTTTTATAAAAAGCTCGCTCAAACCCGCGTTTGTGGTTATACCTAACACTTTTTTAATGGGTATAATCTTACCGGTTATAAATGAGTTAAGCTCCTCGTTTAATTGAAAGGGTTCAAATTTTCGTTCGTTATCTGCCAGTTCTTTAAGCCATCCTTTAAAATGGGTACCTAGAAATGTTGATAAAGTCTGATAAAAAATATCTGAATGGATTTTATCCGCTAAAAGATCTTTATAAAATGCCATATCTTTAAACTTGGGAAAGTAGTCTAGATAGATTTTCATGGCATAAGAAAATAACGCTAATGGCTCCATAATCTGTTTGGAAGACCACTCGTAAAAATGTCTAAAATCAATAGAGGCACTTTCCTGGATAATACCATAATCAAAATATTTTGTGGTACTATTTTGATTAAGCATTTCATCGGGCTTATTGATAAAATCGATAACTGCAGTAGCACCTATCATCTCAACTAGGTGAGCCGGATCTAGCTGTGCATCACCACCTGCATTGTAATCATATTGTTTAATCGGATTATCCCAAACATGGTAGAGTGCATTCAGTTTGCCTGCAAGATGCTTGGAGTAATAAGTTAATGCAGCCTCTGTTTTAGCATCGAAACTTCCTGATTTTATATTGCCATCGCCACCAGCTTTGGTTTTATCAGCAATTTTATAATAGGGCATTACGGTTAGTGCGCCAAGTTTGATATTACGTAATCTATCGTCTCCCTTAATCAGCTTAATTAATTGTGGGAATCCCGAAGAGCCTGTTCCCCCAAAAATTGAGCTTACAATAAATATCCTATCATCCGAGTTTATACTCTTCGCTACAAACTGATATTCTTTGAGGTTTGATAAACTGTTAAAAACGACACATCCAATATTTGGATTTCCCTTAAAACCTTCATCCAAACGGAGGTTGAGTTCAGTATTTTCGAAACCGGCATGACTTGACGGTGTATCGTCATACAATGCTCTTAAAAAGTCCATTGTTACATCGTTAACCAACTCTTCTTTTGGGTCGATATATTTAATAAAAGAGGTTTCAAGGTTATCGAACTTTAGCTGAAAGGAATCATCAATCTTTTCAGCTCCTTCGATCTGTAATGAACTTAAGGTGTTAAGGTTTGTATTAAAAAAACCAGTCGCGATATCTGCTCCATTAGTATTTTTCTGAGCAATGTAAGCTTTTTTACGAATGGCCTTATAGGCTTCAAGAGCTTTTAATGTACGGGTAGTATCGGCATTTTTTGCATCAACATCAATAATCACTGGGATAACCTTGTCGGTATTATTAAGTTTTGTGCCTGCTGCCAGCAACATGGTTAACGAACGTACCACTCTTGCTCCCGTGCCACCAATACCGAAAATAAATGTATTTCTAATCATGATATATTAATTAATAGGGTGTACGTTTAGCAAAAATGGAAAGCCTTTTCAGGATGACTGAAAGGATAAAAAATAGGATTGAAGAAAAAATTCCATTTACGAGGGAGAACCTGAACATATAACTATCAGCTTCACCTATTGTCTTAAAGGCAGTGGTAAAAGCAAAGGCAAATGCAATTATTGCAGTAAGCAATAATGTGAATATCCAATGACCTGTTTTAAAGAATATGGGTTTCCACCGGCCTAATAAGAGATAAAATATTGCCACAGTAATGGCAACGATAATTAAGGTTGGCACCCCTACATTATCGTAAACTTCATCCACATAATCGGGAACGCTTTGGTGAGAGCCCGAAATGAGCTGATAAAGATTTGAGAAAATAGTTAGAAACATAGCTATTATTGATTGATTTGAAATTTGAGATCAATGAAACTTTTATCAGTATTGTTATAGGCTTCCATAACACCCTTAATTAGATATTGGAAAGCAAAGGTTTTTTTACCCAGCGTTTTAATCTGCCTGTCGTCCATAGTAGACCAGGCTTGGTACCAGGTGTCGTATTGTAAAGGAAGAGTTAACCGCAACGCAGCCTTATCTAATTGGATATTTTTAATCCTTACTTTAAGAATGTGGGTAGCCTGCGCGAAAAACATCTTCTGTTTTTTGCTTTTCAACTTATCCGTGTTTCCTTTTTCTTTTATAGAAACCTCTGCAGTGCAACCCTTTTGAATAAGCTTTAAATTTTTAGAAATATAATCAGCTTTTTGAGCGTATGACGGTAAGATACTTAGATCAACCGCAGCGTAAAATTCCTGCGGGCTATCTTTTTCAATGTTAACTTCTTCAATCCCAACATCTCCTTTTTTAGGGTCAGTTTTAATTAGTGCCCACTCACCAACCATACCCAATTGTGTGAGAATGTGATATTGGTCAACCATATTATCGATCAATCCGAAATGCAAGGATTGCTCTGGTTTGAAGTCTGTGATTTTTAGTAATTTATCATCAAAAACAGGTAGAATATTGTTTTTTGCTATTACCCATATGTAAAATGGCCTAACAATACCTGGAAGTTTCGTTTTTACATTTTGATAATCATAATAAGTTCCAAAAAACTGTGAGCTGAAAGCATATAAGCTGGCTGCCTGCCTGTTATTTTTCAGATCTATAAATGTGGCGTAGATATTATTTTTTAAAGTACTGTTTGCTGCTGTTTTATTGATATTCGGATTTGCCTTTACAACTTTATTTGGAAAGGAAAGGATACAATCGGAAATAAAAATTGAAACATCCTGTCCCTTAGTATTTATGGCTATTTTTTTAAAAATCTCATGAAGTTGGGAGCTCTTGTCTACAGCAAGTTTTGTAGTAGCAATATGGCTACTAAAAGCAGTGGCATTATTGGGGAAACCCCTGATAGTATCGGATATAAAGTTGATACTTACCGGAGAAATTTCCTTATCTATCTTTACCGCTAAATCGGTAACAATCTGTTTATATGCTGCGGTGCCACCAAAGTACCCATTCATACTAGCTGATGTTTCGAGATACAATGTTACTTTTCCGATCTTTGGTAATATAGGGCAGCCTTTTGGCTTTTTCCCTTTTACAGTAACACATTGATCGACCTGATCATTTATGCCATCGCCGTCCGTATCCTCTGTTTCACAGCCAATACACACACAGATAAAAAGTATACAAACAATAAAGGATTTTATCTTTATATATTTGGGTTGAAGTTGTTTCATTGAAATTATTAAGTGATATGTGGATGGAAATAAAATGCTATCGGTTTAGAAAAATGATATTCAGACTTTGATAAACCTTTCCGAAATCTCATTTTCTAAAAGCAACTGGCCGCTCGGCAATATCATCATCTTACTATCATCGATATGATTTTCGAAAAGATGAAAGCCAGTTCTACAGTTTTGGTATCGATATTTTAATGCAATAAGTCCTCTCAATAAGCCACGTTCACTGGCAATTTGATAAACATGTTTAGAGCAGCTTACTCTGAAAATACATTTACGCCTTTTATTTTGAGGAAATACTACCCAATATATCCTAATGACTAATAGTAAAATTATTTTCATACGGTATCTTTGCTAAAAACTACCATTTGATAAGAAGCTAAATAGCCGGGTTTTGCACCTAAACCAAAACACCCTGGATCAGGTTGTACATAGGTTGAAACACTTTCTAATCTGACGTATTCCCAACCTTGATTATTAAATTGTTTGATTAGGGTTTCCAGTTGATTAGCTACAGTAGCTGTAGTTTCATTTTTTTGATTTAAGGTTGCGGTGAAGGGTACTACTTTATATTCCATGACAAGTTTGTTTTTAAGTTTATAATCCAAAAGTATACAAGCCAAGACGCGATGCCTTACGGGAAACCGTAAAGCAAAAAAATATTTTAATATCGTTTGGTCAACAGAAAGGAGTTAACTATCAATCACTTAGAATGTGTTATGAATTGAAGAGAATTATGAATTAGTTAGTTTTCGGCTTCACATAATCTTCCGATTTTTCTTTCTTCCACCAGCTGTTATCGAGCCGTTTAATGGAATAGAAAGCGCGGTTCACGCCAGGTTTCATGGTTGCCGTATCGAGGTGCCTGCGCCATACATGGATAATGGTATCGGTACCGATTACTACCCACCAGAAAGTTTTGCCATAACGTTTTGTAGTGTATACCTCGCTAATGGCGCCCTTAATTGTTTTGTTATTGAAACCGGGTTCCATTAATTGATAAGTAATCACTTTCTGTTTTTGGGCCAGCGCTTTGTCCAGTAGGAGTGTTAACAATAACAGTATAACGAGATGTTTCATGCCACTAAGGTATTTCGGCAAAAAATGTATTCCTTACGGCTAACCCTAATGCAAAAATTATCTTAGTCTTGGCACAGCATTATCATCCACCTTACCTGTCTGATATGGTAAAAATAGCCACTAACTGGCATAGGTGTTTCGCTTATGTGCTAAAGCCCGTTCAGGATAACCAGGCGCACTTAAGGAAGTAAAAGAATAAAAATGAGGGATTGCCCTTGCCTGCTACCTACAAGACAATAAAGCAATCCCTGCATTTTTTGAGTATCGAAAGGTTAATTATAAAGCGACAGGGTTTGATGCAGTTGGTTTCTATAATCATAAAGTTCATCGAGGTTGAACAATTGCTTTTTCTCTCCGGTATCTTTTCCGTTCTGAAAAGTTTCGATGTATTTATTGGCGGTATTAAAATGGAATCTGCAAATTGGTTTACGGTTATTGTCATCCAGCAATACGCCAAAGTAAGATTGGGTATCCCGTGCAGCGATTCTGGCAGATGGAATCTTTTCGCGCAAAATGGCCTTTACAATCTGGAAGGCTTCTAATTCCTCTTCAGTAGTTACGATTTTAGAAGTATCGGGATCTTCATTAATGGGCATTACTTTGCCCTCCTCCTTTTTCTCGATCTTCTCGTTAATATTCAATGCCGATTTTAAGCGGTCGCTGATGGATTCGTTAATGGAAATAGTAAGGGCTTTTTTGGTATAGTCTTTAAAAGCAATCATCCGGTTTGCGGTTAAGGGTTTATCGAAAAAACGGTTAACCAATAGCTTCACCATTTCATCAGAAGGGCTGTCTATTTCTTTTTCAAATTCCTTTCTGATGGCTTTAATGTATTTTAAACCTTCGGCCGAATCGAGGATCGTTTCTAAATTATATTCGTTTTTGGTAAAACTTTCGAGGATTTTAATGGCGTTATCTTTCAGGTCTTCGATATCGATGGTTAAGAATGGTTTCTCGTCCATAATATTCGGTTTTTCCAGATCGGCGTAAAAATTATAAACCGTACCGTTGGTTAATACCCCAAACCGTGCTTTAGAAACATGGTAGTAGCGGTGTAACTGAGAGTTGTGCGCATCGGCACTTTCTTTCCAGTGTTTACATTCGAAAATGAGGATAGGCTCGTTGTTTTTACGGATCACATAATCTACCTTTTCACCTTTTTTGGTGCCGATATCGCAGATGTGTTCGGGTATAACTTCTGTAGGGTTAAAAATATCGTAACCAAGGATTTGAATAAAGGGCATTACAAATGCATTTTTCGTAGCCTCTTCGGTATTGATCTGGTCTTTTAATCCCACCACGCGCTGATGAAGTTGTTCTAACTTTAGTTTAAGATCCATAACTTTTGCATTAAATGGTTTCATCACTTACTGATGCATTCGGTGCATTTTCTTTGATCGATTCGATACCATTGTCTCTGGCATCAGCAGTAGTATACATTTGGCTGGTACCGATAATTTCGCCATTTGCAGCTTTTAGATTGAAATAGTAGGCTCCGTTTTTGGCAATTTTTCTGTCGTACCTGGCATCGGTTGGTGCATTGGTTTTTACCGATTCGATACCTTTGTTGCAGCCTGCTTTTGTAGCGTAGCCCTCGCTGGTGAGGATAACTCTGCCGTTTGCTGCTTCGAGATTAAACTGGTATTCACCGTTTGTTCTTTTGGTAATGATAAATTTTCCCATCGTGATTTTTTTTAGCTGCTCAAAAGTACGGGAGGAATACGGCGCATCCTTACGGGAAACCGTAGGTTGGTTCATTAGTCAATAGTTCATTGGTTGATAGTCCATAGCCGTTTTCGTCATTGCGAGGCCGGACTGAGGGAGCCGAAGCAATCTTTTAGGATAGGTTAATAGTTCATGGTTGATAGCCTAGCGATTATCTATGTTAAACACCAAACATTAGTTCTTTTTTTAACTATACAGATGCATGTCGCAGCGCACGCTGAGGTTGTTAAAAGCAGTAAAATTCTTTTCAACATTGAAGATCCTTCGACTACGCTCAGAATGCAACCGCGAATAAAGACAACCGCGGGAGTAACTAAACGAAATCGATCGACTCCCGACTATGGCCTGAAGGCCAGCCTCGGCTAAATCACCTTATTTGCGATGCAATAAGCAATTAACTGGCCATTATTTGAAATGTTGAGCGCAGTTTTGATATAATTTATCCGTTTTTCGATGCTGCTCAAGCCAGATGGTTCCATCTTCTTTTGTTTTAAAATGCCCGACATTTCTTTTTGGGTTTTCCCATCTAAAATGAGCGAAACAATTGTTTTATCATAAGGGGTAAAATCGTGCAGGTATTCTTCTTTTTGCCTCAGGTTCGGCGAATGGTATTTTTTGTTTTTATAAATGCTTTCCAAAGCCAGTTTAAGATCTTTTGCATCGTGGCGGGCTTTTGGCACGTATGCGTCGATATCTAATTCTTTAAACAGTGTATTGGCGATTAATGCCCTGTTTTCTATGGAAAACACCAGCACTTTTAGATCGGGCTGTATTTCTTTTAAAGCTTTGATCAATTCTCTGCCTCCTGCTATTTTTTGTTTCGGATAGTCTTCGTCAAAAGAAAGATCGGTAATGATCAGTTCGTAAGGATTGCCATCACGTAGTGCTTTTTGTACCCGTGTAAAAGCATCATCACAATAAAATACATAATCTTTATCGGCTATAGTAATGCCAAGATCGGTAAGGGCGCTACGGAGCGATTTACTAACAATTTCATGATCTTCGGCGATGAGTACGTTTTTGAACATATTTATATTTTTATAAGGTTGGAAATGAAAATTCAATACGAAGCCCTTCATCAGGCTTGGTATCAAAAGTAATATGGCCCGAAATACTTTCTATACGGGTTTCCGTATTTCTTAATCCGTTTTTAGGCGTTAAAACCTCCATTCCCTTTCCATTATCTACATATAAAACCGTTATTCGGCTATTTGCGCGCTTAAAATTTATGGTAACCGTATCTGCCTCACTATGTTTTTTCATATTGGTCATCAGTTCCTGCAAAATGCAAAATACCTCAGCTTTAGTGTCATCATTAATAGCTTCCCAAAGTTTTTCGCCGCCACCTTCAATCGCTATATTCGTTTTCGCGGAGGCATAAGCATATAACATTTTCGATAGTTCAATCCAAAAGCTTTCTTCATTATGGACATCTTTATTGTCGTAAGAAAGATCTCTCGATATTTTATAGATTACATCAAGTTTGTCGGCAAGATCGTTCTTATCTATTTTAGTTGTGTTTTCTACTTCCGACATGACCTGGTATACCCTATTGGCTACACGGTCGTGAATTTTTTTTACGTATTTGAGTTCCGTTTTCTTAACTTCTATTTCCTTTTCCTGCTTTAGGTTTTTCTGTCTTCTTTGATATAAAAAATAACCAAATATTAAGCAGAGTCCCAAAGTACCAATTCCTATATTTCTGAGCAGTATATCTTTTTGTTTTTGAATATTTTCAGCTTTGGCCTTCAGAAAATCGGCTTTGTTTTTTTCCGTTTCGTAGCGGATTAGAGCAAATTGATTTTTGGCAGCATTGTGGACAGTTTGCAAACTATCGGCTAATTTCTGGTAGATTTCGAAATACTGTTTAGTTGCTATTGGCGAACTTAACCTAATTAGTTTCTGTAAAGCCTGTAGTTGATCTACAGGGCTGCTAATCTGCGTGGCTACACGGTACATTTTTTTTGCATAATCTATTGCAAGTCTTGGCTTTTTAGGGATATAATAATCAGCAAGATGTGCATAACTGGCATTTAGTCCCCACAGGTCTTTTTCTTGCTCCCTGATTTTTAACGCCTTAAAAAATTCAGCTTCGGCATTATAATTAGGATTAATTAGCCATTTGGTTTTAGCTAAGTTAGATAATGCTCTCGCGTATTCTTTTTGGTTTTTGCTGTATTGAGATAGAATTTGATTGTAAATTTTTAAGCTTGCCTGATAATTTTTGGTGTCTTGATAAACCTTAGCTTTGTTATTGAGGTATAAATTTTCATCTAATGGATTTTCAGCAAAGGCGATGGCAAGATCGTAGAACTTTAAAGCATTTTGGTAGTCAGCCAATTTAAAGGTTGCAATACCAAGATTATTATAATTGGAATGGATGAATGGGTAGTGGTTTTTATTGGTTTTATCAAGATATTTCAGTGCGTTCAAAGAAATCTCCTGCCCACCAAAATTATCTCCTTTATCCGTAGAGATGATGCCCATATTTACTAAGCACTTCGCTGCACCTAAGCTATCTCGTTGGGATAAAAATAAATCTTTAGCCTGATTGAAATAGCTAAAAGCGCTATCAATTCTTCCATGCTCCCGGTACTCGAATGCCTTATCGTATAGTGGGTTCTCTTTTTTGGTTTTCTCTTTTAGTTGAGGTTTGGAACAGGAAAATAAAAATCCTAGTGGTAATAACAAGATGGAGAAGCGTTTCACGATTTTTTAGTTTTCCCCTAAGTTAAAAAAATAAACAATAATGATTGTTTAATAAAAGTGGGGTAAACTTAGCTTCTTATTTGAAAATTATTTAAACATAAAAAAGCAAGGCGGTACATCCGCCTTGCTTTTTACATTAATCTATTTTTGGCGGTGGATTTTGTCCGGTTTCGCCACCAGTATCATCACCTGGAGGGGGATTGCCTGGATCTCCAGGATCGGTATCAGTAGTGTTTACTGTTGTTCCGCCACAAGAAGCAGAATGATTTGTATTTGATGGAGTAGCTAATCCCAATAGGATAGCAATAAATAATGGTAAAAACATGATTCAAAAATTTTAGAAATGATTAACTCAGTAGTTCCCCGCGACCATTCGCGGGGTTTGCTACGATTTGTAAATCAGAAGGCCTTCTGAAATTTTTGGGAAGTTTTGAGTATCTGTCGCGGGAGCCAATAACTGCTTCCCAAACCGGCTATTCACAACCGCGATTTCTACTCGTTTTTAACAGTTGATTCTTTGCTAGGATTATTGTTTGAACCGTTGCTTGAATTAATTGTTGAGACAAATATCCAAGCTTCAAATCGCTAGTTTTCAGATAATTCCGAAGATTCCAAGAATTCTTATTAAATTCCATTCGAATTCCGGAAAACCGTAAAAATTCCAGAGAATTCAGTTCTATTTTTATGCTAAAATTTTAAAAAACATGACTGAAGAATACCCAGAATTAGTATTGTCTACCTATAAAAAGATGAGAGATAATGGGGAGCTGCATACGATCATACCCAAAGCGACAACTGCAGCATTAAAAAATGCTTGTTTGAAAGTGTACGACAGCAGGTATAATCCGGAAGATGCCGACATACTTTCGGTATTTTTTAATGTAGATAAGATGAAATGTGATTTCCGCAAAGTAATATCTGATGTTAAATCCGATTATTTTAAGGCGCTATATAACCATATTAGAGAAGGAACAGATACAAACGAGAGAAACACCGATCTATTAGCTTGGCTGATTGATTTTAAACCAAGACCTAGTGGTTTATATTATAAAAACCTTCGTGAACTTAACAAGTTAACTGAAACAGCAAGTGGAACCGTCGAAATAGCGACAAATGAGATTGAACAAAATAGCGCTAAAGAAGAGGCGGATATAGAGTTGCAAAAGAAAGAAAGTGAAAACTTAAAAGAATTTACGACAACAATTGATGAAGCAGAGAATGAACAGGAACACATAGTTAAACCAACTACGCCCCCCATAGTAGTTATTCCTATAAAAACAGAGGATGTCAAAATAAATGGAGGTAGTATTGTGCCACCGCCAACAATTCATAATAAACCAGAATATGTCCCTCGTTTCTCGCCACGTTACATCACTATTTCCTGTATCGTTTTACTCTTTATTGGTACCACTTCTTTTGCTATTTGGGAACGTTGGACTAAAATTAGAATGCCAAACTCCGATGAGAAATACATGTATTGGGATGGTGATCATTATGAGCCGATTAAAGATGATAAACAAAATGTTGGTGCGCCAATAATTCCGTTAAATGTTCGAACTTTAACACAGCAAAGGAAAATTAATTTACCTGATACGCTGACAAATTATTCAATAGGCAAAGTTTGGTATAAAGGTCATGGAAAAGACCATGAGTTTTTTACCGATAGCGGTTCTTATCCGAAAGATATACAAAGAGTATTAAAGCCACTTACAAGCACAATTTTAACCAAGTACACATCCAATTACAGGTATATGCTTACCCGTTTTGTATGGTTTTTATGTGCCGCTTTTTTTATAAGTCTTTTCGGTTTTGCTGTGAGTAAGCTAGAGAAAGAAGTTAAGCACACTGAGGAAGAAACAAAGACTGAGAAAGAAGAAACAACAGCGTATCATAACAATGAGCTGCAGGCTACTCGTGCGTAGCGTTGCAGGAGTTAGTCTGGGGTTTTGGACCTTAATAATGGTTTAATCCAAATATTTCAAACCTGAATTAAACCATTATGTTATTATTTTTATTGGCCCCAGTTTACCTGGATGTTATTTTTTTGCGCATAAGCCTTGCCTTTTTCCATTAAGGCATTAAAATTTTGCTCAAAACGGGCGCCATATTTCTGGTCGATGTTTTGAATAATTTCATCTTTGGCACTTTGGCTGCCTTTACTGTCGCAGAGTTTGGCATAAGCCAGGTATTCGTTTTTATAAACGGGGATAACCAGTTCGTATAATTGCTGCGAAAGGGCTTTAATTGCCTTTTCTTCATCACCAGAGGCGGAGAGTTTTTTTACCTTTTCGAGCGATTGTTCCAGGTATAAAATTTTGTAGTTGAGGCTGGTGGTGGCTTCATTGCCTTTCTTTTTACTGGAAGGGATATCAGGATATTCTTTGGTTTCGTCGTTTAGGTGGCGGGCCAGGTCGGGGCTGGCAAAATCGTTGATCATGTTGGTGTTTAAGATGGCAATGTCGAAAAAACGTTCTGGTGTTTCCGAACAGGCGGAG
>Ga0157370_10002578_pt1 | contig 21764 bp, 17 predicted proteins | sample C35metaG_FD_113463 | JGI IMG/M metagenome (GOLD analysis project Ga0157370, IMG submission 113463) | Corn rhizosphere microbial communities from Kellogg Biological Station, Michigan, USA - C3-5 metaG | ecosystem: Host-associated > Plants > Roots > Rhizosphere > Soil | place: USA: Michigan...
CCTCGCTGCAAAATCGCTGTTCGACCGGTATATTGGCTTTTTCCATTCACTACTTCACGGAGGTGCCATGCCGGTCGATCAAGCCGAAGCTCCGGACCCTACAGCTGTTCGCGTTGCACTGTGGCGTGCAATGCATGTTCAAGTCGATTCGCCGCCGCACGTGCTCGAAGACGAGATCGGGTTGAAATTGATTGCGCCGGAGGATAGCTGGCGCGATAGGCCCGATATGCATCCGGAAGGCACGCGCGGCTATCGCGCCTCGATCGTTGCACGGGCGCGCTTTGTCGAAGATTTGGCGATCGAACAGGCGGCGCAAGGCGTTTCCCAATATGTGCTACTTGGCGCCGGTCTCGATACGTTCGCCCAACGCAGGCCCGATGTCGCCGCGTCTCTCCAGGTATTCGAAGTCGATCAGCCCGGCACTCAGCGCTGGAAACGGCAGCGCTTGATCGAACTCGGTTTGGGCGTGCCTACATGGCTGACGCTCGTGCCGGTAAATTTCGAGGCGGGCGAATCGTGGTGGGAGCAATTGCAGGCCAACGGTTTCGACGTGCACAGGCCGGCTGTCGTGTCGTCGACGGGTGTGTCGATGTATCTGACGCGCGATGCGATTGTCGCCATGCTGCGACGCGTGGCGGCACTTCCGAAAGGATCCACGTTCGCAATGACGTTCCTCTTGCCGCTGGAATTGCTTCCGCCCCAGGAGCGGCCGCGGCACGAGGCCGTCTACGAGCGCGCACGCGCGGCAGGCACGCCGTTTATCAGCTTTTTCACGCCCGACGAGATCGTCGCCCTCGCACGCGAGGCCGGTTTCGTACACGCGCGTCACGTGTCGACGGCCGACCTCACGCAGCGCTATTTCACCGGCCGGGCCGATAGCTTGCAGCCCGCGGAGGGCGAAACGTTCCTCGTCGCCGGAACGTAGAATTCGAACTCCGAAAAGCGCAAGGGCGCGCGGGCGCCCAATGACGCATCCTTTTTAGCGCATCCGGATACGGCGCCGGCCGCAACGCAATTTTTGCAAAGTAGGATCGGATGGAGCCGTACAGAATCCCAGTTCGTTAACGACTCGACCAGGAGAGACGACATGTTGGACCATGTATCGATCGGCGTGCGTGACATGGCGAAGACGAAGGCGTTCTACGATAGCGCGCTTGCCGCGCTCGGTTATCGCTGCTTGCGTTCGGGCGCGGATATGCTGGGGTATGGCGCGGACTCGGTGCAGTTCTGGATTTCCCCCTCGGACCGGCCCGTCGAGCCCGACCTGCAATCGGGTCTGCACTTCTGCTTTATCGCGCCGACGCGTTCGAGCGTCGATGCCTTTTATACGAACGCACTGGCGGCCGGAGGCCGCGACAACGGAGCGCCCGGAGTGCGACCCGATTACGGACCGGACTACTACGCCGCGTTCGTGATCGACCCGGACGGGTATCGGCTCGAAGCCTATTACAGCATCAAATAACGATGACGGCCGGGGCGGCGAGCGGCGCCCTGGTCAACGCCTGGGGGCCTCGACACGCACTTGCACGTGTCTGCGCCGGCCCGCTGCGTAACCGAACCCGGCCGACAGTGCGCAGATGGCGACGCACAACGCCCCCAAACTGTAAAGCGAGCCCGTCGCGTGAAGCAGGGAGCCGGCGATAAACGGGCCGCTCGATGCGAGCAGGTAGCCGATGCTTTGTGCCATGCTCGATAACTGCGCGGCCACGTGCGAATCACTCGAGCGCAATCCTATGACGGTGAGCGCGAGCGTGAAAGAAGCGCCTTGTGCGATGCCGAGCAGCAATGCCCAGCCCCAGGTCGTCGATAGCGGTGCGAAAAAGCATCCCACTAGGCTCGCGCCCGTCAGGAGCAACGAAAGCAGATTGATCCAGCGCTGATCGGGAAGGCGTGCAATCACGAACGGCAGCAGCAACGACGTTGCGGCTTGCGCAATGACGCTAAGCGAGAGCATGAGGCCGGCATCGACTGCGCTCATGCCGCGCATGCGCAAAACGGTGGGCAGCCAGCCGAACACGATATAGGCAAGCGACGACTGCGATCCCATGAACAGCGTGACCTGCCATGCGAGCGGATCGCGCAACAAGCCACGTACGGCGTGCGTGCGCCTGCCGGCGTGCATCCCTTCAGCAGGAAGTTGGGTTCGCCACATGACCCACGCCAGCGCCGCGGGGATGGCCCAGAGTGCCAAGGTCCACGCCCAGGCATTGCCGCCGGGGTGTCCTACCCATTGCCCCAATGCGTTGGCGGCCGGCGCCGTTGCGGCGGCCGCCGCTGCCGCGCCAGCGCACATCGCTGCACTGTAGAGCCCGGTCATCAGCGCGACGTGATTGGGAAAATCACGCTTCACCACGCCGGGTAACAGGACGTTCATCAAGCCGATGGAGAAACAGGCGACCACTTGCCCGAGATATAACGCCTGCCAAGAAGGAATGATTCGCAACGCGGTGCCGGCGGTCAGCAGCGCCAGCAACGCGAGCAAGGCACGTTCACTGCCCATGCGGCGTGAGAGCATCGGTGCGAGCGGACCGAATAAGCCGAAGCATAGCGAGGGCAGCGTCGTCAGCAAGCTCGCTCCGGCGGGCGATAGGCCTGTCGCTCGAGTGGCTTCCAAAAGGATCGGGCCGACACTCGTAATGGGCGTACGCAGCGAGAATGCGATCAGTGCGAGGCTCATAGCCAAAAGAACGCTATGGGTTCGGGAAGAATGTGAGGTGGTCACGTCGGCTAAGGGGTTCGTGGTGTGACGGGGGCGACTGCCGTCGCACCCGATGCGGGACTCAGCGATTGTGCCGGCGCCGACATGGGTGCGGCGGCGCCCGGCTCCGTATCGGCCGGAACCGGCGCCTCGGTTTGCGTCGGTTGCGGCGCCGAGCCGCTGGACAGCGGTGAGACGGAAGCGGGCTGCAACGACGGAGCCGGCGCCGACGCCGACGCATCGACCGGCGACGACGCGCCGGGCAGGGCGAATGCGCCGATCGCATCGACTTCCGAGGCCGCGGTGGGTGCACTGGCTTGCGTTGCTGCGCTGGCGGGGCCGGTTTCGCTGGCCATGTTTGCGGTCAACACAGGCGGGCGGACGGCCCGCTCACGCTGTTGCTGCGGTTGGTGCCGTGCCGAGCCGCCGAACAGCGCCTCGCGCCAGGCTTGCAGACGCTCGCTCAATCGCGAGCGGAATTGGTCGAACGCCGACGGCTGCACCGCCGTATCGAATCGCACTCGAGCGTCGACGATTCGAGCACGCAGCGCCCGCTGAAAGAATTCGCCGACGATCGGCAACGCCGTGTGGGCGCCTTGTCCCCAGTAATCGCTGCGTAGCGTGACGCGTCCGTCGTCGAACCCGACCCATGCTCCGGCCACCAATTGCGGCTGCATCAGAATGAACCAACCGTCGGCGCCGTCTTGGGTGGTGCCCGTCTTGCCCGCCACGTCGGCGTGAATACCGAAGCGGCTGCGGATGGAGCCACCCGTGCCGTAGGCCACGACATCTCGCATCGCATCCAGGAGCATACGGTCGACATCGGGGGCGAGCACACGTTCCGTTGGCTCCGGCGCGAACTGTGCGAGCACATTGCCGTTGGCGTCGTCGATTCGCGTGACCATCTGCGGCGCGTGGTACACGCCGTCGTCGGCAATGGTGCTGTAGGCCGTCACCATTTCCTTAAGCGTCACGGGGCTCGTCCCGAGCGCGAGCGAAGGCACCGCTTCGAGCGGGCTCTCTCTTACGCCCATTGCCTGGGCCAAGCGCGCTACCTTTGCGGGGCCGACGCGCTCGATCACCTGCGCGGTAATGCGGTTGCGCGAGAGCGCGAGCGCGCGCCTTAGCGTGAACGTGTCACCGTCCGGCGGTGTTTCGTCGGCCGGGCTCCAGATTTCTCCGCCTTTGAGGGCGATCTGGACCGGCTGGTCGATGAGCTTATCGTCCGGCTTTGCGCCGGCGGCAAACGCGGCGCCATAGACGAACGGCTTGAAGGTGGAGCCCGGCTGCCGCCGCGCTTGCTCGACGTGGTCGAACGGCTCCCGTGCGAAATCGCGGCTGCCCACCCATGCGCGAATCTGGCCGGTGCGCGGATCGATCGCGAGAAAACCCGCCTGCACGTCGACCTTGCTGCTGCACAACGCCCGCACGAAAGATCGATCGCGTGCGAGTTGCTTCATCACGTCCGCGTCGTTTTGCCCTGCGCTACGCGCCGCGCGATACTCGGCGCTCTCGCGGATGAACGTGACGAAAAGCGGGTTCGCCGTCGAACAGCCGTCGCGCCCCGACCATGCGCGGTTCGCCACGCTCTGCAGTTGGTTCGTCTGCCAGGTGACCGCCTGCGTGGCCATTGCCTGTAGCCGCGCGTCGATCGTCGTATGCACGACGAGACCATCGGAGTAGATGTTGTAGTCGTTGCGATCGGCCCAAGCGATCAGCCATTTACGCAGTTGCTGCGCGAAATGAGGTGCGGGCCCGGGTGACTCCGTTTGCCGCTCGAAATCGATTCCCAACGGACGCGTTTTCAGCGAAGCGTATTGAGCCGGCGTGAGCCGTCCATATTTGACCATCTGCCCGAGCACGGTATTGCGCCGTTGGAGCGCACGCGCCGGATTGAGCCTGGGGTTGTAATACGCATTTCCCTTCAGCATCCCGATCAGTGTCGCCGCTTCGCGCACGTCCAGCTCGGAGGCCGACTCGCCGAAGTACGTGCGTGCCGCCATTTCAATCCCGTACGCGTTATAGAGGAACGGGACGGTGTTGAGATAGGTTTCGAGGATTTCGTCTTTGCGGTAGATCGCCTCGATTTTTAGCGCGGTAATCGCTTCCTTGATTTTGCGCGTGAGCGTTGGCGCTCGCCCGATCTCATCGGGGTAAAGATTGCGGGCGAGCTGCTGTGTAATCGTGGAGCCGCCTTGGCGCTCACCCGAGAACGTATGCAGCGCCGCACCGATCGTGCGCCGCCAGTCGATCCCGTGATGCTGGTAGAAGCGATGGTCTTCGGTGGCGATCAGCGCGTCGACGACATGCGGCGAGATATCGGCCAGCTTCACCCATTCGCGGTTGGACGGCTTGAATTCAGCCAGCAGCTTGCCGTCGGCGGACAGGATCTGCGCGGGCCGATCGACGCGTGCCTTGCGGATGTCGCCGATGCTTGGCGTGAAGGGGATCAGCGCCAGGACATAGAGCAGCAAGAGGGCGGGCGGCACGGCGAGCGCGAGCAGCACGCCGCGGCGGGTGGGGTGACGTAGGCGGGCGAGCCCGGCAAGCGCCAGCTTGCGCGCGGACAAAAGCAATCGCTGAACGGGCTCGATCATCTATTGATACTGGGCGGAAAGGGGCGATCGTATCAAAAGTTGAGGAAGCGGCCCGCGCGGGCTGCTTGAATGCGTCGGCGAGTTCGTCACGTAACTGCCCTCCGAGATGTGTTCTCGAAGAGTACTTCGCCCGCTCGGCTTCACGCGTTGCGCCCAGTGTTCGAAGGGTTCGATTGGTGCCAAAGGGACAACACCGTGGTCCCATTTGCGGGTCTACCGCCCTACGGCGCGTCGTCCTACGATGACCTCGTACGGCGCATTGCCGCTAGCGACATCCGTCAAGCGCGGGTGTTCGTCGTCGTCGCCGGCGCGTTTTCGACTTCGTAATTTTCCAACTGAGGGCAATCATCATGTCGCAGCGGATTTTGATCGTAGGTGCCGGCTTTGCCGGCGTGTGGGGTGCATTGGGCGCCGCGCGCGTGCTCGATGGTGCTGGGGTAAGAAACAGCGATGTCGAAGTCACCTTGATTTCCCCGAAGCCGGAATTGCAAATCCGGCCACGGCTGTACGAACGGGAGCCGCAGCGGATGGTCGCGCCGTTGCTGCCGCTGCTGGACGCCGTTGGCGTGCATTTTGTCGAAGGCAGTGTCGACCAAATTTCCGTTCACGACAAGCGCGTGAGTGTCGTTTCCGCCGATGGGCTGAAGCATTCGCTCGCGTACGATCGGTTGTTGTTGACGAGCGGCAGCACGCTGAGCAGGCCGCCGGTTCCGGGGCTGAAGGAGTTCGCTTTCTCGGTCGATTGCATTGAGGACGCGGTCGCTCTCGATAGGCATTTGGCGGCGCTGGCGAAACTGCCGGATTCGCCGGCACGTAATACGGTCGCCGTTGTCGGATGCGGCTTTACCGGTATCGAAGTCGCCACTGAGTTGCCGAAACGATTGCGCGAGTTGTTTGGCGCTGGAGCAGCGGTGCGCGTCGTCGTAATCGGATCTCAGGGCGACGTGGGCCCCGATCTCGGTCCCAATCCTCGGCCGTTTGTCTCCGAAGCCTTCGAATCGCTGGGCGTTGAGACGGTACTTGGATCTGCCGCGGTGTCGGTCGATGTGGACGGGGTCCGCACCGCTGCTGGCGCCCATATCGAAGCGAGAACCGTGATCTGGGCGGGTGGAATGCGCGCCAGCTCGCTGACAGCGCAAGTTTCCTCGAACCTCGATTCGCTTGGACGCGTCCACGTGACCCGCGATCTTCGGGTAGCAGACGCGCCTCAGGTGTTTGTAGCCGGCGATGTGGCACGAGCGCGGACCGACGATGACGGCCACGATGCATTGATGTCCTGTCAACACGCTATCGTGATGGGGCAATTCGGGGGGCATAACGTCGCCGCCGATCTCATCGGTATCCCGACACTCGAATACAAACAGCCGTTCTATGCGACTTGCCTCGACCTGGGCGAGTGGGGGGCGGTTTATTCGGAAGGCTGGGATCGACAGATCAAACTGACGCACGCTGAAGGGAAGGCGCGCAAACAGTTGATCAATACGCAGTGGATCTATCCGCCGGCGCCCAACCGTACGGAAGCTTTGGCAGCAGGCAACCCGCAAGCTGCCATGGGCTAGCGGGTTTGAACGGCCGGCGGACCTGGCGGTCGCTGCTGCAGGCGATATCGATTCGAACGCCGTCACGATTCGAACGAGGCCCGGTCAGCTGTGCCGGTCGACGGCGACGACGCCGAGGACGGGCTCGCCGGGCTCGCGCGGGCGGATGTCGACGATGCGGTGCTCGCATTCTGATCGGCAGCGTAGATCGGGTGTCCGACGTGCACGCGGTTCTTGGCCTCTGGCGCAGGCCTCTCCCGCAGCCCTGCATGCAGCGAGCGGCGTAAGATGGGGTATCCGGATTGGTTAACCCAAGATCACGCATAGTCCGATACGCGCGTGGCTCGTTTCGCCAGCAACCAGGGAGCGTTTGCATGAACCCAGCGGTTTCCACTCCAGTTACGGCTTCGATGCTGGACGATCTGTGCGTCGACACGCTGCGTTTTCTGTCAGTCGATGCCGTGCAGAAGGCCGATAGCGGACATCCCGGTTTGCCGCTCGGCGCCGCGCCAATGGCTTATGTGCTATGGACCCGCTTTCTCAAACACAACCCGGTGAATCCGGCGTGGCTCGACCGCGATCGCTTTATCCTGTCCGCCGGCCACGGCTCGATGCTGCTATACGGCCTGCTGCATATGACCGGCTACGATCTACCGCTCGAACAGATCAAACAGTTTCGCCAATGGGGAAGTCTCACGCCCGGTCACCCGGAGCGCGGCTTGACACCCGGTGTCGAAACGACCACCGGGCCGCTCGGTCAGGGCTTCGCCAACGGGGTCGGCATGGCGATGGCCGAGGCCCATCTCGCCGCACGCTACAATCGCCCGGGCTTTGACATCGTCGATCACTTCACCTACGGCATCGTCAGCGACGGCGATCTGATGGAAGGCGTCGCGTCCGAAGCGGCATCGCTCGCCGGCCATTTGCAGCTCGGCAAGCTGATCTATCTCTACGATGACAATCAGGTCACGCTTTCTGCGGGCACGGATATCACGTTTTCCGAAGACCGCGCGCGACGTTTCGAAGCTTATGGTTGGCACACCCAGACCCTCGACGACGGCAACGATCTCGCCGCCATCGGGCACGCGCTGGATAATGCGCGCGCTGAGACGCGCCGCCCCTCGCTGATCCTCGTGCGCACGCATCTCGGCTACGGTTCACCGAACCGGCAGGACACCTACAAAGCACACGGCTCGCCGCTCGGCGAGGAAGAGGTGCGCCTAACCAAACAGAACCTCGGCTGGCCGACCGAGCCGACGTTTTATCTTCCCGAGCCCGCACTGGCCCATTTTCGTCGCGCGTTGGAGGAGGGGCAGCACAGAGAGGCCGCGTGGAACGCCCGTTTCTCTGCCTATACGCAGGCCTTTCCCGAGCTCGCGGAAGCATTGCTGAGCGCGACGCGCGGTGAATTGCCGGCCGGCTGGGACGGGGACATTCCGCTCTTTCCCGCCGACACTAAAGGCATCGCCACGCGGGTCGCCTCGGGCAAGGTGATGAATGCGATCGCGCCGCGTTTGCCGTCACTGATGGGGGGCTCTGCCGATCTCGATCCGTCCACCTTTACCGCACTGTCCGGCCTCGGCGACTTCGAAGCCCCCGGCGCCAGCGCCCGCGACCGGCAAGGTTCGGAGGGCGGCGGCTGGAGTCTTGCCGGCCGCAATCTGCACTTCGGCGTGCGCGAGCACGGCATGGGTGCGATCCTGAACGGGCTGGCCGCTCACGGCGGAACCATCCCGTTCGGTGCGACGTTCCTGATTTTTTCGGATTACATGCGCCCGCCGATCCGGCTTGCCGCGCTCATGCATCTGCGCGTGATCTATGTGTTCACGCACGACAGTCTGGCGCTCGGCGAAGACGGCTCGACGCACCAGCCCGTCGAGCAGCTCGCCAGCCTGCGGGCCGTGCCGAACCTCAACGTGATTCGCCCCGCCGACGCCAACGAAACGGCCGTAGCCTGGCGCGTAGCATTGGAAACCCGCGATCGGCCGACCGCGCTCATCCTGACGCGCCAGAACGTGCCGACCGTCGACCGTGCCCAGTTCAGTGCCGCCGACGGTCTGCGACGCGGCGGCTACATCCTCGCCGACGCGCCCGGCGGCGGCCAGCCGGCGTTGATCCTGATCGCCACCGGCTCCGAAGTCACGCTTGCAATGGCAGCGCGCGGGCGTTTGCTGGCGCAGAACATCGCGGTGCGCGTAGTCTCGCTGCCGTGCTGGACGTTGTTCGATGCCCAGCCACAAGCGTACCGAGATACGGTGCTGCCGCCCTCGGTCGGCGCGCGGCTGGCGGTGGAGGCCGGCGTTCAGCAGGGCTGGCATCGCTATGTCGGCGAACGGGGCGACGTGCTCAGCATCGAACGTTTCGGCGCATCGGCTCCCGCCGACGTTCTGTTGCGCGAGTATGGTTTCACCACCGACAACGTCTGTGCCCGCGCGCTGGCGCTGCTCCGTTAGCGAGGCGAAGCGAAGGCGAAGGCGCTTGTCCGGCCGGCGTTCCGGGTTACGCGTTTCCTGACGCGCCTCAGATCGGTACCCGGTAGCCGTAGAATTCGTGATCCTCGTTGTAACCGCCTTCGCCCGCCCCGAGGTCGGCAAAGTCGTGCACGAACTCAATGGCGGCAACCCACTTGACCATTTTGAAACCGAGTTCGTTTTCGCACCGCAGGCGCAAGGGAGCGCCATGCAGCACGCTAAGGGGCGCGCCGTTCATCTCGTAGGCGAGCAGGGTCAATTCGTGCCGCATGTTGGCGATGCTGTGAACATCGTAGTAGCGTCCCCCATCGCCGCCATCGGCCAGCGAATAGAACACCGCGTAGCGAGCGTCGGCCGTGGGTTTCACCTGATCGAGGAGATGGCGCATGGGAATGCCGCCCCACTTGGCTACGCCGGACCATCCCTGAATGCAAAAATGCGTCGTGATCTGTTCCTGCTTCGGCATCGCTTTCAGTTCGGCGTAGGTGAACGCTGCCGGTTTTTCGACCAGACCACCGATTCGCAGCCGGTAATGCGCAAAACCGTTCTTCACCAGATCCTCGAACTCCGCCGATGCCGGCATTGTCCCGTTGGGCCAGAAGTACGGCGAGATGTCCTGTTCAGTGAGCTGGCTCGTCGGGTCCCACCACTGCGTCACACTATTGAACGGCCGGGCCAGGATTGCTCCGATTCGCTGAACCAGGCGCGCATGACGGAGGGTGAACGGAGACGCCAGCCACCAGGTGACAGCCACCAGCGCCATGGCGGGGACAAACACCAGCACGCCGCTCCAGGAGTCGCCGTTGACGCCGGCGAACATCATGTTCAGATTCACGCGGGCGCCTGTGATGAACACCAGCGTCACATGAGCGAGGATATAGAACAGGAACCAGCACAGCGCGATGAAATGGATCGAACGCGCCCGTTGCCGGTTTAACGCTCGGCCGACCCACCCGAGCCGGTTGGAGATCGCCGGGCTCTGCATCAAGCCGGTCAGAATGGAGGTAGGCGCGGCGACGAACACGGTAATGAAATAGGTGATCTGTTGCAGGCTGTTATAGCGCTGCCAACTGTGATCGGCGGGGAATGACAGCGACAGATACTGCACGGCAGTCGAGACCGCGTTGGGGAACACCTCCCATGTCGTCGGCACGAGCCGCAGCCACTGGCCGGTCGTGAACAGCAGCGCGTAAAAGACGATGCCGTTGATCATCCACAACAGCGTGATGGAAAAATGCCACCATCTGGCAAGGCCGATGGAGTGACGAATCCCGGGAATACCCAGCCACGCGGGAAGCGTGACCGAATCGTCCTTCGCGGTCCAGATTCGGCCGGTGGGCACCGCCTTTTGGAAGCGAAACCATTCGGTACCGGGCGTGCAGTCCCGTTTCCAGTACAGCCGCGGGTGGTCGGCGAGAATCTGGAGTCCTGCGCGGATAATGAACGCCATGAAAAACAGGTTCAGGAAATGCTGCAGCCTGAGCCAGGCGGGGAATCCTGTGAGGACAGCCACTGCGGACGGCGGGATACCCGGATAGCGCACGAGGAAGTCCTGCACCGCCGGAACTTGCCGCAGTGCTTGCGCGGAGGCCACGCCGATCACCAGCAGTACGAAAGCAATGGGCAAGGCCCATAGCACGTTGACCCAACGCTGACCGATCCGAATTCTGGGTACAATGCCTGCCTGCGGCGGTAGCCAGTGATTCAAATGCACCCGGTCGTCCGCAGGACTCAGACTTGCCTCTACCGCATCATGCGGGGGGGCCGGGCGAATATGTGCCATCCTTGACTTCTCCTTGGCATCCCGCAATCTCGTGTTCCCTGAGTCGGATATCAACCGCCTTGATACGGATCAGCCGGCCGGTCAACGGTGTCTCGGACGCATATTCTGGGCCTGGGTGTCCGGCTCGCCCTTGAGCCGACGACAAACGTGAAAAACACGCTCACCGACCGGACGCACGCCTCGAACGCGCCCGCAACGCATTGATTTCATCGAGCAGGTCGAGCGCGAGTGCAATACCGGGTGCGTTGATCTCGAGATCCTGCGCGAGCCGTCGTGCGGTTCGCACGCGGCGTAGTGCGGCACCACTGAAGCGCCATTCGCCCGGCGTGGTGCCTTGCGGCTCGACTGCGCCTTCCTCGACCCATACCGTCAGTTGTGCTTCCGATGCGCCGCTTGCCCGACACAATTCAACGAGCGTGAACTCGACATCTTCCTCGACAATCTCGCCTTCCACGAAGCCCGTCATTGATTCTTTCATGGTCGACCACCCATAAAATGCGCGCGCGGATCGAAGCGGAACGCCTGCCGCATCGCGTCGTAGGCCGCCCGTGCGCTGTCGCTGTCGGCCGGCGGCAGCACGATCGTCAGTATCACGTATAGGTCGCCCGGCGTCTTGCCCGGGATCCCTTTGCCCTTGAGCCGCAGCCGCCGGCCGCTGGCCGATCCCGCTGGCACGGTCAATTCGACCGCGCCATCCGGTGTGGGAACGGTTACCTGGGCACCCAGTGCAGCCTCCCAGGGCGCCACCGGGACATCGAGCGAAACATTACGTCCGTCGACACGGAAACGCGGATCCTCGCGGAAGGCGATTTCCAGATACAGGTCACCGGCGGGTCCCTGTCCTAGGCCGGCGCCGCCCTGACCGGCAAGGCGCAAGTGCTGCCCGTCGCGCACACCCCTGGGAATGCTGACGTTCAGCGTACGTCGCTGCAGGATGACATGTCCCTGTGCATCGAGGACCGGCATTTGCAGCGAAATAGAACGCTGCGCGCCGTGATAGGCGTCCACCAGATCGATCGCGACTCTGGCGTGATGATCTTGTCCGGGGATCGGACGTTGCGTGCCACGATAGGCATCCTCCAGATCGTCCGCGGTCGCGGCGCCGCGATCGGGTGCCGGGCCGTGCCGTTCCGTTTGCCGGGAATGCCGGCCTGTCCGCGCACCGCCGAACATCGCTTCAAAGAATTCGCTGAAATCGGCATGCGCGCCGGGCTCGTTGCTTGCACCGCTGAATTCGAACCCCTCGTCCCAATCGGGCGGTGGCTGAAAATCCTGGCCGTTCTGCCACTGGTGGCCCAAACGATCATAGGCTGCGCGCTTCTCCGTATCCTTGAGGACCTGATACGCCTCGCCCAATTCCTTGAAACGGTCCTCGCCGTCAGCGTGCTGGGTGACATCCGGATGATACTTGCGCGCGAGCTTGCGATACGCGCGCCGGACCTCGTCCTGCGTCGCGGTGCGGGGCAATCCCAGAACCTCGTAGTAGTCCCTGTATTTCATTGCCCGGTCCGCCTGACTGCGAGTTGCGCACCCATCGCTTATTGCGTTGGCCTTTTATTCGGAACCGTTGTACTTCCTTCAGTCCACCGTACCCGGATGTCCCCAGTCTGTCGCGGCGATCATCCGCTCGAATTCGACTTCCGCGCTCAGGCCTTCAAGATCGCGGTGAACGACCGCCACCGCCAGCTTCCTGCCACCACGACGGTAGGTGACCGTGCAATCTTGCGTTTCAGCGTCGAGCTGACCGTCGATCCCGATCTCGTCCCAATGCTCCGCATGGCCGATATAAGCGAGGCCAAAATCGTACTGCTCGGTCCAGAAGAAAGGCACGGCGTCGAACGGCGCGCGCTGGCCGAGCATGTTGCGTGCCGCAGTCTGCCCCTGGCGTTCGGCTACCACCCAGTGTTCGACGCGCACGCGCTCGCCGGTGAGCCGGTCCGGCCAGCGTGCGATGTCGCCTGCCGCGAAGATGCCCCGGACGCTCGTCTCGAGGTACGCGTTGACGACGATGCCGTGGTCGACGACGAGGCCCGCCTGCTCCGCGAATGAGATCACCGGCCGTACACCGATGCCGATAACGACAAGATCGGCGGGCAGCCGCTCCCCACTCTTCAACTGGACGCCTTGCGGGTCGATGGAAATCGCTGTCGTGCCGAGGTGGAACGTGACACCGTGGCGTTCGTGGAGCCCGCGAATGAAGTTTCCGACGTCTGGTCCGAGGATTTTCTCCATCGGCACGGCATCGGGTGCAACCACCTGCACCTCGATATTGCGCGCGCGCAGCGAGGCGGCCACTTCGAGCCCGATGAAGCTCGCGCCGATCACCACCGCCCGCTTCGCGGTGAGCGCCCGGTCGACAAGTGCGCGGCTGTCGGCGAGCGTGCGCAGATAGTGCACATGCGGGAGATTCGCACCGGGCACATCGAGCCGCACCGGCTCGGCGCCGGTGGCGAGGAGCAGGGCATCGTAGAGAACACGCGTGCCGTCCACCAGTTGCAGGTGCCGGCTCTTCGTGTCGAGTGTAGCGACGGGAGCATCCAGCTTGAGGTCGATGCGATGCGTCTGGTAGAACGCCTGTGGACGCAGAGGATTCGACTCTGCGGATACGGCGCCAGCGAGGAAGCCTTTCGACAGGTTGGGCCGATCACATGGGCCTGACGGATCGGCGCTCAGCAGGGTGATGCTGCCTGTATATCCTTCGAGACGGAGCGTTTCGGCAGCGGCGTGCCCCGCGGCGCCACCGCCCACGATGACGATCGATTGCGGCGTGCCGGCCACTGCCGGCAAGGGCTGCGGTACGACAGGCACGCGCTTTTCACGAACATACACGCTGCCGTCCTGCTGCTCGACACGCCAACAGGCAACCGAGTCCAGTGCCGGGGCGCGGAGCGCTGCGCCGGTGCGCAGGCTGAAACAGGCATGGTGCCAGGGACAGCGGACCGTGTCGTCGACCAGCAGCCCGTCGGCCAGAGGAGCGCCGTAATGCGTGCAGACAGCGCCGATCGCGAACAGTTCGTCCGCGCGCCGCACGAGCAATACCGGTTCGCCGTGGGCATGCCCCTGCAGCATCGCGCCGTCGGCAATTTCTGAAAGCGCGACGCCTCCGGCGAGGTCGGGTCCGCTGAGTTGATTCGTAGTTTCGGTCATTCGATTCTCCTGACGTCGGCAATGCGCGGCACGGTCTCACCTGCCACTTCTCAGAACAGCCGCGGCAGCGCCGCTATTCGCGTCCTTCGACTCCCACCCCGTAGACATGCACCAGTTGGCCGCCTAGCCAGCCTGAAACAAAGAGCAACGCGACGCCGACGATCGAAAGCACAACCGGCGTGCTCACGCCCGGCCCGAGGCTCACGGGTTCCCGGATGCGCAGCCAGAGATTGATCGCATAAAGCACGACGACCGTGAGATTGATCGCCATGTGCGTCAGCGCGATCTTCCTGACTGGAGGGCCGCCACCCTTGTAGAAGAGCAGGTCGACAAATCCTGGCACTGCCGCGCAAAGCGCGCCGATAAAGCCACCCATCATGCTGTAGAGCGCAACGGTGGGCCACGCATCTCCAGGACCGCCAATCATACGGATCAGATCGCAGGCTAGGGAAAAAATCCAGAGGCCGATCGGAAAGACAACCAGCATCGGGTGGATCGGATGCTTGAAGATACTCGCGGGAGTACGCATGGATATCCTCCTTCGATCGCCAAACACTGTTTGCGCCGGCCCAAGCGCATTGCGAGAATTGCTGTCCTGTCATAACCCGCACCGGTACTGTCACGCCCGTTTTGCGTAACGCGCATGCTGGCCGCAAGCGAACGCTCCGGGACCGATCCATGTCCACGCCGGCGTGATAGGTGTCTCCCTTGTAGTCGGTGTCTCTCGTATGCATCTCGATGATCTTGCCGCTGACATGGCAGGCCTGCGAATTCCACGTCACACGATGGCGGGCTTTGAATCTCGTTGTCACGATCGATGCCCTCCGTTCGGTACGGCGTGCAGTGCACTGAAGTGAGGACGCGCGGGCACTTCCGTGCATTCAACTGCACATCTTCATGTCGTTTCTGTGCGCTTCACTATAGGCCATGTTGTGACATAGTCTAAATTCGATTGAACGGTCGAAGTTCATGATGCAAAAGAGAAGGGCAAGTCGTACGCGTCCGGGACGCTGGACGAGTTCATTCTGCTCGGTCGCGACTCATTGCGCGGGAGGACGCCGCGGTCAGACTCCGGCCTTTCTTGAATTCGAGCGTGGACTGCGCCCGCTTTGCCTTGACCGTCATCGTTGCTTCTCCTTGCTTGCGTTTACACACTCAGCAAGGGATTCGTTTTTCGGGGGCTAGATCAGGGCGCCGAATCAGTCAATCACGGTCACGATGTTGGCAGTCCCCTGTCTGGCCATCTTTGCATACGGGCACAAGCGCTCGGCAGCTCGCACCATCTCTTCCGCCACGGGTCGGTCAACGCCCGGCATCCGGACGCGCAACTCAATGACCAATGCATAGCTGCCATCCATGGGATCACGTCCAAACGAAACCTGTGCCTCGACAACCGTATCAGCAATCTCCATTGCAGCGCGTTTTCCGAGCAGGCTCAGCGCCCCATGAAAGCAGGCGGCAAAGGCCGCAGCGAACAGTTGCTCGGGATTGGTCCCGTTTCCCGGTCCACCGAACTCCGTAGGCAGGCGCAGTTCCACGGCGAGATTGCCGTCATCGGAGCGCGCCACACCCGATGCCCGGCCGTGCTCTGCCTGGCCGCCTGAGACGGTGACGGTCGTGGTGTACAGCGGATAAAAATCCTGGCCTCGATATCTGTCGAGCAAGGAAAGCGGGGGAGGCTGAAGCTTCTCGTCGTCCATGATGCGTTCCCGAGTTCAATGACGCGCGTTCCAGCCCTTAATCGTCAATCCGGGGAACGCTGTCTTTCCGAGGCCGACTGCGGCTGCCGGAGCCTATGCCCTTTCGCGAATTCGAACCGTGGCATGGCACGAATAAACATACGATGAATACGGCGATTGCCTGCCGCCCAAGCTTCCAGGCTAGCCTTGCACGACAGCGCCGCCTCCATCGTAAGCGAGTGCGGGGTGGCCTCAGTAGGGCTGTTCCGGGACACGCAGTGTTTCCCATTTAGCACCAATCCAAATCGTCAGATGGCACGGGAGCCCGTCGTCGTTTCGCCGTTTGATTGATTCCGCGCTACACTCCAAAACGTCCAGCACTGTGGCGCGGCGCCCTTACGGGCTGCGCTCGCAGCCGTTTCCGATCCCGTCGGCGCCGTGACAGGATCACCACTTTAATAGCTGCAACACGGCGGTCGTCGGTGCTATGTGGCATACGGCGCCCCGGACGGCTCACCCGTTCACGTGTCAGTAGTGAGGGCCATCAATGGATCAATCGGATACTTCGCAGCGAGGTTTTCGCGTTGGTTTGCCCAATAGCGCCGACGCCTTATCCACCTGTTTTGCGACGAGCTACGCCGGAATCATCGCGTTCATGGCGGTCGCGACTGAGGGCAGTTTCGCCAAAGCCGGGGAGCGCTTGGGGGTGGGCCGCTCGGCGGTCTGTCGAAACGTTCAGAAGCTTGAAACGCAACTCAGCACGCGGCTATTTCTTCGAACGACAAGATCGACGAACCTGACGCAAGAGGGCGAGCGGTTCTTCGAGAATTGCAATCGGGGCGTGACGCATATCGTCGAAGCGGTGAACGACATGCTGGATCTGCGCAACGGTCCGCCTCGCGGCTTCCTACGAGTCTGGTCGACTGTTGGGTTTGGACGCGAGGTCGTGGCGCCGCTGCTCTGTAGTTTCTCCAAGGCTTATCCCGATATCGCGGTCGATCTGCTTCTGGATGACAGGCCGGCCGATTTCGCTGGGGAACAAATCGATGTCGCGTTTCGCGACGGGTGCATCGAGGACTCGAGCATCATCGCGAAGCAGTTGATTCCCATGCAGATGGTACTTTGCGCATCCCATGCCTATGCCCAAGAGCGGGGACTGCCGTCCACGCTCGAAGATCTGACGCAGCACGATTGCATCGACCTGAGATTCAACGGTCGTCTCGTCGAGTGGGATTTCAAGGTCGACGGCCGTGTGCAGAAGTATCTGCCGACAGCCCGATTGACTTTCAACGATGCGGGCCTCGTATTGCAAGCAGTGCTGGAAGGCCGCGGAATCGCCCAGATGCCCGGATATCAGATAGCCGATCACATCGCGCGCAATGAGCTTGTCACGGCTTTGAGGCGGTACGTACCGGACGACCGAGGGCATTACATCTGCTACCTCTGCCGACAGAATTTGCCGTCACGCATTCGCGTTTTTGTCGATTTCATGACGGAGGGGATTCGCGCACGCGACTCGTTTTGCCTCGGGGAATTCAATCCCAACTACTCGCAAAGCGAACATCAGGGCGCCGAACCCGCTCAGGCGTGACCGGTCGGCGCGTACCGCGGCTCGTACCTATTGGTGTCCACGCGGCAACAGTAAGTGTTCTGACGCGTATCTACCGGGGCGGGGACTCGGCGCCTACTATTTCGGCATGGCATCGCGATCGACTGGACTGAGGCGAAAGTCCTCGAGATCGTCCGTGGAAAGTGTCATGTTTCATCTCGGACCCCAGTCGGTGTTTGTGGGATGGACCATGCTATCCACAGTAAGTGTCGCGCTTGCAATTGCTGTCTCGTTCAGCGGTATTTGCTGAAATCGGATATCCGCCTCGCCAAATCGAGATTGCTTGATTTCACGGGGAAATCTCGCCCCGGAGGGCCTCGCTTTGCCTCCCGCATCGGGTGCGTGTTGGGTGCCTCGATGAGTTTATGCACGAGGCCGGGCTTGTTGGACTGAGCTCGCCGCGGATCTGACATGGGTGGTTCGCCATGGACACTGGATATTTTGATTGGCTGGCGAATTCGCGGGCGTTGATCAGCGCAGAACGCGGTATTCCGCTTGGCGCCCACCTCATTAGTGAGCGGAAAGGCTATGCACACCACGGAATTTACGCAGGCAATGGACAAGTCATTCACTATGGGGGCTTTCATCATTCCGGGAAACGGCGTCCTATCGAATATATTCCGCTGCACGATTTCGCGGCAGAAGAAAAGATAAAAATTCAACTTGAACCGGACGCCCTCTACACCGGAACGGATGCGGTGCAGCGGGCCCGGTCCCGCATTGGCGAAGACCGATATCGATTGCTGACCAATAACTGCGAACACTTCTGCACATGGTGTGTGCTTGGTGTCGGCCGCAGTGAGCAGGTGCGCCAATGCTTGGCGAATCCATGGAAGGCGATCAAGACGCTGTTTGCACTGGCGAGAACGCGATGCGTGCCCTTCGCGACTGTGCGAAGCCAGCGCTTCGGCCGATCGCAGTTTAGGTTGTGCTGTGCGTCGTCGCGGTCCCACTGAACAGGCTCTGCGATTTCCATACGAACTCATTTACTCATCGATTCGATAGGCGAGAAAATGACCATTCAGTCAAACGCTAGACAGTCCGCATTAAGTGCACTGAAGCTGGGAGTGTCTGCGATATTCGCGGCAGTGCTACCGGCGTGCGTGAACTACGCGGGAATTGGCAGCGACGCAAAAACGGCCGATCCGCAGCGTTATGCAACGCAGCTAAGCCTCCCTGCCGACCAAGGCCACTGGCCCTCCGCCAACTGGGCGGACCAGTTTGGCGATGTGCAACTGAAGGCGCTCATCGAGGAAGCGTTGAAGAGCAGCCCGACGCTCGATCAGGCGCGTTCCCGCGTTGCAGCCGCGGCTGCTTATAGCGAAACGGCGAAAGCCGACACCATGCCGCGTGTCGATGCGAGCTATTCGCTCACGCGCCAACAGTTCTCGAGTACGGCGCTCGTACCGCCTCCATACGGCGGCTCATGGCAGACCGAGAACAAGGGCTTGCTGAACGCTTCGTACGATCTAGACCTATGGGGGAAGAATCGTGAAGCGCTGAAGGCCGCGATCTCGCAATTTCAAGCCAGCCAGGCCGATGCCGAGGTTGTCAAGCTGACGCTGACGACATCGATTGCCCGAACGTACAACCACCTTGCGCGGCTTTATCTGCTGCACGACATCGCACAACACGAAGTCGCGCAGCGCGAGCAAATCGACCGCATTACCGTGGGGCGCATCGCGACCGGGCTCGACACGGAAGTGGAACGCAAGACAGCGCAGGCCAATCTGGCGACGAGCCGTGCCGCGTTGAAGTCGCTCGATGGCCAGATCCTCACGACGCGTTACCAGATCGCTGCGCTGCTCGGCGCCGGTCCGGACCGCGGGCTGCAAATTGCACGACCGGCGCTCGGCATCGGCGACGAGGTGCGTTTGCCCGAGAACCTGCCCGCCGATCTCGTGAGCCGCCGCCCGGAGATCGTAGCCGCGCGGTGGCGCGTCGATGCAATGACGCACGGCGTGAAGGAGGCGAAAGCCGAGTTCTATCCGGACATTAACCTGAGCGCGGCGATCGGGCTCGACGCGTTCGGCTTCGGCCGCTTCCTGACGGTGGCGAGCCGCACGGCCTCCGTCGGCCCTGCCATCCATCTGCCGATCTTCGATGCAGGCGAACTGCGCGCCAAGCTCAAAGGCCGTTATGCCGATTTCGACTATGCCGTCGCGACCTACAACGCGGCGCTCATCACTGCGCTAAGCGATGTGGCGACACAACTGGCCAAGGTGCGCTCGACCGATGCACAGCTCGTCGATGCGCAGGCAGCCCAGGCAGCCGCGCGCCAGGCAGACGAACTCGCACGGGTGCGATACAAGGCGGGTTTGACGAACCAACTGACCGTGTTGAACGCCGACGTCAATGCGCTTTCCGCGGATCAGGCCGTCGCGAATCTGCGCATGAGCCGCCGCGACCAGAAAATTGCGCTGGCTTCCGCGCTTGGCGGTGGTTTCGTCGACACGTCGAGCGCGAACACCGCGGCAGCCCCGCGCGCCGGTGCGCCCGCACCCAACGCGCCAGCCGTTGCCGCGCTGAGCGGCAGCCGACCCAATCTGCCTGGAGAATCGAAATGAGCGAAATCAATGCACCGGAGCGCCACACGGTTGAAGCGCCGAGCGCGAAACGCGATGCGGCACCGGCGAGAGCGGTTGCTGAAAGCGAACCGAACACCCGCAAGCGCAAGGTGCTGCTCGCGCTGCTCGGCGTGGCTGTCGTCGTGTCGGCGGCGGCTTATGGCGCGTATTACATGACCTATGCGCGCTACCACGAGGCCACCGACGACGCTTACGTCAGCGGCAATCTGGTGCAATTGACGCCGCAAGTGGCCGGCACCGTCGTCGCCGTGAATGCCGACGACACGCAGATCGTGAAAGCCGGAGACCCGGTCGTCATGCTCGATAACGCTGACGCGAAAGTCGCGCTCCGCAGCGCGGAGGCAACGCTGGGGCAGACCGTGCGGCAGGTGAGTCGTCTGTATGTGGATAACGATTTCTATGCAGCAACCGTCGCGCAGCGGCAGTCTGAGCTAGCGCGCGCGCAGGACGATCTCCGCCGCCGTCAGGCCATTGCCGACACAGGCGCCGTGTCGGCGGAAGACATCGCCCATGCGCGCGACACCGTAACGGCCGCGCGCGCCGCGCTCGACGCCGCGCGTCAACAGGCTCAAGCCAATCACGCGCTGACCGACCATACGACGATCGAACAGCACCCGAACGTGCAAGCCGCTGCAGCGAGGGTGCGCGATGCCTATCTCAACTATGCGCGCGACACATTGCCCGCACCCGTCACCGGCTATGTCGCGAAGCGTTCCGTACAAGTCGGCCAACGGGTGTCGCCGGGTACCCCGTTGATGGCGATCGTGCCGCTTGATGGCGTGTGGGTGGATGCGAATTACAAGGAAAGCCAATTGCGCAATATGCGCATCGGCCAGCCCGTTACGCTGACGGCGGATGTGTACGGCGGAAGCGTCAAGTATCACGGCCGCGTCGTTGGCTTCTCGGCTGGTACAGGCAGCGCGTTCGCGAGTTTGCCGGCACAGAACGCAACGGGCAATTGGATCAAAGTGGTTCAGCGTCTGCCGGCGCGCATCCAGCTCGATCCGAAGGAACTCGAAGCGCATCCGTTGCGCATCGGCCTATCGATGGATGTCGATGTGGATACGCGCGAGAACACGGGCCCGCAGCTCGGCGCGGCGATGAACACGTCCTACCACACGGATGTATTTGCCAAATACGGCGCGCAGGCAGACGCCGAGATTGAGAAAATCATCGCGCAGAACAGCGTTCCTTTGCGTGTGGGCTCTATGAGCGGTCGGATCAATACGCTCGGCGTTTCCAACACTCACTTCAGAGGGAAAGCCAAATGAATCCATCGATGCATCTCGCACCGCCACCGCTCACGGGCCCGAAGCTGGTTCTTGCGACGATCGCCGTCGCGCTCGCGACATTCATGAATGTGCTCGATTCGTCCATTGCCAACGTGGCAATACCGACGATCTCCGGAAACCTCGGCGTATCCGTCGACGAAGGTACTTGGGTGATCACGCTGTTCTCCGCGGCCAACGCCGTTGCCATTCCGCTGACCGGATGGCTCACTCAGCGCGTTGGCCAAATCAAGCTGTTCGTGGCCGCCATTGTTCTTTTCGCGTTCTCTTCCTGGCTGTGCGGCATTGCGCCGAACCTGATCGTGCTGCTGGCCGCACGCGTGTTGCAGGGCGCCGTCGCGGGTCCGCTCATTCCGCTGTCGCAG
>Ga0157370_10002579_pt1 | contig 21763 bp, 23 predicted proteins | sample C35metaG_FD_113463 | JGI IMG/M metagenome (GOLD analysis project Ga0157370, IMG submission 113463) | Corn rhizosphere microbial communities from Kellogg Biological Station, Michigan, USA - C3-5 metaG | ecosystem: Host-associated > Plants > Roots > Rhizosphere > Soil | place: USA: Michigan...
CGTTATTTTTGATGTTTCTGTTGCTCAAAGGTGCGTCAGCTGCAGGGCATGAAAAGTCCTGCAGCGATCCGCATGAGTCAGATTTTTCTCGATCAAGAGTTGTGCCGCCGTGGCTTTAAATATTCAGCGGCTGGAGGATGCCAGTTTTGCAGAGTTGCGCCTGGCCGTTACTGAAGGGGTTTCACCGTAAGCGTCATGATACGCCTTGGAAAAACGGCTTAAATGATGGAAGTTCCAATACATTGCGGTTTCGGTAACCGTTGGCCAGGTTTTACGGATCAAGTCTCGGCGGACATTGGCGAGTCTTAAGTTTCTTACATAGGCGATCGGCGAAATACCGAATGTTTCGACGAAGCCATGATGCAAAGTGCGAGTTGTCGTTTCAAGCTGTTTTACCAGCGCCTTCATGCTAAGCGCCTTTTTCGTGTTTTTGTGAATGTATTCTATTGCTTTTATTGCGACCGTTCTTCTCGTCGGAACTTTAAGCGCCAAGGTGCCAACAGGTGTCAGCGCCTGAAGTAGCGAAATCAATAGCGCACTTTCAATGGCTGAAATTTCTGAGCAGCCACGTTGTTTTAAAGGCGGGTCATTGACGTTCACGCAGTAGGCGTTGATGGCCTGAATGGCAGATTGCATTAATTTGAAATTGGCAGCCTGAAAGCGGTGTTCCTTTCGATAGGCAAGAACATCGACAGTTGAGTGATTTTCGAGGCACTGCTCGTAATGTTCCAAAGTCGTGGTCAGGGTAAAAAGAGTTTCATTCGGTTCGCAGGTGTAATGCACGGGTTCACCGCTATACAGCACGATGATTTCGTTAGGGCGCAATTCATGATTGTTTACAGTTGGCCGACCTACAGAAGCCTGTGAAATGGCAAAGGTTACAAAGCCATCAGGAACAGAGCTAATGAGCGTGATCGCTGAATCAAATTCCAGTCTGCTGCATTGGAGTCTCGGGCTATGAATGAGCTTATGCTGCCGAATGCTTGCTTGATGCTCTGATGGGGTGAGGCTCATCTCCCAGCGACCAATCGTTCTATTGGAGTTGTCCGCAGGAGTAGAGGTTATATGAAAGACTTCATCAGGGATGCTCATGGAATTTAACGCTCTTCAACTAAATGGATTGTGCCAGGCAATGGCTGTCAGGGGCGGCGGTGTCAGTAGCTAAAGAAACCCGATCGAGAGAGTTTGACGAGTGATCCATTTGACCGCTCCTTGACAGCGACGCCCGGAAAACCAGACGCTGAGATTTAACAATCTTGTTACTCCCAAATCCTCTCATTCGGGGTATGGGCTATGAGGCAACGACACTTGAATCGATTTCGATGTCGTTATCATTTGTTTTAGGCATCGATGTCAATGACTCGGGTATGAGCTCCAACGCCGCTGAAAATACGTACGCATCGCTTATTGGTAAATCCAGCAGGCTTTGAAGTTTGCCCGGCGCTATTTTCGAACCAAAGATGGCCGTTTTTTCACTTGTTGGGCCGAGGGCAGCTGCATCAAAGGCAAAAAAATCATCAGCACGATAGTCTGTGCAAATCTTGTAACGAGATTTTTCATCGTTCAGCATTTTTTGATTGCTTTCGATGCGTATCTGGTCGGCGCTGCAAGGTTCCTCGTCATAGGCCATGGCCTTGAGAGAAAGCAGTACACCGAACGATGCGGTTGCGAAGTTTTTTAGCTGCATTGACGTGCTTTCCTTATTAATGATTTTTCAGGCAGAGCAGAGTGTCAGCCGCATCACCGCCACGGCTTGGCCTGTGGATAGTCGTGCTCCCAGGCGACTTATGAAAGTCAAAAACTCATATTTGGGATGCTCAAGTAGCCGCTCTATTCGCAGATGGCGGCCCGAGCACTTATCAAAGCGGGGTGAGCGAAAACGCTTGTCGCTCATTGGTAAAGTTTTGTGTGGGAGGAGGGAGTGGATTATCAGCTTCTCCCTCGTCGCCATGGAATTCATTCTCGGCGTGGATTTTCAAGTGCGACAGTTTCAGCTTTTCGTTCGGACTGACTTCTATTTCATAGAATTCAATTTCCGTGCTGCCGGTAGAGTACTCATCGTGAGCCAGCGAATGCAGGGGTATTGCAGCCAGAGACAGAGCTGCCAGGATCTTGGTTATCATCGAATTGACGGCTCGCAAAAAGTGTATGTTTTCCCCTGGTATCTCAGGGAAAGGTGTTTTAAACGAAACATAACTTGACCGAATGTCATGAGGCTTGTTTGGAGAAGTGCAGAGCCGGCTATCTGCTGAGTGGCAGAAGGCACGGCGCTTGGAATTTTAGAGGGGCGACTTTGAAGGGGGAGGGCGTTTGATTCAAATTAGTAATTATTATTTTTTGTTTGAACCAACTTCATTGGACTCAGGTACATCAATGCCTGTGTCAGGTCAAATTGACGTGAAGGCCTTTCTGGAGATGGATTAGTGGTTCATGCAACGCAAGCGACCAAGTTCATGCACATAGAAACAGACGGCGTTTTTTTCGGCGGTAGGGATAAGCTCGTAATTTAAAACGGCCCCTTCCTGCAACACATATTGGCGTCTGAAAAAAAGATCCGGCGTCTTCTCAATGGCGAACAGTTCGTTGTCCTGGCTAAGTTTGACGCTGCTGATTTTTATCTGAACGTGATGATTGCTTTCCCGGATGACATCCGCGGAGATAGTTGCATTACGAATTTTTCCGTTCAGGCTTTCCAGAGTGGTTTGTGTCAGCCGACCGTGGCCAATGGTTAGATATTCTTCAGTGTTGAGTTGGTTGGAATCTTCAAGCCATTGACGGGTAATGGTTTGATAACTGATATTTTCCATGTAGTAGGACGGCGAATAGTTCAACGAAAAAATACAGGCGGCGTTGATGATGCCAAGCACTATCCAGTGTGAAATTGCAGGTATTTTTGGCTTCATAGGGTTGCCTCCAAACATTGCTGGATAATCAATGCGAGGTCTTTTTGGTTGCTGTTCAATTGTAAGTTTGCAGTGCTTAGGTCCGGGCGAACACATGAAACGGAATAGTTTGATTTAAACAAATTCAACCAGACCTGCCCTTTCAAATTAGGTGAAAACTGTTGTACCTGCTTAGCTGACAGATCCCTCAGTGTTTCAGCTTCCGCGACACTGTGGCCAACGGCATGGATGACTAATTCGTTCTGTTTAACGCTGGAGATTTCTATTTTGGGTGTGTCGAATCCAGAGTGGAAACCAGTGAAGGCGCATACCCCCAAGGTCAATACATAGCCGACTGACTGGATTTTTGTAATGTAAGTTGATTTTTTAGTTTCCGCTGGGCGCACCAGAATTTCATCGGTTTTTGTTGGCGCAGGCTCTTCAATGGCAGGCGCAACAGGTTGCCCGGCTTCTTCTGCGGGCGTCGGCAAGTCTGCCTGTGCATCGACGACATAGTGACGGTTGAAGCAATATCCTCTTCGAGGAACCGTCATCAAAATCTCATGGTCCCGACTGTCGTTGAGAATGTTTCTAAGGGAGAAAACAGCCTGATTCAAACTGCCCGATGCAACGACGCGGTCATTCCAGGTGTAGTCGATGATCTCTTCACGGCTTTTGGTCTGACCGGGTTCCTTGAGCAGCAGGTCCAGTAGACGGGATTCAGCTCTACCTATCGTGGAGTTTTGTACATCTCCATAGGGTGTCGTGATGGAAAGCAAGGCGGTGTCTGGGTCGAAAAGAGCCATGGCACCATTTTTCAACTTGAAGGCGTAGTGCATGGGGGTCCTCCGTTCAGGTGGTTCTGGCTGAGTATAGAGACGGTTTTGATAGGCTGGATTTGACGCGTTACAGTCTTGCCGGAGAGATGAAAGGCTATGAGCGGGCAAGCGCAGAAGGTGCAGAGTGAGCCACTAGACAGTGCTGGAAAAGCCCATCAAAAATATCACTGGAATCAAGCAAGGGTAATCCACGGGGTTTCAATCGGGGGCAATGATGATGCTGGGTACGCGTCATTCGCGCTATCCGAAAAGTGCGAGGCCGGGGGCGGGACGGCCTACTATTTTAACTTAATGTTGCACTTCGGCTGAACTGATTCCCATTTGCGCGACAGGCTTTGATTGTCACTTTACGCGCTTGATCGCGCTTGCAAATTATCAATGACAACGGATTGGCGCGCCTCAAATGGCTAACAATCATTTTTGATACTTATTAACTTTGCATCAGGTTCACGGCAGTTTTAAATGGTTTTTGAGGAGCGTGGACGCAAACTGCTTTCGTGGTTTGTTTGTCGTGGCGCAAACGATCCTCACCTCTCGTTTCATATCCCTTTGCCCCACGTCCCTTCATTGCGGACGTGGGGTTTTTTTATGTCTTGTTGCGCCGCGTATAGAGCCCCATGAGGGTGACGGAGGCTGAACCAGCGCTCCCAGGCCCGGGAGGTTGAAGACGCGCCTCCAGGCCATTGGAGGCGGATAGTTGAGTGAGTGCAGGTGAGGGCAGGGCAGGTGTAGGGAAGGGAGAAAACGATTTCAGAGGGAGGGAGAAACGTGGGGGGGCGCTCATGACCGGGTAATTACATCGACTCATCTGTGACGCTGTAGCGTTAACCTGCCACTTTGCGTGTGCACCCAGGACACCAAGGTGTCTTTCAGGACTACAGGCATTCCAGTGCGGCGCGCTCGAAGCTGGAGGGCATGAAGGTTGAGACGAGCAGTTGACGCTCGTACAGATAAACCTTGCCACCCTTTTGTGTCTTGTAAGTCTCAAGCACTTTGTCTACGGCTACTTTACTCGACACCACGACCCTGGAACTGCGCTCGCTGTGGGACACGGCAGGATCGAGTTCATGGTTCTCCAGCTTCGGGACGACGCAATCGACATATTGTTCGGGCGACTTGTCTGTTAGCAACGTTGAGGTCGGGTCATTCGGAGCGTTAGTACAACCGCCCAATAGCAGGGCGCTAAAGGTCATTACTGGGATAAATAAAAGACGCATCGACAGGGTCCTCAAGTTCAAGGCAAAACGTTGTAGCCACGCTGTTGCAGGCAACTGCTGTACACGGAGTTGTTGGCGGCGATGCTTTGGTCGGTGGTTCCAGCGTTTTGTCTGCGTTCCTGACGTTGTCTTGATCCTCCGATCACCACGCCGGCAGCTGCGGCGCTTCCGGCACGGTTCTGGCGATAGTCTTGCTTGATATCGTCGTCGATCTGGTCATAGACGTTGTCATGTTGGTTGCCCCGAACCTGCGCTGCAGTGGCTCCGGCGACTGCGGCGGTGGCAGCGCCTTTTACCCGGCCACCGGATGGCACTGTGTTTTGTATCGGGAATTGAGCGTTGGCCTGGGATTGGCAGGCGCTGGTGTCTTGCTGGATTGTCTGGGACGTCTGGCTTTTGAGTGGCACCACCGTCACCGCCGAAGCAGCAGAACTGGCGAGCAATACAAAGGCCGATAAGGTTGAGGTCAGTATTTTCATCAAGTCGGACTCTCGTTAGTCGTCGTTACATGGCCTGACGGTTTGATCAGGCCAGACGCAAAAAACCCCATGCATGTCTGCTCGCAATGCAATTCATGACAATGAATGGCCGCGATTCAGCGTGTGCGATGGGGTATCCCGCGATTGTTACTGCTTGGAAAGCAGTGCCTGCATGTCGCTCGTCATGTCTTTGAGCGCGGCTTTGAAGTCCTTGGAGGCAATGGGTTGGCTCTCATTATCCAAGGTCTCGCCGAACACTTTGCGTACCACCTTGGCGACCGGCAAACCGGTTTTGGCATCGATCAGGTCGGCTTCGATAAACAGCTCGGCAGTCTGGTCGCGATGCCCGGTGGCGGCTTGTGTTGCCCCGACGATTGCCGAGATCGGTACAGCCTCATACCAATGCATGCCCTCGTTCTTGGCGCCGACTTCGGTGATCGCCGCCTGCAAGATCAAAGTTCGTGAACCGGCCGGTGCTTGTCGTGCATCCGAAACAATCGTGTACGAGGGCGCGAAGGCGTTCCGGACGCTGTTGCTGGCCATAGTCTGTACGTCTTGCAGGGTTTGCAGATTGATGCGATCGGTCGGTTTCGGTGCCGGGTACAGCTCTACCTGCTTGAACACGACAGTGGAATAGGCGTGAGGATCAAACCCAGGCTTTATCCAGCGCAGCACTTTCTTTTCGCTCGGTGTCGTTTGCTCTTCCAGACCCTGATAATTGGCCAGGAAGCCCGAAAATTGTTCTTGCTCTGCGACCTTCGAGACACAGCCGACCTGAAACACGCAACTCAGGGCAATACCCGCAATCCATTTGTTCGACATGGTCATGTATTTTTTTCTCATGTGATGAAAGTTTTCATTCAGGTTCCAACCTGGCCCCCCGATACCGACCTGAGCGAAACAAAGCTGATGCTTGCACGTCGGTCAATGCGGGGCGGATGCTGCCTGCAGCCGCTGGATAATCCGAATCAATAACCCTTAAAAACTATTAAGTTTCACCGAGAAAGCGTGACCGACCTCATGCCATCGGGCTGCGCGAGCCGTGAAGCCCCGCGCCATCAAAATATCGCTGCCGGTAATGAATGTGCCTTCGGAGCCCATGAGCCGCGTGTCTTCGCCACGTGGGCCGCTCAATTTCTCCCGCGCCTGATGGGTGAAAAGGGTGCCCGGACTGATGGTGTTCACCCATTACTGCTCGCGTCGATTATCAAGTGCGTTTTTTTGATGTAAAAAGTATGACTGTTTAGTTGAGAGTGGCTCTAGATGAGAGTCGCTCTCTCTTGCGGGTGTTGTGAGTGGAGTAGCAACTAATGGATCCAATGAGACAATATTATAAGTTCATGTAAACAAGCAGCCCAGTTGCCATACGGGCTGACGGGAAAGTTGATCCAATAACGTCGATGTCTGCGTTTCCGTATTCCACACCGTTTGTCGGGCTTTTGCCTAAAAAATGAACATTGTCGCGTCTTTGGCCTCTGATTCTTCAGCACGTCAGCCATGACTTGCCCGTGTAGCCGCAAAAAAGAAGTGGAAATTGAACCTCATATGCATTGAATGCAGATGGGGATTTTTTTATCCGAAAATCAGGAGGCAGCACACAAACCGATCGTTGATTTGCCAGGCGAATCAATGAGGTTAACATTGCCAAGTTTATGATTTGGCTTGTCTTGTATCAGTAAAGTTGTGCAGGGTTATTAATAAATGATAACCCGCGGATAGTTGATCTTTACTGCTGAATAAGTTGGAGAGAATACCGTGGCGATAAATACAATCATGAGCCTGCTCGAAAATAAAGAATTTATGGAGCTGTTGCGTCTAGGTGTTGTTTACGTCCATTTGGTGGCCTGTTGTGTCGCTATTGGTTTGGTGTTGACCAGTGATATTGCGATGGTGAGAGACCTGTTAAAACGAAAGGTATTCACCGAGCATGATAATGCTCACATGGAAAGTCTTCAGAAGTCTGTCGTCGTCGCATTGATATTTTTGTGGGTAACCGGTGCCGCTATCGTCGGTATTGACTACCTGGAAAAAGGTGCCAATTACTTCATGAATCCAAAGCTGCAGGCCAAAGTGATTATCGTCACACTGCTGACTTACAACGGCGTCTTGTTGCATCGCCTGGTGCTGCCAGCGCTGCAAAAGGCCGGTTCCTTGCTCCATCTCGGATTCAGCGCACGCATGATGGCGCTGTTCTGCGGCTCGCTGTCAGCCGTGTCCTGGATGTATGCCGCCATGTTGGGCGTCGGTCGCCCATTGGCCTGGAAATATTCGCTTTCCGAACTGTTGATGGCCTATCCGATACTGATTGCACTCGGCTTCCTGGCAATGCTGGTGCTGACTCAGCGAGCAAGACAACAGGACTACGCCGTTGCGCCTCTGCGGACAGTAGCAAACGCATGCTAAGTCGGTTCTGCGCGTAAGTCTTGCGCACGAGCCCCCGTCCGAAAGCCACTGAACCTCCGGGTGCAAGTCTGAATCAGGCCTGCACCCGGAGGTTCTGTCTTTTGAGCCCCCGAAAACCTGAACGCCGGACCCACCTCAGCGGTCGGGCAAAACGTTCAGCAGTCCCCCCTCAATGGCACGCCGTTGCGTCATCACCGATTCTCGGGTTTCTTGATTGGTGTCAACCGCGTGTATTCGCCTGCTCTGTATTCTGCTCATAAGCCGATATCCAAGGGACCGGACGGCTTCCCGAATCCGTCCGGCACCTCTGGGGCCCAGTACAAGGCTAACGCTCATGAATGAAGGAATGCTGACCCATCTCGACTCGCAGGGGCACGCGAGGATGGTTGATGTCACCGATAAAAGCGTGACCTGCCGAGAGGCGGTGGCCGAAGCCTGGGTACGGATGCAAACCGAAACACGGCAGTTGATTGTCCGGGGTGGTCACCCTAAAGGCGATGTCTTCGCGGTCGCACGCATTGCCGGTATTCAAGCGTCCAAGCGCACGAGCGAGTTGATCCCGCTGTGCCACCCACTGTTCTTGAGTAGCGTCACCGTCGAACTGAGTGTTCAAGGCGAACATCGTGTGCGCATTGTTTCGCGGTGCAAAGTGGCCGGGCAAACAGGGGTCGAGATGGAAGCATTGACGGCGGTCAGTGTGGCGGCCCTGACACTGTATGACATGTGCAAAGCGGTGGACCGGGGCATGACGATCGAATCTGTGCGCTTGCTGGAGAAGCAGGGCGGAAAGAGCGGTCGGTATCAGGCGCCGGACCAATGAAACTGACTATTTTGTATTTTTCGCGTTATCGCGAAACGCTGGGCGTCGATGGCGAAACCATTGAAGGTGCATTCGCGTCGTTTAACCAGTTGCGTGAACATTTGGCTCATCGTGGCGGAGTCTGGCAAGTACTGGCCGAACACAATCTCATGTGCGCTCGCAACCAGGACATGTGTGGGCTTGATGAGCCGTTGAGCGACGGTGATGAAGTGGCTTTTTTCCCCACCGTGACAGGGGGGTGAGGCGGTGATTCGAGTTCAGACCGCAGGCTTCGACCCCGGTGCCGAAATCAACGCGCTGCAGGCGTCCAGTATGAGTGTGGGCGCCGTGGTGAGCTTTGTCGGCTATGTGCGGGACTTCAATGCCGGGAACGAAGTCGATGGAATGTTTCTTGAGCATTACCCCGGCATGACCGAAAAAGCGCTTGGAAAAATTGCCGATGAAGCCCGGCAGCGTTGGTCGCTGCTTGGACTGGTGCTCATTCATCGGGTGGGCGCACTGCTACCGGGCGAGCCGATCGTCTTTGTCGGTGTCAGCAGCGCTCATCGGCAGGCGGCCTTCGATGCCTGTGCGTTCGTGATGGATTACTTGAAAACCCGCGCACCGTTCTGGAAAAAAGAACAGGTGGCCGATCGTTCGCAGTGGGTCGAGGCCCGTGACAGTGATCGCGAGGCGGCACAACGATGGGATCGCGGCATTCCTGACTGAATCATATCCAGCTGAAAAGAGAGCGAGAATCCTATGCTCTACCTGCCATTTTTAATCTTGCATCTATTCGCTGCGCTGATCTTTATCGGCACGGTGTTCTTCGAAGTCCTGTTTTTAGAAAGTATCCGCAAACACTTGCCCGCCAGGGTCATGCTGCTGGTCGAGCAGGGTATTGGCCGCCGGGCCCGGACCCTGATGCCCTGGGTTCTGCTGGTGTTGTTCGGTGCGGGACTGGGCATGGTGTGGCTGCGCTATCTGCCGGTCCTGGCCGCACCCTTGGCCTCTGCATTCGGCACATTGCTGATGCTGAAAATAGTGCTCGCCGTCAGTGTATTGCTGCATTTTCTGGTGGCCATGTTCTTGTTTCACAGCGACCGCATGAAGGCTCGATACGTGCAATTGATCCATGGCAGCCTGTTCTGCCATATGGTCGCCATTGTCCTGCTGGCCAAGGCAATGTTTTACGTGGCGTGGTGACCGGTGTTGTCCGGCGGGCGGTTTGAACGCTTCGATCGGGCTTGATGCAAATCAAGGTGCGTCGATCGTCAAACTCCGACACTAGCGGTTCGCAGCCAGCCACGGAGAACCGGCATGCTCGACTTATTTCACACCCCCGGCGAGTTGAATGTTCGCAGCGACCAAGGCGTTCTCGACCCCGGTTACCCCACCGACACGCAAAAATTTCATGACGGCATCGGTTCACTGGATTTGCTGCGTGCCTTGCGCGGCAGTCGTCAGAAGCAGCGCCCCCTGGCCTTGAGTGTCTGGCTGCCTTGCACCCTCAGGCCATCGTCCTGTGTGCACGATGCTACCTGTGAGCGCGGTATCGAGCAGTACCTTAAGCGTCTGGAGCATGAGATTGACCTGGTGGGTTGCCATTTGGGGGCAGGGCAGCGGGTCGAGCGGTTTCACCTGGGGGGCGGAACACCTGCGACGTCCCATGTCGTGCGCTTGATGAGCCATCTAAGTGGTCGGTTCAATTTTCTCAGGCAAGAGAGTGGCGACTACAGCGTCGACGTTGATCTGCACCATACTGATTGGGCGACCATGGGGGTGTTGCGCGACCAGGGGTTCAGCCATGTCAGCATCGGTGTTCCGGATATCGGTGCCGACAGTGAGCTGTCGATGGACTGTTACCAGAACCCGGCCCCCATCCATTCATTGATCGACGCTGCGCGCACCTTCGGCTTTCGCTCCATCAATGTTGACCTGGGTTTTGGTCATGCCTGGCAAACGCCAGACAGTTTCGCGCTGAAACTGGCGACGATCATCGAGCTGGAGCCGGACCGGCTCATGGTGTTCGACTACGCCCGGCCACCTCGGCGCTATCGGTCCGGGCGGGGGGATACGACCAGGACCCCGTGCAGCCAGGACGACAAGAGCGCGATGCGGCAGATCTGCTTCGAGCGATTGCTTGGCGCGGGGTATCACTACATTGGCATGGGGCAATTTGTCCGGCCCGATGATGACCTGGCGATTGCCCAGGAGCGAGGCCGGTTACGTCGTACCTGCGAGGGGTTTACCCGTCACGGTTATTGCGACCACGTCGGGTTTGGTCTGGGGGCCATCAGTCAGATCGACGAGGTGTATACGCAAAACACTGATTCAATTGAACAGTATCAGCAACAACTCGACAGCGAGCAATTGCCGACCTGCCGGGGCTGGCGTTTCGAGGCGGGGGACCAGATCAGGCACACGGTCATGGAGCGACTGTCGTGTGATCAGGAACTGGATATTCGTGCCATCGAGAGGCGCTACGGATTGAGTTTCCCCCAGTACTTCTCCTCGGTCTGGCCGTTGCTGGAGCAATTGAATCGTGATGGGTTGATTGAATTGTCAGACCGTTTCATCAGCATTCTTCCCGCCGGCCGGCCGGAAGTGGATGCCATCTGCAGTCTGTTTGAAAAGGATTCGGGCAGTGCAAGGCATTAACCCTTTGCGAGTTGATTGATCATGAAGCCTTCATTCGATTTCAATCGAGCCCTGGTCGAAAAGTATGACCGTCCGGGGCCGCGCTACACCTCTTATCCGACGGCGCCGCAGTTTCATCAGGCATTTGCCGTCGACGACTACCAGCGCGCAGTTCACGACAGCAACCAGGCGGCGTCGCCCAAACCGCTGTCGGCGTACATCCATATTCCGTTCTGCAAAAGCCTTTGCTACTACTGCGCCTGCAACAAAATCATCACCCAGAAAACCCATCGTGCGGTCGAATACCTGACCTACCTCAAGCGCGAAATTGCCATGCAGGCGGCCTTGTTCGACGGCACGCGCAAGCTCACGCAGCTGCACCTGGGCGGGGGCACGCCGACGTACCTGACCAGCGAGCAACTGGCCGACCTGATGGACTGCCTGCATCAGGCGTTCGATATGGACGACAGCGATAATCACGAGTTTTCCATCGAGGTCGATCCACGCACCATCAGCACGGAGCAGATCCAGTCATTGCGTCAACTGGGCTTCAATCGCCTGAGTTTCGGCGTGCAGGATTTCGATCCCGATGTGCAGGCAGCGGTCAATCGCCAGCAAAGTGAGGCGCAGATCTATGCGCTGGTCGCGGCGGCGCGTGAGGCGCAATTCAAGTCGATCAGCGTTGATCTGATTTACGGCTTGCCCCTGCAAACGGTGCAGAGTTTCGACACCACCCTGGAAAAGATCATCGCCCTGCGCCCTGACCGGATTGCGGCCTACAGCTACGCCCATTTGCCTGAACTGGTGCGGGCGCAACGGTTGATTCGTCCGGCAGACATGCCGCCACCGGAGCGCAAGCTGGAGTTGCTCGAACTGACCATCCGCCGTCTGACCGAGGCCGGTTATGTTTACATCGGCATGGATCACTTCGCCCTGCCGGAGGATGAACTGGCGCTGGCCCGCACCCATGGCACCCTGCAACGTAATTTCCAGGGCTACTCAACCCATGCCGACTGCGACTTGATCGGCCTCGGCGTGTCTTCGATCGGCAAGGTCGGCGACAGCTACAGCCAGAGCGTCAAAGAGCTTTCGCAGTACTACGCCCGTATCGATCAAGGCTTGTTGCCGGTGCATCGGGGTTACCACTTGAGCGCCGATGACCTGTTGCGCCGCGAAGTGATCAGCGACCTGATGTGCCATGGCCGGATTGATTTCGGCAAGTTCGAAGCGCGCCATGGCATCTGCTTCACCGAGTATTTTGCCGAGGCGCTGGCGCAACTGGACGAGCATGTGCGTGATGGACTCTTGCAGATTCACAGCGACGAATTGGTGCTGTTGCCGCAAGGGCATTTGATGATGCGCAGTGCCGCGATGGCATTTGACGCCTACCTGGGGGGCGAACAAAAAGGTCAGTTTTCCCGCACCGTTTGAAGCAGCGGGACGCTCTGGCACAAGGAATACCGGCAAGTTGATCTCAATCAAGGGCAGGGCACGAAACGCTCCCTACCATGACCGTCAGGCCCCTTGAAATCAGCGAAGCCATGACAACCCACCCGCCTTCGAAACCTGGCAACCTGCGCGTCTGGAGCGTCGGGCTGGCGGTGATGCTGTTGCTGATGATCGCGACGTTCGCGGTGGTGCAGGCCAAGTCATACGGTGACATCGAGCAGCAGCGCATCGAGAAGGTCTTCCCTCAAACCGATTCGGTCTCCGACCCGCAAGGCACCTTCAAAGTGCGCACGTTGTCGACGGCCGGCAAGGTCATCGGTTACGTTTTCCAGAGCCTGGATGTGGTGGACATTCCGGCTTACTCGGGCAAGCCGATCAACACCCAGGTGATCCTCGACACGGCCGGCGTGATCAAGGATGCCTATGTGCTGGAGCACCACGAGCCGATTCTGCTGATCGGCATTCCCGAAGTAAAACTGCATGACTTCAGCGCCAGGTACACAGGGATCAGCGTCAATCAGCGCGTGGTCGTCGGCCATTCCAGCGACCCGAGTGCGGTCACCGTGGATGCCATCGCCGGTGCAACCGTCACCGCCATGGTGGTCAACGAAGTCATCATGCGGGCCGCCCATGAAGTCGCCGTCTCGCTCAAGTTGATTGAGGACAAGGGCGCCCGGGTGAACAAGCCCGCCATCGTGCGCCAGGATTTTTTCGAACCCGCCACCTGGGAGCAATTGACCGGCAACGGGGCCATTCGCCGATTGAGCCTGACCCGCGGGCAAGTCGATGCCGCCTTCAAGGGCACCGATGCCGAAGGCGTCGAGAACGCCACCCCGGAGCACCTCGATGACACCTTTATCGAGCTGTACACCGCCGACTTGAACCCTCCGACCATTGGCCGCGCGCTGTTGGGCGACAACCAATATCGCTTCCTCATGCAGGACCTAAAACCCGGCGAGCAGGCCATCGCGGTGCTGGGGCGCGGGCTGTATTCCTATAAAGGCTCGGGTTATGTGCGCGGCGGCATTTTCGATCGGGTGCAATTGCGCCAGTTCGGCAATGTCATCAGTTTTCGCGACATGGACCATCAGCGGCTGTCCGACGTGTTTGCCCAGGACATGCCCGAATTCACTGAAATGTCGGTGTTCATTGTGCGCAAGCAGGCGGGTTTCGATCCTGGGTCGCCCTGGTCCCTGGAGTTGCTGGTGCGGCGTCAGACCGGTCCGGTCAGCGGCACCTTCAGCAGTTTCGAACTGGCCTACCAATTGCCCGAACTCTACCTTGAGCGACCAGCCCCCAGCGCCGAAGAACTGGCCGCCATCGAAGAAGCCAAACGGCCGATGTGGTTGACCATCTGGTACCAGAAGTACTTTCAGATTGGCGTACTGGCCAGCGCGTTGCTGCTGCTGACAGCGATCCTGTTCCTGCAGGACAAACTCACTCGCCGGCCGCGTTTAATGCACTGGCTGCGTCGCGGTTATTTGCTTTTTACCGTGGTGTTTCTGGGCTGGTATGCCCTGGGGCAGCTGTCGGTGGTCAATGTCCTGACGTTTGTCCATGCTTTGTTCGAGCACTTCCGTTGGGAGCTGTTTCTCACCGATCCGCTGATCTTCATGCTGTGGGTGTTCACCGCGGCGAGCATTTTGCTGTGGGGCCGTGGGGTGTTCTGCGGCTGGTTGTGCCCGTTTGGCGCGCTGCAAGAGCTGATCAACGAAGCCGCGCGCAAGCTGAAGATCCCTCAATACGAATTGCCTTTCGCGGTCCATGAGCGGCTGTGGGCGATCAAGTACATCATTTTGCTGCTGCTCTTCGGCCTGTCCCTGGAGTCGATGTCCAGCGCCGAACTGTTCGCCGAGGTAGAGCCCTTCAAGACCGCCATCACCCTGCGATTCGACCGCCAGTGGTGGTTCGTGCTGTACGCGGTGGCATTGCTGGTCATCAATCTCTTCACCCGAAAAGTCTATTGCCGCTACATCTGCCCATTGGGCGCGGCGTTGGCGATACCGACGAAATTGCGTCTGTTCGACTGGCTGAAGCGCCGCAAGGACTGCGGCAACCCATGCCAGTTGTGCGCCAAGGAATGTGAGATCCAGGCGATTCACCCGGATGGCCGGATCAATGCCAACGAGTGCCATTACTGCCTCGATTGCCAGATGACCTATCACAACGAAAACAAATGCCCGCCGCTGATCAACAAGCGCAGGAAACGCGAAAAATCGGCGCCCGTGGCGGCGCAATTGATCCCTGTCGTGGAAGTGACGGCTGCTGAATGAACCTGGCGAGCGCACGTCCGCGGAGACCGTTTTTCCCTTCAAGGAGTAGACAAAATGACTGACTCAGAATCCACAAAGCCCGGTGAAGAAGTAGAGCAGGCGGGGCTCAGCCGTCGCGGTTTTCTTGGCAGCAGTGCGGTCACCGGCGCAGTGCTGGCGGGGGCCGCGACCCTCGGCGGCACGGTGTTCAGCCGCGAGTCCTGGGCGGCGGCGGTGAAGGATGCGCAAGCGAAAATCCATGTCGGCCCCGGTGAACTGGACGAGTACTACGGCTTCTGGAGTGGCGGTCATCAAGGCGAAGTGCGCGTGTTGGGCGTGCCGTCGATGCGCGAGTTGATGCGCATCCCGGTGTTCAACGTCGACTCCGCCACCGGGTGGGGCCTGACCAACGAAAGCAAGCGGATCCTGGGCGACAGCGCCAAGTTCCAGAACGGCGATTGCCATCACCCGCACATCTCCATGACGGACGGAAAGTACGACGGCAAGTACCTGTTCATCAACGACAAGGCCAACTCCCGTGTCGCGCGCATCCGCCTGGACATCATGAAGTGCGACAAGATGCTCACCGTGCCGAATGTGCAAGCCATCCATGGCCTGCGACTGCAAAAAGTGCCTTACACCAAGTACGTGTTCGCCAATGCCGAATTTGTCATTCCGCACCCTAATGACGGCCACACCTTCGATCTGCAAGACAAGAACAGCTTCACGATGTTCAACGCCATTGACGCCGAGAAGATGGAGATGGCTTTCCAGGTGATCGTCGACGGCAACCTGGACAACACCGACGCCGATTTCACCGGCAAGTACGCCGCTTCCACCTGCTACAACTCGGAAAAAGCCTACGACTTGGGCGGCATGATGCGTAATGAGCGCGACTGGGTCGTGGTGTACAACATTCCGCGCATCGAAGCCGCGATCAAGGCCGGCAAGTTCATCACCCTGGAAGGCTCGAAAGTGCCCGTGGTCGACGGTCGAAAAACCGATGGCAAAGATTCCGAGTTCACCCGCTACATCCCGGTTCCGAAGAACCCGCACGGCCTGAATACATCTCCCGATGGCAAGTACTTCATTGCCAACGGCAAGCTTTCGCCCACCGTCTCGATGATTGCCATTGACCGTCTGGACGACCTGTTCGCCGACAAGTTCAGCGACCCGCGCGAGGTGATCATTGCCGAGCCGGAACTGGGCCTGGGGCCTTTGCACACCACGTTCGACGGACGCGGCAATGCATACACCACGCTGTTCATCGACAGTCAGGTGGTGAAGTGGAACATGGCCGAAGCGGTACGCGCCTACAAAGGCGAGAAGGTCAATTACATCAAGCAGAAGCTCGACGTGCAGTACCAGCCTGGCCATAACCATGCCTCGCTGACTGAAACCAGTGACGCCGATGGCAAGTGGCTGGTGGTGTTGTGCAAATTCTCCAAGGACCGCTTCCTGCCGACCGGACCGCTGCACCCGGAAAACGATCAACTGATCGATATTTCCGGCGAAGAAATGAAGCTGGTGCACGACGGTCCCGCATTTGCCGAACCTCACGATTGCATCCTGGCGCGCCGGGACCAGATCAAGACCAAAAAGATCTGGGACCGTAACGACCCGTTCTTCGCCGCCACCGTAGAACTGGCCAAGAAAGACGGGATCAATCTGGAGACCGACAACAAGGTCATCCGCGACGGCAATCATGTGCGGGTCTACATGACGTCCATGGCGCCGGCCTATGGCCTGCCCGAGTTCACCGTCAAACAGGGCAACGAAGTCACGGTGACCATCACCAACATCGACCAGATCGAAGACGTCTCCCACGGCTTCGTCATGACCAACCATGGCGCCAGCATGGAGATCAGTCCGCAGCAAACCTCGTCGATTACGTTTACGGCCGACAAGGCCGGCTTGCATTGGTACTACTGCAGCTGGTTCTGCCATGCGCTGCACATGGAAATGGTCGGCCGCATGAAAGTCGAGCGGGCCTGACCGTTGCCAATCGACAGGAGCGAACCCATGGCCGACATCAAGGACACCCCAGTGCGTGGTTGCGGGATAAACGTCTTTGCGTTGTTGCTCCTGTTGATGTCAGGCAGTGCGCTGGCGGCAGTTCAACCCGTCACCACGCTACCGTTGCGGGTTGACGCTGAACAACGCTGGCACCTGCCGGCAGGCGAGTACCGTGGCACATTCAGTGTCGATCAACCGATGCAAATTGTTTGCGAGCCCGGTGCCGTCTTTCAGGCGCAAGGGCAGGGGAACGGGATCATCATCAGTGCGCCCGATGTCGTGATCGAGGGCTGCACGTTTTTGGATTGGGGGCACGATCTCACCGCCATGAATGCGGCGGTGTTCATCCAGCCCAAGGCCCGTGGCGTGGTGATCAAGGGCAATCGCATGCAAGGCCAGGGATTTGGAATCTGGGTCGACGGTACGCAGGATGCCAGCCTGATCGACAACCGCATCCAGGGCGACCCGACGCTGCGATCGCAGGATCGTGGCAATGGCATTCATCTGTATGCGGTGCATGGTGCCAAAGTCATTGGCAACCAGGTGCGCGACACCCGCGATGGCATCTACATCGACACGTCCAACGGCAACCTGCTGCAGGGCAATACCCTGGAGGACCTGCGTTATGGCGTGCATTACATGTTCGCCAACGACAACCGGCTGATCGGCAACATCACCCGCCGCACCCGCACCGGCTATGCCTTGATGCAAAGCCGCAAGCTCACGGTGATCGGCAACCGCTCCGAACAGGATCAGAACTACGGCATCCTGATGAACTACATCACTTACTCCACCTTGCGCGACAATTTCGTCACCGACGTGCGCGACGGCTCGACCGGCGACAGCATGATCAGCGGTGCCGAGGGCAAGGCGTTGTTCATCTACAACTCGCTGTTCAACAGCATCGAACACAACCATTTCGAGCACAGCGCCGTGGGCATTCACCTCACCGCCGGCTCCGAAGACAACCGCATCGCCGACAACGCGTTTGTCGGCAACCAACGGCAGGTCAAATACGTTGCCACCCGCTTGCAGGAATGGTCGGTGGATGGCCGGGGCAATTTCTGGAGCGACTACCTGGGCTGGGACCGCAACAACGATGGCCTGGGCGATATCGCCTACGAACCCAACGACAATGTCGACCGCCTGCTGTGGCTGTACCCACAAGTGCGGCTGTTGATGAACAGTCCCGGGATCGAGTTGTTGCGCTGGGTGCAAAGGGCATTTCCGGTGATCAAGTCGCCGGGCGTACTCGACAGCCATCCGTTGATGAAACCCACCACTGAACCCCTGACCAAGGAGCCCGTTGCATGAATGTCATCGACATGGAAGGCGTCAGCCAACGCTATGGGCACACCACGGTGTTGCATCAGTTGAACCTGAGCCTGGCCGAAGGTGAAGTGCTGGGTTTGTTCGGGCACAACGGTGCCGGCAAGACCACCAGCATGAAACTGGTGCTGGGCCTGCTGACCGCCAGCGAAGGGCAAGTCCGGGTGTTTGGCCGCTTGCCCAGTGACCCGCACGTTCGACGGCTGCTGGGTTATTTGCCGGAGAACGTGACCTTTTATCCGCAGATGAGTGGCCTGGAGACCTTGCGCCATTTCGCCCGACTCAAAGGCGCCGCGCCTGCTCAGGTGGACGTGCTGCTGGAGGAAGTCGGCCTGGCGGGCGCGGCGCATCGCCGGGTCAAGACTTACTCCAAGGGCATGCGCCAACGCCTGGGGCTGGCGCAAGCCTTGCTCGGCGCACCGCGTTTGTTGCTGCTCGACGAGCCGACGGTCGGCCTCGATCCCATTGCCACTCAAGACCTGTACCGGTTGCTCGACCGCCTGCGCAACCAGGGCACCAGCATCATTCTCTGTTCCCACGTGTTGCCGGGCGTCGAGGCGCACATCAACCGTGCGGCGATTTTGACCCAGGGGCGTCTGCTGGCGCTGGGCAGTCTGCGCAGCCTGCGCGAGGAAGCCGGGTTGCCGACGCTGATTCGCGCCAACGGGCTCAAGCACGCCGGGCCTTTGCAGGCATCCTGGAACAATGCCGGGCACGTCACTCAGTGCTGGGGCGTGGAAGGCCTGGAGGTGGCGGCGCTCAATGGCAACAAACTCGATCTGTTGCGCCAATTGCTCAATGACGACGAGCCGGCGGACGTGGAAATCGACCCACCCTCCCTGGAAGACATCTACCGCTTTTACATGGGGCGGGCCGGCACGCGCCCCACTGGAGAGATCGCATGAATCCGATCTGGAACATGGCCCGCAAAGAGTTCAACGACGGTTTGCGTAACCGCTGGTTGTTGGCGATCAGCCTGTTGTTCGCAGTGTTGGCCACCGGCATCGCCTGGCTGGGCGCCGCGGCTTCCGGTCAGTTGGGCTTTACCTCGGTGCCGGCGACCATCGCCAGCCTGGCCAGCCTCGCGACGTTCCTGATGCCGCTGATTGCTTTGCTGCTGGCCTATGACGCCATCGTCGGTGAGGACGAAAGCGGCACGTTGCTGCTGTTGCTGACCTACCCGCTGGGGCGCGGGCACATCCTGCTGGGCAAGTTTATTGGCCACGGGATGATCCTGGCGCTGGCCACGCTGATCGGTTTCGGCTGCGCGATGCTGGCGATCGCTGTCTGCGTGGAGGATGTCGAACTGCAGTTGCTGTTCTGGGCGTTCGCACGCTTCATGCTGTCGTCGACGCTATTGGGCTGGGGCTTTCTGGGGTTGGCGTATGTGCTGAGCAGCGTGTCGGCCGAAAAATCCACGGCGGCCGGACTCGCGCTGGGGGTGTGGTTTTTCTTCGTGCTGGTGTTTGACCTGGCGCTGCTGGCCTTGCTGGTGCTCAGCGAAGGGCATTTCAACCCGCAGGTATTGCCCTGGTTGCTGCTGCTCAATCCTGCCGACGTCTATCGCTTGATCAATCTTTCCGGTTTTGAAACCGGCGTCAGTACGGCCGGCGTACTGACGCTCGGCAGTGATCTGCCGATGCCGGGCGCGATGCTCTGGCTGTGTCTGTTGTTGTGGGTAGCGGCGCCGTTGGGTTCGGCCTGGCTGCTGTTCCGTCGACGGGCGACCTGAATTCATACCTTTGGAGCACCTGACAATGAAAAACCGTTACTACACGACGTTACGCGCTATGGCGGGCCTGATGGTCTGTCTGCTGCTGACAGCGTGTGACAAGCCCGCGCAAGCTGCGTACAGCGACCTTCCCAGCGCCTTCCATCCCAGTGATGAATGCCATGTCTGCGGCATGATCATCAACGGGTTCCCGGGGCCGAAGGGGGAAGTGGTCGAGCCTGGCGGCATCAAGAAATTCTGCTCCACGGCGGAGATGATCGGTTGGTGGTTGCAGCCGGAAAATCATCACGGCGATGCCCGGTTGTATGTCCACGACATGGGCCGCAGTCCGTGGAACGCACCGGATGATTCCCAACTGATCGATGCCAAGGATGCCTTCTATGTGGTCGGCACCGGGCTCAAGGGGGCGATGGGCATCGTACTGGCGTCTTTCTCCAGTGAGCAGGCGGCACAGAAACTGGCCACCGAGCAGGGTGGTCGTGTGCTGCGGTTCGGCGATATCGATCAGTCGGTGCTTCAGCAACCGGCCATGTCGCACGCGACTCACTGATCGCTCGATTGGCTGCCCGATCTTTTATGAAATCTGATCGCCGTCAAGTCCGTCTGTTTGCGCTTGTTCAATGATAGGGGCCCGCAATGTCCCCAGTGCTTGGCATCGACGATGCCCAGGAGAACATGATGCAAACCGAGTTTCAGGATCGTTTGGCTGTGATCACCGGCGCCAGCTCCGGGATTGGTCTGGCCCTGTGCGCTGCGCTGTTGCCGCGTGGCGTCAAGGTGCTGGCGATGTCACGTACGGCCGGTGATCTGCCGGCCTTGCAGCAGATCTACGGCGAACGTTTGCAATGGAGCGCCGGGGACGTCACGTGCAAGGACGACTTGCGCAATCTGGCGGAGCACGCTGCGACGCTGGGCCGGATCGATTATCTGGTGCCCAACGCGGGGATCGCCGAAATGGCCGATGGCCTGGACATGCCGGCCTTCCAGCGCCAGTGGGCCGTCAACGGTGCCGGGGCGTTGAACACCCTGGCGGCGTTGCGCGGGGAGCTGGCGAGCCCGGCTTCGGTGGTGTTTGTCGGCAGCTTCCTGACCGGTTCGAGCTTTCCCGGCCTGGCCGCCTGCATTGCCAGCAAGGCTGCCTTGGCGGCACAGGCTCGCACACTGGCGGTAGAGTTTGCCCGTTTTGATGTGCGCATCAATCTGGTCTCCCCGGGGCCGACCGCCACCCCGATGTGGGACAACCTGGGCTTGAGCGACGATGAACTCGACGAAGTCGCGGACACCCTCGGCAAACGTATGTTGCCCGGGCACTTTCTCGATGCGTCAGCGGTGGCCAACGTGATTATCTTTCAGCTGTCCCAAGGCGCCCGGGGCGTCTACGGTCAGGACTGGACGGTCGACAACGGGTACACGTTGGGCTGAAGGGTGAACACATACTTGGGCTTGGTGCTGGTCACTCAAGATCGCTGGAGCGGTTTTTTGATGGTGTACATATCCGTTGTTGCGGTAACGGCTGCTGGCGGTTTCGCTCTTACAGCGAGTCCCTTTTCCAAACGCCGAAAAGGAACCAAAAGGCTTTGCCCCTCCATTCGGTGCCTCGCCCAGGCTCGGCATGCCCTCACTCCGGCATTGCTCCGGGGGCCCGCCGCCATCGGCCATCCATGGCCGGGGGCGGCTACCGCGGCATCCTTGCCGCGGTGCCCCCTACGCAACGCCTGCGTTCGGC